>Ga0325404_1000006_pt1 | contig 165242 bp, 84 predicted proteins | sample PopdelMetagenome_18_FD_205664 | JGI IMG/M metagenome (GOLD analysis project Ga0325404, IMG submission 205664) | Populus deltoides microbial communities from Bellville, Georgia, United States - Xylem-Control-R1 | ecosystem: Host-associated > Plants > Phyllosphere > Stem > Wood/Secondary xylem...
TCCATGTTCGGAACATGGGATCATTCTTTTCTGGTATGATGATATCCCCTGTGAGGTAGTCATCTCTGCCCTTTCCACAAATAAACATCATGACTGATGATGACCATTGAAGATAATTATATCCATTAAGTTTGTGTCCTGTGATTTGGTGTGATGTGCCTTCAGTGCCTCCTGAAAGGCTACCATGAGAGGTTGTTCCTGGCTGTGAGGTCACCTCAGAGAGAGAGCTTTGTCCTTCTGCTGCCATGCCTTAGAGAAGCAGATTAGGGTTCAAGAGTAGGCTCTGATACCATGAAGAATTTTGAGAGAAGTCTTTCTCTTTCTTTATCTTACTAGCAGTATGTTTGTACAATAAATAGGGAAGAGAAGCTAACCTACTAACCCTCAAAACAAGAAATAAATACTAGATAGGAAAGTGTCCTACACTAAACTAGAAAGCAATAATCTAGAGAATCTGGATAGTTAATACCAGATTCTCTTTCCTAAACCATATATACTAAGATTTCTCTAAGATCCTAACTGATTTTGAGACTGATTTCCACAGTTTTAATATGAAATTGAAAACTGTTCAGTTTCATGTTCTTTGGCAGGGTTTAATTTTCCATCTGAAATGTAATAACAATTTCTTCAAATCTGTCGATTGATCCATAATTTGATGGTTGATGGAGCTTTTCTTTCCATAACTGCAGGTATTATAATGATCTACACATCTTTGACTTGGATCAATTCAAGGTGAATATATTTGGCTCCTCATTTGCTGGACACCTATTGTATCTAAAAAATAATTAAAAAAATTGTTCATATCATGCTTTTGATTTTTTTGTTTATATTCTTTCGTTTTTATGCTAAAAGTAATGTGTATTGGTATTGGTGCATTGTAGTGGCAAGAAATAAAACCAAAGCTTGGAGCCATGTGGCCAAGTGCACGGAGTGGTTTCCAGTTTTTTGTTTATCAAGATGAGGTAATTCCAAATGCTACCGGGACATACTTTTCATCATATTTAATTTGCTTTCAAGGTGATATTTATCTTAGAAGACAAGCATAATGTGAAATGTCTTGAGCTTTACATAAAATGAAAATATTGAAAAAGTTTCTTGATTTATTATATAAATGAAGAAATTTGGAAGAAAATATGCTTTGTGTGAATTTGGTGGGATAAAGATGCAATAGTTGGTTGTATTGAGTAGCACCTACTGGCATTTGAGAAAAAAATGAAGTACAGTGCATAATTCTGAAACTAATGTTGAGAAAATATGCAGAAAGAAAAAAAATTTAAATTGCAGAATGAAGACAATTAATGTATGTAAGTCCTAAGAAAGTAAATTAAAGATGTTTGCTACCTCATTTTCATGAGTAGGATTTTAAATACAAGTTGAGATGAGTATAAAGATCAATGCCAGGTTCTTTTAGTATAGATTTTTTCCCATCCACCCCATTCCAAATCTATAATTGCTGGAAATGATTAAAAATTTCTCATATAGTTTCTTTGTTTAACTATTGTTAATTGGTTCTTGATCTGTTGATACTTATAATGTGTTTTGCTAGCACTGAAGACTGATAGCCTTGAAAACAAGAATCTATTGACTGCTTGATTTCATATATCCTTGTTATGTTATCATGGATTTTCTATTAACACATCATGCACAATGTGTTATATTGGGTGCTTTTTCCTTGATATTTGTCCATGTATGAATTTGGGGCTATTGTTACTTTCCCAGTTACAAGGTTGAGGGGTAGAGCTGAATACATTTTGCTGAATACCTTTTCATTGCAGGTTTTTTTATATGGTGGTTATTCCAAAGAAGTTTCATCTGATAAGAGCATCTCAGAGAAAGGAATTGTTCATTCAGATATGTGGTCCCTTGATCCTAGGACCTGGGAATGGAACAAGGTTGATTTTTTTTTCCTTTTCCTTTTCTCCAATAGATCAAAGTTTCCCTTTATGGTGAATGTATATTGTTGTCCTTTTATACTTTTTTTTTCCTGGTGATAGGTAAAGAAAAGTGGGATGCCTCCTGGTCCTCGTGCTGGATTTTCCATGTGTGTTCATAAAAAGCGTGCAATGTTATTCGGAGGTGTAGTGGATATGGAAATGGAAGGTAAATTTCTTTCTTTGTGCATGTGCTTGCAAGTAAGCTACTATTTGAATTGGCACTCCTACCTTTTTATCAAGCTCAGTTTGGTCTATCTTCTTCCTTGACTTTCCATTGTTTATTTTTCTGAAATTCTTCACCATCTTTGAATCATCTGTGCAACGTTTGTCTACAATTAGAGTAACTCTAAATCCAAACTTTTATGTTTTTCCATGATTTTTTTGTCATAGACACGGTCCAACCTCCAAACATGTTGTGAATGTTTTTGGGCAGCAAAAATGCATGTATCCTGGAAAACAAATACTATCTTTTCTGTCATTAATTTGACACCTTTTTCTGGAATGTTCTTTCTTTGCCATTCTCATTCCCTTTTGTGAAGCTGAGTTAACTAAGCAGGGTGATGACCTCCCCCCCTATTTATGCTTGAAGAGAGGCAGGGGCCATCTAGCAGTCTACCTAGATACAAGCTATTGATATGCTGTTTAAGTAAATGTCATTCGATATTTCTTGCTTAATTGAAACAAGCACTTACAATGAAATGAATGAAATCTGCTTGTTCAGCATCTGCAGTTATCCTGTTTTAAAACATTTAGATTTCAATCTATACTCGCTAGCCCCTCTTCATACTTTTGCTTTTCCCATGTTAGTCATTGTTTTCTTGTAATATATATATTTTTTTATCATTGCAGGTGATGTAATGATGAGCTTATTCTTGAATGAACTTTATGGCTTCCAATTAGACAACCGTCGCTGGTAATCTCCATCTTAAGTTATTTTCAATTGGTTGTATTAGTTGTTTGCAATGCCCTTTTGGACATATGCACTTGAAATTTTTTGCAGGATATATCTTGCTTATTTGCTAAGAACTCAGTCACCACAATGCACAGGCTTAATCAGAATAACAAATTATGTGCTCACAGCATAATATCATAATAACGTGGAGGGTTGCAAGATCCATCCCCCCACCTCTTGCCATGAGACTCTCCTCCCTACTCTGTATATATGTATATTTGATTATTCTGAAATAAAATTAGGAAACAAAATTAGCTTGTGTGGCATATGGAAACAAATACATCATGTAGTGCAGTGTATTTTCTTATAATCAGATGCTGCATTTGCATATAGGTATCCATTGGAGCTGCGGAAGGAGAAGTCTACAAAAGATAGGGTACGTTCACACTCATAACTGTAAATGATGCTGTTGACAACATAACTGCATATAAAATCATTATGTTCATGCTTGTTCTCAAATAACTGTTGGTGATATTATTTTTGTTGTCATAAATGAATAAGATTAATCAAGGATTTGCAGTAGGATCGTGAAATTAATGAAAGCTTTATTTGATATCTTAGAGGGAATTTGTTTGGTGGCTTGGATCAGGCTTAGTGATTAAATAGCCCTTTTTTGACCTTTACATAGGATGCTCAAATCTTGACACTTGTCCTTTTCTCTGCAATCACAAACCAATGCCACTTGTCACTTAATTGTTGGACAACCACCAATCTTCCTTATTGATGGCTAAATCCTTTCCGCTACAAATAATCCCTTGCTTCTCTATGATGGGCTTTTGGCTCATTCCAGTCTTTTTCTCGCTATACTTTTCTTACAGCCCCCCGAACTCTCAAGCCATCCACAACATCAATAATACACTTAGCTAGCAGTCACTATTGCTCTGGGCATTGTGCTCACCTAGTAATTCACAATACTCTGATTTGCAACAAGTATATCCTCAACTGCCAAAATTTTTGAACTCTTCAGGTATTGGTTGTTCCCTGTCCTTCAACTCTAATTTCCAAAATATTTGTTAGCTAATATCACAACTATTGCTCTGGGCATTGTACTCACCAACTAATTCACAATACTCTGATTCGCCACAAGTATATCCTCAACTGCCAAAATGTTTGAACTCTTCAAGTATTGGCTGTTCGCTGTCCTTCAACTCTAATCCAAAATACTTGTCAGCTAATATCACACTGCAAAAATCCATGCATCTATTCAATTTTTGCTGCTTCCTATTTGCTGAAGTGATCCTCCTTATTTCTGCTTATTATAATCATGTTTTTATGTTACCTGTGAATTAATAGCTTATAATTTGTTAATTTTAGATGACTTATGTTGTAATCTGCTTTGCATTGGTTCTTTGCAGTCAAAAAAGAGTTCCGAACAAAGGACTACTAGTTTTGATAATAAGAAATATTCAAATGATATAGGGGAGGAGCCTACCCCAAATGATCCAGATGAGAACATAGAGTACCATGAAGAAGCAGAAAATATAGAAAGCAGCATTGATGAAATATCTCACAATTTGACCAGAAAAATTACCGTAATTGATGGCAGTTTGTCGGCTGCCAAATTAGATGGGAAACCTGGAACATCTGAAGCTAAACAAATTCTGCAAAATTCTGTTTTATCAGAGGTTTGTCATGGATAGAGTTGGTCCACTTATGCACCTATTCATGTCCAATTGTTGATTTATTAATCTAGTTTGAACTTTTAGACAGTGAAGCCATGTGGACGTATAAATTCTTGTATGGTTGTGGGGAGAGATATGTTGTACATATATGGTGGCATGATGGAGATTAGAGACCAGGAAATTACACTCGATGATTTGTATTCTCTCAATCTCAGCAAACTTGATGAGTGGAAGTGCATTATACCGGTTTGTGAAATTTCTTCCCCTAGTTCAATTTGTTCAGACTTCAGATGATATCCTTTTGCTTTCTGGAATTCAGTGTTTCATGCCATTTGCATGCTGGATTAGTTATTGATCCTTGTAGTGAGCACCTCACCTTGGTTGAATTTGGCTCTACTAAGCTATTGTTTCTTTTTACAGGCATCTGAATCAGAATGGGTTGAAGCATCAGAGGATGAAGATGATGAAGAAGATGAAGATGCAAGTGATGGCGAGGGTGGGAGCGATAGCAATGATGAGACTGATGATGGCGAGGATGATGATGATGATGATAATGATGTAGAGGTACTTGGCTTTCTCATGCAGAAAAATCAAATGAGCAACTGCTCTTCCTTCCATCCTTCTTCACCTCGTTTTATGAATGACAGGAGGATTGAATTCTAACTTTGTTCAACCTGTGCATTTTTTTGTCCTATTTTGTCTCTATACTCCCTATTGCCTCTCCTCTGTTCGCTTCCATCCAACTTTTAGAAGACGCTGATTTAATGATGAATTTGACATTAGACATAAACTGCAAACTATCCTAAAATTACACTTCATCTTCGAATTTAAGTTAATCTCTTCCCCCTTTTTTTTCCCTGTATGCTGTTAGCTATATCTAAAGAGATACAAAATCTATTGCAATCTAATTTGTTTTCATTAAAAAATTTGGTTCTATGTATCGTGCTTGTGTGTATGCAGGTGTTTGCCTTTGTTTGAGACATCCATGCAATAACATGTAAATGTGTGCATATGCATGTGTGTGTGTGTTGTGCAAGTGAAGAAGAGAGCTGAAGATATTTGCTATGAAAATATCCTTTTGAATTTAATTTTATGTTGTTGCTCACTCGTTCAACTCTCCTTCGCTTTTTTTTTTGACAATTTAGGCTAGAAATAATGGTTCTGGATCACTTCAAGTGGGAGATGCTGTTGCTATAATAAAAGGTGAAAAGAAAAATCTACGGAGGAAGGAGAAACGGGCCAGGATAGAGCAGATCAGAGCCAATCTTGGTCTTTCAGATGCACAAAGAACACCAACGGTACTTGCTGGTTTTTTTTTTTTGTCCGCTTCTTTTTTTTATTTAACAACTGTCATTTGTTTTTGAAGCCTGGAGAATCTTTGAAGGATTTCTATAAACGTACAAACCTTTACTGGCAAATGGCAGCACATGAACATACCCAACACACTGGAAAGGTCTGTTCCCTTATCTTATAAATTTCTAGCCAGTTTAGGTGGATTTTTGTTGATGTTGGATTTGCTGGTTCTTCTACCCATCAAAGACTTGTTCTGTGATTCGATAATCCATAGTTGGCTTGCTTGGCTCTTTAAAGACAAGTACCAAGTTTCAGTGACCAAACCATACTCTTGTTCACTTGTAAATAATATAGATATAATATTTTATGTTGTCTTTGGTTGGTTAGGATTGGAACAGGGAGGCATATTAGACACTTTGATCCACTTGTTCAAGCAGGTGCCGATTAGTTTTTATTTGTTTCTAGTTCCTGAGAACCATGGAGTGTGAGCATTTAGGTATGCCTCTGGCTCCATGTCTTCTCATAACAAATACCCGGCCTTTCTGTTAAAAGAATGGAATTTGTTAAGATCTCGAACGAAGTGGCTGGAGGGAAAATAGTTTCATTGAAATGAAAAACAAGGATGGAAAAAGACAAATAGTGATCGAGTCCTGCTACCAAAATTAGAAGAGGATCCCTCTCCTGCAAACCATGAACCATGCTTCTTGAGACTCTTCCATGCTCGTACACACTTGCATGTACATATGTGACAACTGGAGGCTCTTAAGTATGTGCAACATAAATTGTCATTTGCGTTGCAGGAGCTTCGCAAGGATGGTTTTGATCTTGCTGAAGCACGATACAAGGAACTTAAACCAGTTCTTGATGAGGTAATCCTTCCACCTTTATATCCCAGGGTTTACATCGGAGTCTGCCAAAAGATATATAGCTCTGTTCACATTTACAGCCTACATGATGTATTTTTCTTTTGTGTGCGCTCAGTTGGCTATATTAGAGGCGGAGCAGAAAGCTGAAGAAGCAGAAGAGGCTGAAACTAGTTCAAGAAAGAGAGGCAAGAAGAAAAATAAATAATATACAGCTTTTCAGTAGATGAATGTCAGCTATAAATTTTTTTTGTAAAATGCTGTCACAGTGATTAAATTGTACTTAAGAATGCATTCATCATTCCTACTTTCACCGCGCTTGTGCTCGAATTCAAACAAACCGACAGTGATAGGTTGAATTTCTCAATCATTTGCATGCAGGATCTGTTGTGTGATGATTAGTGAGTTACCAGTTAGGTGGTGGTTCCTCGATGCCACCGGTAATTTTTTTTTTTAGCATAAAATATATTAAAAAAAACTAAAATTTAAAAGTTTTAAGTTGGTTATAATATCAGATTCAAAAACACTTTGGTGTGGTTGCATCACCAGATGCAAGAGTCTTGGACCTAGCTGGGTTGCAAGATTCAAATGACTTGGATTTGACATTAATAACAACAATAATAATAACAATTGATTTTACTATTCAAATCAAATCAATGTTTTTTTTAGTAATATTTTTTTTAAAAATTTAATAATAATATTAAACTTGTTTGGTTTATGTTTATATAGTTTTTAATCTCTTCAAATAAAATTTATGGTTTTACTTCGATAATAATAATATTTTTTTTAAATTTAATAATAATAATAAACTCACGTGATCCACTTCAAATTAAATTTATGATTATTTTTTAATAGTAATAATATTTTTTTAAAAAAATTAATTAATTAATGATAATAATAATAATAATAATATTTTAATTTTACCATTAAAATCAAATATATGGTTGTTTTTCAATATTTATAATATAAATATTATTATTATTATTATTATTAAAAACAATAATATTTTAAGGCTCATGAGACTCCGATCTAAAAGCCTTAGGTTTGGATGCCAAACCCTAGAGCTTCGGGTCCGGGTCGAATCCAAGAACCTTGGGTCTGGATGTCGGATTTCAGAGCCTTAGATCTGGCTACTCTGCTCGACCCAGGTGTCTAGGATATGATAATCATACCTAATCCCAATGCCAGGTGTCTAACATCTATGTCATGCCCCAACGCCTAGGGCAGGCAGTCTTGCCGAACTGATATTTTGTCTTTAATTATTTTTTTAATACCAAATATATATATAATAAAAAAAGACAATCTCACCCCACTGCTTGTTTAACAAGCTTTTTTAATAAGGACAACCCTGCTTTAATCTACAGTAATTCTACATTCTACGAGAGCTCAAATTTTAGTTATGATTTTTACCGCCACCTGCTTCTGATTTCTTTTAGTTTATTCTCTTGCATGAAAAAAAAAAATCAACTTGAAAGAAGCTGTCATTTTTTCTCCTGTATTCTTGGGGGAGGAGTTTGCGAAACTCAAACCTATCTGGATGCTCTGAGCTGGCCACTTCACAGCAATTCCAGTGTTGTTGTAGATCGGATTCTGCCTTGTCATGTAGCAGAACACCGGCAATGCTTGGAAACCATGAGGAAACTTGAATGGTTTGTCTTTATCAGTCAAGGACACTCACCTAATGAATTGATTAAATTTGCGTCAGTCTAGAATTACGCGAATTATGGAGCTTAGGTATTCTCCTAGGCTAGAATCCAATCATGTGATGCATCATAGAATCCACTCCAAATCTTTAATCATGATATGTTAATTACCACTTGAATCAAACGAAAACCGCAACCTCCCTGCTCCTTCCTGACACCAAAGCCTCTCTTTTTCAAGCCAGAAACGGCCAACAATGACCTAATTATGAGGAATGCGTGCATTCTGAACGAGGCTACGATGGAATGGAACTCATTTCCTAGCATTAACTTCTGTGCCTCGAAGCCTAGAGGTGAATATTTAGATAGTCTACTCGGGCACAAAACCGGCATCAAGCCAAAGGGCTTCCTAGCAATTCCTCATTTGCTCTTTTGACTGGAAAATATGGGAGGCTATTAGCTATAGCATGTGCAACACCACAATCACAGCAGTGGGTGAAATGATGGATGGGAAAACTACAATTACAGCCCTTAAAAGAAGAGCCTCTCTTCTACCGCTTTAGCCTCCCAGTGCTGGCAATTCCACGTTCGTCCCTTTCCCCCTTTTCCCCGCGGTAATGGTTTCAAATATAATTTGTTTTGAATATATATATTAAAATAATATATTTTTAAATTTATTATTAATATCAATACATTAAAATAATCCAAAAATTTAATAAAATTAATTCAAAATAAAAAAAATAAAAAATTAACAAAACAGTGGTGTAACTGCTGCTGCGTCAAACTCTTGGTTCGTCTTTTTAACTCTCTAAGTAATGACAAAATTTAACACTAACATTCAGTTTTCTTTTGTTTTTGTTAATTTCCTCTTTTAATATACTTACTTTTAGTACCCGCTTGTCTCTAAAAAGAAGAACCCACTGCAGCCCTTGAAGTTCCATTAAAGAATTTGCAATATCTTCACGCTTGAAACTCCAAAAGAACAGAAAGAAATTCTACATCACCTCTAGGGTTTAAAGGTTACTGATCTGAATATATTATAATACAAGTAAAGTGATCAAGATTCACAGTTGAAAGCAGGAGCATAGGATTTTTTAAACCTAAAGTACTGTAATCTGCTTTAAGGAAAATTAATAATGCCCTCATGTCGACGGCGAGCCTGTCAACTTTACATTCTGATAAGAAGTACCGGCCACCATGGCTAGATTAATCAACTTCTTCTTTTAGTATAAATTAATAGGATTTAAGGCCCTAGCTCGCTAATTTCTTAAGATTTAATATGTTTAGGTGGAATCTTGCAAGTAACAAGAAGAACCAAAGTTTTTGATCAAATCAAAGCTGTGCATGCGTGCATATTGCTATACGGTAGCTAGGGTTGCAAAAGGGACACGAGCAAAGCAAGCACCTAGCAATTGAATTATTCTTTCCTTTTCTTCTATAGTTAAGCAAGGCTTGAGGTTAATCAGCGGTCGACCACGATATCTTATGGTTTATATATGTATTATTTTTTTTATAAAACCATATTAGAGAATAATATATATAAATTATATTTTAAGATCTTATTTAACAGCTTAAATTATTAGATTGAATTGATTTTTTAATATGGTATCAGAGCCTTAATGACCAAACGATCATGAATTCGAATCTTACAATCCCTATTCATTTAATAAAAATTAATAATAAGATATCATATCTTAGAATCTCATCTAACAGTTCAAGTTATTAAGTTGAATTGATTACTTCACATCCTAAAAGCCAACATATATATATATATATATATACACACAAAAATTATTTTTCTTCTTATAAAAAATATAAGTTCAATGCAATTACATTAACAAAATTAAAGAACCTCCCGCGGCGCATAATCAGATATTTTTATAGGCATATACTTCTCAACTTTACAATTTAATTTTTAGTTATTATTAGTATATTTTTTTAGTGTTTATTGACTCATATAATCCTCAATCTACTTTGTTAAATATATATTAAATTTTGAGGTAATAATTACTACTTGAAAATACTTTAACAATATTTGAATATTCTTTTTTTATTTTAGAAAAAGATTTTGCTTGACCATGTGGTAGAATAGGACAACCATGCAGCAGCTACTAATTAAAGATAATTTTTTTAAAAAACATATTAATATTTTAGGACCCACGCTTATTGTTATAAATAGATTAAAGACTCATTAATTTGGTGTTGTAGTAAAATACGATTGGAAGTACAGAAGGTATCAATTTAGTATTTTTAAACTCAAGTATATTATTGCCAAATACACAGCAACGATCACCACGCATGGATGGATGCTATGCGTTAATTTCCAGATACCAATTTGGTGGAATTTGGTCTTCTTTTTTATTTATTTATTTAAAAAAAAAAACTTGGGAAGACCGATCTCTATCAGCTATGACTATAAAATTATAATAGATCTTCCAAAGATTTCGAAGTTGGAACGACAGAAATAATAATTTCCCAGAATTCTATATAGTGTGGTTGTCCAATCTAGTGGGTCTAATTCATTAAATTTTGTGTTAAAACATTGGATACCGAAAATAATTTGATTATCTTAAGAACGTCTCTAAATTAAAGCTTGAATGCGTGCAGCAGTGGAGTCCTGGCTTGCACGCATACCAAATATATATATACTCGGACTTGTCTCATCGATCCATCAAACTTGTCTCATCGATCCATTGAGAGATATTAAAATATTTAATTTTTGTTTTTCCAAGTTTTACATGCCAAATAGTAATTATAATTTTTTATATAGAAAAAACTAACTCTATTAATAATAATAAAAAAATATTCAAATAGGTAAATTAGAAAAGCTTAATAATACTGGATATAAAAATTAAATAAAATTCCTAAACTAAAAACAAATAAAAAGAAAAATATTTTTTAAAAAAGCTCTTGTATCGGTCTTTTTAGATTAGAAGGAACTCATCTTCAAGTTTAAATTATTCGTGGGATAGATACTTTTTAATTATTAGAAATCTTTTTTTACCATGAAAATGTTTAATGTGATGATCTTATTATACGTGAACCACCCCATCATGAATTCATAAGATTTTTATTCAATCATGGATTCAACTACAAGATTTTCAGTAATAATAAGCAATTAGAATTCGTTGAACTCTGATACATGTTCTCTACGATCTTCAAACATGATAATTCAATGGCACAAAGCAAAAACCACCAAGATCGTTAGATTTTAATATCAACCAAGATAAAAAAAGCAAGCTACAACGGAGTTTGTTACAAGTTAAAACCTTGAAGAATCAAGAACATTATAACTATAAAGAAACACCTAAAATATTTAATTTTTATTTATTGAAATATCAATTACTAAAAAGCTATTACAAATCCTTTATATAAAAAAACTAAAAAAAAAACTATTAATATTGAAAAGAAAAATGAAAAATGAAAAATTATTCCCTAGAAACATTTATTATTCTAAATAAAAAAATTCAACAGAAATTCTAAAGATAAAAATTAAAAAAAATATTTATTTCCGCGAAAAAAGCATGCATATATATAGTAGTACTTATCCATCTACCTATCCTATCTATAGGTTACTTTTTAATACATAGAATTGGACATTATTAATCAACAAATATAGCTAGATATTTAATGTTCGAGAAATGCTTATTCAAAGGATTTAGTATGTTGCTATGTAATATTTAAGGGAGAAAAAGGAAAATTAATCAGTCAAAAAAGGAATCTTGCTTGCATATTGCTTGTGATTTCTATATATGGTTCTCCTACAACCAAATCCCAACTATATAATATGACAAGACAAAGTAGTCCCCATGCATATCCCAAATATTTATTTATTTATTTATGCTACTTTAATATTATTAATCCAAACTACACAATTTCTTTATAGGCGAGACCTAATTAAAGGCTAAAACTATTACTTCTTTCTTGCAACGCATATCCCCTAAATCAGGCAAATCATCATCCCTTTCATCACCCACAGTACTGATCAGTCCTCTAATATCTTACAAAGGATTCCCTTGATTTCTCCATATAACCCCATCACACACACACACTACCAGCACACATCATCCCTACATCGCATATAGTACTCGTCATATACATCACTAGCTAGAGCGCTAGAGAGAGGGAGAGAAAAAAATGGGAGAGGGTCTATGTCCACGACTGTCATGTTCATGGAAAAATATGGAGAAAGGTCTGAATGATGCAGTCTCAAAGACAAAGGTTGGCAAATACTTCAAGCTAGATGCAAGAAAGAGCACTTTCACTAAAGAACTACGTGCTGGCACCGCCACTTTCCTCACCATGGCTTACATCATCACTGTTAACGCTACCATTCTTGCCGACTCCGGTGGTACCTGCTCCGTTGCTGACTGCTCTGCTCCGGTGAACCAAACGGCTGGTCCAGACTGCATGCTTAAACCCAATGAAGGGTATCAAAGCTGTCTTGATAAAACCAAGAGTGACCTTATTGTAGCCACTGTTTTATCAGCCATGATAGGGTCATTTGCCATGGGAATTTTAGCAAATTTGCCTTTCGGCTTGGCCCCGGGTATGGGTCCTAATGCTTTTGTGGCTTATAATATGGTAGGGTTTCACGGTTCCGGGCCTATTTCATACAAGACTGCAATGGCAATTGTCCTGGTTGAGGGTTGTGCCTTCTTCATAGTTTCTGCTCTTGGGCTTAGAGAAAAGTTCGCTAGGATCATACCAAAACCGATCCGGCTCGCCTGCGCAGCTGGTATCGGGCTTTTCATAGCTTTCGTCGGCTTGCAAATCCATCAAGGCGTGGGCCTTGTCGGGCCTGATCAGTCCACGTTGGTGACGGTGACAGCATGTTCGAGCACAAATCCGGTGACTGGGGAATGCATTTCCGGCAAAATGCGGAGCCCTACATTTTGGCTTGGTTCAGTTGGGTTATTAATTACATGTTATGGGTTAATGAAGGAAATCAAAGGCAGCATGATTTATGGCATTCTTTTTGTCACATTAACATCATGGATTAGAGGAACTGCTGTGACATACTTTCCGCAAACCCTACTTGGTGACAACAATTACAAGTACTTCAAGAAAGTGGTGGATTTTCACAAAATCCAATCCACAGCTGGGGCTGTAAGTTTCACTAGTTTCAACACAAGTGGTGCCTGGTTGGCTTTTCTAACCTTATTCTATGTAGACATGCTAGGCACCACTGGCATATTGTACACAATGGCTGAGATTGGAGGGTTTGTGAACGAAAAGGGAAGTTTTGAAGGGCAGTACATGGCATTCCTTGTAGATGCAGGGTCTACAATTGTGGGATCTACACTGGGAGTCACAACAACTGCAACATATGTCGAGTCATCTGCCGGGATCAGAGAAGGGGGTAGAACAGGACTAACTGCCGTGACTGTTGGCTTTTATTTTCTTGTATCACTGTTTTTTACTCCTCTGTTAACTAGCGTACCTCCTTGGGCTATCGGACCATCACTGGTGATGGTCGGAGTTATGATGATGAAGGTGGTGAAGGATATCGACTGGGAGAACATCAAGGAAGCAGTGCCTGCTTTTATTACCATGCTTCTGATGCCACTAACTTACTCTATAGCAAATGGGATTGTTGGTGGCATCGGAATGTACATTGCTCTTAGCTTGTATGATTATATTGTGAGGTTGATGGCGTGGTTGATCAAGATGAGGGGAATGGTAGTGAAAGAGCGAAATCAAGTGTCTGCCACAGCTGGTGCAGATCTTGCAATTGAGGTTATTTAAGGTTATAGCAATGTGTCTCTCCAGTTTTCTTAAGTGTGTATGTTTCCTCCACTTCTCGACACATTGACGATGATTTTCAGTTTCAACAGCGTTAACCAAGCATAATGGTTTTTGGCATGTAGACAAGCATAGTTTAAAGACAAAAAAATCTTCTTGTTTTTTTCAATCTTTTGTAATACATATCATGCCTCAAAGGAAGAACAAACAAATAACCATCATGATAATCAAACCAAAGAAAGAGAGAGGAACGTGGCTCCTGCCTCCTAGTCCTAACATCAAGTACCATGCTAAACGTGATGCAAGTCTATAGTGTCTCGAAACATGGCAAATCAGTTCATAACATAATAAATAAATAAATAAATTATTGGCATTTTAGTTCTGTAAAATATTCTAATTAAAATGGCACCGGCCACATCCAACAACAAAATTCGAGAATTAACGTTACGCATATTAGTTATGAACAACGCAAACCCTAACAAAATATCTGTAACTCTTAGAATTAAATTCAATTACAATGGGAAAAAACAAATTAGAGAGGAGATATCTAATTTGAATTCTTAATAAAAAATACTCTTCCAAAAATACTCCTTTTTCTTTTCTCTCAAAACCCTAAAACTTCTTTTTACTGTCTACTTCTTTTCTTCAACAAAAGCTTTGGTTTTTTTTTTTCTCAAGAAAATTGCCTTCATCATGTTATTTCATTACATTATTGTTTTGTTGGGTATTCCCCGGTTTGTCTCTGAAGTGATGGTGAAGGTGGTGGAAAAAACAGAGAAAGAGAGAAAAGAAATAGAAAGAGAGAAGAGAAACCATGGAAATGAAAGACAGTTTCTTAATTGGTGTTTCAGGAAAGTATATCGTTAGTCTACTACCATCATGGATTTACAAATGTGTGTTTCTTGAGTGGTATTGAAATGTAATATTTTTTTATAAATATATATTTTTAATGGTGAATAGCTTATTTAAGAGTAGATGAAATAGTTTTATTATGTGAAAATTGGTATGAGAATATCTTTATATATTATTTAAAAAAAGTAATATGAGGGTGTCGTTAATAATAATAATTTCTTTCTAATGTTTTTTATACCATGCACGTTAATGTTGTATGTTGTCTTTGTTGTTTTTATCATACCATGCATCATGATTTATCATAAAATAATTTATAGATTCTATTTTCACATTAACAAGGAGAAATGTTTTTTTTAACAAACAAATAATTTCTGAATTAAAAGCAAAACAGTTGGGATTGTTAATTCAATTCAATTCCATATGTATTCCAAATAGTGTAATTGAATCCAATTATATGATTTAATGTTTTATCTCAAATATAAAAATTATAATAAGTTATCAATTGAATTTCAATCATATGTGGAATTAAATTCAATTCCACATGTAATTTGATTCCAAACATGTAGTAAATAAATATTGTTAGAATCTTGATTTAAAATTATAATTAATGATATCTGTTTTAATAAGTTTTATTAATTTAATTGTTTAAAATTTTAAGGTATTGTATAAGATTTAAATGGTTAACTTTAATATAATTAATATTTAATTATTTTAGTGATCTAAGGTTTATGATCAAATCAATTTACTATATGATATTATGATTCAAGTAAGGGTAGGTTTGGATTTTAGCGTAATATTTTTTATTGTCTAACTTTACACTATCAAGTATAATTATTAAATCTACTATTGTATTTATCTGTTTAAAATTTTAACAGTATTGTAGAAGAATTAAATAATTAATGTTAATATAATTAATATTTAATTGTTTAGTGGACTAATGTCTATGATTAAATTAATTTACTATATTTATTTGTTTAAAATATAATTGGTAATCGTGTGTGGCATGTGCTTAGGATGGAAAGCATGTCAATCTCATCATATAAATTCTTTTAAAAAAATAAATATTTTTCCATTTAACTTAGCCTATCTTATATCTCTACACATGTTTAAAGATCTTCATCATATATATTTCTCTCAAGTTTTACTATACTTTATTTTTTATATTTTATTAACTAAAAAGAGTAAAAAAAATATTAAAAAGTTTGGAGAATTTTTGTTGCATTCAAGAATTCTAATGGATTATTAAATTTTAGAAGAATAACTATTTATATTTAAAATTATTTTTTTATGCAGAGAAAGCGTTTATCTATAAAAATAACATTAATGTGTGATAAATCACATTCACATGTTTCTTCTAGACCTTTACTATTTCTCATATTTATTTTTATTTTTAATTATTTTAATTATTGCTTTTAATTGCAGATTTAATAATGAAAAAATCTTGATTGCATTTAATTTTTCTAATTATTCCCATTTAATTTCCAAACAAATATAGCCTCTTCTACATCCTCAACTCCAAAGATACATTCATCTCCTGGCTGAATGTTGTTGACCTTGCTGAAAGCTTCCAATCCACACATCAAAGTTTTTGATCCAGATGTTTCTTGGCAGAGTACTGGCCAGTCTCTCAGATCAGGATACCTGAGAACAACGATCTTCCTTTCCTTCTTGGGCCAACAGGAGATAATGGCAACTCCTGCACAGATGTCGAAGGAATATTAGCACCTTTGCCTTTCAGAAGACGAAAATGTTAGATTGATCCAACCTATGTCATCGGACAGCACCCTTTACATCACTTTGATGATGTAGAAACTGAAATCCAACAAGAATCTAAATACCAAGAAAAAATTGTGGGGAACTCAAGCTGGGTAACAGGATTCAGAAAAAATACAGAAGGCAAAACATATGATGTAATCATAATACTGAAAGCCAAGCATTTCCGGTTCAGTCCGGTTTTGAGCCAAAATAAACAACCAAACCGATTTTTTTAATTTTTTGAACCGAAAACCGGTTCAAACCGATTAATTTCGGTTCAGTTCGGTTCGGTTTGGTTTTTTCCCCTTCCAAACCGGTTCAAACCAAAATTATTCTAACTTGTTCACAGTCTCAAAAAAATCTCTAATCCCTACGTCGAAGAAGGCAACTAAAAATCTTCCTTGTTTGGGCATTTTGATGCTCCGTGCCTCAACCGCCCATAGTTAAAACAAGAGCCTCCAAATCCAAAGCGTACGCACAATAAAAAAAAAGATGTCATATTTTTTAGCTGAAACTTGTATGAACAAATTGTCCAAACCCTCAGCCACACAAGCCAGCAAAAAATAAGCAAAAGATAAGAAACACAACAGGGAAAAAAAAGGGGAGGAATGAAAGGAAAAAAAAATCCACAACTTGGCACTTGCCCACATCATGCATACACCCTATAAAGCCTATAACTTTAGGTTTACAAAGAGTAAAGGGAGGAGAGAAAAATCAAAGCAAAGGAGAGTAAAGGGAAAGGAGAGGGATATGCAGATAAGGGGGGCTAAAGGAAGGGAGGGAAATGCAGAAGGGCGACCGATGGCTAAATGTGATTTTAGGGTTAGAAAATATTATATTTATATTTATTTTTTTTAAGTGATAGCTGGTTGAACCGGTTCGGTTCGGTTCAATCAGTTTCAAACTTTAGAAACTGAAACCAAACCCGAACCAAACCGGAACTTTTTTGTGATTTTTTAATCAGTTAATTTAGTTTTTTTTTTCGGTTCAGTTTTTTTCCTGTTTTCTCGGTTTAATCGGTTTTTTTCTATCCCTAGTTGAAAGAGAATAAATTTATGGTGCACAATCAGATTTGGAGAAAGAAATAGCAGTGATGAGGGAAACAATACCCAAACTCGTGAGCCTAATGAATAACATACAAGATAAAGTTCACTGTTGGCCGCCATCAAGCAGGGATACTGGCAGCAGTTGTTCAAGAATGAGTATCTACATCAGGATTTTCAAGTTCCAGCACTCCGTAAGTTTCATCGCGGCCTCCTGTTGGCGAGTTAGGACTCTCACGTTGCTTCATTTTGATTACCTTTCGCTTATCCCCTGCATTTCATCACCGGTCATCATGCACTAGAGCAAAAGTTAAATAAGTACATTGCATATCTGCTCTTGTACTTGTCTTGTAAAAGACATTTACATGAGATAGGTTTTCTTTTTCCTTTTTTTTTCCAGGATGCCACCCGTAGTTACTTTATGGCCATAAACTGGCAAAATAGAATGAAAAGGCAACTCGTAAGGATCTACCAAGCAGAATATAAGCCCAATGAAGGGGTTCTCTCCAGAATTTTTTTATCAGAAACAGCTACCAACTTGATCCTCTTATCAAAATCATTATCCCCCCTGCTCTTTTCAAAATCGGATGCAACTGAAGGCACTCGTGTACTTTGTAACCTTTCATATAGTGACTCTTTATTACCGAAGTCAGCTTCTTTTTGGGATTTAACGGAGGTAAAGCTTGAGCTCTTAGGTGAAACATTTATATAATTCTCTAGCAGGCATGATGAGAACACTTCTTGTTAGCAGCTGAAATGTTGTTGCTTCCTTGATTTCCCAGGTTATTTTTTGACAATTCCAAGTTAGACAAGTCAACTACATTTCCTCAATATTCTTCCTGTTTCTCCACTAAATCTCCATTGATCATGTCCTTTGATTCTTCAATGCATTCTGCTTTAGAAACAAACTTCTCTGTTCTATTCCCCTTTTTGTTAGTTGAAGTACTTTTTGTGCCCATCTTGGCTTTCCCACATCATTCTTCAACCTATACACCAGCAGAGATAGAGGTACTTGACACTATTCTGGCTCGTTGAACCCTTATCTTCTATGAGGAATAGACCATCTTCAGTGGTGAAATTTTGAGTGTTATTTTCAGCCCTTTACTTCTGATTTCTTCTCACAGAAAAATCCAGCCTTTCACATGCACCCTTATCATAGATATGGACTTCCCTTCACGTGCTCTGCTGCCTCCTGCCATCCTATTCATATCCTAGTAGGAGAATTATTTAGTATATTTATTACTCAGTACCCATGAGTTGTAACAGACAAAATGAACCATTTAGTTTAGCCTAATGGCCATACAGTATAGAAGCTTTCGCATTGAGGAAGAAGGGGATCAGAACTAGAAGTGGGTTTGCAGTCAATGTCTAATTAGAAGATGGATCTTCTAGTTTTCAATGACTCTGTCTGATGATGGATGGTAGCAGTTTACAGGCCTAGAGAGCCAATAGCTCATTTGCTTGCTGCTGGCAAAGGAGGCCCAACTTTCCAACCAGTTTTCTTGTCTTAAACATTTATGATCAAATAGATAAATCTTGTCTTGGAGCATAAAGATATGAAAATGAAACTTTTGCTAATTTTCAGGCCATTTGAAAATCGATATTTTATAAGGATTGGATTTCCTATTATATTCTTTAATATTTAATGAATATTGACTATTTAAATTTAAAAGGAAAAAAATTAATTAATAAGTTAATAAGGAAAAACACTCGTTAATTAATGGATTAATTGATGTTTTCTAAGATTTTATATTTATGAGACGAGGAAATACTTTTTTTTTTTTTTTGCTTTACCTTGGAAAAGTCGAGTTCTATAACGTTAAGGCCAACCCAAACAAAGTTTCACAAAAACTGAATTTTATTTTGCTTAAAATTATTATTTATATATTTTTTTATTAAAAATAATTTTAAAATATATATATTATTTTAATATATTTTTAAATAAAAACAATTGTTATCGTTATTAAAAACACGCCATGACTGCAGTCCTGCCTTAATAAATAAGGTAGTTTTGTTCTGTTAATCCGTTTACAAGTCAAGAAGTCTCCGCCTCCCTCCCTCTGTTTTTGGGTGCATTTGAAGATTGACTTTTGTTTCTTTCTCTTCTGCTCAATAATTTTGACTAGTACTAATCCATATTTCCCCTCCAAGAAGCAAAATAAAAATATTCCTGTACACAGGCTATTAGCCTTGGCAATGGCACAGCCCGTCGAGGGTTAAAACTTAAAATTGGCAAAAATGCTTAATTTCCATCCAGCTCAATGATCCTGAAGAATTAATTAAGATTAGATACATAATTTTTTATCCCAAATCCTTGACCAAAAAAGATGGTTCTTGACTGGAGGAAGCAATCACCTGCTCATAGCTGTACCCCCAAAAGACAATCCAACTCCAAGAACTAAAGTCAAACCATGAATCTTAACTGTTCACCAAAATAAAATAATCAACTGAAAATCTTGAAAACAATTTAAAAAACAATTTTCATGACCAAGTTGCCTCATACGCTTTCCTTCTCACCCCTTCTTCTAGACTTTAGACTTCAAAGAACTTTTCCTTTTGTTTCGTTGATTATTGCTTAACAAGCAAGAAAAACTTTTTGCATTTTCCTTTCTTTGATCATTTCTTTCTTGTAATATTTTTTTTTCTAATTTAGAAAAGTTTATTTAAGTAAATTTAGACCATAAGCAAGTAAGAGAGATGATGGACTATCATGAGCTTGCTGCTATGTCATCTTACCAAGACACCCTTAAGGTTCTTGAGGCTGATATTCAGCATGCCAATGTGCTGTGAGTCTTCTCTCTGTGTTTCTAGTTTTTTTGGGTTCTTGTTTTTCTTTGCTGTTTATGTTTTGCTGCTGTTGAAGTTTTGTGAAAAGTTTCGAAATTTGGTCTGTGTTATAACTCTATCCTTTTGTTGTTGAAGGAGAACCGGAAAAATTGCATGACTAATGTGAATTTTGTGGAAGTCCCTTGGTTTATGATCAACAATTTAATCTCTAGTTCTCATGGCTTAATTTTCATTTTGATTTTCATCATCACATAAGCAAGTCATTCATTTTAAGGTTTTCTTTTGACTAAATACCCATTTGGGCAATTATGGCTTGTTCACAGTCCATTCTTAGTTCTGGTTTGTGCTTGAAGTTTATCCAGCTTGCATACCAGACAGATGCAATTTCCTCTGTTTTTCTGTATTTTGCATTTCGAAGGGCATGCATTCATTTTAGAAAATCCCGAGTTTCTGCTGTGTTGTGGGTACAGTTCGCAGAGTTAGCCTTGTTTATGCTAACAGTTTAGTTTAGTTGCTATATTTTTTATGGAGTTTGGAGCATTTTAGGGCATAAGTGAATTCTGAACTGCTAAGTCTATAATACTACTTCTTTGAGGTTCATTCGTGAGTGAATTTACTTGAGGGTTGATATTTGCAGGGCAGCTTCTATTCCAAGAGCCAAATGTGGTTCCTGTCTTCAAATGAAACTGGTTTATAACCACTTAACACCCATTTTTCTATTTTTACTTCAATGGATGGATTGCTCATGTACATGTCTACTTTCAACTTATTTGAACCTTTTTGACGTTGTTGTATACAAGGTTGGTTGGCTGTTTTCCTGCTTGTTATGCTTTACTCTTTCAAATTAGATGGTTTAAATCTTTTGTTTTCTTTTGAAGAATCAAACAGTTCTTAAAATTTGGTGTGCTAAGTAATTAATTCCATTTTAGGTATGTTCAGACAGGAAGCAGAAGATTTCTTCATGCAGACGGATAGCAACCATCCGGCAATTCTATGGTGTGTAAAAAAAAATTCCTCTATAGTTTTCGTATCTATATAATGACTGTCAATAACATGCATAGACATGGTAAAGATGGAGTTTCTTGCAGATATTGCTTTACACAACATTCAGCGTATTTCTGTTTTTATTTCCTATAATGATTAAGGATGTTAACAACTGTATCGGCATCCATTCTTGAACACCATTGTACGTTTTTAAGTAATGAATTGTGCTTCCAAGATTTCTTGCCAATTCCTGAATAGGATATGGTATCCTATGTTGGCTGAATATTTTGGTTCTTGTGCTTAGTTTAACAATTTCAAGTCCTGGCTCGCTCAAATTGCAGCTGTTATATTACCATCACTTCAGCGTCTTCATGGTGATACAATGGAACCAGATATGACTCGGGAAGAAGGTCACTGTTTGGAAATGATCGTGAAGAATAGACTGGAAGATAGGAGGAAGCTTTCAGATGTGGAACTGCTGAGGGAAGACGAATGTGGGATCTGCTTGGAACCTTGCACTAAAATGGTTGTGCCAAGCTGCTGCCATGCAATGTGCATCAACTGCTACCGTGACTGGTACGTGATTTTTAAAGCTTCACTTTTATCTCTTAAATTCTAATATTTTCCATCATTTACATGTAATAGTGGAAAAGGTGCGTAGGTTTAACATTTTACGCCCATTCCTTGTAGGAACACAAGGTCAGCATCTTGCCCATTTTGCCGAGGAAGTCTGAAGAGAGTGAATTCAGAAGACTTGTGGGTTCTCACTTGCAGTGTTGATGTTGTTGACACTAACACCGTGTCAAAGGAAGATATATTTGGGTTCTATCTTTATATAAAGAACTTGCCGAAGGATATCCCGGATGATCTGTTCCTGATTATTATGAGTACCTAGTCTAATATGGTAGACAAGAAGAATGACGTCAAATTTGGAGAAAAAATATCATGCCATCACATGGACATAAATTATGGTGAGGTTTCCGCATTGAAAATTAACTGATTGATTGTTCAGAATAATGAATATGCTCAATGGAAGAAAGCCCAGTTATTGTATCGAATCTGGAATTTTTCCAGCACAATTTTTTTCTTGTTGAGAATGTGGAAGGAAAGAGAAAGGAACATGGGGATAGTTTGAACTGTGAAATCTGCCTCTTCCATTTTTCTGAGGAGCTTATTTCTTGGGAGATTTCTTACAGTATCATGATCATGAGTTGACTTTGATTTTTGGACTGATTTATGGGATTGATATGCTGAAGAATAAAAGCCAGTCCAGCATTTCGTTGTGCCACAAGAAATCTTTAGATCTTTATCTTTCAAACGATATAGACGTTTTAATTTTAATATAATTGTTAGGAGTAAATTCCATGCTTGTTCACTGTTTTCTTTTACCTGCATTTAAATAGAATTCCTTTATTACAGTTAAGTTGACAGGTGAATCATTAGATACATGAAGAAACTTGTTTCTGTGCTTCCTTTGTCGAGTTGATGATTGTGTAGCATTCTCTCATGTTGTCCATGCCAGGCTTGAATTTGTAAAACTCTCCATGCAAATGATGCCAGCACAAGTTAAACAATATAATACCATGGTTTCCTGGTATCGCACGCATAATAGCAATCATGAGCAAGTAGTTTGGAGCTACTAGTCCACATCTTCTCAGTAGATGTATGCAAAAAAAATTGCCTCTGTTATCAGCCTTGTATTGATTGCTTTACTAGAAGTCAACTTGATATTTGGAGTTTCAGTTTATGCTAGTAGATAATCTATAGGAAGAGAAGGTTATAGTGTGTGGAAAATGTCAGACAGCTTAGTGGCATTCTCACACATGGTATGATTTCCTGCTCTATTCACTGGAACAGAGGAAACATGGTTATGATCTGGTAGGTATATATGAGCAGAACTCTTGCACTGATGCCGATTTCAGATACCGAAAGGCACGCTTTGTTTTTCTTCCTTTTCCACCTGTTTTACATACAGAGTTCCAGAACTCTATCTGTAAATACCATTTATGAGTTTTTCTGAGTCAAGATGTTAAAGCCATTGCGTTTCTCCTTAGCTGCATATTGCTGAAGGTTTAGCTGTAGATGAAAGCTGAGAATGTTTAGTCCTGCACAATCAACCCCTCAGGTTATCCACGTTAATTTCCAAGTCATAGAAGTTGATAAGGAGAAGTGTCTTGTGATATTTTATTCATGCCAGAGATACCCAATGTTAAGATAGAGAGTGTGTATGTGCTGCCTTAGCATGTTCTGAGAGGAAAGCTACGAAGATACAAGGACTAGAGGAGAGGGCAAAAAGGTGCAAGGTATAGAGAAGGGTATTATTTGGCCATAGTTTTGAAACCCGGTCCGGCCCGGCGGGTCGACCTGGAGCTGGAACCGGATCGGGTTTAAGAAAAAATAGAGAAAGTCAAAACCCAGAGTGACCTGGTGATCCGGTTGACCCGACAAGACCCGGTTGTAACCTGTTTTTTTTTTTTTACTAAAACAACATCGTTTTGATTTTTAAAAAAAATAGAATTGACTCGGGCGACCCGGTCAAAACCCGGAACCCCGGTTTTGAATTGGGCCAGCCACCGGGCGGGTTTAAAAACTCTGATTCTGGCTGATATTTTACTCTGTTGTTGAGATGACTCATTTTGTTCTGTTTTAAGGTAAAAATGTGAAAAATTGTTGAGCCAGAATGTGCTGCTGTGCATCCTTTATGATCTTTAAGCCCAGAAGTCAACCCATCGAGGAAGTAGTTGGGAAGTTGTAGGTCACAATCTACTGGCAAATCATGGAGATGCGAGTCTCAAATTTAAAGAGGATTAAAGAGGAGGATTGCTTTAAAATCAGTTGGGAGGTAAAATTAAGATTACCACGTTTTATTCTGAATCTTGTAGTAAATGAGTGGCTCCTCCTTTTCTTATACTGCGTTGGAGATTGTCGTAACATTATTTTATAAAATATTTTTTATTTAAAAATATATTAAAATAATATATTTAAAAAAATCATTTTAATATCTACATATCAAAACAATCCAAAATTATTAAAAATAATTAATTTTAAATAAAAAAAATTCACTGCCGATGAAATATGGAAGTATTACTTCTTAATCAGTTGCCAATTCATAGTGTAGCAACTGTGCCTTTATTGAGAAGTATTCTGATGCTATAAGCCTATAACCAACTTTGTTCAAGTTGGCATTTGGATGAATAATTTTTATAACCAAATTGAATTAATAACTTATTATAATTTTTATGTTTGTAATAAAATATTAAATCATATAATTATGTTTAATTATATTATTTGAAATATATATATATATATATATATATATATATATATATATATATATATGAATATGATAATAAATTAAATCGATAATCTTAACTATTTTGTCCGAAATAATTAAAGAGTCTCCGTATCCATAAATTAAATCGACCGGGGCCATGAGGTTTTTTTTTTTTTTTTACCCATTAAGAGTGTTTTTATGGATTTATTCTAGTTGTATCTATCAGCGGCGCCTTAAGAAAACTGATAGAATAAAGACAACAAAGGGTTAATGTTCCAAAGTTCAAGGATGCTAGCGAGGCTGGGGGGAGGTACTCTGAAGAATGTACATTGATATTTACCGAAGGAGATTCAGCAAAAGCTCTGGCAATAAGTTCCATGATCAATAACGTTCTCTGTGGCAAACATCAATTCAACTTTCTTTTATAGCAGTGAATTAATGCATGCCGATAGCTGGTGGGGTTGGGCTGGCCCGGACTGAACGGAATTTTTACGGTGTATTGTCTTCGAGAGGTAAATTGCTCGACGTGCGAGAAGCCACGCCTGAACAGCTCGCGTAGAATAAGGAAATTGAATGCATCAAGAAGACTCTTGGAGTATTACTTTCTTTTTTATGAACTGAATTATATTTGGAACTCCAATTAATATCTTAAAAGGATTCCAAACACGAAAATTCAATCCCAAGAGTTTCAAATATCGTAAATTATCATCATTTATTTCTTTTATCTCCATCCAGTCAAGAGTCTGGCTACCCCTGTGAATCTCGAAGAAAACTTGCACAATAACATATGCAACTCAAGTTAATATATGTTTATTGAAAGAAACATCAAGGAATCAGAAAAGTATCTCATAATTCATAAACACCATTACTGAGGCTGGTTAGAAGGAGAACAATTCACACATGCTGTTTCCTGTCCATCAAGGAACCAAATGGAGGATGACTGAATGTTCCACTCAGAAACATGTGACTGAGCGCCTTATACATGGCTTCGGTGAGATGAACTCCATCCCAGTTAATGTACTGAGAAGGGTTTGAGCAAGCACTTGCATGAGATGTGCCACATGTTGAAAACACTTCAAAATTGTAGGGTGGACCTCCTGATCCACAGCATGCCATGAATGGCTCTTCGAATCCGTACTTCTTCGGATTCTTCATAACCGTGGCGTAGGCATTCCAGTAGTCGAGATAAGTAATTACAGCATCAGGGAACTGTTTCCTGAGATCCTGCACTGTCTTTTGGTAAACAACATTATGGGTGTAGGATTGATTGTTTGCGCTCTTCACGCAGCCTAAATCATCTCTGTCGTCTTCAGAAGCCAGGACCATGGCCAATGGCAAGCATCCTGTTGGAGGCAAACCTTGAACAACAACATGTTTCACACCTTTCTTCAGCAATGCCTGCAATTTCATAAATCAAGTTGAGTTGCAGAAATGATATCACCATCACTGAATTGATCTTGCTCGTTAGTAATTAAAATGGAGTAGTTGTTGCCATGTAGAAGAATGAGAATTCAGTTATTACCTGTAGGAATCCGGTGACGCTGCTGATCGCAAGCTTCCTAATTGTGTCACTTGATACGGAAGATCCAACAGTATATGCATAATCATTGACTCCGATTTCACCAACCCAGATCAATGCATCATCAAATACTGCCTTGCACTCAGGGCTTGATGACACGGCCCCTTTACAGCCCTGACTCTCCAAGAACTTGTTAAACCAAATCATTTGAGTTTGAATAGATTGAGGAGTCATGTCAAGGGTAAGGTTGTTCTTCACAAAGAAAGCATGATTTATTGCTGTGGAGCCAGCAACAGCGAAGTTGATCCCATGAGGTGCATTGCCCTTGTGGCCTCGGTAGGGTGGCAAGTATGGTAAGGACAATGTTTCAGTTACAAAATCAATCACAAGCCGCCCATCAGAGTATCGGTTGGTGGGGTGGTGAAAGAAGGTGCTGCCATATGGACGGTTTGAGACATGGCCAAAACCAGAAGGACCTGACGCAGACCTGGTGTTGCCGGTGTCTGTAAAGGAATCACCAAAGGCATAGATTTTCTTGAAGGGACTAGTGGTCTGAACTGCAGAGTTTAAAGCAAAATTCGAAGAGCAGAAAAAGAAAACTACAAAACAGAAATATGTGGAAGGAGCAACCATTTTCTCAAAGGTTCACAGCCTTAGCACTTAGCAGCTTCTACCGACCGAGTATATGATTCAGCTTATATATTTGTGATCTTTTTGTGAATGGCAGTTGTGTCTTTCAACTCATGCTATCATTTTTCAAATTGAACCCACTTAAAGCTCTAGAGTCTAAAGTGTGATTTCTCTAGTCTTTTGCTTTACCTACCTAATAGTGGACATATTAATTGCCTTTTGCCTCTATGGATACCAAAAATGTGGTGTGCTCTTTAATTACAAGAAGCCAGAAGACACCTGCAGAAGGAATGGGGCTCTGTTATTTATTTCTATCATAAGAACCTTGGTCCATACAAATAAGAAGTGTCAATGCTGTGAAACTGTGAATTGGATGGTTCAGGGTTAAGAATTCCGAGCCTTTAATTAATTGGACTCAAATTTAGTTGGGGCCTTAAATGAGGATATGTGCTCTCCAACTGTCTCCCTGTCGGTTAGAGCGCTTAAAAGAGAGATTGAAAGAGAAAAGGGATCCCAGCAAAGGAAATTATAGCTATGGTGGGTGGTTGAAGTTGAGAGGCAGATCTCTCCCTTTTACAATAAATCCTCAGCATTCTCTTTCGGTGCCTTGATGAGATGCCTAGACATTTACAACCACCTCCATTGCTATCCAAGCAGCAGTGTAAATGCACTGTACCATGCAAAGAAATTCATCATGCTTCGTTGTAAATTGCTGGCTTTTGTCTATCCTGCAGTTGCAGTGACTTGCTTGGATATGGCCAGGGTCTTTAAGGAAGAAGGAAATCCTGAGATTGATCGTGGTGGGTAATAATTGAAAAGGGACCCCATTGTTCCCTCCAGGGAAGACGGAAATCCTGAGATTGATCGCGGTGGGTAATAATTGAAAAAGGACCCCATTGTTCCCTCCACCATAGCCTTGGTATAGGCATCTAATTTATGATGTGTCTTTGGTGCCGTTTGGTAATGCAGCTGTACCGGAGGTTCAAATAAACCATAGTTTCTATGTGTTTGGTTATGTTAAAAAATAGATTTTATTTTGATGGGATTCACAGTAATTGTAGCTGCACCTGTGGCTGATAAGAAGCTGGAAAATTATGCTTTCCAACAGCAGCTAACCTCATTTTTCAAAATTCATTGTGCTAAGAGAAAAAAGTCGGCTCAACTATTCATCTTTTGTCTTTGAAATTGCAAATTCTATATGTTGTAGCTTGTCTTCCCCAGACATTAGAGAGCATGTAAAAGATGACTTCCTGGAGCTTTTCCATTGTGAGGAGAATGGTGTAGCACTGTTTCAGCTGGATCAGGTTGGTACGAACCTAAATGTAAAAAAAATATATACTTTTTTATTTTTCATAGTGTTTTATTCAAAAAACTAATATTTAATATTATTCAATGATACTACATAAATTAAAAGGATATCGCATAATGACGTAGTATTTACAGAATTTGATCGCAATTTCAATTTTGTTCATGATAATATTTTACCTGATGTTATTGCATGCTCAATAAACCATGGAAACTGTAGTCTTTATCGAATGAATTTCGTATGTTATGGAATTGTAGATGGTTTAATAGAACAATAAAAAATATTTTATATAAAGTATTATTTATTTCATGATGTAATAGCAGTAGTTAAATTTACAATATTTAAATTAAAAATCATCATTATTATCATATATTTTTTAAAATTATTTTATAACCTTAATTTCAAAAGTATTTTTAATCAAACACATTAAACTACTTTTTGTTCAACCTCAATTTCAACCACAGTTTTAACCAAACATCTATTTTTTCAAACCAACCTCAATTAAAAGTACTTTTTATAAAATAACTTTTTTTAAACCATAATCACAAGAGCTACCACAATACCAAACACACTTCGTAATAAACCGAATAGTTGGCTGGAAATTTTGGCATCCATTCTGCACTTTTGTTTTACAAAGCTTCTGAAAATGATACAGATTTTACAGTATTACTATGTACCTTTAACTCGGTAAGCAAACCCCAAAAGTATAATCCAAAATGCAAATGATGAGATTGGCCTCGTGAAAAATTAAATTAAATTAAAAAAAATAAAATAAAACAAAAGCTGGTGTCCGTCGTGCAAAACACTGTGCACACATCGACAATGCATTATAAATTGGAGTGGTGATTTTTTTTAGTTTTTTTTCATTTTGGTATCCAAACTTTTTTTTTCATCAATTGAGTCCTTTAATTGCAAAATTGATACTCAATTGCTTTCTATTTGTTGACTAGGGTAAAAATTGAAAGAAGAAGGATCAAGGTGAAAAGGTGCTGGAAATAGGTGTTGTGTTCGATGCTGGTATGAAAGTTTTAATCTGGTCCTCCAATTTTCAAAATTATACATTTTTTGTCCTTATTTTTTCAAATTTAATTTTTTTGCAAAACTTAATTTTTATTATTTTTAAATTTTTAGTTTGTGAGAGGAGAGTTAGAGAGAAAGTCGTTATTTTTGTTTATCAATTTTAACCATCAAAATAATTGATGTTAGTTCCAATAAATTTTATATAATAAAAATAATTTAATAATAATGGTTTAAAACTTAATTATTATTTTAATAAATAAATTCAAATTGAGAAAGAAAAATATAACCAAACCTAGTTAATAATATCTAAATAGTGTGGGAGGATCACTATTCCTCCATACCTAAATCATTGTGGATTATAACAGTAATCCACAGTGTTTTTTCTTTTTTTTGTATTTTTTCATTTTTCTTTTTTTTCATTTTTTTTCCAAAATTGCTTTCCTTTTTTTTTCCAACTTTCCTTTTTTTTCCATTTAATGTTTTTTAAAAAAATTATCTTTGTTGATTTTACTTTTTAAATATTGAGCTGGTTAAAAATTTCACCTAGTAATTTTTTCCTTTAAAATACTGTGATTACTACGGTGTTTTCTCACATAGTTTTTCTATTTTATTTTTTAAAAATTATATTTTTCGATTTTTTTTATATTGAGTTGATTGTGAATTTAGTTTTGTAATTTTTTTTCTTTAAAACATTGTTAATTGCTATAGTGTTTCTCCGCATGGTTTTTTTTTATTTTTTTATGATTTTATCCAAAATTATCTTCTTTTTTTTTTTTTAATATTGAGTTGGTTAAAAATTATAGTTACAATATGTGAGAAAAGCACTATAACTTTCCTCGCAAATTACTGTGGATTGCTACAGTGTTTTTTCTCATATTATTTTTTTCTATTTTGTTATGTTTTTTCCTAAAATTGTCTTTGTCAATTTTATTTTTTAAATATTAAGCTGGTTAAGAATTGCAATTACAAGTAAATACAAGTTTTTCCTCACAAAACACTATGGATTGATACAGTTTTTTCTCATATGGTTTTTTTTCAGTTTCTTTTGTGTTTTCTTTTTTTGTAATATTTTTTTTCCAAAATTATCTTCATCAATTTTATTTTTTTTAATATTGAGTTGGTTAGAATTTAATTTTATAATAAAACTTAATTATATGGGGAAAGCACTATAGCTTTCCTCACAAAACATTGTTTAAAATTATAATTACAAGTCATTATAAATAAGGTTAAATCATGTAGGGAAGCACTGTAGCTTTCATCACAAAACATTATGAATTGCTACAGCGTTTCCAACATGATTTTTTTCCCATTTTTTTTGTGTTTTTTTAATATTTTTTTCTTAAAATTATTTCTGTCGATTTGATTTTTTTAATATTGAGCTGATTAAAAATTTAGCTTTATAATTTTTTTCTTTAAAACACTATGAATTATTGTAGTGTTTTCCCATATTATTTTTTCTAAAATTATCTTTGTCTATTTTTTTAATATTAAATTGGTTAAGAATTATAATTACAATAAAGCTAAATCATATGGGGAAAGCGTTGTAGTTTTTCTCACAAAACACTATGGATTGTTACAATATTTCTCTAAATGGTTTTTTATTTTATTTTATTGGGGAAAACACTATAGTTTTCCTCACAAAACATTGTCAATTGCTATGACGTTTTTTCTCATGAGTTTTTTTCATTCCAAAATTATTTTTGTTAGTTTTTTTTAATATTAAGTTGGTAAATAATTTAGCTTTGTAATTATTTTTTCCTTTTTATTAATAGAAAATGTTAAACCATGTGGCGAAAGTATTGTATCTTTCCTCTCAAAACATTGTGGATTGCAACAAATTATTTTGTTCGGTCTTTAAGTTTTAATCACCAACATAACTTTTTTTTCATGAAATATTAACTTCATCATACTTTTAATTTCTATTACTTATCTAACAATATTCATAATTATAACATTATTAAATATATTTATTTTATAAACCACAGATGCATCTCTAACCATCAAAGTCTTGTACAAGCATTTCAGCCGAAGCCATTTAGCCCTGTGGATGAGAAAAATCCTACTGTCATGTAGTTTCTTTGTTGTCCCCTCCCAAAACTCCCTTGAAGGGGCGTGTTATGCACTTATGTCCAGTTCCTTTTAACCCGACCAGTCCATCGCTGTGGCCACGGCCTAATACCACTGCCATCGAAGGGTCATTTACGAAGATGTAAGCCTGAATTTTTGTGGTTTTAACTTGGCAAGGGTTGTGGAACCAATTGCGGCACCATTGTCCGTACTTCGTCGGCAGTAGTCGCGTCGCCATCTTTGACTGATTATGTAGCAAGCAAGTTGACAGGTGTCTCTTAAGAATCACCTTTTTCTGTTGGGTTGTACAAGCATCATTTGAAGTATGGGAGCGGTGTTTTGAAAACCTAAGTATTTTTTATTTAAAAATATATTAAAATAATAATTTTTAATATTAACATATCAATACAATAAAAAAAAAAAAAATATATATATATATATATATATATATATATATATAATTTTTAGACTCTGTGGGTTTGGAAATCAATGACTCTGTATTGGAAATCTAGAAATGGTTGGAAGGGACTCCGCATGGCAAACAGTACAATCTCGCATTGATAAAAATTACCTCACGGTTTATAAAGCGGAAGGACTCATCACTCAACTGCGTGTGTATTGCTCCCCTTTTTGTTTCCCTTCCCTGTTATTGGGCAACTGGAACCTTGTTTAAATTGGAGAGAAACCTTTCCCTATCATGATCCATCTGGACTCGCCTGGGGGCATTAATCATCTGGTATGATCAATTTCCAACTAAAATATGGAGACCGCATCTCTCTGCCCCCTCCCACTTTCACCAAACAAACAAGGGCTCTTGCCTACATCTCTCAATGATGATGCAAGACATGCATCAAATAGAAACAGAACTAAGTTGACATAACCGGTGGATCTAACAAGCTAGAAAGCTTTTCAGCAGCATACAAATCATTTGGAAAATGGAATTAGTACTCCAATCAGTGACCATTCACATAAGCTCTCAAACATCATCTGGAATTAGTGCACTCTAATCAGTGAAAAATCACTTGAGCTCTTAACAACTATTTCTAGGCATAAAAAATGCTTGAAACCAATTACATGCATAAAGACAACAATGGACTCACTAGAGATGAAATGATGCATAGTAATTAACCAACTCTTCTATCACCGGCTTGACTCCGTGACTCCAAGAATAGTCTTACAGTTGAGTAGATTAGAGAAGGTTCAGCCATTGCACCATTCCCATAATCTCCACATGCCAGCCTCTTTGAAACAGGTGGGATCAAGGAAATTCCAAGCTCATCAATTGACATGAGATGCCGTTCTGTGAAAGGGTTGCTCCACATGAAAGTGTTCATAGCCGGCGCAACAAAAAGTGGCTTGCTGTAATCCCATGCTCGGACAATGCAGGTCAGCAGATTGTCACACAACCCCCCAGCAATCTGCATTGACGCATAAATGTTGAAGAAAGGATTAGCACGTTTTTCAATGATTCTTGGAAAGAGAGAGAGATTAAGTTAATTAATAATGTAGGAAATACAATTACAGGAGACCAAGATAAACCATTCTCAAAGATCACTCACTCTGTAATGAATTACTCAACATCCATGAGCATATGTGTAGATAAAACAACAGAAATAAACCCAAAATAAGGCCAGTCCTTATTTCTTATTTATCCTCAATGTCTAATGTTAGAGGAACTTAACAAAATAACACTACAGTGATCCTTTATTCGGTACAAAACATTAACCATTCTAATCTGTCCATGCATCCTATTGGCTAGATATACACTGTGGGGACACAAAAGAGGCAATATTATTCCTCCACCAAATGGTGGTTTCTATCTCTCTCCTTTTGGGTTTTTAAAATGTCTACAGGTAAATATACAATTCAATCACATATATGGTTTAGCTAGGGAAATTTATGTTCAGTATTTGTTATACCAGACATGGACCACATAAAAAAGGAAGATTTCCATACAGATAGTAGCCAAATGACAGAAAAAGAAGAAGCTTACCTTGCCAAGCGTATTAGCAGATAAAGGAGCAATGACCATGATATCAGCCCACCGTCTTAACTCAATATGAAGCACAGTATCTCCTATCTTGTTCCAACTCGACCATTCATCCTCGTCAGTGTAGAGCACAACATCCTTAGGCAATGCAGCTCTATCAATGAAATGCAAAGAAGCCCTAGTAGCAACTGCTTTCACTTCAGCCCATTCAGAAAAACAATGACAAAGATTCCCAAATTTAATAGCAGCTACACTCCCACTTGCCGCTAGTAGAATCCTAGGTTTCCTAGGACCGGCGGCGGCGGCGGCGGCATTAACTTGTGATGTCTCCATCTCTGCTGTCACAGGTTCCGAGTATTCCATCGTCTATCCAACCTAATCAAATACAATTGGTAAAGATTAACGGGCAACCTAGAAGTGAAAACCCTAAGATCTAAAACAGAAATCTTAGAGAAATTGAAAATAAAGAAGTGATGGTACCGTTCAGTGGAAAAGGGAGAAGCTTCCTAAGTGTTTGATTCGATTCGTAGCTCGTCTTCTGGAGATTGAGATTGACGTCTGGGAGCGCTGCTGTTTGCGCTCGCCAGGTTTAAAATGGCGGACCGATTGGATCGCCGAATAATTGGTTCGACCTCAAGCACGCGTATAGTGAGCCCGACCTTGATTACCCATAATCAATTTTCGGCCCGCAATGAATTATTACAGCAATTATTAGTATTGTAGTAGTAATTTTTTTATTTAAAAATATATTAAAATAATATATTTTTTATTTTTAAAATTTATTTTTAAAAATTAGCATATTAAAATCATTTAGAATTATAAAAAATTAATTAAAAATTAAAAATTTTAAAAAATATTTTTTAAACACAAAATCAAACACCAACAATACACTCTTATGCAAGTTTATGAATTTTAGATTTCTATATTAAATTTCAGTTCTAAGAATTGAAGGAGGAAATCCATGGAAAATGAAAGGAGAGAAAAGAATCGGCATGCACATTACAATCATTAAAAAAAAAAAAAAAAGAGTTCTGCAAGTACTCGTCTAGTCATAAATAAATAAAACAAAAACAAGCACATGCTTGTTTTTGAAAAGGAGGAGGGTACCAATAATTTATTATACTGCCATCGATTAAAATATATGCAAAAAAGGAGATTAAAATGACCGTGCGTATGTAGAGGTGATTATTTTTTATTTGATTTAGTTTTTATAAAAAAATAATTAAATTAAAATTATTTTAAAAAAACTCAAAACTAAATTAAAATCAGGTCAAATCGGCTGGTTTTGAATCAGTTTGATTTTTTAGGGAAAAATTGGTTCAAATTGATTTGATTTGGTTTTTCTGGTTTGGCTTGGTTTTGGCTTGATTTTCTCTGTTTTGGCTCAGTTTTTTCGGTTTGGCTTGGTTTTTTTTGGTTTGACTCAGTTTTTTTCCAGGTTTTTTTCGGTTTGGATTTAATTCAGTTTTTTTAATTTTTTATTTATAAAACCGAAACCAAACCAGCTAATTTTTTAAAATTTTAATCAATTTTTTTATAATTTAATTTTTTCAGTTACTTTTCTTTTTATTTTTTTTAATTTAATTAATTTTTTAATTTTTTTCTCACCCCTAACCGCAAGTACACCCTCGACAATCTCTTGAAGGCAATGCAAGGAGACGTGGCGAGCGGGGAGGCCACCAAGTCCGATACCCATCATGCTACTGTCCCCGAGATGACCCTGAGAATCCGCGTGCATGTGCCTTTTTTATACACACTCAAGATAAAATTGAAACCACTGTCCAATAGAATGAACCGTACGAAATCTTGTTAGGTAATGTTTGGATACGTGGCTGTGGTTGCGGTTGTGGTTGTGTTCTTAAAAAATTTGAAATTTTTTTTATTAAAATTTAATATGATTTGTACATTTTGAATCGTTTTGATGTGCTGATATTAAAAATAATTTTTAAAAAATGAAAAAACATCATTGGCATGCATTTTAACACAAAAAGTTATTTAAAAAGCACCCACAACCATACTGTCAAACACGCTCTTAGGCCATGATAGGATAATCTTTAAAACCATATGTTATTTCATGATTAAGGGACTTAATCATTCGCTGTGCAGGCTGAATTCACATTAACAAAAACCTAGAACTGTCTTCGAGTTACTGCACTCCTTCAATAAACACTGCATTGGATTTCTTCTTTTATTTGTTTTTTTTTGTCACGTTCCGGTCATTTAATTTTATTTTTAATTTAATTATTTAATATTTATAACGTGGGTTTGGACTTGAAGGGTTATTTATCTACTTATAAATGGGATTATCGATGAATTGATGAAATATTTTTTTATTAGATACTTAATTTTATAAAATAAAATTTTATTTTATTGTTGTAAAGCAATTAAAGAATTAAGGATCCAATTTTAAACTTTGAAAAATATTAAACCTCTTTAATTCTCTCTTATTATGACTCAATTGCACGGACAAGGGGAAAAATCAAGTTATTTTTTTCTGTTAATAAACTTTTTTAAAAAAATTTATCATTCAAGATTTAGTATTTTGATAATTGACTTAATAATTTATTTTAGTTATTTAGACATAGAGATCTAATAATATCACAAAATACTTTCTGTACTTGGTTGATTCTCGGTTTGTCAAGATAAATATGAATTTTATTGATTTAGAGCAATTAGGGATTGGGGGCTAAATTTTATGCCAAGACAAATTTGGGTTGATGCAAGTGAAGATTGGTCGGTGCTTGTAGAGATTGTTTGGCATTGTATTCGTAACTGCGTTTCATCAAATTTTGAATTTTTTTTTTGCTAAAATTGAGTGCGGTTTGTACTTTTTGGATCGTTTTGAGGTGCTGATGTCAAAAATGATTTTTAAAAAATGAAAAAACATGATTGATATTCATTTCAGCACAAAAAGCTATTTAAAAAACAACTACTACCATACTGCCAAACACACTCATAATACACGAGCCAACAAGTGAAGGAAGTGACAATGGCATGTTGTGAGCGACTCTTTGGGTTGATGAAACACCGTATTCCATTGGAAATTTCACAATGTGCTCTTCCTTCTAGGTTGACGTGTGTAACCGGAAACACAATGGTATGTTGTGAGCGACTCTTTCTCTCTTCTTTCCTATGAACTTGTACCAAACTATCCATGATTCAAAGCAGTCCTCTTATTTCAATATTGTCATTTCAAATCGCATCCTTTATTTTTTTGCTAATTTTTTCTTTACATCCTTTTATATTATTTTTTAATTTCACCCCTCAATCTAACATTTTAAGATGTTTTTTTTTATATATAAATTTGATCATCGTTCTTTAGATTGTTAATTTTTTAGGTCATTCTATAATTATTTTTTTAATTTTGCCCTCCAATAAAAAACTATAAGTTGTCCACTCAATATTTTTATTTAAAATTATATCCTTGTTTTTTTTTAATTTTTTTGTTTCGGGCCTTTTTGTGAAATTTAATTTTTTATTTATTTCATCATTTATCATTAGGGTGGTTGGAAATTGAGCTCCATTCTTTTTTCTATTGGAGTGATTCTCGAAAACTAGATCACAGATTTGAAAAGTTAACATGAGTTGATATCTTTTTTTTGTTGATTTTTTCATTTTTTTTATTTTTCAATTTTATAATTCTATATTTTTTTAATTGGACTTTGTTATTTTCTTTAATTTTTTTATATGAGGTTATCTCAATTTCATGATCTAAGCCACAGGTTTGACAAGTTACCATGGATTGAATAAGGTATTTTTTTAGGTCATTTTTTTTAAATAATCTTTTTTTTAGTTTTGTCCTTCAATTTTAGGTTGGTTTTCGAATTAAACTTCATAATTTTTTTTTTATTTTTTATAATGGATTATCTTATTTACATGAACCAGTTACGAGTTTGATAAGCTTATCTGAGTTTAAAAGTTTTTTTAATACATATTTTTTTATTACACCCTTGCACATTGAGTTTAGCTGGAAATTAAGATTTGTAAAAATAATCTGCTTATTTTCTATTGAGTTATTCAATCTTAGACTGCGATACAAGCTTAGGATGCTAACTTAGATTCTCTCATATTATTTTTTTTTTTATCCTTTTATCTTTTCAATTTTATTCTCCCACGTAGGATTGTCTTGAAATTAAATACTCAGAAATGAAACCTTCAAAGATCAAGTCTGTCAATTTTAATCTGCGTTGACATGTAAATGTGGAAGAAAAGATCAGACGTTTTTCAATGATTCTAGGAGAGGGAGAGAGATTAAGTTAATTAATAATGTAGGAAATACAATTACAGGAGACCAAGATAACTCATATCACTCACTCTGTAATGAATTACTAGCATTAAGATGGTAGAGGAGTTGTTTTTAAAAGTTTTTTTAATTTAGAAATATATTAAAATAATATTTATTTTATTTTTAATATTAGCAAATAAAAACAATTCAAAATCATAAAAATTAAAAAATTTAAATTTTTTAAAAATATTTTTTAACTACAAAAATAAACCGGCAATTCACTCCTTGGATTACTTCCTCGTATTGCACTATGCACAGGATTATTCATTCTTAAATTTTGGTTTATTTATTTAGTTGGTCCCAAAGTTTATGAATTTTAGATTTCTATGAGGAATTCCTTGGAAAATGAAAGGGGAGAAAAGAATCGGCCATGCACATTAAAATCATTAAAACAAAGAAGAGAGAGTGAGTTCTCTAAAAAGGCAAGTACTTGTGTAGTCACAAAACTAGCACATGCATCTCCGTGTTTGAAAAACAGGAGGAATTTTACAGGTAGTTTAGCTAGTTAGTTTTTAAATTTATTTTATAAAAATTATTAATTTAAATTTTATAAATTTTAAAAAAATTAAAAATTTATATAATTGTTAATTTTAGGACTCATGAGATTAGTTAAAATTTACGCAAACTAATCCAAACATTTATGTTAATTTAAAAAAAATTGAAATGGAGGAAGGCACCAATGATTTTTATACTGCCATTAATTAAAATATATATAAAAAAGAGATTTGGCTGAATTATAGTTGTACAAGATAAATTAGCCATTTATTTTTATGTTTTAAAAATATTTTTGAATAAAATTTTTAAAAAAATTATTTGTTTATTTATTTTAAATTAATATTTTTAATATTTTCATATTTTTAATGTGCTAATATTAAAAATAATTTTTTAAAAATAAAAAATATTATTTTAATATAATTTTAAATAAAAAACACAATTTCAAATAATCATTATTATACTCCAAATCATCCTTATAAAATAGCATTGCCTGATGCAAGTAGACATGGCGAGTGTGGAGGCCACCAAGCCCGATACCCATCATGCCACCGTCCCCGAGATGACCCTGAGAATCCGCGTGCATGTGCCATATTTATATACACACTCAAGATAAAATTGATTATTACAGCACCTAGCCAAAATTTATTATTAAAAAAAACCCTCATTCAAAATCTAATTTATTTCTTCTCTTCTCTCTGAGAACACAATCACTAAAACCCTTTTAGGCTTTTTATCAAACTCTTGATTTGCATGATAAAGATCAACAATAGCCTAATCAACCATCGTTCTTATATGAACCACACGACGCTATCAGCACCAGCAGCATGAATTCTTGCCACGAGATTACCAAGTTCCACTAAAATAGATGGAGTAGTATTCTCATAACAATGCCACTTCCAGAGTACAGTCAGCCAAAAGAGAATACTAGAAAGTCCAGAAAAATAATCACAATAAATAAAACCTCTCTTTTCTTCCTTTCCTACTCACTATGTGCTAACTGGTACAGAAATTGATTGAAGCAAATGGAGTAGCAGGCCTGCAAACGAGGCAACCCAGTTCCACATTTTCAGAGCGGCTCAAGGATTTCGCAGAAGATTTTGTTTTTGATGGCTCTGCTGGGGAAGATGATGGTGCAGGTCTGTTTTTCATGATTATATCCAGTAAAATTTTGATGAATGCTCTGTTGTTGGCTCATTTGACTAACTAAAAGGGTTTAATCAATTGTCGAGGGAAAACTGATTTGATTGCTTAGACGTGATCGAGATTTCGCGAGGTTAAATTATGTTGGCTCTAAGGAACCTGGAGATTTATCCCATGCATGTTATAACTGCTCTTGGCTTCGTGGATCAATTCCTCTCATGCAATGATATGAACGTTTCTCCTGGAACTGCCCTCAAAAACACTGTCGATTAGAAAATTTATCCTGGAGAATAATACACCATATCTAAGATTATTAAGAGGATACAAGGAGAAAAATTAGTTGTGCTAGCTTGTTGGGCACATATGATATGACAGAATTCAAGTTAGTCGCTAGGGTTTTATGTTTAGCAGGAAAAAAAGAAGAAGAGTGTTTTTACTAACAATTTATTATTTTAAAGTAACGTGAAATTTGTAAATAATTCAATATTTTTTGTTTATTTTTTCTTTCATGCAAAAGCATTATAAATTATAAGATGTTGAGAGTAATTTTTATCTTTTTAAAAGTAATTATTAGTAATAAATTTATAATTACCTATAATTCCAGGTTTGGAAACTAGAATTAAAGAGAAAAAAAAAAGAGGCGCTCAGTAATTAAAAACCTCATCGTACTTAAAGTGATTATTTGAGATTTTTTTAAAAATATTTTTCGTGTGAAAGTATATAAAATAATATTTTTTTATTTTTTTAAAATTATTTTTAATATTAGTGTATTAAAATTATAAAAAAAATATAAAAAAATTAAATTTTTATAAAATACAATTTGTATCCCGTTCCCATCCGGCGTAAAGTGAATAAAGGTAATAACGATCCTATTGCTTTTTGTTTATTTCATTTCTATTTGCTTTACCTCCTTTTTGAATGGCTTGGATGAGGTCGACGACGGTGATGAGTGATGACATATCAAATGATAATGCTCGTCTTTGTCGTATTGGTAATGATAGATTTCAAATCGGGTTTTAGGCCGGGTAAAATAATATCCAAACCCTATTCTCGGTTTCCAAGCTGGACTTTCTCTGAAATCGCAAAGTGAGCTGTTAATTTAATTTTTATTTTTTTATTGTTATTTTTTTAATTTTATTTTTATAATATTAAATTAATTAAAAATTAAATTTTATAAATTTTTTAGTCGATGCTCATTGAGTTATTTTAATTTCATGATTCAGGTTGCAGGTTTGACTGATTAACCAATGTTTATTTGGGTCGATTTTTTCTGGGTGTTTTTTGTTAATTAATTTTTTCTTTTTAATTTCATTATTTTAGATTGTGTTGGTTGATAATTGAGCTTTGTAATCCTTTTAAATTTTCTTTCTGGTGGATTATCTCAGTCTCATTACCCGGGTCGTGGATTTGACAAGTTATCATGGATCTTTTGTTTTATTTTTCAATTATTTTTTTTAATTTCATTATTTAGGATTGACTTGCTCGAAAACCAGGTTTTGTAATTTTTTTTATTTGCTTTTTATGATGTTATTTTATTTTTATAACTCATGTTGTATATTTGACAAGTTAACTTAAGTAATTTTTCTTGTGGTATTTTTTTTTATATTCCTAGTTATATTACAAATTTATTTTATATATTATTTTATTAAATTTCATTTTATTTTTATTTTGCTATCAAATAATATTATGGAACTCTTTTTAAAATATAGTTACGTGTTTTTTAATATAGTATAAACTTAGATCATAAAATTATAAAATCATAAATAATTTTTTTAACTAATTATATATTGATAATTCTAGTCAATGAATTAAATTATATTAAAATTTGATAAAATAAGTCAACAATATTATAATCAATGAGTGATCTAAATAAAATGAGAGAGAGAGTATGAAACAATAAATTAAACATGGAAAAATAAAAAGTCTCAAAAGTCAGACTAAAAATTCTCAATACAGATAAATCATTAAAAGGTAGGAAGCACACATAAACCTAGTGACAATCTGATTATTTCCATAACAATAAGTCTTGACAAACCCTTATTTGAGTTGCAATGTAATGAGTTTAAATTAGTAATTAATTAACGTAAATTCAATAATGAAATAAACCCCTAAATAATGTCTAATGTGTTTGAAAAAATTCAAATTAAAAATAATTATTAAAAAAACAATAAAAAAATTCTTCATGTTAAAATTCCTCTATGTAGCTAGAATTAATCTCCATTTTTTGTATATTTTTGGCAGATTTGAGTTCTAATTTCAAATATGTCGTTCTCTCCTGATTTCAAACATGTCATTCTTTTTTGTTTGGATGAATTATTGGGCCTAAGATATATAGTTGGAAATTTTTAAATGTATAGTTTATATCCCAACTTTAATCGAAATAAAATTTCACTAGTAGCTCTAGATATTCACAAACAGTACACGAAAGTCTTGTTTGACATATTTGACATATACTAGTTTACTAACTTTGACTATCTGAAATATTATGTTTTCTAACTCCACTTGACCTGAAAATTTACCGCAATATATTTTCATGTATCTAATATTTCCCTGTAAAATTTCAGCTTTATCCAATATACGATTTGAAAGATATCCTCAGTCTCGCAAAACTAGTCAGCATATATTTTAAGGCCAAATTTGAACCTAACTCACAAATTTAGTAAACTCATCAAATTACGCTGAGTTTACCGGGTTTACCGATTTTACACGAGTTAAGTCTAATTTTACTAGTTTCAAATTTTTAGTTTGATTTAACATGTTAGATGCATGTTGACTCGTAAAATTATAAGATTTTACGAGTCAACTCGTGATTTTAACAACGTTGCACATAATCTTTTTAAACTGTTGATGTAGTGCTCTAAAATGCAATATTCCTCCACTCATCCATGGAAGTCATAAGAGAAACAATATTTAGATGGTGTTTGAGAATATTTTACTTCTACTTCTTGAGTGTTTTTTATTTATTTTAAAATATAAAATAATGTTTTTTAATGTTTTTTTTTATGGTTTTGATATGCAGATGTTAACAAATAAAAAAATTTGAAATTTTTTTATTTTAATGCATTTACAAATAAAAAATTATTTTAATAAATACCCTAAACTATAATTCCAGACACACGCTAAATAAAAAAAAAACCAATGTAATATATTTTATATATAGACAAAATTATAATATAGATTTTGTTTCTCTCCTAGAGTTTCAATATATTTAAGATTTTATTGCGTGTTTAGTATTGTGTTTTATTATATTTTTTCTTAAAAAATAAATTAATTTTTTGTAATTTTTAATACCATCACGTTAAAATCATCATAAAACATTAAAAAAAATCAATTTAATACCTTTTGAAATTAAACATACTTTTAAAAAGTATAAAAAAATAAAAGCCATTGCAATCCTAAACATTTTCTAATTGGAAAAAAACTCGTTCAAATCTCACTCATATATATCTAGCTACGAATAATATATATTTTTTTGACATTTATTATGCATTTCTTCAGTTATATTCAGATATTTTAATAATTTTTGATATATTTCATGAATTTAATTTTGACAACTAAACTTATTTTTATACTTATTATAAAGCAGTGTAAAAAACAACAGCTACAAAACCTAATTTAAATTTGTTACGGTATAATAAAAGATAAAAGACTCCCTTCATCGTTAAGAAATGAACTGAAGAGATCTCAGATTCAACTCTCCCTCTCTCTCAATTTCCTCCCCAATTTTTTTCCAGTTTAAGAATTGGTCTCCCCCTTCCTGTCTATTTCTCTACAAATACAATTTACCCCCAGCCTCACAAAAAAAAATCTCACACGTGAGAGACCAAAATCCTCTACACACCACGCATAACAACCCAAAATCTCAAACAAACTCACCTCTCCATTCAAAATCCCTCACAAACAAAACCATCAAGAAACTTAAGAAAAATTAAAATATCAGACTACAAATCCAGCCGTCCAAAATGAACCACCACCCTAACCCCAATACACTAGACTGCACAATACCATCTCTCAGGGACAAACCAGTAATTCAACACTGTCTCCCCATCTTCCTTGACCTTTTGCCTTTTCCCCGCTAGCTCCGCGTTTTGGCTGTCTTTCTTTTCCTTCTTTAAAACATCTTTTGTTTTTTTTTTAAATATCAACCAGCAAAAACGCAACTTTTGAATTCGAATGAGAATCACAGATCTAAGAATAAAGCTTCTACCGAGTTTTTAAATTCTACAACTCGGGCCGAGTCAAAGCCCGAGTTACAATTCTTCCTAATCTAGGGTTTTAAATTTTCTATTTCTGGATTGATTTGATCGTTCATTATTGTAAACGATGTCTCGGGTTAGCAATAACTGGGAGAGGTTAGTGAGGGCGACGTTGAAGCGAGAACTCGGTAAAGGTCATGAGAGAATGTCCAGTGGCATCGCCGGAGCTGTGCCAGTTTCGCTTGGCCGTACGACCAATATTGACGCGATTTTGCAGGCTGCCGATGAGATTCAAGATGAGGACCCTAACGTTGCCAGAATTTGTAAGTTCTTTTTTTTTTAAGAAAAGAGATTTTCCATTTTGGTCAATTTGATTTTTTTAACGATTTTTTTAGGTTATTAATCTTGGAGTTAATCATGGAGGATTATGTAGTGTTAAATTGGAGTTGCTGAGTTGTATTTTTATAGTCAAGTGACGTTGGGATTGTAAAATTAGTGAATTTTTAATATTTAACGCTGATATTAACTGTTTTATTTTAGGATATTATTGTTGTTGTTATTATTATTATTTCAAGTAGGAATTTAACAAGATACATGTCATTTCTGCGTTGCCTTTGCTCTTTAAATTACACATGTGAAGGATAAATTCCAGTATATGTCATGAATTTGGAATATGGGATTATACGATGTTTATGATCTTGTTTATCATGAGATTATACAGTGCTGGAAACCAGAAGAGTGTGGTTTTTTTGGATGATCTGTTTACAAGCTGGAGAAATGTCTGTGTACTGTGATTCTGGTGGAAAGCTTTGTGGGGGTATTAAGAGACTTTTTTCAAATGTAGTAAAAAAGATACTGCTGCAACTGTTATAATAGATGGGGTGAGGTTGGTCATGATTCATTTGATCTGAATTTGATTTGGGTAGACTGCTCTTTGAATGGAAGTAAAGCTAGGCAGTTTGGATATGTGATGAACTGGAAGAAATTTATTTTCCTTTAGTGAAAATAAAATGCTTATACATAGATAGTAGATACAACTTCATTAATATCCAACTTCTTTTACATTTTGAGGGTTTCTTTAAGTGTTCAATGTAGAATATATCAATGTGAGGGCAGTTCGATCCTTAATCTTTCTCCGTTTCTCTTCAAATTTTATTATGAATCTGTAATCAAATTCAACTTTCATTGAATCTCTTGGATTTCTGCCATTCTTGGAACATGTATAATAAGGGTGCAATGTTATATCTGCCATCTGACCCATGCTAGCTCCTGAACTGGAACATATCTCCTGTTGCATATTAACACTTTCTGAACGCCAACTTGAGCTTCTGGATATTCATATTTCTTTCAGGAGCATATGCCAAGGCTTCCAAGATTCTAATCCTTCCCCATGCATGTGTGTTTTCCATGTTAACTTTTTTTTAAACCTTGAAAATATTTATACAAGTTTTACCTTTTTATTTCAGTGTGTGAGCAAGCATATAGTATGGCACAAAATTTGGACCCAAGCAGTGATGGTCGTGGTGTTCTCCAATTCAAGACCGGTTTGATGTCTGTTATTAAGGTACGTCTAATCTTTGTCTTGTGATTGGTGCTTACAGATCGGGGTAGAATGTTATTGTTTCTGTCATCTTGAATGCAGTGAGTAACACTTTTGATAAGCTTACTTACTCTAATTGTTTTTTAAAATTTCATTTTGAGTTTTGAGGAGTTCACCATTTGTTGCAGCAAAAACTTGCTAAAAGGGATGGTGCCGGTATAGATCGCAATCGGGATTTTGAACACCTGTTGGAGTTTTACCAGCGCTACAAGAGACGTCATAGAGTGGATGACATCCAAAGAGAGGAACAAAAGTTCCGGGAATCTGGAAATTTTTCTACTGCTAATCTGGGAGAGTATGACTAAACGTTTCTTCCCTAATATAAATTACAATTGAATGGATTCTTTCTGGAGTATCAAGCCTTTTGGCATGCTAAAGTCTACGATATATTTGCTCCACTTATAAGGATGCATTGTGGCATCTTTCATTATTTATCTTTCACAGTGTAGTTATCCGTTTGAATTTGTCATTTTCCATATAGTTTTTTACCTGCAACCTTGCATATAATTGTTTCTTTGGGTGGATATTAGAAGTTCACTCGGATATTGTGTAATTTTTTTAATTATTGTTAACGCCTTTGCTATGTAACTTTTGAGGCCAGTCGGTAATTGCTTTTATTAAGAATGAATTATGGTTACAATGTCTGGTTAGACATTTTTGTAAGTTACTGCTGCTGTATAAGTTAATACAGCACGATAAACTGCTATAAAGCTTACTTTCTTCTTTTTATTAGTGAATTTGGATATGCATTTGCATGACTGATCAAAATCTGTAAAATTGTCCGGTAAATTAGGTTTGAGCTAAGATCTCTAGAGATGAAAAAGGTATTTGCTACCTTGAGGGCCTTAGTTGATGTCATGGAATCACTCAGTAAAGATGCAGATCCTCATGGGGCTGGCAGACAAATCATGGAGGAGGTACCTGTTTCCTACCTGCTTTTCTATATGGACCATCAAGTTACGGAGCATTTTAAACATGCTTGCACATGCTGTTTTGTAGAGTCAGTTTCTACCTTTCATATTCATGCAGAACTAGGACTTGCAGATGCTCGAGTTTGCTAAATCAAACCTTTAGTCTGCTAGAATGTACTGGTTCCATGAGCTTGGATTTTATTATGTCATTATTTGATGAAAAAAGGAACGATCTTTGCTCCAAAGAGAAGTCCTTCTCTTCTCTTTATATAGCAGCCAATCTTTTATACAAATAAAAAGGAAAAAAAAATGATGATGAGGGATTATTGCTTCTCAACAAACACAGAAGCTTAAAAAGGACAGTTTGATATTTTGTAAATTTGAAATCTAAAGGTATTGATTGACATGCCTTTTGATCTTGTAACTTTTCAGCTACAAAGAATTAAAACGGTTGGGGAGCTCGCATCGTATAATATTGTCCCATTGGAAGCACCTTCATTAAGTAATGCTATTGGAGTTTTCCCTGAAGTAAGTTAATCTTTAAATGAGATATGCCACATTTGATCTTTTAATGAGATATGCCACATTCTTTGCTAATGATGTTTAACCGTGTTCACAAACCTCCAGCTTCTACGGACTCCCATTCAATAATCTAAAAATTTTACTTCAAGAAATAAGAGATGTATTAAGTACAATCAATTCAAGTTTCCCAGAAAAATCTTATATTTTTTTTATCGGGGGTAATTTTCCAGGTTCGAGGCGCAATGTCTGCCATTAGATATGCTGAGCATTACCCCAGACTTCCTGCTGGTTTTGTGATTTCTGGAGAACGTGATTTAGATATGTTTGATCTTCTTGAATATGTCTTTGGTTTTCAGGTTTGTATAGACGTTTCTTTTTAATCCTCTCATTGAAGTTTTCAAATAGTTGTAGTGCTTCACTGATTGTAAGAATTGCAAATTTGTAATATTAAAATTCTGCTTGTCAATAGGAGTTTAATAGTTGAATTTATTTTATTAACAAGTGTATACTATTTTGTGTTTATTTTGTCATGTTTTCTTTGTTTGGTGTCATCTTCCTCTTTTTCACCTTTATGTCCCTGCCATAATAAAAATTTCGTTAGAAATTTTGAATAGCTCCTAGGGAATGTTAAAAAAATGTGAATAATAAAGTTATTGTAATATATTTCTTTACTAAATTATTAAAATATTGGTTCCTTTATTTAGCTGGATTTCTAAGAAACTCTGTCTGGAGCTTCATTTTGATATGGTAATTTGCTATCAACTGTAGTCTGTAATTCTGTATGATTCATTTTGTGTGATCATTCATTTGTTTATTGTTTTATCAATCAAAACTCCAAGCTATTTTCTCATGTTGATATATTAATCTTGCATTTTTCATTGTCTTGGAATGTGGAATAGATTTCATTGTATTAGTGGTGAGAGTTCCATTATGGGGAGAAGCTGATATAATCTTTTAGTGGGTTTTGGGAGAGACTGGAATAAAAATGTCAAAGTATACAATTGTTACTGTTTTTTGGTGTTTGCATGTGGCAAAACTTTGACAATTTTCAGAAATCAAACTTTGTCTGATAGAATTTTATGGAGATGCCCTTTTTTGCTGTTATGTGGACTATTTGATTGAAAAAAAGCTTCATGTGTTCACAAACCACTCCCTCTTGAGAGAATTGCTTTGGAATACAGCAGTGCCCGTCTTTTTCATGGTCTTTTGCTTCAGGGGAATGTCTTATGAGTGTCTTCTGCAGATATATTCAGTGGGACTGGTGTATTGTTTTGTTATGGTATTGCTTTTTGTGATTTCTTGTATATGGTTTTGCTTTCATGTTTTAATCTTCTAATTTATTCCTCATTTTCCCCTTCTATGTATTTAGACATTCAATTGTTATCTAATATGAAAAAAAGTCTATTCATCTTCACGAACAATAATCATTTCTCTTATCCAAGAATCTTGATGTGCGAAAGGCTTTTGTTTTCTCAATTTATAATTTCTTGGATCTTCTTGCACTGTTTAGTGGTTTAGAATTTGTGGAATATGATCTTTTCTGTTTTGGTGATTTGCTGTTTTGAAAAGTGATGTTAAGAATTTCAAAAAACCATTAGCATCTATGCAAGTAGTTACTTTGGGATGGAGTTGTTTCCATGGTTCACTACTATGTTCTGCGTTTTGAATGTTAAAGGGACTGTTTTTGCTGCTACTCAGACAAATTAGACATTACTTTCGTTTTACCTTTGTGGTAGCTGAGAGTCTGTCCTCCACATTGGTTTTCCTTTCCTTATCTTTATTTAGAAAATTCTTTTTTTTTTTCTGGAAAAAGATGTTAGTGGATTAAACAATCCTTTTAATTAGTCTAGATGTTCATCTAGTTTAATGAAGCATGTGCGTAAAAGAAGAAACTGCAGTTGTGTGAAAATCTTGGATGTTTGTGGAAATGCAAGTAGTGAACTGTCTCTTTTATAATGTGTATTAATAATCAATGTCCAAATGATACTTTCCTTTTTTTTTCCCTGGTCAATAACCTCCTCTCTGCTCCCTCTTTTGCAGAATGATAATGTAAGGAATCAGCGTGAAAATGTTGTTCTTGCAATAGCAAATGCACAGTCTCGACTTGGCATACCCATCCAACCAGATCCAGTGAGTGTTTTGAGTGCTGACACTTATTTATCATTTTGTCATTCTCCTTTCCAAGTCACTGTGCTTGTAATAATCATCATTTTGCATATAGATTTATATTAATATCTGTTGTTTTGGCAGACATTATTTTAGTTGCTTTGCTTTTCAATTTGTTGTTATAAAGTTGATTGAATATAGTGGCCTAGGAATATTATAATTGCAGCCTCTCCTGAAAAGAAGATGCTATGAGTTCAAATCTCCCTTCCCCATTGAGTTATGGAAGAAAAAACTAGTTGGATAATTTTTTTTTTTGAATTCATTTTCTCATTTTATTATTTTATATGCGAACAGATAGTTTTTATGTTTTTATTTCATTGGATGAGCTTCAGTTGATTGGTACCAAAGGACTTTTGAATTGGTTTGACAAGTTCTAGTAAGATTGGAACATCTGCAATCTGAATAGCTATATTTGCTTACCTGTCATTTATGGGCTTCAACTTTTAACAGTCTGATTTCTGCTTAAAACAAAACCATATGAACATGTATAAACTTTACAAAATGCCTAACCTTTTGCACTTTGATGATTGTTTTCTCAAAGTCTGTATTTATTTCTATTCATGCTTTACCAATTATGTTACCTTTTAAGAATGTACTGAAATTACTTGAAGCATGAACTAAATTGAATATGTAATGTCACAATAATTCTGCAGAAATTTTTGTGACTATTCCTCACTTTGCAGTTTGGATTTAGTATATGCCGTGTTACATTATTGATTTGTTATTGGAGGGTTGTTTCAGATTGTTTATAGTTTCTAATCCGGACAAGGGGATGTGGTTGGTGAGATTTTTCTCAATGTGGTTGCTTTCTCCCTTTTTTCCATGTACAGAAAATTGACGAAAAAGCTATCAATGAGGTTTTCTTGAAGGTGTTGGATAACTACATCAAATGGTGCAAATACTTGCGAAAACGCCTTGCTTGGAATAGGTCTGGTGCCTCCTGTTATCCTGAAAGAGTTATTTTTTATGCCACTGGTCTGAGTTTTATTTGTTTCCTACAGTATTGAAGCGATTAATAGAGACAGGAAGCTTTTTCTGGTATCACTATATTATCTTATATGGGGTGAAGCTGCAAATGTTCGTTTTCTCCCAGAGTGCATTTGCTACATATTTCATCATGTAAGCCTCACTACCTTGTTGTTCAATTCTCTTTGAGTTCATCACTGGGTCTGCTACTTGCTTTGTTCGAACTTTATCCTACCACCCCTCTACAATGATAACTTGTTCCTTCTTATCATAGTCGATATAATTATTATTTACTGTACCAAATCATTCACCTTATGGCTTGAGATATGTCATTTTGCTATTCATGGTGAGAAATAGGTTTTCCCTTGTAGGTTGTAGGAGTAATCAATTCGGGATTCCAAGATTCTATATTTTGAGAGAGGATATAATCTAGCACATTGTGGCTTAATGGAAATAAGGCCGGCGCTACCCTAGGAAATACTCACTTCCCTAAAAGCTGATTCTCTGTCAATAGTTTCTTGATTTAGGCTTTGAGAATAGCAAACAATACCTTTAGAAGATTGTGAAAGTTATGTGATGTAAGCTATGAGAATAACATTGCTCATTCTCGAGTAGATCACACAACAAATGGTTTACCCTTGTCATGTTTTCGAAAAATTATTTTTCCTATGATATGTGTTTTTTTGTAACTTATGATAACATGTATAATCATGCATTTCAGATGGCCAAAGAGTTGGATGCAATATTGGATCATGGTGAAGCTAATCGTGCCGCCAGCTGTATAACAGAAAGTGGTTCTGTGTCTTTCCTTGAGCAAATCATTTGTCCTATATACCAGACAATAGCATTGGTCAGTGGAACTGATTATCAAACTCCATTTGGGAAAGTTTTGATTATCACATATTATGGCAGAAGTGAAATTAAATGTGCTTATGTTGATGATTGCTTAGCAAATTTTTGCTTGCAGTAGTCCAAAATTGTTTTTGTTTTTATTTCTGGAGTTTGAGTCTCAGGGCTATTTATTTTGTTACCATCATTCTAGAAGTGGCTGGTGGCACTGGGTGGACGGTCTATCCGCCTTTAAGTGGTATTACCAGCCTGCTGGCTAGCGATATAGGTAAAAACCTCTCTTCTCAAAAGAAGAAAAGAGCTTGCGCACTAGCATTCCTTCTCCAGATCAGAGATCAGGGAGGTTTTTTTTCGTGGTTGAATCTTGAATGGCGAGATTGATTGACCTTCAAAATACAACATTGGACAGCAATCATGAGGCAAGTATTGATTGGATCTTAAGAATTCAATCCGATGTAAGGTAGATGAACCACTCTTCAAGTGATTCCTTTCCTAAAGTGGATGTCAGCTAGGTAGCCTTATCTATGAGTCTGAGCCTAGCGAATAAAGGTGCACTTGGGTTAGGGAGAAGAGAGAAGGGTTAATGTGAATGGAATCTCAGGTAAGTTGGCTGCAGAGGATACCACTTCTGTCACTGATACTAGCTCTGCTATGAAATTGGCCAACTCAGTGATTCAATATGGGTTAAAATGGAGAAGATTTATTGAATTAGTGTCAGAATGATTTTTGGCTACAGGCTGCTTGAAAACATTTTGGGTGGAAGGTGATGTTACATCAGTTTGATGAACGTAGAAGGTGGGCTTTTTTTTATAGATCTTTGCTTCAAGTAATACTCACCATTGATATATTGACAAAGAGGTGCTGTTATTTTGATTTGCTATATGCGTGGAAAAGAGCAGTAAGTTGATCAATCATCTGCAGTCACCAGGGAGATTTGGTCCCATATTTTCACTTTGTTTGGATTGTGTTGGCTGCTTCCTGTTTCATGAAGGATTATTAGGTGGTTGGAGTGGGTCAAGTGGCCGTTGCATGTGATTAAGTTTGGATTGTGGTGGCTGCTCCCTGTTTCTTGAAGGATTATTAGATGGAAAAACTGGGTAAATAGTATGAAGGGTTGCTCTTTCATGTTTGATGTACAGTTTATGGACGGGAAGAGGTGGTGGAGTGGGTCAAGTGGCTGTTGCATGAGATCAAGTTTTTTTCCTTTTAACTTCTCCTGCATGATTATGTTTTCCCCATTTTGTCTGTGTGTGGAGTTCACTGTACTTAAATGAATTGTGATTCTTGTCTTCTTTAGCTCTCTTTAAAAATGTCATTGCAATTTTGATACCTTCCACCTCTGTGGGTTGAATCTGTTTGGGTACTTCAAATAATTTTTAAGGACATCATGTGAGTTATTAAACAAATTTTCTTGTGATGTTACTATTTATTCTGAACCTTCTGATACATATAAGATATTTTGTATTTGCAGGAAGCTGAGAGGAATAATAATGGAAAAGCTGCGCATTCAGCATGGAGGAATTATGACGACTTCAATGAATATTTTTGGTTTGCTGTCTAGGATTTTTATGATTGCTTGTTCAGTAAGGACTTTGAATCATCTTTCATTCTCATTTGCAATTTATGTGCAGGTCCCCTGCTTGCTTTGAGTTGAACTGGCCGATGAAAAAAGATTCCTCATTCTTGTTGAAGCCTAGAAAGTCAAAAAGGGTAGGTTGTTAGGATGATATTTTCCCATGAGTTACCCAAATTTTGTATCCCATTTATTATCGTATGTTGAAACTGAAACCACATAGATGCAATTTTTTCTTGACGTGCCTAAATATTTAAAGGATGATATTGACATTGAACTTAAGTTTCATTTGAACTTGTGTTGTTTGATATGATGACCTCATAATAACTCATAGCCATAATTTTAGTGACCTTGGAGCGTGGTTGTGAAATTTGTTTTTGTACATACATGGAAGGTAGATGAAAACTTATTTTTTAATGATTTTAGATGGGATTGATGTTCTTCATGTAGAGATGACTTTGATGTTGAATGATTGTAGAGGAGTACGAGTTTGTATAGGAGTTGAATTTTCTATGCATCAATTCATGATCAAGTTGGAGTTATGTTAGGAATTTGTAATGTTAGTGGTTCTGTTTAAGGTCTTATACCTTCTCTATGAACCTGTGAATTTCTATAGTTCTGCATTCCTAGTGGTAGGATTCCCTTGCTTGTTTGGAAATAGTCTCCCATGTTTTTTCTTTTGCTGTTTCCCTTTTCACCTGTTGTCAAATATTCCACCTCCATTTTCTATCTTGATGACCATGTTTGTTAGTAGAAATTGCCAAGTCTATCATAGTTTTGGTGCTAAATCTGAAAATTATTTGTTATAATTTTTGGAGAAAAGGTCACAATTCAGTTCTTGAACCTTGATTTTACCATGAAGCTTGTGAGTTTTTTTTCTCCCTCCGTTTCCCCTTAGATTTCTTTCCTATTAGGAATTGGAAATTTTTCTCCATATTTCTAATCAACGATTGTTGCATGATGGTTTTTGTTGCCACTCACTATTCCCATGTTTCAAACAAGTTGTGCATGTATGTTCTGTTGAACAGTTTGTTTTTTTTTCCCTTTGCTCTGTAGTGCTTTCAGTTATGTTTTGTCTAGATTTGCTATGCATTGGGAGCTATGACCTACTCAGCATATTATGTCAAGCTTTGAGATTAGTTCTTGCAGTAGCTGTGGATGTTCTGACCACCTGATGGAGGCATTGAAGTGTTTTTGTTGAACATCTGTCCTGACCTGTTTTGATTCATGCATGCTAAGGGTTTTGTAATTTGTGTTACACCTGGAATATGGGTTACCTAGTACCTTCTCTAGAATCATTGTCAAGCACCAGTTTAGGCATGTGAGTGAAGTCAAGTTTCTGGATTAGCTAATATTTGCAGCTGTTGTCATTTCTACACTGGAGGCTTCTATTCATATCTAACATTTATGTTTATTGTTTTAAGCAATTGCAAATAACAAATAGCTACATTTTATATCTATTGAATTGTTAATGCAATTTTACTGTTTTGGGAATTTTGCATTGTGGGGAATGCGTGTTATTTCACTTCGAGCTTGTGGAAAATGCTTGTATCTAATTTTTCAACTCTTTTCACATTTTTTTTTTCATTTTTCATTTCACAAATTGACAGACTGGTAAAAGCACTTTTGTTGAGCATCGCACATTTCTTCACATATATCGAAGTTTCCATCGGCTCTGGATCTTTTTAGCTCTGATGTTCCAGGTATAGTGTTCCTTTATATTTCAGGATCTTATTTTTTTCTTGGATCTACGATGTTTTTTTTTTAATTTATAAAAAAACTAAATTTGTGCTCTTTTCCATGTTGAGCACAGGCTTTGGCAATTATAGCCTTCAACCATGGAGATATGAGTTTAGATACCTTTAAAGAAATGCTCAGTGTTGGGCCCTCATTCGCCATCATGAACTTTATAGAGAGTATGCTTTCTCTAAAGGTTTTGGAATTCGCATATTAGATGAAATACCCGAATAAATCTTTCCAGTACTCATTTTTTTCTTCTTTGTTTGTTGGTCACTTGCTGCATATGCAGGTTGTTTAGATGTGCTGCTTATGTTTGGCGCCTACTCCACAGCTAGAGGCATGGCTATCTCAAGACTGGTTATTAGGTTTTTCTGGTGTGGCTTGAGCTCGGTGTTCGTAACATACTTATATGTGTGAGTAGTTGATCATGTTTGCTAAGGCATGTTTTCACATGCATTATCCTTGTGTTCATGAGTTATATAAAGTATCTGTTTATTGCAGGAAGGTTCTGGAGGAAAAAAATCAACAGAACTCGGATTCGTTCCATTTCCGTATATATATACTTGTTCTGGGTGTTTATGCAGCTTTGCGCCTTTTCCTTGCTCTGTTGGTGAAGTTTCCAGCTTGTCATGCTCTGTCTGATATGTCTGATCAATCATTCTTCCAATTTTTCAAGTGGATTTATCAGGTAAGCTCCATTCAATCTCTTTCGCTGACATTTGCTATAAAATGTTTGGTAATGTATCAGATGACCTATTCTTGTGAAATAAATTTGGTTCAGGAAAGATACTATGTTGGTCGTGGTCTTTTTGAGAAGATGAGTGATTACTGCAGGTTTGTTTTCATGATACTAAATAGTTTTTAGTAACAAATAATATGGCATTGCCCTCCTCTTTATACATTTCACTATAGATGTAATGCTTTCATGTTATGTGTTCTCTTCTTTCCTATCAATTTCTGTTTTTGTTTTTGCTTGTGAAAAAGTTCATTTTCAGAGATAAAACTTCATTTGTTTTCGTCTGGATTCTACATTTAAAATAATTTTTTGTTGCCTTAATCAATTTTTTGAGCTTCTTTGCATTTAGAGATATGCATCCATTTTCTCAATATGCATGTTTGTGGTGGATGTGCTAGTTTGATTTCATATGAATGGAGTTCAAAATATGAAATGCTTAATTTTTCAGTTCATATATGCTTGTCAGATTCTATTTTTATGGAGACTTGGTTCAATAAGTTCATGTCCTACAATATTTATATAATTATGTTTCATCTCAATAACTGTCTTTTTTCATAGGTAGTGATATAAGCCCCCAGTTAACTTTCAAAGGTTTACATTGGTGACCGTGATTCAAAAGAATTAGTTGATATGTCATATGTCATATGCTATTTGATTCTTGATCTTGCTTCACTTAATGTTTGTTTGTTTTTGCCCCCACAACTGCAGATATGTCCTCTATTGGTTGGTGATCTTTGTGTGCAAATTTACATTTGCTTACTTTCTCCAGGCAAGCTATCATGTCTTGATCTCGCATCTGTTAATTATGCATATGATTACTATTTGGGGATTTGCTCTTAAACAGGAGATACTTTACACATCAGAATATCATTTTCTTTTAATTTTTAATCCTGTGCAGATTAGACCCCTCGTCAAACCAACCAATACCATCAGGGCACTTCCATCTTTACCGTACTCATGGCATGATTTCATCTCAAAGAGTGAGTTTCCTATCATCCTCACTTTCATGAATTCCGTCTTCTACCATGGTGTTTAGTAGGACTACATAAATCAATGCTAACCATTTTTATAACTTTCTGGTAGCATGTGATGAACTTCTAGGTCAGAAAAATTCAACTGATGAAAAACCACAGAAGCTACCATTTTAATTTTGGTGAACGACCTTTATAAACATTAAAGCATCAGAGTTTGTCATAGCAATCTCCATTTGTTTCCCTGTGAGGGGTCTTTTTTTAGGGTCTTGAAAGAAGCAGAGTGTGTCATAGCAATCTCCATTTGTTTCCCTGTGAGGGGTCTTTCGTTAGGGTCTTGAAGCATGCTGTCATTCTGGGATGCTGTTTTCTTAGTGGCAACTTATAAGAAACACATTGTTATGTGAATTCTTGCTATAATTTAAAAATCTGTTAATATTTACTTTGCTCTTCTGTGCACTTCATTTTCTAATAAAACTAAACCTGTTATTCACGTTTCTTTACTGGATGGCTATTGACTCAAACTGTGTTTGGTATAAATCACTGATTCTCATGATTATTGCAGATAATAACAATGTCTTGACCATAGCTAGCCTATGGGCTCCTGTTGCGGCGGTGAGTAGTTTCTATTTGTTTATCTCCATGTGAAAAAAGAAATTTGGAATGGGATGGCTTACTGAATGCAATAGAAGCAGGTTCTTTTATAATTTGTTGAACCTGTTTCTGAAAAATCAGAATCAATGGAAGTTCCTTGAAGTGAAGATTTTTTGGTTGATAATAAATTCCATTCTCCTTAACAAAGATGCTGTTTTTGGCGTTTTCTCAGTTCTGAAACTTTAGCCTTTGTAGAACACTTGTGTCTTATCAATTTAAGAATACTATTTGTGCTCTAATTTATGACTTGCAAATCTTCATTTTCCTAATCCTTTTGTTCTCTTCTTAGATCTATATCATGGACATTCACATATGGTACACTATCTTATCAGCAGTTGTTGGGGGTGTGATGGGTGCACGAGCTCGTTTAGGCGAGGTATACAAATTATCATGAAATGCTTATTTGAATTAATATAGTATTTTTATTTTGAACCTTTTCATGCATGCCAGGTGCTTCCATTTTTTTTTTATTTCAAGTTCTCCTGCCATCATTATTCTTATCGCGTCCATTGCTCAATTTGGACCTATGGCAGATACGCAGTATTGAAATGGTTCATAAACGTTTTGAGAGCTTCCCAGCGGCCTTTGTCAATAATCTTGTCTCTCCACAAGCACGAAGGTAAGTGTTTAACCATCTGTTTACAAATGGGAATGCACAGTACTAGGGGTGATGGGGTTGAAGTCATTGTCAAACTCTGGGTTTTAAATTTGAGTACTCGTTACCTGATAAAGTGTTGATACTCCATCAAATACTGGATAAGTGCAATCATAATCACTTCTGGTGTCAGAATGTATGTTATTAGGAATACTGAGGCAGCTGCTGAGTTGGTTTGTGTACAAAACATGTCTATTCATAAACTTTGTAGCTCACCGCTTTTCTAGCATGGATGACAAATAGGTTTTGCGAGAACTGCCTAAATTTGTTAAGCACCATGGATTGAAGCGCGCGGTTTTGACAGTTCTTTGTAGAACTTGATATCTTTTAGAGTATTTTCTGTCTTGCTATCTTGTGATTACAGAATACTAAAAGCTTCACTTTTCAACGACCCCTGTACTTGTTGATAAAAGAAAAAAAATCCCTCATGGCTTTTGGTCTACATTCTACTATTTTCTCTACTCTCTTCAGTAATGTTTTGGTTGATGTGTGCTGCAGGATGCTACTCAATGGACATGCATCTCAAGTGAGTGATTTTTTTCATTTTCCCCTTCTAAGCCATTGTTTCTGGAAGTATTCTTATGTTACCACTTATTCTCTGTTATTTTTTTGGTTGACCTGGAAAGACTGCAATCATAGAGCATTTGGGGAGGGGGGATTTGCAAATAAAGTATCTGTATCAGATAATTGGTTTAGAATGTTGCATTCTTCTGCAGAGGGAATCGTCAGGAAATATAGAGGAGCTATAGGGAATGTTAATTTTTTTTATCATTTATATAGTTCTTTGTAAGTGGGTGGCATCCCTTTGGCGTGCCCTTTTTATTTGCTGTTTGCATATGACAACATTACGTAATGGGTGCACTTCTTTGAAACACAATTTTTCTATCTCATAAACAGTTGAGGCTAATGGGTGAAATGTTCATATTGAAATTTAAAAAGGAAGCGTGTCTTCATAGAACTAACTTTCATGTGGGGAGTTAACCTCCTGTGCTTGGAGGCATAATAGCCTATGTAGTTTGTGTTCTCTTCTGCATGATCTAAATGTTTGTTGTATGAATTTGTATGGTTTGTATAGGAAGCTCAGGATATCAACAAAGCACATGCTACACTGTTTGCTCCTTTCTGGAATGAGATAATCAAAAGCTTACGCGAGGAAGATTATATCAGCAATAGGTAGATCATGGGGACATCCTTATTATCATTCCATAAATTTATTTGTGTTTGCTGTTCTGCAATCACAATTTGCTTCATGGTTGTTTTGCTTCCAGGGAGATGGACTTGCTTTCTATTCCGAGCAACACAGGAAGTCTAAGATTAGTTCAATGGCCACTGTTTCTTCTTAGCAGCAAGGTGCATCCTATCTTATTACCTTTTAACATCCTGCAGAATACTTTTACCTTTTACAAATGAATTCCAGTATCATACCAAGCTAGGTCTTATACTTGTATGCTTTTCCAGATTTTATTGGCAGTGGATTTGGCTTTGGACTGCAAAGATACACAAGCGGATCTTTGGAATAGAATTTGTAAGGATGAATACATGGCATATGCAGTTCAGGAATGCTACTACAGTGTTGAAAAAATCTTGCATTCCCTGGTTGACGGTGAAGGAAGACTCTGGTATGAATGACTTTTCTATGAATGGGGCTTTTGTATCCCATGTTTTGGGGGTGTGCAGCTGTTCATTTGTTTTTTTTATTTTGTTTTATGCTTCCTGTATCTGATAGGGTTGAAAGGATCTTTCGTGAGATCAACAACAGTATATTGGAGGGATCGCTTGTCATTACTTTACGTCTTGAGAAGCTTCCTCATGTGTTGTCAAGATTTATTGCACTGTTTGGACTTCTGGTATGTGTTTTTAGATTATACTTGCTGTTTCTATTCAGAATTAATATTGTTGGTTTTTGAATATAGCTTCAAATAGACAGTATAAGCATTTTGGTTTCTTATCTAAAGAATAATTTACAGACTAGACTTAACCCATACATTCATCAAAGAGGGGATAAATGGTCTTGTCCCTCAAATCCTATTTTATCCTATACAAAAGCTGTACTGCCTGTAATCATCCAACTTCTTCACAGTCAAACCTGCCATTATGCGCAAGAAACTCATGGCTTCCTATGCTAGCTTTTAAAAATTTATAGCTTGTGGACATTGTATACCATTTCGTGATCTTCCTTACCAATAAAGCATTATTGATTCATTAGAATTATATTTTTTTCATTGAAGTTAAATAGTTAAAATCTATCGAAGCTGTCTCCTATTTAAAAAAGCTTGAGCAATACATTATAGACAATAATAAATGCAATTTCTGTTGGATTTAGTTTATTTTAAACTGTACATTTCGATTTGAGATGCAACTACTTTACATGTTGGACTGGTAGGCATATGTTATTCTCATGTTCTTACTGATATAATGTTATTTTATTGAGGCTGGCTACATCAGTTCGGAAAAGTTATGGGGGTGATGCTACACGGATCATCTCTAATGTTAGAGAATAATATAAATCATATCATGGGACCTCACCTAACAGCTTAAGCTATTAGGCTGAGATGATTCTTTGACATAGTATTAGAGGCCTTGATTACCAAGCGGTCATGAGTTTGAATCTCATCATCCTTATTTATTTGATAAAAATTAAGCACAAGGTAGTGTTGACTTGTGCAAGTTTCAAGCTCAAAGGGCTTTCACTTGAGAGGGTGTGTTATAGAATAATATAAATCATATCTTGGGACTTCATTTAATAGCTTAAGCTATTAGGTTGAGATGGTTCTTGGACATCTAATATGATATTATTGCTTTTAATTGGAAATTTAATTTGAAAATAGGGTAGCTTAAAAACACAATACTGTTATTTATATGCTTTTGTGGTTTAATATGAATGCTATCTTTTCTTTAAGGTAGTATAATCTTTTTTTGATCATATAATATAATTGAGACTGCTTTACCTTAAGGTACTGTATTCCCAATTATGCTAGTTACAATTGCTGGCGTTTTTCTTTGCCAAAGTTTATATAGATTTCTCTCGGCTTTGGTCATGCCATCTGTTTTTTTATTTTTGTTTCTTTTGTGGTTCAGACTAGAGCATCAGTGATTATGCTATAAGATTTGAATTTTTTGTGTTGCTTATTTTAGATATTTGGCATATATGGTTAGAATATTTGGTTGTCTAAAGAACCAACTCAAACGGACTGTCTACTTGTTTAATCTTTGCTCATTACAATTTATGAGAATATTATCACCTGGCGAGCCAAAAAAATTCCAGCTCATTTCAGGCTTGTTGGTCTCACCAGCAGCTCCTGAGGGCAGCTCAGCTGCTTTTCCCATAGAAGGCTGAGTGTTAAAACTGTGGTTTACCATCATCAACATTGACAAGTGTAGTATGTTTTGCTGTATATATAGTCATCTGGAACATTCAAGACAGGGAAAAGCTTGTCCTCTTGTGACTACCTGCTAGTCAATGCTGACTTTCTTGTGTGCCATTTTCCTCAAATGAGACCATGTCACCCTGGTCATGGATAAATCACCCTGGCTTGGTTCAGCAAGTGTCGACCTGCTAGATCATCCGTAGTTTAGGAATTAGATGGGCAGGAAGCAGACACGAATAACAGAAATAAATAGTATTTTAGAAAGAATATATGTTACTTTTTATTTGCCTTTTTGTGTTCCTGTTTCACAAGAATAATTCACTTGTGTCTCAGATACAAAATGAGACTCCTGTACTTGCCAATGGTGCTGCAAAGGCTGTATATGCCGTGTATGAGGCTGTTACACATGATCTGCTGTCATCGGATCTAAGGTATTTATTTATTTATTTATTTTGGGTGGGGGGTTTGAGCCTCACTGTTGCTTTATTATTGTATTTGAAACATGATAATTCACAATTTAGTTTTCATTAATTGCTACAGAGAGCAACTTGATACATGGAACATTTTAGCTAGAGCAAGAAATGAAAGACGCCTGTTCTCCAGGATAGAGTGGCCAAAGGATCCAGAAATTGTAAGCACCTGTGAGTAAAAAATCTGGTTTTGTTCTTAGTTTATTGTGCTGGTTGCATTTACATGGGTATTTTGTTTTTATCTTCGTTGTCACAGAAGGAGCAGGTGAAAAGGTTGCAACTTCTTCTCACCGTAAAGGACTCTGCAGCCAACATTCCTAAGAATCTTGAAGCAAGAAGAAGATTAGAGTTTTTCTCAAATTCACTATTCATGGATATGCCTTCGGCAAAGCCAGTTTCTGAAATGACACCATTTAGGTAAATATGATCTATAGTATGTCAAATAGTATACTTTGTGCCCTAATGTAAATTGACATGTCCATTTGTTTCATGTAAAATAACTTGGTTTTGGAAAATATTTTCTTGAAAAATATATTATGCTCCATTGTTTGGCTGTGTTAATAAAATCTACTGGAAAATAATTGTTTGGTGTTTGGTTTATATGAAAAATAAGTGTTAGAAAGATAAAGACAAGAATTAATTAGTGGTGAGACCATGATTTTAATGACAGTGATTGTTTCGTGAAATATTTTCATATCCTTGAGAACCGTGAATTGTTTTTCCTGTTTCAAGCTTCTTCTTCTTCTTTTTTTTTCTTTTGACTGTAAAATATTTTCAATGACATAGTTTTTTCGAAGTGAACCTAACAGGAGAATATTTATGCAAGCATATTTTACACGAAACAATCATAGCCCTATTTGTCTCCTTCATGCTTATGCTTTTGATTCCTTTGCGAACAGTGTCTTCACTCCATACTACAGTGAGACTGTGCTTTATAGTTCCTCTGATTTGCGGGTGGAAAATGAGGATGGAATATCCATTCTTTTCTATCTTCAAAAAATCTTTCCAGGTATATCTTTTTTTTGTTGTTCTACCCTGTAAAATATCTCTCAACTCCCTCCTGTCTTGAGGAATTTTTAAACAAGGCCAGAGTTGCGAAAATTAGTATTAATGAAAATGCTAGCCCTTTAGTATATTCATTTATCTTTCCTTTTTTGACAGTTAGTTTTCTTTATCATATTATATGATTGGCATCTGATAATCTCCTTTGTATGGCTGAGAATTTTTTTTTCCCTCCAGATGAATGGGAGAATTTCTTGGAGCGGATTGGTAGAGCAGAGTCTACTGGGGATGCAGATCTTCAAGAAAATTCTGGCGATTCCTTGGAGCTTAGGTTCTGGGCATCTTATCGTGGACAGACTCTAGCTCGGACTGGTTAGAATTCTATTTAATATGATAGCGACATGATTCTTATTATTAATTGCATTTTGAAATTGTATAATTTCATATTATCACTTTGCCATTTTCTTAGTGTTTTTTGGGCATTTGTTTTTTCTTATTATTCTGTTTTCCTTGGGATGCAGTACGTGGTATGATGTATTATAGGAGAGCTCTGATGCTGCAGAGTTATCTAGAAAGGAGGTCACTGGGAGGTGCTTAATTTTGAACAACTCTTATTGATCCATTCGATCTAAGAGTTAAGAAATAAACTCACAAAGGTCATCTTGTATTTGCAGTGGATGATTATTCTCAGACAAACGTTTCTACATCACAAGGTTTTGAGTTATCACATGAAGCACGGGCACAAGCAGATTTGAAGTTCACTTATGTGGTCTCCTGCCAGATTTATGGGCAACAGAAGCAGCGAAAGGCTGTAGAGGCAGCTGATATTTCTCTTTTGCTGCAGCGGTATATATTCTTTTTAATTTCAATAGAATTGAATGTTATATTTTTATCCTGTTGACCACTCTTTGCTATATAGATGTTAAATGGTTATCTTTGTTAATATCATATTTCTTTTAGGACATACTTAACTACAAAGCCAAAGTATTTCATGTCACCTAGATGCGAGGGATGGGTGCTGGGTGCCTGTTTGTTTGCGTGTTTGGCATCACAATAAATTTTAATCCTGGAATGGGTATTGACCAGTGCTGCATAAAATCTCATTTACTTCTGATGTAAAGAAAGAAGATTTCTGAATTTTTAATCTATTTTGTAAATGTGATATTCACTATTCCATATTTGTATGGACTTCTTCTCTCTTGCCACCCATACTAAGACGTTACTTGGAGATTAAGGTGGCATCCTTACTTGGTGCACGATCTTGATCTGGGCAAGATTCCTCCTCTGCCAGCTGGCTACTCTGATGTTAATTGCATTCTCTCTTCCTGCTGTATGAGCGCATATGTTAATAGTGGATCTATATCAGATTTTACTCTGATGTAATCAGCTAAATGATTAAGTAATTCATGTTGCAAGTTTCTGTGCACATGGTTATGTATGCTATTTTTCTGAGTCAGGAATGAGGCACTTCGAGTTGCTTTCATACATGTGGAGGAGAGTGATAGTGCTGACGGACAGGTTTCCCATGAATTTTATTCGAAGCTTGTGAAAGCTGATATACATGGAAAAGATCAGGTAGGCAGTTTCTTTTGCAATGTTTGTCATCGGTGCAAAGTTTTCTGTAGTCTTCCAAGATCATTTTGCGAAAAGAAACTAGTAATTTTGGCATGTGCATCCACGTGTATTATTTAAATTGTTAAAAAAATCATTTGTTAATTAATTAAGTGATTAAATTAGATTTTGAGTTTGCTTTATATTCAACTTGTTCATCATGCTTTGTAACTCTTATTTAGTTAATTAATTAATTTTCCTTTACCTAAAAATATATCCATCAAGTTAGCATTCAAATTGAATATGAAAATGTTATAGGATGTGGAGAAGTTAATGTTAAATTTAAAAATATTGAATTTTTTAAGTGTTAAACTGATTAATAATTTTCTGTATTTGATGACTTTTTGAGATAATTATTTCAATAACAGATTATATTTACATAATTTGCCAGTCATGGTTACATGAAGAACATCAATTGAATCAACAATAAAAGGATCCATAATTTTATTAAGCATGTGTATTAAATTAAAAATAATTGTGCGCGTGATTGCCGTTACTTGTCCAAGAGATTAAGAACTTGTCAAGTGAATGCATGGGGAAAATGCATTGGATGTAGGAATTGCTTTTGATTATGATTAAGATTCAAAAATATATTAGAGTTATAAGGATATAATAGTCAAACATTTTCTAAAAATGTTTGTCGTAGTAGTCAATAAAAAATATCTTAAAAAGTTTGTGTTTTTATGTATAGCCACGGATATTAGTGAGAACTTGATTAGGATCCTGTGGAAGGAAACTTTGTGGTTTTGTTTCAGCTGCTTTCACATGTGAGACCTATGGCTCTATAGTCATGGCTTTTGTTTTTCTACCTATTTAGATCATATAAACCTCTTTGGTGCAATGTTTTGTTCTACTTATTCAGTTATGCCCATTTTTTGCAATTTACATTTTGACCCAGTCATTGTTATCTTAGTGGCATTGGCTATGACATTGACTTTTCAAATAGTTTTCTCTTTGCGTTTATCTCATTGCTTTGGAAAAGAAATGGTTGTATATATAGTTTCTTCGCTTGGGCATTGCTATAAATGTGGTATTTGTGTGCCTTTTATCTTTATATGTAGGAAATATATTCAATCAAACTTCCTGGAAATCCAAAGCTTGGAGAAGGGAAGCCTGAAAACCAGAACCATGCTATAATTTTCACTCGTGGAGAAGCCATTCAGACTATTGACATGAACCAGGTTACATATGCGTACATATTCATGGATGTGTGCTCTACTGCAATAATTTGTGCGTGTGTTTGTATTATTTGTGTTGCTTCATTCTTAGGTTAATTTCTGGTGTTTTGCTGCATTTTGGAACTAACAATGCAACCCTATGTTTGAAGCTTTCGTTGGCTTTTATGACTGATGTTGGCTGGAGAATTGGTTTTATATTTTACTTGAATCTTGAGTTTCTGAGCAATTTGCCATGTTTCACTTTGTGCTTGGATGCTCATAGTACATGGGGCTAATCATTGGATAATATCTCTGGCCACACAGAACACCTGTGCGGTGCACTGGGGTTGAAGCCAAACAGATTTTTCAATCTCTTAATGATAGTGTGATTAGATGCCATTATTGAGGGATGCTTTCTGCAATGGCTTTTATTTGGCCACAAAGAGACATGCTTTACATTTGATGACCTGTATTCTCTAGAAACCATATGAAGTACTTGTTGGTGCTGCTTCTGATGTCTTTCAATGTATAGATAGAATGTGCTTCTGGATGACGAGGCATTTTTGTCGAAACTCCAGCAGCATTTGTTAATGTTAAGTTTCTGGAATATTCTCATATTGCAATCGGAATGGTTTAAGGTTTACGAGGAACAGCATAGATGCAGGAACTTTCTCTATAATTTATATTATTATATTTCTGATGTTAGGGTTAATCAGTATGCGAGTATATGTAAGGAAGCTGTGGTTGATATGGTAACCTGAAAGTGTCTTTGCTATCAAAGATGATGAAACACTGATCTTTTTCATTTAAAATTACTGTGAAATATTTTATGCATATGTTGTAAACCTCTAGCTCTGTAGATTCTATTCCAACTGTTTCAGCAGGCACTCAAACCAAATTGATCATGAAAATCTTCCTTCTTATACTTTCTAATTGTTGATGTTGTTACTGAAATAATGTATTTGACCTTTTGTCTTGTCATGATGTTTGCTCAAAAATGATATTTGGCCCTCTGCTGTGATTAGCAAGTGTATGATATTAAATTTGTATCTCATATTTGTTATAGTAAGTTCTGAAATATAAGAATAAATGGCTCAAGGAGTTTCTTAAAGTTTGTTGGTTGCTGTAGTTTGAATTTTAGTGAGAAGTACTGGATTTTACGGTGTATTAGCAGATGCTTGTTTCTTGCAAGCATGAGTTTGTAAATGGTGCAGTACAAGTGTACTTCCATTAGTATGAATTGTTTATCATGTCTATGCTTCTAATTTTTTATTTTCTTTCGTAAGAAGTTTTGGAACCATAGGCGTCTTTGCATACAGTGTTTTGGGAAGAATTAAAATAACTAAACCTGGTTGATATGCCCTTTTGTAGGACAACTACCTTGAAGAGGCAATGAAAATGAGAAATCTTCTTGAGGAATTTCGAGCAAATCATGGCATTCGACCTCCCACCATCCTTGGTGTAAGGGAAAATGTTTTCACTGGAAGGTTGGTCTACTTTTCCTCGAAATAATAGCTACCTGATTTTTTTTTTATCTTTGCTCTGACAGTCTTCTTAATCATTGTTTTTGGGTGTATTTATGCAGTGTTTCATCGTTAGCCTGGTTCATGTCCAATCAAGAAACAAGCTTTGTAACATTGGGCCAACGTGTGTTAGCATATCCACTCAAGTGAGCAGTCTCTAACTTGTTTCAGCCCTATAAAGTGCGTGAGTGAGATTAAAGAAAATGTTGTCCACAATGGATTCTTCTACTAAGACCATTCTTTGTGACCAATTCAAGACAATAATCTATCATTAAAACCATTTCTTAATTTGCTGCTTGGTTTCCATAGACTAGGTGTGCAGTATGTTATAATTTGATTTGTATTCACTTTGCATCCTAATTTTTGTGTAGCATGAATTACAAAGCAGATACGTAACATGTTACAAACTATTAGTTCCAATAGCTATGCAAAACTTGGTGCAATAACATACGATGTGTAGTCATTTTGTCTGTTTCTTTATATTACTAATCAAATCTGTTTCATTAGCCATATCCTAATATACTTCAGAGTAAACAGTTATGTGTACTTCTGTCCTTCATTTGTGACAAATCTCCTACGTGAAGGCGTTGAATTCAGGAATTGATTTGTTTTTTTCAAATAAGTGAACATATACCAAGCCAAGTCTATAAGTCCTTGAGGGCTTTTAGATTGGAAAAAGTAGTGTTCCTTTTTTTTTTGTGCTTTTTAAGTGTTTTTTTTATGATGATTGTAAATATATTTTCATTTATTTTGTAGCTTGTGTTGATGCACAGATGGTTTGTGTGCAGATGTGTGCCTTCGTATCATCTTTATGTCTTGCATGTGCACTAAAGGAAGATTTATATAATAAATGTTTTACTCTTAAAGGATTGCCTGCAAACTTTTTATGATTTTGATTTTTGGTTGAAAAAATATCTTGCAGGGTCCGCATGCACTATGGCCATCCAGATGTATTTGACCGTGTATTTCATATAACTCGAGGTGGCATCAGTAAGGCATCACGTGTGATCAATATTAGTGAAGATATATTTGCAGGTACATTATTAATGAAATAGTGGAAATCATTCATCGGTTATGCAAAATAAATGGATTTTTTCAAGCTTGTAGTAATTCTTTTGACAATCTTAAAAAAATGGTTAAGCAAATAGGGAGTTGCATTTGACTTAAACTAAATCTGAATTTCTATTTGGACAGGTGGTGTTTCCCTTGTTAAACTTCTGGTCTAGCCTGTTAAATCCCATGATTCCTGGTTAGATCATGTGTGTTTTAGAGGATAGACTAGTACCTTTCAAGCTTGTAGTTTTAGTAAATCACTGATTCTACCCTCTAGTATCCTAATAGAGCTGGAATCTCTCATTATTAAACTAATACTCATTGTCTGATGCCCTGCCCAAATGCAAATTTACATGCATTTTGGACATTTATGGCCTGCATTATATTTCTTGTGAACTAGTGGTTGCTTAGCAATGTGGAGCACATTGCATGATCAATGCTCAATATCCAGTCTTACCCCATCCTTTAACACGTTGCTGTTGTTGTTACCTATGTTGGATATGAATATTTGGTCAACCAATCAAAGGAAAAGTGTTGGTTTTGATTAGAAGGTGCAACATATTTTAATGATTTAGTCAATCTTGCCATTTGTTGATATCTGAGATATGTCTCTTGAATGTTTTGTTTGCTGGGGCCGAAGGCTTTTAAGTTGATATTTTGTGATACAACAAGCTTATTATAATAATGCAGCATTTTTGTCAAATATTTGATGGGTGATCATGTTGGCTGACTGAGTTGTAACGAGCTCAAATGATTTTATGTCAACTGATTTTCATGTAACTAAAACGAGAATTGCTGCAGGGTTTAACACCACATTGAGGCAAGGAAATATTACTCACCATGAATATATTCAGGTTCGATGCTCTTGTCTATTTCATTTTAGTTTATATTGGGAAGAAAATAAATCTTCTATGTTATTTGATATCCCTCTCCATGTAGGTTGGAAAGGGAAGAGATGTTGGGTTAAACCAGATTGCCCTTTTTGAAGGGAAAGTGGCAGGAGGAAATGGCGAGCAAGTTCTAAGCAGGGATGTGTACAGGCTTGGGCAACTATTTGATTTCTTCAGAATGCTATCTTTCTACTTCACAACTGTTGGGTACTATGTGTGCACTATGGTATGTCTGTTTCTATTATCAGTTTTATCACTTAGAACAAATTTGAATCAGGTAGCTAATCTTTTGGTTTATCTGACAAGGAATGTATCTTTGATTCAGATGACAGTCCTCACAGTATATGTATTCTTGTATGGAAGGGCTTACCTGGTAATCTACCAAACTTTGTTTATGCTGTCTTGGTTTGACCAACTTTTAGTCTCTGCAAATTTATTTTATTTAATCTTAATTTAAACCTCAACTACTTCAATAGAGTGGTTAGAAATTATAATTTGTTCAAAAGGGATCTATTGTATCTGCAAGCTCTGAAACTTTTTGGTTGTTTCAAATGGCCTTGTATGACCAGTTGTGAGCTTGGTGATTATGATTTCAAGTTTTGTTCTACTTCATTTTTCTCATAGCCTTGGAACATTACCATTATCTGGGAATTTCAGAGTATTGGTGTGTTTGCAGGGCTATTCCTTATCTGTTGGACATTTAACCGGCAATCTGTTATAAGATGAGTAGTGGAATATTCAATTTTGCTGTCCACAATGATTGATGTTTCTTTTAAGAATTTTGGGCACCATTAGAAGAATGCTTGTAAGCTATGCTACAAATGAAAAGAAGAAACTTGAAGTCTGAACATAGAAGTTTGTTTTTTTACTTTCTGAATATAGCGTTCTTAAAATACTGGAAACATCTTGTGGCTATGCTCATAATTGGTGCTCATAATTGGAAAGGGTCCCATGTTATAACCACCCGCACCTAACCCCAAGAAAATGGACTTGGATTTTGATTCTATTCCGGGAAAAAGAAGTCGATTTGTAAGTTATTCATTCTGAAAAACTTCAATATCAGGCAGATTGCATCATATTAGTTTTTTAAAAGGTTGGCTGCATCTTGTTAGATTTTTAAGAGTTTGGTTACATTGCATCTATACAAGTGTTGTTAGATTTTTAAGAGTTTTGCATCAATATATCACTTTAGGATACTAGACTTCTCATTGTGAAATGGGATTATAAACTTCTCTCTTTGTTTCGAGGATCTTTGTGATTCTTCTCGTCCTGTGGGTATACTCTATGATGTTTCCAAGACAACTACTGGATCTGGGCCTCTTCTTATATTGCCTGTCGAATTACTTTTCATATGTACTTGGTCTTTTGTGCACGACTTTAATAAGCCTATTCTCTCATTTAGACAAGGACATTTTTTGATTGCATCAACTCTTTCAGGCTTTCTCTGGACTTGATAAAGCTATATCAGTTAGTGCAAAGAAGATGGGAAATACAGCTCTGGATGCTGCTCTTAATGCACAGTTCTTGGTCCAGATTGGAGTTTTTACTGCAATCCCCATGATAATGGGTTTTATACTTGAACTTGGATTGCTTAAGGTTAGTCTATTCAATTTCCTTCAGTACAGTGTGTTTATTAATTTGTCTTCTAGGCATTTCGCTTCTTTTGTACTACAAAATTGCCAGGTCACTTACCCTAGTAAACAGCATTTCTTTTTGTGTTTGTAGTGGTTGGGAATATTTTAGCTGAGGCTCTACACCCCATTTTCCTTTTTCGTAGTTCATATTTTATGCATTATGATTTATTCTGGAGACGTTTTTAATTTAATGTTGTTACTCCAATGCAATAGTTCCTGTTGGTGATTTTATTTTTGTTCGATGTTCCAGGCTGTTTTCAGCTTTATTACAATGCAACTTCAGTTGTGTTCAGTCTTCTTCACGTTTTCATTGGGCACCAGAACTCATTATTTTGGACGCACTATCCTCCATGGAGGTGCAAAAGTATGTCTCTTTCTCTCTTTTCACACACACACCTCTACCTACATACTTGGAAATTGATTTTTATGCATCTTAAATTTTGCTAACAGTACAGAGCAACTGGTAGAGGTTTTGTGGTACGTCACATCAAGTTTGCTGAAAATTACAGGCTCTACTCGAGAAGTCATTTTGTTAAAGCGTGAGTATATCTACATGAATGATTTCTTGTTATTTTCGTTTTCTAATGGCACCTGCCATCCTGAGTCAAGGTGGGGTTGGGAAGAATTAGGTTGATTTTGTCTGTTAAAAGTTGTCTCTTTTTGTTACGAAACATTCATCCTTTTCTTTCAGGCTCGAAGTTGCCCTGCTTCTCATAGTTTACATAGCATATGGGTACACAGATGGAGGTGCTGTGTCGTTTGTTTTGTTGACACTTAGCAGTTGGTTTCTTGTCATCTCATGGCTATTTGCTCCTTACATATTTAATCCCTCTGGTTTTGAGTGGCAAAAGTAAGCCTCATGTTCTAATTTATTTGCCTTCATGCCCGACAGTCTTAGAGCTATTATGTTTTTGTAAGAACTAGGCTGTCTGCTAATTACCATGATGTTGGCAAACAGGACTGTTGATGATTTTGAAGATTGGACTAGCTGGCTTTTATATAAAGGTGGTGTAGGGGTGAAGGGAGATAATAGCTGGGAATCATGGTGGGAAGAAGAACAGGTGGTGTTAAAGTTTCTATACATTGTTCTATGTATTTAAATGTGTTCATTTTGGTGCTTTGTACCTTTCATTTTCTAATATTTATTACCTTTTAAGTCGGTTTCTTTCTTCTCCAGGCGCATATCCAAACTTTGAGAGGTCGTATATTGGAAACAATATTAAGCTTGAGATTCCTCATTTTTCAATATGGCATCGTATACAAGCTTCATCTCACAGGAAATGATAGATCTATTGCGGTATAGTTCTTATCTTTTGTTCTGATATGAGTTTGTGATCTTGTTTCTCTTGTATGTTCTTTAGAAACGACGATTAATAGCCCTTTGTTTTGATCAGGAAGAAACATTTTTTCCTTGCATGGCCTTTTTTTTCTCCCTGCCAATTTAGAGCTGAGGATGTTTGTTGAAGATGATATTATAGTTTGAATAATGAAATTTGAACTGTAATAGATTAAAGGCTGAAAGTATTTATTTCATTAGTAGTATCCCTTGTTGCTTCTTGATCTTGACAGTTGGTTTTGTTGTCTAGATTTATGGCTTCTCTTGGGTCGTATTGGTTTGTTTTGTCATGATATTTAAGGTCTGTATCCTTTTATGTTCATCTATTATTCCTTTATTTATGTAGCTATATTTGAGTATGTGTTATACTCATGTTCGTATGTGTTCTTTGTCTTATAACCATGAAGGTCTTCACCTATAGCCCAAAAAGATCTACCAGTTTCCAGCTATTGATGCGATTCATGCAAGGAATCGCTTCCTTAGGACTTGTTGCAGCTCTTTGCCTTATTGTTGCCTTCACTGATTTGTCAATTCCTGATCTTTTTGCGAGCTTTCTTGCATTTATTGCCACTGGATGGACTATCCTATCTGTAAGTTGAAAAGGCTTGTGTTCTGTTTTCTGCATAGAACCACATCAACAGCAATGTTTGAAATGAAAATTCGTGTGATGAATATTGCTGCATAAATCCGACATGAAGGGTCTTATTCTGTAGTAGGAATTAGGAAAAAACTGGCTTTCCTGTTTGAGAGCGAGCTGTAAACAAATTTCTAGGATATGTGCCTGTGTTTTGGCTTTAAGTCCAAGCAGTAATAGTGGTTACTTGTGAAAGTAACTCCATGATAAGTATGTGATAACACCAGGCATTTTATTAGGCACATCCTCTCAGAAAAGCTAAAAAAGAAAAAGAAAAAAAAGCTTGCTGGGGAGGCAAGCAAGCTTTCTTCTGCTGCTTTTTTATTACACGTGCTTTGGAGAGAGGTTTCGTAGAGTACATGCACTTTGATGGTCTAAACCCTAAACTGCTGCTTTTATCAAGTCCTGACCTGCATATTATCATCAATGTCCTTACCATTCTTATTTTCACTGACTGCAAATCCTGTTTTGATTCTGCTGAAACAGATTGCTATCGCGTGGAAAAGGATAGTTTGGAGTTTAGGCTTGTGGGATTCAGTGCGTGAGTTTGCCAGGATGTATGATGCTGGGATGGGCGTGTTAATTTTTGTTCCAATTGCATTTTTATCATGGTTTCCATTCGTTTCTACCTTCCAGTCTCGCCTGCTCTTCAACCAAGCATTCAGCCGTGGGCTGGAGATCTCACTTATCCTTGCTGGAAACAAAGCTAACGTTGATAGATCGTAGATGAGTAATCTTTTGTATGATATCGCTCTCCTCATAAATTATTAGGATTTAAATTGACTGTACATGATGTTTGTGAAAGATGTATCTGTATTCTGTACAAGAGGGCACATCTTTTTCCACTGATATTCCTCCACTTCTGATCGCTGCAGGTGTAGTTTTGTGTCGAATTGTCTGTAATTTTTCCAGGAGACTTTCAAGATCAGTATAGTGAGTCTGTGGTTATCGGTTAGTCCAATTACATTGCTTCCTGCATTTCCAACTCTTCGCCGCTGCAGCTCTAATTTCTTCGTCGGCCCTCTTACTGGTGTGAATAATAACTGTCTGTCACTTGAACCAGTTAACCACCTGAGAAAACAGAAAAAAGTAGTTGCCTTGTACAATCTCCTCTTGCAAGTGAACCGTTCATGCATGCATGTTATTTTCAGCTGAGCTCGGCTTCCCTTCCCCTTTTATCCTACGTCTTTCTCTTTGGGATGTTGCCCATTTCTGGCAATGAAAAAACTTTTGTGCTGTGCAACTTCTAGCAATGAAAAAAGCTAACTTTTCCACTGATAAAATTGATAAAAACGAGCATACCCTCGACTATAGGTATTGTAACCTCGAAGTTCTTCAAAATTTTCAAGCACATGATTCATTGTTCTCACAAACGTCTTAAAAACCTTGTATAAATTCTGGATTTCTCCTTATTTTCATGAACTTGAATAGTTAGCTGTCAAGTTCACGTGATTATTCCAAATATTTTGATGGTAATGCTCCTATGATCGACCCCCTCCCTTCAATTCATGATTACAACTGAGAAATATTATTCTCACTTGAAAATAGACTCTAATATCTCAAACAGATGATATAATTAATTCTTCTAAAAACTTTGGAAACATTATTCAAGTTTTGGATTTGTCCTTAGTTTGATTATTATTTTGTTATAGTAGGTTTTAAAAGTTCTCTTTTCAAATTGATTGCTCTCCACTTTTTTTTTTTTTTTGATAACCTGAGGTGTCGAGCCAGCTTACGCGCATCACGACTAATCTTCGGGTCCACTAAACACCATGTAAGCCCAATAGACAGATAAGGCACTGCAGGAATGACAAACATGCACAGAAAAAATCAAACCCGGATATAGAAAAAGAGAACAAGTCCCTTCTCTTGCTAGCCACAAATTGCTATCCACTCTTAGTTATTATAAAAGAAGACATCCCTTCAATCTATAATATAATTAGGATTTTAAAATTTGACTTAATAAAAGGTTTCAATGAACATGTTTTTCTGTGTTTAACATTTTAATTTTTAATAAATCCAGTCAATCATTTAACAAATACTTAATAAAGAATGATACCTAACCAAAGCTGAATATTAAAAATAGTTTACAGCATAATATTTTTAATATCATTATCCTAAAATCATTTTCATTATTATGTCTTATTAGAGCAAGACTCTGCTATTAGCATAGCAAATCTTTGTTATAAACAAAAGAAATATCCTAAGATCTTCGTTATTTCTCCCTTCACATGAAAATGATTTTGTTTTCAAAACCAAAGGGGATCTTCCATAACTTAGAAATCCATATTTTTTTTCCCGATATGTTCTTATTGAGAAAGGATTGTAATTATAATTGAGCAATGAAGGTTTAAATTTGCTAATTATTATTATTGTTTTACACATGGATCAATCAAAACGTTTTAATGATGAGTATACTCGCGAAACGTTTTTTATCCTAGAAATCTTTTAATTTAATATTTTCCTATATATAATATATGATATATGATTAATTATTAAATTATGTCGTCTAGCACAACATGGACTTGGTAATGTCTTGAACACCAATCCACGTCTTCGTATAAGATGGGATTCCATCACCAATTAAATTCATATAAATGCATGCAAGTGCGACTTGGCAACTTACAATATTTAAGTATAATGACAAATCAACATTATCAGAAACAAAATCATAATCCACACATCGTGTAAGCCTGTATGTATATATGTATGTATTTCCTTGAAGAATACATTTACAAGAATCCAGCCATAACCATGTATAATTAAAATTTAAAATAATTAACCTTATAGTAGGTAGCTCGGTGATAAGAACTTGGGACCAGAGGGTTTGCTCTCCAGAAACAGAACGAGGGGGAGGCAAGCAAGGGCTCGGGCCCTGCAAAACATTTTAAAATTTTCTATTATTTAATATTTTTTAATTTAAATAAATAAGCTTTTTAATAATATATATTATTATATTAATTTTGGCCTCCCCTGTAAAATGCACCTCGCTCCGCCCTGTTGCTCCTCATGTAATCTCAAGTTTGAACTATATGGTTGTTAATATGATGGCCACTAGAGACTTACATAGTCGTTAACTTCAGGGCCCGTGAGATTAGACGAGATGCGCCCAAGCTGGCCTGAACACCAATGTTAATAAAAAAATTAGAATAATTTATAAATGAAACTAATTAAACATTAATAGTTTTTTGTTTTTAAGAATTCAATAATGAAATTCGAAGCAGTTAAACCCAAGGTTGTCAATTCCGTTCCGTTTCGTCCTAAATGGCCGAAACATTCCATGCCAATTTAAAAAAGGGAACAAATTTCATCTCATTTTAAATCTCGGTCCGTTCTGGACTCTTCGGCTAAATTCCGCCCGGAACGTTCTGGTTTCATTCCGCATGTTCCGTTTCACTCTTGAAAAGCCGTTGAATCAAATTGAACCTTGTTCAATTTAATTAATTAAATCACCCAATTATAAAAAGCTATTTTTCTTTATTATTTTCAATAACAATGATATTAATAATAATATTGAAAAGTATTATTACTATTTTCATTAACAATGATATTAATTTTTTAAAATTAAATTTATCACTAATATATATGGTTTATATTCATGTTGTTTTTTTTCATGTTTATACTTTGTAAGAATTTGAGCAAAACAAGGGATGCTTTAGATTTCATTAGTCTTGATAACATTGACCTAACTTTATATTTAAAATATTTGTGTTAAAACATTTTACTTTCATAATATTTTGATATTTTATTTAAGTTGAATTACTCTAAGTTAAAGATCTATTTAATCTTGACTATTTAGAAATATTTTAAATTTTTTTAATTATATTTATTTGGCATTGTGTTTGTATTGCATAATTTATAATTAATTTATCTTGAATTTAAATTATTTTTGTTGAATATATATATATATAAACAGTACAACGCCGAAACGGCATGTCAAAACACTCCGAAACTGAAACGTTTCATTCCATTTGAAAAAACAAAACACCTATTAGAACGAAATTGACTACCTTAATTAAACATCATTTTCCATATTCCTTTTATTGCCATCCATGAGTCCAACAACAGAATCTAACCTATTAATTGCAATAATGGGACAGCCATGCTTTGGACATCCCAGAAGATTAAAAGAATATTTGGTAATTTACTTGATTATCTAAATAATTTATATTTTTTTTGCACCAAATCTCACAAAATAAATTGTTTTTCATTCATAAAAATATATTTTTTATTTATTTTATATATATAAATCCATCTAATGATAATTTTAACTAAATATATTTTTTAAAACTATAACTATAAGTATTTTTTTTAAGTTATAAAGTAACAAATATTCACTAAATTGAAAAGTTCCAAACCATTTTCCCATTATCCCGGGGATATGTTAGAGAAAAAAAAAAACAAGCGCGTAAACAACGTGGGTGCCTCAAACACAGTTGCCTAACTAACTACCTAACTAACAGTTAGCATTTAGCAAAGACATAAAAGAAAAATAAATGTAGTAACAACAAACAAGCATAACGTCTGCTCATTCTCCATTTTCTCTCCTTTTCCTCTCTTTCTTTTGCCTAAAATATCGCTCTTCCTTGCTAGCTTTTCCTCAATAAAACTCCAACCATCACAACGAAGTTTTCCCTCTATTAACCACTCTTCTGTTCTGTTCTTTCTCATGGCTTCTGTAAGATTCCTTAATTTTCCCTTTAACTGTTTTCTTTATAGTTTTCCTGCTTTGATTTGTCTCTTTTAATTCAGATTCCTGTTTCTTTAATCCCTCATTTTTGTTTGTTGTTTCGATTCTAAGTAGTGGGGTTTTTGTATGTTGTCTGTGTTCTTGTTTAAGCCGCTTTAATATGTGAGAACTAGATGATCAAGATGGTCTTTATGATGTTTTGAGGAGGATGGGATTTTATTTCATCATCTGGATATCATTTAGATATCTTGAATTGAATGGCTTTTGTTATTGAGAATTTTTATGAATCTTATGTATTATTATTTCAATTTTCTGGGATCTTGTTCCTTCATGTGTCGAATGCTTGATTTTTTTGTTAGACCACAGTTTTGTTTGGGCTGGGGAAATTTTGTTGTCTTTACCTTACCCTAAAATATGGCACTATGGACATTGTGACATTGTTGAAATTTCTTGCTGATTGATTATTTTCTGAAAGTAGACATGGATGGGAGAATGGGGTTTGTCCACTAATTGGTTTCTGTCGTGTGTACCGTTTGCCTTCCATTAGTCGTTACATTCGACTCTGTAATCAATAGATAGCTAGAAATTGGATAAGACTCGAACGATCTCTGTAGCCAGTAATTCCCTCGAAATCTACCTGCTTCTGACAATTTTATGTTCGTTTTTCTATAGTTTGCTGCCTTTCGCCATGTATTAAGACATATGATCCATCATTAGTATCATCTCTAAAATGAAACTGATTTTTTTTTTTTTTTCATAATGTAGCTTCTTGGTAATGATTCAATGTCCAAAATGAGTTGAGTGACTTGTAAAGCATTTAAAGTTTAAGTAGGAAAATGTCCTGAGAAGGTTGGCTAATCTATTACAATCGATGATTTTTCTCTCTTAGCAAGGTCGGCCTCTGCCCAAGTTTGGTGAGTGGGATGTAAATAACCCTGCCTCTGCTGAAGGATTCACAGTCATATTTAACAAGGCTAGAGACGAGAAGAAGACCAAAAATAGTCCAGAAAAAGTCGTGTCGCCACGAAGAACTGAACCTGGGTACAACAAAAATGACAAAAATGAGAATTATAAGCATCCCCCAAAGGTACATGTTTGAAACGAGAAATATCGAAGTCCTTTTTCCCTTTCATTTGTGTATTTGCCGATTCAAGATTTCTGATAGCTCAATTATTTTTTCATGCAGAGGAGGTGGCTGTGCTGTAGTTGAACTTATATTGCTATAAGGGCCTTGATAAAATGACTGGTGAAAGCTATCATATCCGGGGCGGGGATTCTCTGACGAATGCCTGGGCCTTCTGATGGAGCACTGAATGGTTTCTGACCGTACTTTTCTTTATTTTTTCCCCCTCCTATACCCTTTACTCTTATTTATTGCCTTGGATTCTTTCTTCTCATTTTATGTTTCTGATGCTTCTCAAATAATGGTACAAGAGTGCCAAAAACAAGTTGAGGATTTTTGTTTTTACGTAAGATGTTATCAGTGTTTCACTTGCTGGCTCTGAGCATGAACATTGTGCTAATCAATAAGACGGTTTACATTTATTATTATTATTATTATTACTATTATTTTCTGCTAGCAATTATTTACTTAATTTGATATATCCAGGGGCAGACTTGTTTTCAGTAAGTTTTGCTTTTCCTTTTCATGTATGGAGAAATTATCGTTTGATACCATGGAAATAAGCCCGATTCTTTCGGATAAACAAAAATGTTCAAGGATTTGAGATTTTCAGCTTGGGGTTTCCCATTGAGTGTTTACTCTATAGCTGTGTTAAGGATCAACATGGCTTCCTTCGTCCACTCTTCCATTGATTCTAACACAATGTCCACTCTCCTTTTATTACTGAATGCATGCAAATGCTTCTCTTGTTCCGTGAACTCATCAGCTCCTTGCTCTGTTGGAAAAAATGAAAAGCTGTCACTCTTTCCAATTCTCTTGCATAAGTTTTGTCCCGCTAATCTGGCCTTTTGCACTGCCTAAGCTGAGTCAAATGGGAGGCCATGACCCAAATCTGTGCGTAACATTGAATCCATATTGATGATTGTTTATAGACCTACACTGCATTCATCAATTGCCCTATATCCATCAATACAACAGAACAGGCTTCACTCATATGCAACTGTATAGCTCCACCAAACAGCAGCTGATTGCATTCATGACTAAACTTTCAATAGTTTTGTAAGTCTAAATTCTAGTAGTAGCCATCCCCTCCAGCGAATAATGATCTCACTCTCTCATGCAGAGACATGTGCATAAACCACCCACAGCTTTTTGGAAAGCAAGAGCTGATGAGTTAATCCAGGATTTAAAAGACTAAGATTAAGCCATATTGAAAGAGAAATGCCGATTTTCAAAATCTCATCAGTTCTTATGGGAAAAATAGGAGAACTAGTATTTCAATGGCATGCGTTGTTGTATGAATGTTTTTCAAAGTTGTAAAATGGAAAATGCAGAAGAACTTTACACGTGAAGAGAAGAAAATTTGAAATGGGAGAAGGCCATGACTTAAAAAGTAGCGGAAATGGTGCCATTTTTCCGATGTTTGCCTTTCATCTTTTGTTTTTCGACTTCTGTTTTTGGTTGCTTGTTGGATATCTACTCTCCAATTTGGTTTCCAAATTTGGTGTTTCTTATTAATATGTTTATATTTAAAAAAAAAAATTATTCACTCCAAACTGTGATCCGTATAATAACGTTGTTAGTTGCTATCATTAATTGTAGTGTGAAATCAAGGATACTTATGTAATCTTATACTTTATACTAATATTTTCTTGTTAGAACAGGGTATTTGAGAGTTTGATAGTGGTTTCTTTTCAAAGTGTTTTTCATTTCCAAACACATTAAAATAATATTTTATTATTATTTTTTAAAAATTATTTTTGATATCAGCACATTAAAATGGTCTAAAAACATAAAAAAAATATATTAATTTAAAACAAAAAAAATATTCAAAATTTTTTAAAAATATTTTCCAACCACAATACCGTCTGAAAGACCTTTTTCATCTTCCTTTATCCATCTCTAAATAATCCTAGAAAAAACAACAAGTATTAGAGCACAACAACCAAATCTAGGTAGCATGTTCAAAAATTAATGTTGTTTCGAAAGGGAGTCAATTGTTTTGCTAACATTAACAACGACAACATATTAATGTTTGCACAGCATCACCACAGTATCTAGATTATACTTTCAGAAATGCATTGATTCCATGAATAAAAACCCTAATGTTTTGTCAACTTTGTAGGGAAAAAATGTTAGATTTTAACCCTGTAAATCCTTGAATCTTATGAACCAAATGCTCGCATGTTGAAATAAATGAGAATGACTATTTGTAATTAAGCTAGCAGTGTGATTATTAGTTAGTGACTAGTTCGGTTCTTGAGGTGGTCAAATATATAATTCATTGTAGGCTGTGAATATGACAAAAAAAAGTTCAGCTAATAAAAATCTTTTGTAGTTTTAAGAAAGCTTTGTCTCACATTATTTAAACAATGTACTAAGAAAAGAAACTTATCTTGTGATGCTTGTAAATTTGCTAAGCATGCATGTGCTATTTATTCCTCAACTAATAATAAAAGTAATAGAATTTAATGGTGATCCATTCAGATATTTGGGATCCTAGTCAACTTATTTCTTTATATGGTTTTTGATAGTTTGTTACTTTTATTAATTGTTATAGTCATGCTATTTGGGTTAATTGGATGTTTAATAAAAGTGAAATGTTCTTATTATTTTATTTTATTTTTGCTTTAAAAAGTTCATAACATGTTCTCTATTTAATTTATGCTAAAGCTCAAATCTTGAGAATTGATAATGGGACAAAGTACATGGATGGAGTTTTTCAAAGCTATATGTTAGAACATAGGATTCTATATCAGCCTAATTGTGTAGTAGATATACCGAATCAGAATGGTGTGGTATAGCAAAGGAATAAACATTTGTTAAAAGTTGTCAGATCTTTCATGTTCATCAGAAATCTTTTTAAAAAACTATTGAGGAGATGCAGTCCTTACAATAGCATATCTAATTAATAGAATACCACTGAGGGTTATTGGTTTTAGAGCACTAATGGAGTTTCTATAAGGAACATGTTCCTATATATATTGTCCTACCAAAAACCTTTGGGTGTGTTTGTTTTATTCGGGATCATCGATAAGCTTTTGGAAAGTTGGATCAACGAGCATTGAAACGTATTTTCATTGGATACTATATTACTCAAAAAATGTATTAATTTTATCATATTTTAAGTAGGAAATATTTGTTAGCATAAATGTAACTTTTCATGAAGATGAGTCATATTTTATCAACTTACATCTCAAGAGGGAGATCAATGAGAGTGAGAATATGTTATTGGTAACTTCAACTCCTTTGTTAAATCCTGAACTAGAATTGGTGGGAGCAAACCAGGGGGAGAGGAAGGTGATGAAGATTCAGTAGAAGTCGAGGAATGTGGGAGTGATGAGAAACCAAAAGGAAATAAAAAATACTTCAGGAAGATTATGAGAAAATCAGATAGGGATTAGAGGAGAAGGTTTAGCAAGTTTACACTCGTAAGGAAAAAAAATAAGTCAATGAATCTACTTTTCCAAGCTAATAACCATCTTCAAATTCAACCTTATAACATACTTCTGACAATAGGTTTCCTAACTCATCCACTGAAAATCTTATTCCTTATATTAATGATTTTCTATGACTCTAAAAAAAAAGTTCAAAGTTGTACCAAATATACTTTATTTAATTTTATATCTTATGTTCTCTTGTCACCTTTAAATAAAGCTTTTGTATCCCTTTTATATTTTTTGTGTATTCCTAAGAATTGGATGGAAGTTGTTGAAAATACTATATGAAAAGAAGCTATGATAGATGAAATAAGATCTTTTTTGAAAAAATGACACATGGAACCTCACTACTAGAAAAGGAGTGGTAGATTGCAAATGGGTTTTCTCCATTAAGCAAAAGCCAGATGAGAGGTATTGTTAGGTATAAGGCAAGACTAGTTTCTAAAGGATATATCTAGTTATATGGAATTGATTTTCAGAAAATATTTGCTCCTAATGCAAAATAAACTCAATCAAGGTATTGTTATCTATTGTAGCAAACCTAGGATGAGACTTACAATAATCAGATAAGAAGAATACTTTTCTATATAGAACTTAGAGAAAGAAGTGTACATGGAAATTCCTTTAGGTTTCTCTTATGAGAAGATAAAAGGTGTGTGGAAGTTGAAGAAAACTTTATACAGCCTTAAGTAATCTCCTCGTGCTTGGTTTGATAGATTTAGTAAGGTAGTTGTTAGATTTGGGTACAAACAAAGCAATAGAGGCTATATTATATTCATCAAACATTACCAAGATAAGATCACAATTCTCATTATATTTGTTGATGATATTATGATGACAAGAAATGATAACAAAAAGGTTTATATGTTGAAGAAGTATCTTGCTAAAGAATTTAAAATCAAAGTCCTTGGAGGTTGCGTTTCTTTCTAGGAATTGAAGTTGCATGGTCAAGTAAAGGCATTTTCATTCCACAGAAAAAGTATATTATTGATTTTCTAGCTTAAACAAAGATGTTTTGTTGTAGACCAAATGATTCCCCTATATAAATGAATCATTGCCTTGTCGATTGTGAGGTGAAGTAGTTGAAAAAAAGAGATGTTAAAGGTTGATTGGTAGGTTGATCTATTTATCATACCCCTGACCTGATATAACTTTTTCAGTTAGTATTGTTGGTCAATTTATACATAATCTCCATACATCTCACCTTGATACAATTTATTACATCCTTAGATGTCTAAAGTTTGCTCCTAACAAGGGATTTTTCTCTCTAGTAATGAACACTTGAAGGTAGAAGCCTTTACCTATGTTAATTGGGTTAGATCTCTAGGTGATAGGAGATCCACATTTGAAAATTGTGTTTTTATTAGTGGTAATATGGTCTTATAGGGAAACAAAAAACAACATATAACGGTCTTATTTAGTGCAGAAGTAGAGTATCGAGTAACGACACATGGAGTGTGTGAACTTTTATGGCTTAAAAATCTTATACAAGAGCTGAGAATAACTATTAGTGGTTCCATGTCGTTGTTATGTGATAAAAATGTAGCTTACCAATATTGCTTATAATCTTGTTCAACATGATCAACCAAAACATATCAAGGTTGATAGGTGCTTTATTAAAAAGCAAAATTGAATTAAAAAAACTATTTGTATCCTATATATAAAAATTGATGAAGTATTAGTTGATATGTTTACTAAAATAGATACGAGAAATATTCATAAGGGGAAGTGTTGTTAAACACTATCATTAATTGTAGTGTGGAGTCAAGAATAGTAAAGTAATTTTATGTTGTTTTTCTTATATATACATACAGTGTAGGCTAAGGCTAAAAAATAAACGTATATTATCTTGCCACTTCGTCTCATGACCTTTCTCTTATTTTTCCCTTCTTTCTTCTTCCTTTCATTTTTTCACCTTCTTCCATCAATCTCTAAATATTCTTAGAAAAAACAACAACTAATAACCACACTTAACTTGTATTTAGAGTTTGGAACTCCTCGAAGGTCTTGGAATGGAAGCATGTTGCAGAAACATTCATTATCAAAAAAGGTAGATCAGAATCTCTCAACATATTTTCTTTGTATTTGGGTGTAGAATGTAAATTCATTTGATGAAACCCCATATCATAAAGCACTAAGTAGAAGTCAGACATGCAAAAAAGTTGAATAAATTCATAAATTGGTGATATAATCATAATCCAGCAATCAGGATGGCTCTCAGGGCAGGTTCTGTAATCATTAAATCCACCTTGAGATCAATGTTATACCTATGACAATATACTGATATCTCACAAAACAGTAAGGTAAACAATTAGACTTCAATATAGACTTCAATTTCAAGATACTCACCATCATCACTTTGATATTTCGTTCTAACAACAATATCATTCTTAAGAGGGACATCTAGTTGCATTTGAGAGTCGAAAACTCAATGAGACAAAACAGTGGTATTCGACACACGAGAAGGAAATGACGGCAGTAGTTCACTGCCTCGATGTGTGGCGGGTGTACCTATTAGGGCCAAGGTTTATTGTGAAAATAGATAATATGGTCAACACTTTCTTTTGAACATAGAAGAAGTTGTTTAGTGGCAAGCTCGGTGGCAAGAGTTCTTGGTCGAGTATAATTTTGCATGGGAGCACAAGCTAGGGCAGCATAATCAGGTTGCGAATGCACTTAGCAGGCGTGGTGTGCTTGCTACTGTTTTTTCTCTTGTGCAGGTGAAGTCGTTCCAATAAGAGAGAGGTGACAAAATTGTGCAAAACACATTTCAAATTCAAAGAATAATCAATTTAGCTCGTGGAGGTAGTTTCTTTTCAAGCGTCTTGGCTCTACCCCTTGCAATTTCTTTCTGTTTTCTTTCACTGTGTTCTATTGGAGTTCCCAAAAATGGTACTGGATACCAAGGATTAATTGTGATTTTCTCGAGCATAGTGGCATTCTCAAGTAAACATTCTGCGAGTTCAGTATCTTATGCATGGCCAACATATCCATTAATTTCTACTTTCTTGAGATACTAGTGGGGACTCTTGGCACCCTTTCGAGTTCTCCTTTTTACTCCGGATTTGACTCATGTTAACTGAAAGACAATAAGAAAATAACTCTGTGATGCATATAATTAATTAATAACAACACTTGCATAAAATATACAACACAACTTTAAAAGATCATGAAGTAAAAGATTGATTGAACTCCAGATTTCCATGAAACAACTGCACAAGGAGACTAATCCTTGTATTAAATTCTTGTCCCAATTTAAGAAGAGATCTCACCTGCAACACAAATTCGTGCAAATGAGGAGCTGCTGTAATCAACAATGTGAATTTTAGAAGACTAGTATGGTCTTCTTGATCAACAGTAAGCACTGGTCGCTCGAGCATTATTAGCTCAGGAACTTCATGGAGTCTCTCTTCTTCCTGAAAGAAAACCGAAGTTGAATATATAGAGACAAAAGAATGAAAACAAACATTGTAAATACAAATTACATAGAAGAGGTAGACACGCAGTGTGAAAACCTTCAAGTGAGGAAAATAGCTTGAAAGCTGAAAAGAAGCATAAGTTAGAGAATCGTGATGATCACTGCCGAAGTCAACCTCAGTAAGCAAAGGAACATTTTTGTAAGTGACACAAGGTTGCTAGCCGAAATCTCGAAACCTGACAATTCGAAGCAAAGAGAGATCTTCAAGTGCTTCAGTCTGAGTGATAATGGACCAACAACACTTGGGTTTGTTAGAAAATCTGAGGCTACTACTGACAAACTTTCAAGTGGGAATTCCAACAAAAAGTGTTCAACAACTTCTCCGTCTACTCGGACACAGAGCAGGTAGAGACTTGAAATTGGAATTTCTACTTTTCCCGAAAATGGAAATGTATAGAAATCAGAACAAATACAGTTTCCAGTTAAATGTCGTTTCAAATCCAACTCAAACCTTTCAAATTCCTTTGCAAACATCATCTCAAGCCGTCTCTCAATTTGAAACTCTGAACAGTTCAGCAAAGAAAATCAAATTCTAAATTCAATTAACGAGATGTAAAGTTTCGATGCTGTTTGTTTTTATGTTTTAAAAACATTTTAAAAAAATTAAATTTTTTATTTTATTTTTATTTTAAATTAATATTATTTTGATGTTTTCATATCATTTTAATATGCTAATATCAAAAATAATTTTTAAAAAATAAAAAAATATTATTTTAATATATTTTCAAATAAAAAATAACCAAAACCAATACTGATTAAATTTAGACTTCTCGGTTCATACGACTTAATTTTCCGTGCAACGTCATCTATCATCTTTGAACCATCAAAGCTCGGAATGCTTATTTATTTCCATAAATCCTTCCACCTACTCCAAAAGAAAACTCTCTGGAACCCAGAGAGTTTATTTTGGGAGCAATTACCTGAGCTAAAGAATAAATTATCCTTTGACTCCCTTGTCGCTGTTGCTGTTGATACCGATGACTGGCCCCTGTTGCTTGGAATTGGAATTCAATACCAAACCACATACCGAGGAAACATTTGTTCTTGACTCTTGAGTGCTGCAGTTTTCGAATTTTGGAGTCCGTATATACTAGGAGTAGTTGGTTTACTAATTACTCCTTGGTCGGTTGTTTTAATGTAAAGAAGAAACTTGGAAGAGGTAATTATAAAAATAAAAACAAAACAATATTTAGTTTACAGAAGAATTATTTTCCTTTTTCATAAATTTGAGCACTTCTCTACTTGATTTTTAAAAGTCTTCGATTTTATCAGCAAAGCAACTCTAACCCAAAGTAAACAAAAGAGAAGCTACAGAACAAGCCACCGGGCCAACCCAGAAACGTCAGGACAATTATAATTCCGAGTGTTGGAATGAATAAAGATGGTTATAGGCGTGAAAAAGAGATGATTTACATATCCTGGTTTCACTTTTGCTTGTGGTGACGCAAAAAAGATAAATGTATAATGCCACTGTATGAAAAGGTTGTGGCATCTCAAAGAGTAAAGTACAAAAAAAAAAAGTTCAAATAACACATCCATGGTTTGATGAGAAAGTTTAAAAGTCTTAGGTTTTGTTGATCCTAGAACACTACAAAGCTTGATGCAAAATTTTTACACAGGCTGCTCAACCGAAATATCACTGCTTGATGCAAAATTTTTACACAGGCTGCTCAACCGAAATATCACTTCCATTTCCGCTTTCAGCCATTCTAGCCTTTTCCTGGGTCACAGAGTTGCCAAAGGCAGTGTGCTGATCATCACCAGATCCTGATGAAGGCGGTTGAATTGAATGATCAAATTTACAGGCAGGCCCAAACTTACAGATACCATAGCGGCTGTAGTAAGAGCAGATGATTTGATCCTGGATTTGATAGACAAAAATAGAGCTGTAAGAGAGACATGCCAAAGTTTAAAATCTCATCAGTTCTTATAGCAAAAATAAGACTATATAGTTTAGTGGACTGGTTTGGAAGCATGTGTAATGTTTTTCTTGGAGGCTTATTCAGGAATGATTTGACTTGCTTGGAATTATCTTCATGCATCGGCTCTACTTATTTAACCAAAGTCCATATTGAGTCGATGATAACTCAGAACTTAAAAAAGCTAAATCTCTTACCAGCCAAAAGAAAATTTCCTAGTGATATTTAAAGTAGTAAATGGAAAGAACAGAAAAACACCAGCAAGCGAAGACAAGAAATGGGAAGGACAACAAGATATAAAAATTCACTTCCTAAGTTTATAAATCCTTAATAAGTAAGGTTTACTCTAGAAATAGGAATCAACTTACAGGTCTCAGTGGCAGGCCCTTGTCACTAAGAGTTAATGAGGGTGACTTTGGTATCCGATTCTTTGGATGGTGATATTTGCAGTTAGATTTGAACTTACAGTCCCCGAATTTCATGAAGTAACTGCACAGTTGTTGGCCAGGTCGTTCTGGGAATTCATCAACTACTGTTTGCTGTTGCTGAGGTGCATATACATTACTTTCAGTTGCTGGGTTGCTCATGGCATAAGATGGAGGCGGATGCAGACTTCTTTCAGGAGGGTATAGAGTACCCTGGACAAGTCAGAAAAGTGCGTCAAATCTTATCTTTGATAACCCATTAAAAGTACAAAAACTTCAATAATCAGTTGTTCAAACCACATTTTAACTTAATTTAATAAGCACACCTCCACCCCTAAGAAAAACATAAACTCCATTAAGACATGTCAAGACAAGCATGTATGATAACCATCAATTCAACCATAAATATACTAGGATGAAAAGAAAAGGGTTAAAAGAAAATGGAAAAATTAATCCTCACTGATCTGAATTTGTGAGGCAAGGGATGTGCAAGAAGTTTTCAACTTTCAATATAAGAACAAGAGATAATTATTCGGCAGTAACTCTGTTACAATGTTGCCAGTGCTCTACCAACTCTAAACATAGTTGACCACCAGAAAATAATGGATGTGACTGAATCTAACAAATACACTCCATAGGTAGGCTGTGCAGAGCATTTCAAGGACAGGTGTGAGCAAAAGTAATTCATACATGTCATGATAAATGCAATAAACAGCAAGTGCACATGCATATGACATAATTGCCAATGATCATTGTATTTTCTAAATCAAATGACCCATGGCAGAGCATATTAAAATAACAGCTGGATTAGGTCATGTAGAGAATACTTTGAGTTAGAGATGAGTAGACCTTTCACATAATTCTTCATTTTGGGATTCTTGTACAGTTGCATCTTCTATTACTTACATTCACCACTCAGTGTCAGCCCCTTCAGGTCTAAAGGTCAATTGCAGGGATTAAAATTAAAGAAAAACATGTATTTTGTGGACCATCTAAAAGTAAAAACACTTGGAAAACCATCTAAAATAATATCTTAAAAGATAATAAGAGAAAAGTAATTCAAAAGGCACCATGAGCCAAAAAAAAAAAGGACCATTGCCAGTTTCAGATTGCACCCACCAAGGAATTAGTAAACTCACAAAGTATTCCGAAGTTACCTGGTTAAAAGGGATAAAAGTTAGACAGCAAAGCACTAATGTAAATACCTGATATCCATTCCACTCTGAACTTTGAGAAGGAAGTCGAGTTGGTGAAAACATATATGGCACAAAGGGTGTAGGATCGTTTAATGCCCTTGGTGAAGACCAAGAACCTACACTTGATGGTGATGGAGCTGGTAGAGAAGCAGTTCCCCCATTAACAAATGTTGAAGTCAGGTCACTTCCCCCCACAGCCATAGGGTCTGGATGATTATACTTGCAGGTAGCTCCATACTTGCAGGAGCCATTACGCATGTAAAACTCGCACTGTTTCTCTCCCTGTGATTGATAATGACTGTCAAAATTTTCCAGCAAAGCCACTTAACTATAACGAACCTAAGCAATGGTTGGCAAACATGTATTAATAGATCTAATTTATGCATCAAAGAGATACCGGACGGATTGGCAGGCCCAGAAAGTTCAGCTCTAAAATTGATGGCATTGGTGTCTTCAGCGGGGGCACTGAAAAAGTTTTTTCTCTCGTGTGGTTGAACCTACAAGCTTTTCCATACTTACAGCCTCCTGTCCTCAGGTAGTACTGCAGCAAGCTCAAGAAATAATTATAATACAGAAACAAAATGTCATTCTTTAGCCAAACATATTGCATAGAACTCAACAAAGAATATTGCCAACATCAACTAAAACCAACTTACTCATACATGAAAATAAAAAAATAAAATGCACCTGAAAACAACTTGACTAACCAACTATCAAATGAGTGTCTTACATTTGACCAGAATTAACAGAAACCTACTTTGTAATGAGTGCAAGCAAACAATATATAGATATTTTCTATAACAAAAATCATTCGAAAGAGAAAAATGTAGATGAGCAAGTAAAACAATAAGATATATTACCCTGCAGGAAAAGAAAAAAACAGGAAGAAAATATTCAATCCAAAAGTATAGGCAATCTTCACTGGTAAAATCCTACAAATCTGCAATCCAGAAAGAAGCAAGAAACATCATCCTATTCCAAATGTCTAGAAATTAAGCCATTGTCAAATTAAAGGAAATTATAATAAGACTATATGCAAACCCAAGACTGTGATTTAGCACATCTTGCCAACATAATAGTTGGACCAAACATAATAGTTGGTAAAAAAAGTTACAAGAGCCTGGGGGGTCCTAGGCTGCATTAGAGCAACTCCAACCCAGGTGCTAAATAGATAGCCAAAAATAAAAAAGCAATATTTTTGCTTTTCTTTGCTTTTTTTTCATGCTCCAAGGGAAAAGCTAAACAAAATGCTATTTTTGCATTTCTCTTACAAAAATGTTATCCCTACACATCTTGCAAAGATGCCAAAACACATTCATTGCAATAGTGTTTTTTTTCAATAGTTTTTTTCCTTTGATTTTTTTTTAAATCTATGTTTTTTCGGTTTGCTTTCAATAATATTATCATGGTCTCATGACCCATGTCATGGGTTCGGTGATTTCACCCATGTTGACTCGGATTGTTTTTTTTTTTTTTTTGTTCTTTTTTTTTAATTGAATTTTTTTCAATTTTATCATTTAATATTGGGTTGATTGAGAATCGTTCGGGTTGTTTTTAGACCCTCCAAATCAACCAGATCATATCGGGTTATTAAAATAGTTGTGTATCAAATATATTAAAATACAATTGGCTCTTCTAAATTGCTTTTTACCATTGGAGTGTATGTGAGCAAAAAAGCCATATTACCAATTTGGCTGTTCTAAATAGCATCTCCTCTTGGAGATGCTTTTAGAAGAGTCACAGAATTGCTTACCCATGGCAAACATGGCATGCAAAAAGAACAAAACAAAAAAAAAGAGTAAACATAACCTCAAATTGTTAGCAATACAGAACAATAATAACCTTGCATTCAGTCTGGCCAGGCTTCTCTGTTGCTTCTTCCCTTTCCTTCACATTCTCCTTGACGGCCTTGTAACAAACCAAATTTCAAAGATAAAAAATGATAATTAGTTAACAATATTCAATCACATAAATCCAACCATAAGATATTAAAACAGTAAAATACCCACAATTTCCAGAAGCTAACTTAAGCAACAGGAAAAAAAAAATCAAGTTTCTAGATTCATTAAGCCACAAACTTTCACATGACATGAAAATCAAATCACAGAATCACTTTCAATAATCATTTTTCATGTACACAAATTAATACAATTTACAAAAATACCACAACCACCCACATTTACCATTTTCAACAAACACCAAAAGTCCTTTTTATCCCCAAATTCATCAAATCCCTTATTCACAACAAGAAGAAAACCAACCAATCAAAACACTCGCACCCACCAACATCAACACTATAAACACACAAAACATAAGCAAAGACCTCCCCTTCAGCCAAAGATGCAAATGACAACAAAATTCCACACTCAAGTACACACCAAACTCAGCATAAACACAGACGTCTCTAGAAACACTACATTTACACCAACAACACAAAACCCACAAAATTTAAACACATAAAATCACAAACCCATATATTAACACAAGGAAAAAAAAACTATAAGATGTTGTACCTGATTTTTCCTTCTAACAGGATGATTGAACTTGCAATTAACTCCAAATTTGCAAGTCCCAGTCTTCATATAAAAGGCACAATCCTCTGCTTCAGGTCTCACCGGATACTGATGATACCTTCTATTGTTATTAGCATTTTCATCACTTCTTTCATTCTTCTTCTCTAAATCATCACCTTCCTTCTCACTGCTCTCGTTGTCATTCTCATAAAAAATTTCACTCTTTTTATCTCTCTCTTCACTCTTAAATTCCTCCTCCTCCTCCTCTTCTTCATGAAAATCATTCAATTCTTTAAACTCCTCTCTCAAATCGAGCTGGTTCTGTAGCTCTTGATGAAGATAGTTATCGTCATCCTGGGCCGTTTGATCAGGTTCGGACGACGGAGAGGTACCTGGATGAGAAGGAGGAATTGAAGAAGAAGGTTGAAGCCCTAATTGAGGGATTTCGGTTTGAATTTGTATTGGTAATTCAATTTGTTGTTCCATTTTGCCTCCACATTTCAATTTTTTGAAACCCTAATTTGGTGAAGAGGAAAATCGAGTAGGAGAGGACAAAAAGGTAGAAGGAAAAAGTGATGTTGCTTTTAATGCGCTACTGCCACCTATGTATTTCTACGAATTAAAAACAATGTTAAAAATTAATTGAAACTGTCCTACGATTTGTATGTGATGTTAAAATTAATTTGTTGTTCAAAGATCCTGAATTATTATATTTATATCCTAGATTAAAATTTTAGATATTTAGATAGATGAATTGTGATATGTTGTAACCCACGCAATTTTAAAAAAAAAATGCTAAATGATGCAAGCATTTCTATAAAAATAAAAAAGCAAATTGAAACTCAAATTATTGAATCAATTTGATTTTAAAAACTTAATTAATTTAATAATATAAAAAAACATAACAACAAAAAATAAAAAATAAGAAAAATTATGAAAACAAGGTAAAAAAACTTGAATTGAGTCCATACTAGTTAGCACGTCAAATATACAACTTGATCGTAATACTAGAGTAACCTCGCTAAAATCAAATTAAATAAAATTATACATTAAATATACAACTTGATCATAATACTAGAGTAACCTCGCCAAAATCAAATTAAATAAAATTATGAAACGTAACTATCAACAATATAACGTAAAAGGGTGAAGCTAAACAAAATAATTTTTTCTTACAAAACAGAAAAAAAAACTCAATCAAACCAAGTAAAAAAAAACCTAAATTAAGATTGTGATAACTCAAAGAAAAAAATGAAAAAAATATGAAAATTAATTCTTTATTAATTAAATGTTGAATGATGAAATTAAAATAAAAAATTAATTTAAAAAAAATTGATGAATCTTATTTGATAAATAAAAAGAAATAAAATGAGTACATAATAACTTCACAGAAGTTAAATGAAAAAAAAATAAAACTTAATTTTTATGAAATTAAAGAAAAAAATATAATTAAAAAAATCAAAAAAACTTGATTCAAATCCACCTAGATCAACAAGTAAAATATGTGACATGATTGTTATATCAAGGTAAACTTATTAAAAACAAGTTGAATAAAACTTTGAAATGTAATTATTAAAAAAATTCAATTTAAAAGCAATAAGTGTTTTTTTTAAATAAATGCTACTAATTTTTTTTTCTTTACAGTATTATCCCATCCTCATTTAATTTATTTTGTTTTACATTTTAAAAAACATTATCAACATTTATATATGTTTTTTTTAGAGAAAGAAAATGGATCTACCGTAATGCGGACCCACCTATATGGTGCAAAGCTAAATTGTGTGAAGCTATTGCATTTTTAGCAAACATACAGGGAAAATTCTCATGGAAAAACCAATTCGGCATCGTTGTTATATATATATATATATATATATATTGAGACCAACTTTTACTAATCTATTCTGAAACTAATAAACATATAAATCTCCAGTAATCTTGAAATTTATAAAATTTAAACCGATTATTTCAATAAAAAAAAACACTTAAAACTTTTCAATTAACTACACCTCTTAATATTTATTATATATTTTTTGATTATTATTACTGTTTGCCTGAACTTAAAAAATATGGGTCTTTTGGGATCAAATGAAGTTTTTTGGGGATTGAATTCATCATAGAAAAGATAAGTTCAGCCCATAGAAATTAGAGTTCAAACACATGGCCTAAGAGAGCCCTGCCATTACTGGCCCAGCTGTACAAGGCAAACACTACTTCTAAACGAAACCATTGTGTAAATTTGTTTTTTTTTACAGCTGCAATTTTGTTCAACATGGTTCTACTGCATTTTGGTCCTTGCATAGCTGATTCTTAGCTTGGTGTATCAAGTTCTCTGCATGCAAGCTAGTTGCTTTCGAAGGCTTTTTATCACCTCCAGTGAGGGGAATTTGGAGGGTTGGGAGTTCAGAATTTCGAGCCCTAAATTTTCAACTGAGTCCAGTCCAAGAAACTTTCATCATAATTATGCAGCTGTGAAGTTATAGCACAACGAAAGAGAAACCTTGAAAACATAGAAAAAAAAAATCGACCCAACCATTCCCAGAACTTCAAAGGAAACGTAGTTCCACAAAGAGAGTCTTCTTTATGCAGTCATTGTATTGAGCAAGGGTTTGCACACTAGAGAATTTCAGTATCTGCCAGCTTAAAATAGCGAAAAGCTGATAAGAGCAGTGGGATGATAGGAAACAATATCACAAACATTATGGCTTGGAAATTCTTTTCAGCTACTTGATTCACATACTAACCTTAACCTTGTTCTAGTGACTGCGCCCCAGCTAATCAGAACAGCAACATCCTCGAACTCTTAAATAGAAACAAGAATTGGCATTTGGCAATGATTGGAGATTAATCTGTTTCAATATCCAAGCAACTGCTCAGGTTGCAGTAAATGGAAGGCCACTTAAACCCCTGGTGAAGAGAATTAATTGTTACTCTCAATGACAATTACAGGGAAACTCTAATCTCTATCTTTTAAACCTAGCCCTACCCTGTCAAATGAACAATTTCATTAGCAATGTTAAATTACATTTGTTCTTTATATTACCCCCTGCTTTTCTTTGCCGAATGACCAGTCTTACGCTTGTGACGACTGAAATCTGACACAAATCTGAATGTTTGTCCACAGCCTTCCTCGGCACACACATATGGACGCTCACCTGTGTGAACCCTGATATGTTCTGTCCGGGCCCATGCCCACTTGAACGTCATCTTGCATCCCTTCCAAGGGCACTTGAGAGGGCGGTCATCTATGTGGACTCGGCGATGCTGCACTAAATATTTGTGTGAGAAGAACTTCTTTCCACACCCCTTGACTGGACAAATGTTTCTTTTGTGCATTGCAAGCTCTTGTTTTGATCCAAAACTCATTGTGCACCCGTCAATGTCACACTGATATTCTGCTTCCTCATCTTTTATTTTAACATTCTTTCTGCCAACTGGAGCCTTCACTGCTGAAGCGTCCTTCAGTTTTTTCCTCCTGTTTTGTTGCTTTTCTTTCAGCTTTGTTTCCAACTGTTTTGGAGGCTTTGAGGGTCTTTTCCTAAGGCGCGTGCTAGGTCCACCTTCTACCCCCTCTTCAGAATGTGAATCAAACTGCCTAGTATTCAGCTCACTTTTACCAATACGTTGCTGAGGAGTCTCTTGCTTTATTTGCCTCTCTTGTTTTATTAATTTCAGGGTTTCTTTTTTTATCATCTTGGGGGCAATGTGCTTTGGTTTCCGAGTCCCTTGTTGCATTTGGCAAAGTGTTGCAGATTTCTTCTGCTTGCTTCGAAGAATCCTCTTCCGCTGCTGATCAGAATTATCCTCCAGCAAGTCATCTGAAACAAGATCTTCCCTCTCAATAAATCTGGCTTGCTTGCTTCTAGGAGCCTTCCTAGGGTGCCGATGAGTATTATTCTCCCACAGATCATCAGAAATTACAACTTCCCTCTCAATAAAGTTCGTCTTTTTGCTTTTTGGAATTCTTCTGCGATGCTGATGGGTATCATCTTCCTGCAGATCATCTGAAGCTGCATCTTCACTCTCAACAAATTTGGCCATTTTGCTTCTAGGAATTCTTTTGCGCTGCCAGTCAGTATTGTCCTCATGAGAATCGTCTGAAATTGCATCTTCCCCTTCAACAAATTTGGCTTGCTTGCTTTTAAGAACCCTTCCATGATGCTGATGGATATTGTCGTCCAATGAATCATCCGAAACTGCATTTTCCCTCTCAATTAATTTGGCTAGCTTGCTTCTAGAAAATCTCGGGAGCCGCTGATATGCACTTTCATCCAATGAATCATCAGAAACCACATCGTTCCTTTTAATAAGTTGGGCTCGCTTGCCTCTAGATACCCTCCTGTTGTGCTGATGAGAGCCACTCTCCAATGAATCATCTGAAATCGCACCTTCCTTGTCAATATATTTCAATTGTTTGCTCTTAGGAACCCTCCCATGTAGCCAACGAGAACTCTCCTCTGGTGAATCATCTGAAAATGCATCTTCACTCTCAGTATATTTTGCTTGTGTGCTTCTTGGAGCTCTCTCATGCCACTGATCACTATTATCATCCAGTGAGTTATCAGAAGCTGCAGATTGTCTCTCAAAAAATTTGGCTCGGTCACTCCTGTGAGCTCTCTTAAGCTGCTTTTGAAACTTGTTCTCCACTGAAGCATAAGAAACAGTATTTTCCCTCTTGATAGATTTGGCTTGCTTGCTTCTACACATTCTCCTATACTGCTGACGAACATGCTCTGCTAATGGATCATCTGAAACTGCATCATCACTCTCAACAGATTTGGCCCATTTGCGCCTGCACCTCACACGCTGCCTATGACAATTATCCCCCATTGAGTCTTCTGAATCCGGTTCTTCTGCTTCCAGACACTTTACTTTCTTAATCGATCGACTCCCTGCTGTTATTTTCCTCTTCCTCCCAGATTTTCTAGTGGTTTCAGTTTTGTTGCTGGTTTGTGGTTTTTTCTCAAGCTTTTCATCTGGTGTTGCCGAAGCATGGAAGCTTCTTTCTTGTTCTTGTTCATGATCTTGATCCACACGATCACTTATCACTAGAAAGGGATGAACTTGATTTGACATCCAAACTTTTCCACACCATTTCCCAGCCACAACTTTTTTCGGCTTGCCAGACCTCCTTCCATACACCTTGAATTTTGGGGTCGAGCTAACTGAAGAAGCAAGACCAAACGCATTGTATATAACAGAATTGTATGGCATCTGCTTACTATAAAAAGGAGATCGGCTGAGGTTGGCACTGAAAAAGAGATTGATCCCCAACTTTACAGCCCAGTCCCCACTCCCTGGTATGGCTTCCTCACTATCCAAAGCTGACTGGATCCTCTCCTCGTCCTCTTTGGCAGCATCCCTGAAAGTGATGTCATTCCATAGATGATCAATCCCCAGTTCTTCCGACACTAACTTTGCCTCCCCTTCAATCCTGGGATACTCTGTAAAAGTTTAATGAAAATCCATGAATTCAAGTAAACAGATAAATAATAAGCAACTTCTTGCTATAATAGTGGATATAATTTGGAGAGATGACTTGAGCATAATAAAGTTTTCTGAAAAAACTATGATGGATAGAGTTGCCATATTGATTTATTATCACACATTGACTACACTTTCTCCAGCTTAAGTGGCACTTTCACAGGAAAACTGAAGGCCTGTAGAGAGTAAATGTGTGTAATATAATGGAGCATAGTGCAATTTTCTTGCTGTGGCACTGATAGGGACAAAGGAATAGCATGGAGCAGCAACTCTTTTTCATCCATGTTACACAGATTCTTTCTCTTAAAAACACAATCCACATGATCAAATTCTCTTCAGAAATGGGAATCTTGTCCTTAGAAACCAGGACAATTGAAAAGGAGGGTAAGGCTCCAAGGGGTATAAAGCGCACAGATGAAAGGAAAATTCTTGACTTGTGAACTTTTTTGGCAAGTGTGGAGTGCTGTTTTTTTGAAGCTGGATAAAGGCTCTTCACTTATGGTTTTCATATAGGAAACAATATTTTGTTTATTTTTTCCACAACTAAAGCTTTTGCAGATTCCTTGTCTTGTAAATAAGCTTCTTGTTTGTTGTGTATGGATTGCACCCCTTGGTGCTCTTCGCAAAAAAAATTGCTTATTATGGAGATTAGAGTTCACTTGGTATTAATCAAGACCAATCTACGAGAACTAGATGAACCATGCAGCGAAACAAAATAGTATGATACTCTAAAGTCTAAACCATCATGAACAGGTACAATGTATGGTCACTTGAAACAGAAAAGCAAAACAAAAAAAGGTGCATATTCCCCTTTCTAGGGTCAGTCTAGCTACTTGAAAATCACAAACCAACCTACAGCAAGTGTGCAGGTATGACCACACTCAATTATCTCATGATCTCTACATTCATGCTTTGCCATGCACCACCCAAAAAGAAAAAGAAAAGTTCTACATGAAACTTGATTTTGAAAAACAAACAAACACTAGAAAAGAAGGAAACCAGAAAGGAGAGAAGGTAGTGCTTATTCTATTACGAAAAACTAGTACGACCTCAGCCATATAAATAAGAAAAAAAAGAAAAACACACCTGGATGACAGAGAAGCAATATATGTACTCCACCAATTTGACGAAGTTGCTGTTCTATTTCTACAGCATGCTCAAGACAGAACACGTGCATGCATGAAGAATCTTTGTCAGATCTTTGGGTAAATGGCATGTCTGGATTCTCTATTGGTGCAATAGGCCTGTTGAACTTTGTTTTTTCAATATCATGGACAATTGGGGAACAATTTAAAGACACGTGTGACATTGACATCGACATCGGATCTCTGTATCTACCATCCAAACTGTTTGATTCAATTGAAGCAAGGTTACCGGTTGGGAAGCCAAAAGAACACTCATCAGTTTTATCCTTGAAATTATCTCGTCTATCTCCATGTTCTGGATTCATATCATTAGCTTTGAGAGGAACATCATCCCGCTCATCAAGTCTTGACGGAGATTGAGGGAGACCACCGGTTGCAGCATCATAGTCCTTCTGCTTGTAAGAAGGGAAGGCAGAACTCTGACACTGATATTTGTTTTCTAATGGACAGTTTTCATCATGGTGAGATAGATCTGCTTCAACCTGATCTTCCTCAGAGTCAGAAGAATTTCCATAATTCAAAGCTAACAGGCCAAGAGCAGAAGCCTCTAACTGTTTTGCAGAGCTGGAAGCCACTGCAACACCTTGATCTGCCATCTGAATTTGGTAATTAGGAGATTGAACAGGGACGTCATAAAAACCAGCCGCGGTATTCTTTTCCACCCACCCTGTTTTAGAGCAAAGATATCCATGATGAAAACTAGCAGCTATAAGAAGGAAAGCATGAAACCACAAAGAAAACGCAAACAAAGACAAATACAATATGCAGGTTAAATATAATGTGTAGCTGGTCGGATAAGTGTGTTGATATACAAAGAATTTAGACAGCAGAATGTGCAGCTTGATCTAAAACAGGTTCAGCACACCAACATTTCCTGAGAACATTATTATGGCATGCAGCAGATTTTTTACTTTCATCCACTTATCATTGTATGACAAATCCAAAGATTTTTCCTAGTCCATTTCAAATCAGAAAGAGACAAATCAGGGAAAGTTTTGAACAAATAAAATCACTGTTGATCCAGATAACTTGTAAACATGACCACTTTTATTCCGATGAATTCCACAAAAACATAATTTATTTATTTTTTATCATATTAACACACTGCAACTGTTCTGTAATGGATTGACCCCAAGTATTTTCATATTTATTTTCCTCCAAAGAACAAGTATGCTCTTTCCCAGTAATCCCTTTCCTAATGTTCATGAATATCAACAAATACCACTGCATCAAGAACAGCAATTCTGACTACCAACTGATATGCCCACATAAAATGAAAAATAATAAAACTTAATCTTTAAAGCATCATCAATGATTTGTGAGGGGATTAAGGTATCATTTAATTAAGATCAACCTGCCCAAATCCTCCCTACTCCTGAGGTCAGGTCTTTGCCAGAGGCTTCAACATTGGTATACTGATGTTAAGGGTTTGTATCAGGCAATCCAAATTCCAGACAACACATCAGTGTCCAATTAAACACATGGTTGGATCATAACTAAGAACCACTAGATTTGACTACTATGTTATCGTGTAATATAGAGGCAAGTAACAAAAGACATAGAGTTTTTCCATCAAACATACTTGAGGAATTCTGCTCAGAAATGTCTGCAATCCCACCAGCAACAGCAAAAACATCCCTAGTTACTCCAGAACCAACGGCCCAATCATTAAAGAAGCTGCAATCAGCTGACATGAGGTATCTAGAAGCTGCTTCTTTTGGTTGAATGATGGCAAGGCAATCAAAGCTCAATATCCCGCATGTGACGCATGAAAACAGTCTCTGATCTGACAACTTATCACCATGAATGGAACGACCTCTTTCAGTTCCTATGTTCATACTCTGTGAGCATTCATTTCCATTTAATGTGGAAAATCTATTCCTTTCACACAAAGAAGCAAACTTTGCTTTCACTGAAAAGATGCCTTTCACTTGATTGATTTCCTGGTTCTTGTCCTGCAAGATGTCACCAGAACCTGAGCTTTTTGAGGATTTCATAACATCCTTCTGGCTGCATAATCCAAGGGTGGGATTGTCTCTTAACTGGGATCCAACTCGTAATTTTGAACAAACAGAAATGTCTGAAGAACCTCGTGGAAGAAGCACCACTGAAGATCCTTTTCCAAGAATATGAAGCAGGTCATTATTCTGTATCATATTTTTCACAAATTGCTCTTTAACCAGCATTTCTCCTTCACCCTTTTGCTTATCTTTCAGTCTTGAACTCCGTGGTTTAGCACTGATGTTCACGGGTATTCTGGAAGGGAGAAAATAAAGGCTATGAGGATTCTATAATCATAATGAATATTGCATGTGGAATAAAGGGTAGCATCCTAAAATAGAATGTCAACAGATCAGTTCACATGCTAGAGACACTCACCTAGGAATAAAATACAGAATAGACTTGGATCAACTAAAATAATGAATTACCAAATTATGAGGTGACAATATGATAGATTTCCAATGAAATTCTTCCCAGCAGTGTGATGCTGAAGATCTCAAACTCTACTAAGTTTCAAGATTAGTAGATATAGAATAATGAATTGAAACTCTTGCTATGCTATGGGTACAACAGCACAAAGTTAATAAAAACTTTCTTGAATTTGAAATAATCAAATTTTTGAAACAGCCAACAGGCAAGGTATTGAAAGAATTGTACTGGCAGTTCAACAACCAAGAGGAAAGTTGCAAATGTTCAATCAGGATACCTTGTACAAAATTCGAGTGCAAGATCATAAAGTAACTGGAAATGAGACACCATAGGAGGGTAATTGATTGAAGCTCTTCGAATAGCAGCATCTTTAGCAACCATCAACCATTCAGGCGTTGCAATATTGGCTGCCTCCCCGCAATTGAATCCTGGAAGTCAAATATAAAGGATGAAGCATGTACTTGCATCAACAAAAGTAACAACAGCATAATCACTGTCCCAAAGAAGGATGCTAAAGTGAGATATGAAGGCAATTTACCATGACTGAACCCTGAATGATAGGCTCTTGGGAAGGTGACCACAAATTCCCCAGCATTTTGGACTAACCTGATTTGGAGCAACTGGAAGCATTAGAAATAAAGAGATAAAAGTCATGCCATATGCAAAACATTAAAGGCTCTATGCAAGTATTATGGTTTGCTCTTTAGGCGGTGAAGGGAAAGGTTAAGATGAAATTCTGGTCCTTAAGAGATCACTTTTGAAGGATTGACCGTCTTTCCCTGCACTTCAACTCAGTTCTCAATCATACTGAACTGCTAATTAATCAATCACGTTTAATTAAGTCAAGGAAATAGCATCATAAAATTCTAAAGTTCATATGTAAACGAGTGACCCATATAATGAAATTTAAGGAAGTTATTGGAAAGCTAAAGGAGAATGCTTAGGAGCAGAACAGAGCAGGGATTAAGAGGGTACCTGCAGCATGGTACACCTGCACTGATAAATACTTCAGGTGACATTACTGTCGTCTTCTCACCAAGAACAGCAAATGTAACTGATAGATCAAGGGTGAAAGTGGAGTTCAGTACTCAGTTGATTAGAATGAATCCTCAAAAATAAAGACAACTGCCATCTATTGATTCTAAAATCTAAATGAAGTTGCTTTTACTTGGCACAGATGCAGTCAATAAAACAGCGTAACAATTTTTTTAAGAGCAAGATAATCAAGAAGATAAAAAGAAATATTCTCATCAATTAACTGGATCCCACATAAAGTGCCTTTCAATCAAACATGAATCCCACATCTTCAAAGTGACATATGAAAGCAGTGCTGGTAAGTCACAAAAGCACCTATTCTCATAAGGAAGAAAAAACATGCTTGTTTCTTCATCTCGAGAGGATAAATTCAGGTGACACAATAAGGAGATGGAAGAGCTTGAGGTTGCTCACATAGTTGCATATAATACGGGTAGAAAGCTAAGGAAAGTTCTAAGGCAACTAAGCATGAACCAGTGAAGGAGGGACAGGAGACCTACATTCACTGTGTACTATCAACATGAAAAAAAAATCACATCAGTTACATGGAGAATGTCAGAATTTCATGCATGATCATCTCTCCAACCAGAATTAAACTTTTTGCAGATGAAGATATCGCATAATATTTGCTTGGAATTAGTCTACACTTATCCTTCATGCTTGTGCCTCCAATTCATTTCAAGTGACTCAAAATAGCTACTAAGAATTACTACTAGATACAGAAACTGATAGGAATAAACACAGAAATCACCAAGAAATTTAACTGAATGGTCATTAATCCCTAAAATAAAAACACTTGAAAAAAAATAAACACTCCAAGATAAAGGCACATGAAATGCACTACAACTTTCTCATAACTAGTTAGATCACACAATGTCTATGAAAAAGCAAAAGCAAGACAACCCACTCAGTATCTATCACAGCGGCTTAAACTTTAAGTAAAGCATAAAAACTTTATAGATTCAATCAAGGACTTGTACAGTAACAAGCAAAACCATCACTAAAAGACGCTATCAAACCTCAGAGCTCTCAAAGCAAGTCAGAATGCACAAATTAAAACCATCCCAGACAAATCAACCACTGCCTTTCTTGCAAAGTGTATAGTTCCATGATCTATCTTTATAACTTACATCAGTTGCTCAGAACATTCCCAGTACTAACAATTGTCAAAACATATTGTTCAAATAAACAAGCATGACATCTAATCCTTACTACACACCTCCAATATTCGTCCATTTAACTAGATTCTACAAAATTCACACGGACATGTAAAAAACAACACACAAAACTACCAATGCAATTAAAGAAGGATATAAATATCCCAAAAACAGTGGAATCTAATTACAAGTAGCTCCAACATTGAATGCCTGGACAAAAAAAAAACAAAAACAAAACTAACTCACCAAGAGGATTAATCTCTCCGCCATACCCATGAACCCTAACAACTTCCTCAAATGCAACAGCAGCCTCTCTAGGCACACCATACCAAGTCTTCCCAGCACCCATATGCATATAATTTAAGCTATGCAAATCATGATCCTCAACATGCCAAGCAAACCAACTAAACATCATCCCAACATAAACCATAGGCGAAGTAACCCCAGGTATTTCCTCCTTCATAAACCTCAACAAGGACCCTTTTGCCCTTGAAACTCCCCTCATATTCCACTCAGTATCCCCCACACTCATTCCCTCCCCAGCAACCCCTCCTTGTCCCTCCTTTTTCCTCGGAGAAAACGCAGAACCAGGCATATCATTCGCATATTCTACAGAAAAAGGCTTATCTAAAGTAGCTTTCCAATAAAGGGTTTCAATTTCTAATGGAGAAAGAGCTCCCTTCTTAGAGAACTTCTTCAAGTAATTCTTCTCAAAGGTTCTAGCCTTGGTTTCAAATTCTTGAAATGTGTAGGTCTCCCCGCTCTGCCACACGGGTTTTTGAACAGGGCGGGGTTTCCTGGGGCAAAATCCGATCTGCTGCTGTCGTGTGGTGAATGTGGGGGCGGAGGAACCACCGTTACGGGCGCAGAGAGAGCGGTTGAGATTAGAAAGAGTGGTTTTTTTAGCAGAGGGTAAGACAGGAGGGATAATTTTGCAGATTCCATATTGGGAAGCTTCTTTTTCAATTTTGAAAATGTAAGCAATTGGATCTTGGAATTCAGATAGTGTTGGACGGTATTCAGGTGCTAAAGGTAAGTTCTTTAGCCATTGACATACTTCTGTAGTTGTTGGAGGTTGTGGTGGGTCTAAACTTAACCCACTTGGAGCTGCCATTAAATACAAAAAGACGAAACTTTTTCTGTGGGTCTTTCTTCTTCTCTCAAATGAAGTCCATTGTGGTATGGACTTGGAAGAGAAAGAGGGAGAGAAGGAGAGAGAAGGAGAGGAGGTGGTGGTTAGATTCCCAGTCTGTGCTTCATCTATGTTTTAATGGTGTTTTTGTGTTTTGGGATGGGTTTTTTTACTTTCTTTCTTTTTTATATATGTTTTTGTCCTTTTTTGGTATTTTGGGGTTTTGGCCTGTTTTTGTTAGGAATAATTTATTACAGGGAGGGGAAGAGGGAGGTGAAAATGCCAATGGAGGGCAGAGGAGAGGGGTAAGGTGAGAGAAAGGGAGGAGAGTGGAGGTGGCATGTGAGTGGGGTTTTATTCTGGTGTTCGTAATGGGGAGAGAGAGAGAGTGTGAATGCCACTTCCTTTTCTTCTAGGATATTTATTATACTTATTTTTTAAAGAGTGTTTTATTTAAAAAAAATATTTTTTAATTTTTTAAAAATTATTTTTAATATTAAAATAATCTGAAAATACTAAAAAAATATTAATTTAAAATATATAAAAATTTAAAAATACTCTTGAAAGGTGAAAATAAACAGAAACTTATTTACCGTTGGTGGTTTTTGTTTTTGAAACTAGTATAATTTTGGTAACGGGTTTTGGTTGAAATACATTGGAGTCCAATTGTGTTCTCTAATATTTTATTTCCCTCCTTAAACCTTTTTTCTACTAGGACAGGTCGGTTTGTTTCAATCTAGTGGATTAGGCTTGTTAGTGCAAGTTAGTACATAAACTAAAACGACTTAGTTTCCCCCCACTCCTCTGTTCATATAAATAAATAAATAATGAAGCAATTGAATTTCTTTTCATTTTTATTTTTTTAATTTTATCATTTGATTTTGTTTTTTATCCAATCATTTTATGGCCTAGTTCCACGAGATAAAATTTTTAATTATAATAAAAATAAAAATTTTAAAGTGAGAAGACCACGATGTAAAGTATGAAGAAAATACATAATTAATTTTAAAGTTTTTATAATTTTTATTTTTATCTAAAAGCTTATTTTATTTATTTATTAGTTTTTGTGCTATGAAAAGAGAGAGAGAAACTCATTGAAAAACAATGAGGTTGTCATTAAGCCACAATTTAACCAAAAAAAAGATATTTGTATTAATGAATTTTTCTTCTCGATAGGAGTTGAATAGAGATGATTTTTTTCTCTAAAATAACAAGAAAAGTAGATCATGTTTGATTTTGATTTCTTATATTTTGTTGACTTTTGTTTTTTTTTGTTTAAAAAATTTTGGTATTTCAAGGTTACTACACGGTTTGTGTAGATTTTTATAATGTTTTTAGATGAAAATAAATTAATTTTTAAGGCAAACATCTCTTCCTGATTTTTCAATCACTGCAATGATTGTTGAATTCTAAACAACATATCGAGTAAATGACTTCTCGCCTAATTTAAAAAAATAAAAGAAATAAAGAAGTGGATGACACTTGAGGAAAAAAAAACAAAACAAGGTTCAACCGCGGGCTTCCAAATCCAAGCGTCTTTGGGTTTTTTTTCTAAGACTAGGTGTGTGGGCTAGCCTAACCTACTTTTGTTTTTTCTTTAATTCAAATTTATTTTTTTAAATTTAATTAATTTAAAATGTTATAAATATATTAATTGACCAAGTTCTTAAATTATATTTTTGATATCATTTTATTAAATATCATTCAATTTTTACTTTGTTTTATAACAATAGTACAATGGTCTTTTTATAATGTTAACAAAAACATTACAACCATTATTTTTCTTAATTTTATCTGGTTGATTTCTTGACATGGTATTTTTTTATTGTCGTATAATTAAATAAAAATTATTTTTAAAAAATAATGTTATTGATTATAGTTAAATTTATGGCTCGGGTCGCAGATTTGATATGTTAGCTAGGGCTAGCCTGGTTTGCAACGGTGTATTTTTTAAATTAAAAATAAAATAACTTCCACTGATATTACAATAAAAACACCATTCATGTTATTATAAAATTATCATAAAAAAATAACCCTGGACAATCTCATAACTTTTTGATATTTTAAAATTAAAATAAGTGACTTGTGCGTGATATTCAATGGTTAAATAGGATGAAATATAATAGAAGGGATTTCAATTAAAAAACCCTTCTGGATTGCAAGCTGAAATCGGAAATAAATAACTAAAATGAGTGTCGATAAATAAATATAAAAAAAAAAAACATATACTCAGGGGTGTTTATACTATTAAGCTAATAGAACTTGATGGCAGATGAGTAGAATGCTAGCAATTACTCTCCTCGACAACCGCTAGAAACAGTTGCTGCTATACTAGACCCCGTTGACAATAATAATAATAAAAATAGCCTTGCTTTTGACTATAAATTTTATTTTATTTTAATTGAGAAGGTATTTGTTTTAACTAAAATATTCTACATATTGTTTTTTAAGAATATTTATATGAAATTTATCGATCTAAAATATTTTACACTTTTGTTTTTTATAAGAAGATTTATATAAAAATTGATAGATGTAAAATATTTCATAATTAAATTTTAAATTTAATTTATTGGTTGAAAAATAATTCTAGCTAGTGGGATTTTATAAAATATTTTACTCATTAATTCACTCATAATATCATCTAATTATTTTAATAATTATCTCATTATTGCTATCTCTTTCAACACTACCACCTTCTCCACTACCACTCCCATTATAAACACTACCCTAACCACAACTAAAGTATACATATCATCATTATTTTATTATCACTTTACTTTTTGCATTACTATTCATCTAACATCACAAATTTTATTTCAATGTAAAATGTTTTATAAAAAAATATTTTTTATTTATAAAATATTATTTTTTGAAACAAACACCTTCTAAGTAAAGAAACATCCCGTTTTTTTAGGTGTGTTTGTTTTTTAAAAACTAATTTATAGAAAATCACTTTCCAAACTCTCATGTGTTTAACATTATAAAAGTTAGTTAACGGAAAATACTTTCCTGTAAAAGAAAATGACTTGATTTTCAGGAAAGTGTTTTTCTTTTATTTTGATAAACACTTTCTAGAAGTTGTGAAAAATTTAGAAATATCATATTACTTGCTGATTATGTCAAATTTAGTCCTCAAACTTTCGATTGCTATATATTCTGTTTGAATCCTTTTTTGTTCAATTTCATCCCTTAAAATTTGATTTAATTTGATTTTTATATTAACTTTGGTCCTTATTTTTATGACTATTATTTACTTTTCTCTTGTCATTTTTTTAATTGAATTTTTTTATCATCAAATTTGGTCCTCATTCTATTGATTGTTACTTATTTTATTTAAAATAATTTATGAAATTGTAATTATTGTTATTTTAATTTCATCATCTTTTAATTTTTTTTATCTGTTAGATTTAATCTCTATTATTTTAATTATTATTTATTTTTGCGCCCCCAAGGGCCCCAGGCCCTCAGGCCCCAGCGCCCAGCGTGGGCGCTGCCTGGGCGCCAACTTGGTGGCCGAATCGAGATGCCTCTTGAAGAGCAGAAGGTGTTTTTTCAGCTCTGGCAGGGATAGACACTGCTAGATCCCAGCTATCACCCCCCTCTAAAAAATTCATTTCTTGTACGTATGAAGAGCATGAAAATATCATTGCAGTTATTTTTCAAAGTGTTTTTTACTCGAAAATGTATTAAATATTATTTTTTATTTTTTTAAAATTATTTTTGATATTAGCATATTAAAACGATTTAAAAATATACAAAAATTAATTTAAAGTAAAAAAACTAAAAAAATTCAAATTTTTTTAAAACCACTTTTAAAATATAAAACAAATAGTGTCGAGGAGGGTGACACAAGAACACAATTAAATATTATTTTTTGAGAAAGATCAACTGTAAAAGTAAATGAACATGACTTAACCATCCATGGTAGATGAAACACGTGGAACCAGAAACATGTCATTTACATGAAACAGTTTCAACAATCATATAGAAATTTAAAAAGCATTAAAAAAATAAACTAAGATCATAAACTACTACAGAGAAGATTTTATTAATAAAACTACGAGTTAACTGGGAGCTTATTCTCACAACGAACCAATGACAATATCATGAGAAAATATACGCCAAAACAATGCCAGCTAAAACCTCGAATAGACCAATACTAGATAATAGTCACGTGCAGGTCAGATTAATTATTTTTAATATAAAAAAATATATAATGCTAACATATTTTTAAATAATAAAAAATTAATTATTATTTCAAAATATAATACGTATTGAAATATATTATTTTAAATAATGATATTTCTTTTAAATATTGAAACGATGATACATTAGATCGATTTGAGTTAACATGTTAAATTTATAACCTAGTTTATGAGATCATGATAATACTAAAACAAGTAAAATAAATTATGAATGTCAATTTTTAATTAACCTGATATTGAAAGATGAAATTAAAAAAATATTAAATTAAAAAAAAAGTTACGCAAATTAAAATAAATTATGAATGTCAATTTCTAATTAACCTAATATTAAATGATGAAATTAAAATATATTAAATTAAAAAAATAACAAAAATTACCTAAGTCAACCCACCAAACATGTGATCCGGGTCATGAGATAAGGATAACCCTATAAAAAACAAATAAAAACATGAAGCCTAATTTCCAACCAACATAGCATTGAAAGATAAAATAAAAAAATCAATTATAAAAACAATCTAAAAAATAACCTGAGTTAACTCGAATTAATATGTTAAACTCTCCATTTAATTCACAAGATCAAGACAAATTAATATAAAAAAAATTAAAAAAAATCATGAAACTCTATTTTTAACAGATTATTATTTTATGAACATGACTAAAGCGATTTAGCTACACCGTTAGTTTTTGTTTTTAATTAATTGAACCTAACACACTAATTATATTTCCCCTCCTAGCCTAAAACCTATGAACATAGGCAGTTAATCCATGATGGGTACAATGGAGTGTCGTAGACAATGAACATCCATGATCATCACAAACGTAGGAGGGAATTTCAAGGGCTTGTGGGATGTAGACAGTAAACGTCTATAATTATGAAAAATGCAGGAGGGGATTTTGTTTGTATCACTTGAACTATCATGGAAGCTATTCAAATGAGTATATTACATTATTGACATGAATAAATGCCAACTCAATGTCCTTATTTCTCTCAATTTCTCATCATCGTTTACCTCATCCTCTTGCATAATCAAGAAAAAAAAATCTCCAACCTTAATATATTTAAAATTAGCAACATAATAGCCCGTTGTGGGTTATTTAATATAAATGTCCTACTAAGAGGGGTGAAGTCGGGAAAATAATGGAGCGTTAGTAATGGTGGTGGTAAGCATGCAATACCAGTGATGATAATAATAATTATAGTACATGTAATGGTTGAGTGATTATAGTCGGTATAGTTGTGGTGAATAAGAAGAGGAAGAAAAAGAAAAGTCATGTGTTATGATCATGTTTTAAAAACAATTCACGACTTGTTCGTGAGACTATGATAATCATGTATAAAAGAAATTTAATAAAAAAAATAAAGGTCAACTCTAAGTAAATTAAATAATGAAATGAGAAATTGAAAAAAAAATCTATTTAAAAAAATAAAAAAAAACTCGAGTTAACTCGATTAATCCACGATACAAGATATGAGATCAAGATAACCTTATAGAAAGAAAAATAAAAAAAATCACGAAGCTCAAAGTTTAATAACATAATATCGAATGATGAAATTGAAAAAAAATTTTAAAAAAATTGATGTCAAATCGGGTTAATATGCAAAATCTGTGACCCGAGTTATAAGATTGGAATTACTTCTTAGAAGGCAAATACGATATAATCACGAAACAAAATTCTCAATTATTCAAATATCGAGGAATTAAATTGAAAAAAAATAACCGAGAAAAGGATTAAAAAACAAAACAAATAGCAATCAAAGAATGAAGATCAAATTTGGTATAAAAATTAAATTAAATTAAATAAAATCACGAGAGATGAAATTAAAAAAATAAAAAAATAACAATTAAAAGAATAAGAACTAAATTGGATATAAAAATTAAATGAAATCAAATGTCGAGGAACTCCTCTCAAGTCAACTTGATTATATATATAAAAAAACCATGATGAAAATATAAAAAATTCATTGAACACCGGTTTGGTAATTTTTTCTTTTTAGGGTTATTAAGTTATTTTATTATATTTGAAAAAATAAAAAGATTAAAAATACCCTAGATATAAATTTAATATTTTTTAAAGTAATTAAGTTAAAAAAAACTGATTTATCCTCATCAATATAATATTACGTTGTTATAATTTATAGTGTTTGTGCTTCATGTTATATATAAAAAATTAATTCCTTTAGGTTTTAGGTTTATGTTAACAATACTTTTTAACGTAAGAATTAAGGGTTATGAAATTAAACAGATATGTTTCGATCTTTTACATCCACGTGGACATCCACGTGGTCAAAATCAAACTCTCTTCAAATTTGTAATTTGCAATGCTAAAGGAAGTTATGAAGCGCTCTTACCTCACCAAATTGATAACAGAAACGGACAAAACAATTACACTAAATCGCTTTCATCTGATATGGAGCCAACCAAATTTCCTTCTGGATGAAAACGACCACGTCTCGATGATTTGACAATTTCTTAGATATTTTTTCACTTTTTTAGATTTAGGAGTGAAAGTGGAACATTTTCTTTTTTCACGAGGAAAATGGAAGATAAGAAAACTATCGAGGTGAAAATGTAATTCAAACAATTATTTCGCGGCCTGTTTGCCTTTATAGATTGGGCAGGGAATTATCAGTTTTAACCCTCTTGACATCTTCCTGAATTTATTCTTCTACCCCCTTACCTTTTATCTTTATTGCTTTTCACTGAAATCACCATGTCCTTTTGCAATTAGAGGCCCGTGTTTTCACTTGAGGGCTTGACCTGGCTGTGGTCAAACGGAGTCCACGAGGAAGCCAACCAAAACTTGACACGCCGATTAAACAGTGATTAGGCAGCCGCAAAGAGAAAAGTAAAATAAAACTTAAACGAACTCCTTAAAAAGTAAAGGTCAATGACGTGTCATGATGCTCATTATGCAACAATGGCTGGCCATGGTGTTTTCTTATCGAGCGCACCCCACTATAGGATTTGGCATCTACCTATGTTCGCACTTTGACCCCCCTTTTTTTTCATAGTTTTTTCGTATTTATTTTTATTTAATTATGTAATGATTAAAGTAAATATTCATAAAAAAATGATTAAAATTTCGGAGAAAAAAATATTCTTCAGTTAAAATCTTCTTTCCTCGTTTATATACCTTTTATTTTATTTTGACAGTAACAAGCTTTTTTATTAACATCATGATTTTAAAAAATTAATACTGTTTTAATAAAAAATAATTTTTTAATTTTTTTTATGCTGGTTTTGGATGTCAGAAACCAAAATTTCAACTTATTTTAACCAAAATAACACTTCAAAACATTATATAAATCTCTATAAAATCATTTTAAAGCTTAAAACACTATTTAACCAACTTAAAAACCGTATATCAAACCAAATAAAAAAAATTCATGTGTTGTGATCTATTTCTTCTAGTATATTTGAAGGGAAAAACCATTCCTATTTAACTTCTCCTTTTAAATTGAATCAAGATTTTTGATTTGTTAAATAGTTGGCTTGAGGAAGCCAGCTTGACCTATAAAAAAATCAAATTTGATATTAAAATAAAAAAATAAAGTCGTCGATGCCAAACTAGAGGTCCTTACGCCACATAAGATGATTCAAACTCCATCTTGAATTTCACTGTTTTGTTGACGCACACCTCCTCACGCGTCACCCTAATAGTGTAGAGGTATTCTACATGTTCGCGTTGCACGCACTAATCAATTTTTTCTTTTAATAATACTTTATATTTATTAAAAGACCAAATCATTTTCATTTAACTTGATTATAAAAAAAAACAAGGATGAAATATGAAATAACCAATGAACACTAGTCATAATTTTTTGCTTTTAAGGGTAGTCTAGTTTTTTTTACTGTGTTTTAAAAATTAAAAAGTTGAAAAAGCCTCTAGATGCCAATTTAAAAACAAATTCTTTTAAGGGCAATCTAATTATTCCAATATGCTTAAAAAGTTAAAAATATAAATTTACTCCTAATCAATATGATAATAATTAATGAACCTAGTAAATAGATCAAATTACCCCAATAGTAGGGCAATTGAATTTTTGTTGAGAAGGGTAAAATAATAATTACACTATCGCGGTGAATAGTTAATTATGTGCAAGAACACAGATTGCTTTAAATCTATCTGACTTATTCCTTGATCCAAGTTAGGTTTTAAATAAAAATTGACGTGATATGACTTAATCAATCTAATTAAAATCGTTATTTTTTTTTTAAAATAATATTTTTTTAATTTTTTTATTAACATAAATTAACCTATTTAACTGATAATCCAGCCTTATAATACATCAATCTCAAATCAAGTTTAATAACTGTGATTACCATCACCATCAACCACGGTTAATAAACAGAGATTTATCATCCATGGCTACAATTTGGTTCCTTTGCTACCATTTTGTCACCGGCTGCCACTAATATTGCCTTCATTATTACCGCCCTTTATAATTTTAAAGAAATAATTTATTTGTTGGAAATAATATTAATATTAGTGAAAAGCATGGAAGGATACAGGTTTTCTTTTTCCATTTTACTTGAATTTGTAATTTACTTTTCGGAGAGACGAGGTAGCCACTGCCATGTCACACCTAGACCACAGCAAATTAAACATCATATGATTTCATGTTTTCTTTAGAGGCTATTCATCTATGCATGCCCGTACTGCATTGGCCAATGCAGAAATTGTATAATACTAGCTGCATGCAATGCATGCCCTGTAATTTATTAATGTGGGAAATGTGGAATTATACAGTAGCAGATTCAATAATCATGTGATTCCACCACAACGTAGGGGTCCATAAAATTGGACCCACCAAAGAGAATCTCAACATATATAAATACTCCATGAATCACCATCCAAGATATTTTTGCACTACATTAGGTTAGAGGAGGAAAAGAGAAGATTGCATGAGTGACATTAGAACTAGCAGGAAAGAATTTGTTAAAGAAATACTAATAAAATGGGGCCTTGAACTTCCAGGCAGGCAATAACCAACCATTCTCATTTCTCATGCCCGCCATTAGAACATTTGACTTCCAGATGTGCGAATATTGATTTACACCTGACAATGCAAGTTCTTTTTTTTTAATGGGGGGAGGGAAGAACAGAGGGTTAATGAAATCACTAAAATATTAATACATCTAATATTCGAGTCTCGTTTGAAAGATGACAGTAATACCATGAAAAAAAGGACATATATAACAAGTTTTTATCCATGGCAAGTCAGCTCTCACTGGAATCAGGACTGGCTGGGGAGAGCTCAAGAGAGACTGGACAGTGGTCGCTTCCATAGAAACCTGTCAACAATCCAAGATCAGTGAAGCATGTATAAGATTTTATGCACTGGAAGTTTGTGTGAATGCTTGCAGTTCCTTTATTGCTGTTGAGAGACAGGCTGTTAATTTAAAATGCATTTTTCTGCATCATGAATGTCTTTTTTAAGAAGTGCCTTTGCTAGAAGGTGTTATTTGGAAATGAAAAATGTCGATATGAATGGAGTCCAATTTGAAGTCTTATTTCTTGCAGATGATTTATCAACTTCAAATATAAAGACCAGGCATGCACTATCATCAAACCACGCAAGCCTAAGATCTCACTGTAGAGACCAATCACCAAGGATAAGAGTAAAAGAGACCTCTGGGCAGCATTACCTTCTGTTCAGTGATGAAACTTCGCTTTGCGAATAGATATAGAGAGGGTAGTTTTACAGTGAAGTTTCAATTTCTTGCCAAATAAAAGAAGAGCAGAAATCCTTCGGTTTCTATTTTCAACTAATTAAATCGATCGTAAGGGATTTTCTAACTCAATTTATTAGTCTCCAGTACTTGCATGGCATAAGGAAAAGGTGTGAAGATATATCACCTTCCAATTCAATTCCATGCCCATGCATCTCACATTGAATGATCCTATCTTTGAGTTTCTCAGAAACGATGAAATAATCAATTCTCATCCTTTTTCCTCGGTACCTACAAGAAAACCACCCATCACCCATCAGCAAATACAAATCATTCTCCACCACACGAAAAATTAATTCTCATCCACTTTCCTCGCTACCTACAAGGTAATTGCCCATCAGGAAATACAAATCATTCCCCACAACACAAAAATATAAGCGTTGTAATGCATGAAAAAGGTACAGTTTTTCATAATCCAGTAATTGATGGCTCATATTTTAAAAGCGCTATTTACCGCATATATTTCCTACGCATGCTGAGCTACTGAACTATATGACACTTGTTTCTTACTTTCCAATGGGGTTTCCAGACCATGAGAAGCCACGCTCCATGTCCCTCTCTTTGTGCAGAAATCTGTATGCATCTATCAGCTTTCCCCTAAAGCACAATGAAGCACAAAACTACCTTAAGCAGGAAAAATTGGAAAAAGAAATATTCTAATCAAAGAACAAGAATGAAACTATGACCAATAAACCCAGTTTCAGTGAGATAAAAAGATTAAGTGGAGATAATAAAATATCAAACATGAAACACTGCAACTTTATATCTAACTGTTTGGGAGAGAAGGGAAAGGAATTGTCAGCACAAGTTGCTGTTAATCACTTTTAAGCAACTTCAATCTCTTTCTCAAAAAATGGCACATGGTTTCAGCATCTTAATTGCTTTTTAAAAGCACAAAGGTATATACTTTTCAGTGGAATCACGCACTCTTTCAGTATAGCACCAAAACGCTTCCTCTCACTCAAGGTAAATCCAGGCTGTCCACAGTCCTACAACATCAAAAAGTCAAGCAAATGAATTTATGTTAGTGACTGTTGGGATAGAGAAGTATAATAAATAGTTGGAACCCCAAAGAATGAATATGTTCCTTCCCATTTCAGCAGCTCATCAACTTGTCTACCATTTCTAATAGTTTCGGTGTTGAGAGGCAAGTTTACAAGATTGTGCATGTATCAAAATATTACTGGGAAACTAAAGCAGGCCACAGTTATTTCCAGACAAAATGCTAGCACCTCTTTATTTGGAGGAACATAGCCATTGACCTTTGCTGCACTGAAAAATTCTGGATGACTCACATCTATCTCTTCATGGCTGCATATTGAAAATGAAGATTGAAGGAAAGCCTCATGAATAAGTATTGAATGCATTTCAAGAAGCAGGAATAATTGCATGAATATTTTCTTGAAAAATCAATAACAGGCTTGTTTGTCCTCGTAAAGAAAAGGGCAAATTTCCTCCAAAGAGGAATATTTTCTAGATATTGATGAAATATCAACTATAATCTAATTTCAAAGACTTAGAATTCTAATTTAGGTTTCTCTTTCCTAGTCGAAGTAAGAAAATTATGTTTCTTGTTTAGCAGTTCAAGTCTAATTATGATTAGGAATATTTCAAACTTATAAACATGATCGCAGTCTTTCAATTTCAGCAGGAAGTTATGAATAAAAGGGCAACTGGTTGGTTTATGTCTCTTGAAAGTGCGATGTTTTCTTGAAGGACTGATTTCTTACCCCTAGGCACGATGCCTGGGTTTTTCAACTATGTGATGCCTTAAATCTAGTGGTGTAAGACAAGTAGTGTACTGCCATGATTTGTTCCATTTTATGTACTTTCAGATCTATTTTCAATTTAGAAGCCTCTAAACTCACAAAATTATATAAATCTAACCTAGAAACAAACATCTACAGCTTTCCCCAAACTTGTCCCACATCTGTCTTATGCAATACAGCTATTAGATATTATTCAAAGAGTTCTATGAATTTAGACAAGATATGGACTACTATTATATTTTCTTTATCATAAAGTTTTATATTTAATGTTTATTTTTATATTTTCACAGGTACGCGTTTCTTTATACTCCAAATTGTGAATGAAGGTGATCTTGTACTAGCATGTGCCATTCTAGAAAGAAAGATGCAAAGGTTACCGGTGCAGCAGTGACATCCTTAAGTCACACACAATATTCAGGTCAGTACATCTATCAAGATCAAGTATAGCGTTTAAAACCAACCACATAGATTATTAGCAGCTGGATCCTTGAGCTAAGCAGTCAAAACACAGAAATGCAAATGAAAAATGAAGACAAACAATTGAAAGTGAGGCAATAACAACCTCCCGTCCACTGCAAAAGAAGGAAAGACGAAAAAAAATTAAAAAAATGCCAACCTAACATTCAGATCACCACACCATATAAGAGGCTTATCTGATAACTGCACAACAACCTCTAGCATTCTTTTATCCCATTTCCTTCTCCTCTGAAATGATTTCTCTTCCTCTTTCCAACCATTATTTGGTGCATATGTATTTAGTAAACGGAATGTCTTGAATTCAGCTAAAATAACCCTTCCATCTGGTTCATGCTTTGAAGCTAAACAACAAAGATAGAGTGTTTAAGAGATTGTCACTTTATATGCAAAAGGAAAAGGGGAAAGAAGGAAGGACCTAAGGAATAGGTGTGCAAATGCAAATTAGTGTAAAGAAAAAACCTAAAATTAAAATTTATAGGAAAAAAAAAAGCATTCTCCAATTATAGTGGACATAAGCATGTATTTTGTCCTGAAAAGTTGAAATGTTATAAATTGGAAAAAGCATACAATCATGGGTTATGTTGTGAGTGTGTGCGCACACACATGACAGTGTTTAAAGGTAGGCATTGGATAGAAATATTCTTAATGAAACAAAGCAGTTAGGTCTAATTTATGACAGTGAAAGATCCAACGAGAGATTCAAACCGAGCTACCTGTTTGGTCAAGAGCAAAAGAGACCTTTACTGGTTGAAAACACTTCCTTACTAACAATGCAGTCCCAGCATACTTTGAATCCGCAAGGGACCACCAAACATGATAATTTCCGAATGGAGAACTGGAAAGAGCACGCATTAATATCTGCATGATTTGACAGAAAACTAATTACAGGTTGTGTTAAACATTAGAAATTTGAGTCTTATACACATCCCTTGAAGTAGAATTACATGAAATCATTGTTTATAGAAAGGCCAATAGTAACAATACTAACCAATGAGTTACAATTTCTAGATCAGAAAACATGCAAATTGTTCATCACAGAATCTGTATTAACTTTAGTTGACTCCATCAAATTTAGTAGCGCTTCACTGATTAATATATAACCAAGACATCTTACTGAGAGATTGGTAATTTCTGAAGTAGCAGGCCAATTTCATATGGGCAAGTTAAAACACAATCAAGCATTCATCAAACCTTGAAAACTTCAGAACTCGCATGGGTTGATAAGGCAAGCCATGTTCCATATCACCGAAAGCCGAAAAAGTATGAGAAGAAAAAAACTATGAGGTTCTAGGAATATTGAACCGGCACAAGATGATGCTCAATAAAGGATTCATCTCTTTGGCATGAGTACCCCACATCATAGTATGATGAGCCCATTATAACACCTAAAGCAACTCTATGAAGCACCAAGCTAAAGAAATTCATGGTGACCTGAGAATAGCCTTACCGTTGAAACCAAAAAAGAAAAAGAACAGAAATTAATGTAGAAAAAATTATTTACACAAAATTGTCTTATTATTGTAATATAAACAAACGATACCTTCTTTTCCTCACGAGAAGAGTTTGTGTCATCTTTGATCTCTCCAGGGTTTTTAGGTGCACCTTTTGAGCCAGCAGCGGGCATCCTTACTTCCTACCAATAATGTTCAGTTGCATAGCTTATCATCCCATACTTATCAAAAGTTCATTCAACTTAGGATTAGCATGTGTCTGAACCAAATTGACGTGCCATAAATGAGATTTAAACTACGATCCACTCAAATGTGAGGGGTTCGGTAGGGAAGAAGATCACTAAATAAATCAGAAAATGTAAGGCTCCTTCTTCTCATTAACTCAACACATAAAAAGAAGGGGAAAAAAAAACATTTCCCTTAGTTTTTTTCGTATCAACGGTCTTACCAGGGACTTAACCGTGTTTTTCAGTTAATTATACAAGTTAAAACCCCTCTTAAACAACTAAAAACTTGAATGTCTCTACCCTCAAGCACTCGCATGCACACACACAATTCCCTTGAATTTCCTTGGATACCAACCAAATCAACATCAAACTCAAAAACATGCAAAATCCATCAAACCAAATACTACAAAAGGTAAAAATTCAGCTAAAAGATTCCAACTTTAGACAATAGGGAACTAAAAGATCACAATGCTAGGCATATAATCTAGTATAATCAATCATCAAAAACCCACTTCACCTTTACACCCATTAACCAAATTTAATTAAGTTCCTGTATAAAAACGGAGACAGATGACATCAAAAGATGGAGAATTTGCTTGCGTTTTTCACCTGTATGACAATGACATCAGGATCAATGTCAGAGACAAACTTTGAAAACCCAGGCCAGTTGTTCTTGACTCGAAGTAGCAAGCTATTAGCATTCCAAGTAATGAACTTTAATGGCTCTTTCTTCATGGTATTGCCATTGTTGTTGGTCTCCTCTGATTCTGAAGCCTCTTTCTTTTCACTGTCTTCTTGGTTTGTGGACAGTGTTGGTTTCTTTGCAGAACCATCTTTCTCTATTGGCTTGAAAAATCGCTTCATTGTTACAGGCTCAAAACTCAAAGTACACTCTCACAGGAAACCAAAAACCCCATTCACACGCGTATAGTAAATAAATAAATATCCCAAAAAAAAAGAGGACTATCCAGGTTAGAGAGATGATGGGCCCTGGAGAAGTGTGTAGGCCTTGCAAGTTGCAACTTCATTTTAAGAAATGGGCCTCACAGTGCTAAAATCTGGACTATATTGATTATTAAGCCTATACTGGAAATCTTTCTCACCTAAAATCTGATTGTGGAACAGTAGAAGACAGACAAAGTTGAAGAAAACGAAGAGCGAGGAAAGAAAGAGTAGACTATAACCGGTGAACAACAATTCACTTCCATTTCTCTTGGGCTTGCATGGTTGCATTGAGGAGCAAGATGACGATATCAGTTTTTTATTTTATTTTTATGATTAATGATGTGCTGTTTAATCTAGAATTCCAACCCAAATCCTAAACCCTCTTGTTTTGTAAAGGGTACTAATGATAGTACTGTACTCCCTCTTAAGAGGCACCACATCAACAATCAGTAACATTTCATTGTAATGAATGGCCAGCCTCGTGTTTTGTTTACCGTACTGTAACATGTAATAAATAATTACGTGTTAATTATCAGCTATGAAGCAAGAATAATATGATACTGAATTCTGAATAGTCTTGGTCAATGACAAGTTAAATCCAGGACTTGTAATCTTCCAAGAAACTTTCGAAGGAGGAGAAATAGTCCAGGAAATTGGACTCAAGATAAAACAACTGCTTGAAGAATCACTCAGAAACTAGATAAACTAAAAGGAAATGAGGGCAGAGAACATTGCATAGAGTTTCCTGGAACTTGAACAAGAAGGGGTTTTGATTTTTATTTCTAGTTGTAGGATTGAAAAAAAAATAGACAGTTGATTTTATTACAAGATGCATCCTCCGTTTCATGACCAGCCAAGATACTCAGCTGATGTCCATCAAGGTCCAATTCTTGTTTCAGGAGTTCCAAACCCCAATCCTATACACCCTTATGCTCCACATATGGCCATGAGGCACGTTCGTGTTGTAGCAGGGAAGTGGCCACTGGTCTTCGCCTTTGCTGTGATAATCCTGAAAATTGTGAGCATATTTAAAACTTCACTAGATTCTCCAGTTTTCTAGCTAAAACTATCAAGTATCGTTACTTAATTGTAGCCTTTTCTTTAGTTACTAACTAGCACTTTAATTTCTCAGGTGTGATCACTTGCCTTTGTCCTTGAATCACATTTGGACAGATTGCTTAAATAGTGAATAGAGGATCCACAAGTAAGCCAGGCTAATCGATCAGCTGATTTTAATTCTCTAATAACGATTTCCTTTCTTTTCTTTTAATTTTCTTTCATGGCTTAAACTGCATGTTTACTGGGTGGAATTTCAGCATGTTTCATGAGTGGAGCAGTATATGCGTTACTGATGGGTTTTGCATGCTTCTACTCCTGTTGCTATTGCTCAAAATTAAGGGGCCAATATGACTTGGAGGAGGACCCTTGTGTGGATTGGCTAGTGCTCTGCTGCCGAGACTTGTGCTTTGTGTCAAGAGCTCAAGAATCGTGGATTTGATAAGGGGATAGGTACTATGTTTATATCTGTTCAGATATTTATAAGCTTTCTGTTTCCATTAGCCTTCGAAAAAATACAAGTAAATAAACTTGTCAGAATGACTCTTGCCGTTAGCCCTTCCTCAGCTACCAGTTGTTCACCGACAGAGTGTTGTGTAGGAAAATGTCAACACCTGAAAATGTTGGATGACATACTTGGTCTCCATTTACTGGTCTTTATATTCGTAAACTTCACAAGCAAAGTTTGTCCAGAGAATTATACAAGTTTACATTTAGTTACCATGAAAGACATGTATATGAACATGTTGGTATTTTATGACTCTCCGACTTTCTGATTTTCTTTCATTAAATCTGATCTCCAATTTCTTGGTTGGATGACAATTATGGGATCAAAATGAAGGCAGGGAGGCCAATATGGTTAGACAACAGCATGGAATTACAATGGCTCCAACCGTGACCCTAGACATGACAAGATGACAGAAACCCGGCAGTTCTGGTTTTTCTCGCCGCAGCAACAAATGTTATCAGTGCTGCTGCTAATCTCTGCCTGCAGCTAGTAACCAACAATACATGTCGACTCAGATACGAACTTGTCAATTGATTAAGAACCTCCAGGAACAAAGCCTGTGAACTACTTCGGTGGAATTTATTCTCACAAACTGCAGTAGCATTCCTACATGCAAATATGAGCTCCATGGAATAGGATGATTAGGTACAAATGAAGCTGTAAAAACAAAAACAGAGACTGACAGAGAAATTTGTAATATTTGTCATGACTACTGGTGATAAGCTTCTTCACTGCAAACGCTTTACATGCCTGGCCCAATTTACCCAATTAAATCTAGAGCAACTAAAAGCTTCTTCTTTTTTCCTTGAAAACCTTTTCTGGTGTTCCAATTGCTATTAGAATGTATAAAAATTGAACCTCTTCGGGTTCTTTCACAGAAAAATGGAACTTGCTAATAGTGTAATTTTGACATCTGCAACTGAAAGCACTATAATTTGCTGCGGAAAATACCCAAAATCTCATAAGCATACAAGTCTATATTGGAAATAGTAAGAGAGAATATATTTGCTCCTTCTATCTGCCGCATTTGATTTCCACTAGATCAGAATGCAGTTACCCTCTCCTTCCCCAACAACAAAGAAAAAACATAAAAGAAAAAAACATAAAGTTAAATGCAGCAGCTTGGAGTCGAAATAATTATCTAAGAAACTCGGGTTCAATATTTTAGTTCTTCCATCTTGGCGACACTCTGTCCACGTAACATAAAGTTAAATACAGCAGCAGCCTGGGAGTCAAAGTATTTATCTAAGAATCTTCTTTCTGCTTTTTTGATGCGCGCTCATTATTTGAGTTCTTCATTTTAGCTTCACGGCGCTCTCTCTTCACTCCTTTAGCTTTGTTAGGTAGCGCCATCTCTCCAACCTAAAGAAACAAAATCATCCACATCACAAAACTTAAAAATAGAGAGGTTACAATAAAGAGACGCAATTTAAAACTAAACATGGCTGCTGGCCATGGGCAAATAAGGCCACATCTAGCACGAGATCAGATTCACCACCACAACAATCCTCACAATGAATAAATGTTTAATTACCTTTTGATCAGGTACATAAATCTTTCCAAGCTTCCCTTGTAGAGCATCTTTACTAACATTTTTAATCTGCAAGCAGAAAACTGGCAACATTAACGAAATGCCATTTCATTCTCAGATGAAAAGGGGGAAGTATTTAGCTAGCTAACCTTCTTATGAAGCTTATCTTTAGCAGTTTTCATGGCTTCTTTCTTTAAGCTTTCATTAGGAAGACGATGACGACGAACTACAAAATCCATGGAAGGGCCGATTTCTACCAGTTCTATCCTTGGGACTATTGTGCCAGACTTTTTTAGCCGCATTGCACAGTGAGTGAGGAACACCCGATTTGAAGATATAGCTGTACATACATAAACACGGCCCAGCCCAGCAAGATTCAAATTATCCACAACCTGCATGAATTGGGTCAAAGCTTATTTAGTTATCTTTTAAAATTGAGAAAGGAAGGAGCAAAGGTAGAAGAAACAAACCTCTCCCCTTAAAAGCTCAAGCAAAACCTCCTTCAGATGTTTCAACTCATCTACACTCTCAAATGCTTCTCCACTAAAAACAATGAAAGGTTTTGATCCTGCTTGCGGAGCTAGTTTCTTATCATAAGTGAAGGAATCCATTCGTTTAAAATTTTCAACCCCAACTTCTATAAGATCATATATGTGGTGGTCATATGTTCGCCCTATGACAAGATTGTCAGGACGTTTCTTTGAGGTGGAACCATACTGCAAAATACATTCCAAGAGACATATTTAAGTAGATGTGGCAATATCACATTTTCCAAGGAAATAAAAAATATGATGCAAAGAAAGCAGCGGTTCATTTCTAAAATCAACAATGAGCAAATTCCATTACTCACTCAGATCAAAAAACAAGCAGGGAAAATATGCGACAGTGGAGAGTTACATGTAAAAATAGGTGGAAATTGAACAACAAAGCAATTCCAACAACAGAAAATACACATAGCTATGTTGCTATAGAAGATCATGTCGAGTAATTTGCATAGAATATATAACGCACAGTATCACAAATTCATGAACCCAATAAAAGGCATACATTCGGCAAATAGCAAAGAAAGAAACAAAATAAGAAAAACCAGCAAATATCTTAAAAAAACTAGAGCCACTTTTAAAGACAATAAAAAACGTTTCACCTATCTTAAAAAACTTACTATCTTATGTAAAGAAAATCATTTCAACACTTTAGCAGCATTCTGAAATCACCTCAAATTGCCTCACTGCCTTCAAAACTAAGCATCAATGTCAGAAAAAAAACAGCACCATTCCTATTCCTCAATATCCTAATCATATTGAAAACAGAGAAAACATCCAAATATCCGTCCTTGCATAACCTACCACACTCATATGCCAATTTCCACATCAAATTACTACAGTACTCATCTTCGAGCACTGCATGCATAAAAACAAGATTGATATCCAATTCAATACAATTAAAACAAAAAAATGAAGTAAAACCACAAAATACAATACATATTTCTAATTGAACAAAGCTTTGGCACCAAACTCACCACAAAGATACTGCAATCGGTTTTCATAGAAAAGAACTCGATATCCAATTCAATACAATTAAAAAAAAATGAAGTAAAACCACAAAATACAATACATATTTCGAATTGAACAAAGCTTTGGCACCAAACTCACCACAAGGATACTGCAATCGGTTTTCATAGAAAAGAACTCGATATCCAATTCAATACAATTAAAGCAAAATGAAGTAAAACCACAAAATACAATACATATTTCTAATTGAACAACGCTTTGGCACCAAACTCACCACAAAGATACTGCAATCGGTTTTCAAAGAAAAGAACTCCAAAGAAGTTTCGCCACCGGACTCAAAAGGCCTTATACTGTCATTCTTACGCGTATATCGAATTGCGTTATCTCTCTTGAGATGATATATTTCACTCAATACAGTATTCAAAACATTGCTTGTTTTTGTTCCTTGTAGTATCAGTGTCTTCTTCGCCAACTCAACCTGCATTAAAACACAAAAAAGGAAAAAACCATTAAGAAAAAATTATCCTTCCTGATAGAAACCAAAGAGAAACATGAATGATAGATTGGATGGCTGGCTGGCTCGCTGGTTGCCGAGAGCTTACAAGTTTTGGTTCTCGTTTTTCAAGCTCTCGCTTGACTCTTCCGTACTTTGGGGTTTTAACCTTCAACATCACTGATTTTCAGATTTCTTCTTGTATGCGAAGAGAAAATAGGAAGAGGCGAGCGAGAACCGTGTTTTCTATTTCAGCTAGCTAGGGTTTTTGCTTGTAAGGGATGGAGGAGATTATTTGTGGGGTTTTAGGCAGGTGGACTGAGCTCGGCCTTTTGTTTGCTCGTTTGGGTTTGGGCTTTGAAACTGCTACGAGCTTTTTGCTTTTTTAATAACTACGGTTTTGGTGGCTCTGGACTGTATTATTCAACGATTAAATAATAGTTTTTTTTATATAATATTTAATTGATTATTTTAGATTATTTATAATTAAAATATTTTTATCATTTATTAAATTAAATTTTATGTTTTTAAAATAAATATTGACAATTTATTATTGAATTAGTATGTTTATTGTTAAAACATATAAATAAATTTATATTACATTGAAATATAAAAAAAAGGTATAGATATAAAATAGATAGTAGTTTGTGTATATGTTTCTGTTGCATATCTGTATATGAATTTTATAATTAGATCTCTTGAAAATAATAATACTAAAAAAATTATACCAATTCATTTACCAGCATATATAATTAAAAATTAAAAATATATTTTTCATATAAGAAAAATCCATTTATTTCTTGTCAAATAGAAGAAATAAGAAGAGAAAAGGAGTTTCATTGTTGTTATTATAATGTTATATATATATATATATATATATTGTATAAATATATAAAATATATTATGTGAATTATTTTTATTTAGGGTTGGTATTGGCACGAATCTTATTATTCGAAAGATTTATTTTTAATTATATGTATTATGAATATAATTTATAAATAATATAAGTATAAATAAAAACTTTTATGAACCTTTATTTTAATAAATATTGTTTTTATAAATTAGTACTATTTTAAAAATGAAATAATACAAATTATGTTAATAGCTTTCTCTAAATAAGTAAAAATCAATGTAAGATATTAATACAAAAAAAGGATCTAATTTAATAATTTTGATAAACTTTGTTGGAATTTTATTATTTTCAAATGTTAATATTATAGATAATAGTGGATAAAAAAAGATAAAATCAGTTTTTTTATATAAATATAGTTAAAAAAATTAAATAATATATAGTTGTAGTACAAAATGAACTTGAAAAAAAAGAGTGTTATATTCAAAAAAAAAAAAAAAAAGGAAGGGAAGGACCCGAAACTCAAAAATTTCCCTCTCTCAAAATCTCTTTACCCCTCTCCATGCAAGTGTGTGAAGCTAAACGGTTTAACTTGGTTTTTTTATTATTATTAAAATTTAATTAAAATTATTTTTTATATTTTTGAATTATTTTGATATGCTAGTTTTAAAAATAATTTTTTAAAATGAAAAAAATAATATTATTTTGATATATTTTTAAATAAAAAAATACTTTAAAAAATAATAATTACCATATTCTCAAGCATCCCTCGACACTTAACACTAAATTTATACTAATTATAAATGAAAGGGGTAAAAAACTACAAGAGTATCTTCACCTCTTTTCATATAATTTTATAAAGCCAGGTAATATTTTGAAAACAAAATATCAATTTGTCAATTGTTTTTTTTTTCCACCATAATAAATGGTTGGACTACATGGTGACAAATGAGATGATCTTCTTTCTTATGTTTTTTAGATGAGGGCAAACTAATTACAACTTATTGCCCTAGCAAGTAATTAAATAGTACCAACATATTTCCTATTCTAAACTTCTCAATAATTAAAAATTAAAACATGTAAATTTGGATATTTAATTGGAGGTTAAACCTAGTTACTAAGATGGTATGCTCCTTATCATAGTTTTTAGACCCGGCCCGATCCAAGGTCCGGGTTCTGGGTTTTGACCGGGTTACCAGGTCGTCCAGGTCAATTTTTTTTTAAATTAAAACGACGTCGTTTTAGTAAAAAAGCAAAAGTCAACGGGTTGCAACCGGGTTTTTGACCAGGTCGCCGGGTCACACCAGGATTTTTCTTCCCCTTTTTTTTCTTCAACCCGACTTAATTTCAGCCCTGAATCATCCGGGTCTCGGGTCGACCCGTCAGGTCAGGCCGGGTTTTAAAACTATGCTCCTTATGTTATCACTCAAAATCCGACTAGAAGTATTAATGTATTAATGTATCAATCTATGTAGACGTCGTGCTTAAAATCCGACTAGAAGTTTTCAAAATTTAACCTGGCTTATAATTAATCACGGAGATACATTTTCTGTCGTTGCAAAATTATTATGCGGTGGGACTTTTATCACGTTGCAAATCTTAAAGAATTTGTAGCTCAACCAATATTCACCTCTTAATTTATTTTTTTATTTCAAGTTCAAATCCTTCCTTTGTAATTAGGGGGGAGAAAACTATCCAAGTCTCATGCCCGTTTCTTCATTCCTTGAGTCGAAGCCTCTTGCAAACCAAAATATAAGAGGAATAATAGTAATAATGGCGCTGAGAATTTTAAATTATTGATAATTGAAGGCATTCAATTGCTGATAGCCTCCCCCACAAGTAAATACAAGGATGGTGTGGGTTGCAGAGGCTTATAGCTCGGCGGTCTTGGCAAGATTTTCTTATCTTTACTTTTTGGGTTCGAGTCTTAGCGTGCACGCTTATCATCTTCGCGATATCTTATTTATTTATTAGATTTGCAGGGTGTTTGTTAGGTCTGGGAATTAGTTGTAGTGCACGTAAGTTGGTCTGGACATCCCAGATTAAAAAAAAAAAAGAAAAAAAAGGATGGTGTGAGTTACTGCATTAAGCCTGATCCGTTTATAAAAAAATAAAAATGGTCCAAATATTTAGAAAATTAATTATTTCCTTTCTTTTTATATATATATATATATATATATATATATATATATATATATAAAGAGAGAGAATCTATATTAAGATGCAAGTTTTTATTTTAAAAGAAAATAATTCTCTTTTTTTTATTCTTTGAATTAATTTCATAAGATTTATAAAGATATTTATCCTGTAAAATATAATTTTGATTCTAGTAATTAAAATAATATTGAAACAATTAATTTAAAAATAAAAAAGTGAATTCTCACCTGAAGCAAGTTTCTTTTAATTATAAAAATAACAATAAGGATTACCAATGAAATAGGATAAATATATAGACACCATGTCCATAAATCATAACAGATTCAAAGGATCTATATATATATGCATGTAGCATCACGTCTTAGTTCGTCAATGGCAGACGAGCTTGATGATTAATTTTAAGACAGGCAGGTGAGTGGTGGAAAGACACGGCCCATTGCATGTCCTTGAACATTCGCACAATATGTAGATGGCTCATCACCGTCGTCGTCGTCGTCGTCGTCTGCTGCCTCCAAATGAACATTGCTGAGCACGATATCAGTGCACGGCACTGACTTGCTGCAAGCAAAATGCACAGCGGGTTTTCTGTGGGATGTCCCATATATATTTCCAAATCGAATGTTGCTAATCTTTACTGCTGAACTCTGCAATAAAATAAATAATTTTTTTTAAAAAAATCTTTGATAGATGCGGAAAAGAGATTTAATTGGTTGGATATATATATACTCACATGATCTGTGCAATGTTTATGATCACAATAATATTGGTCGATAATTATAGGGTTTCTTGCACCCTCAGACCTTATGTTTTCGAAGACGACGTTTCTAGCAAACCCTTTTCCACCCTGTTTACGCGAGATTAGGGATTAAATGGCAATCATGACATAGAAAAATTAAATTAAATTATTATAATTACTATTCATATCCTCACTTAAAATTAATTAAGAACCAATTACCTGCCAAGTCTTTATCCTGGCACCATTTGTAGTTTCTGTAAATACGACGTCGCTAACATGGACATCTTCTACTGTCTCATTTTCTCCATCTATTCCTAGGCTCCCAATGCTTAAAAAAAAAAAAAAAAGTTAAATCGATGAGGTGATTATTACTTGAATATGATAAATAATAGGGTAATAATTAATTGAAAAAATTATTTTCCCATACCTTATTCCGTGACCCGGACCACATGCAATACGGGTAATATTAATTTGGGATGAACCGTCCCCGATCGAGACACAATCGTCACCTAAATTCTCAAATTAATGCACTTAATAAATAACTAGGAATAATACAGCAAAAAATAAATGAAATTAATTAACAAGAAGCATGAATTCACCAGTCATGATGCGACTATAATCTATAAAGATATTTTTGGCATGCTGGAGATGAATTCCATCGGTGTTGGGGCTATCTCCAGGGGCTTGGATAGTGAGGTTAGAGGCATACACCCACTCGGATCTCTCAAAAGCCATATGCATCTGTGGACTGTCCTTGAACGTCAAGCCCTCGAGATGAACATTCTGGGAGTGTGATATTACTAAACCCTAAATTTATTCAATCAATCAACTGATATTAGAGAAATAGATGGTGGGAAAAAAAACTTAATCCAAAGTTGAAAAGAAATATTAGGTCAGCCGAACTCTGGTTACAACTGGGTCATTAATTATGAGGATCGATCGTTGCTTACCGTTGGTTTTCTACCGCAAACCTGCCAAGAGTGCAAGATTAATTAGCAAAATTAACAATTTGGGAGCCAATATAAGAAGTAATTAAGAGTAGAAATATATATTTATATAACGAATTAGACTCACTCTTTTATCTCTATGCTTGTGATCTTTACAAGAGGAATGACGTTCCCACCATGTTGATCCTCGACCATCCATGGTACCGGAGCCACGAATCATAAGGTTATCAACCTCATCAAAGGTAATCCATTGCTTACAATATCTGTGTTCTTGGCATTTCCAGTCACTGGGATCACTCGGTGCCTTCATCGTTCCATCAATCTACAATTAAGATAGTGAATTCGCATTTAGAAAGTAATTATCAATCAAGTTTGTATATATAATTATAAATTAAGGGGTAATTAATGTGTATAATATATTGAGTGTTTAATTCATTACTTGGAAAATAATCTGATCGGGCTTGCATTCGCCATTAAAGGTCAAGGGCTGGAGCAAGAATGATTTGCCACTAGGAACTTGTATGATCGGTGAGCATGATGAAGACTTGCACGCATCCTTCCATGCATCCTTGAAGGCCTGAGAGAGCAAATCATATTTATGGAACACCAAAATTATTATTATTATTATTGATGAATTAAGAGTTTTCCTCAGTACATGCCACGTTACAAGATTAATAATATTCACTTCTGATAGATTTTTTTTTTACCAAGTTATTATTGCTTCTTAATTACTTTACTCGCACTACCTGTTTAACTAATTAAGACCCAAAAATACCAACATGAAAATAAATAAATAAATAAATAAAACTAGGTAGCCAGAAGACATTAATGTCAAGTTGCACATAGAAAAGAAATTAAAACTAGGTAGCAAATATTAGTAATTAAAACAAAATAAATAAATAAATAAATAAAATAACCTGGGTATCATCAGTATCCCCGTCCCCAACAGCTCCATAATCAATCACATTGTAAACTTGATTACAGCTTCGTAAGCTTCGAGATTGAGTTGAAGTAGCTGCAGTACCAAGAATTAAAACGAGAAGAAGCAAGAAATATTTTGCCATAGTCATTATTAGTAATTAATTACTAGCTATGACAGAAAAAAATAATAAATGATCATATATATATGTATGTATGTATGTATGTATGTATGTACACTTCGGATTTCTTGTGGTTGTTTTAGATTCAAACATGTAAACTGTGATTGAAAAGAATTGTCCTTCTTTCTGGTATGAAGAGGTTGAGTTCTAACAAGATTTTGCCTTGTAATTAGATTTTATGCCGTATTTAACTATCTCCTCTCTATTTTGTAGTTCACACACATATATCTAGCCGTAAATTAATTAAAGAGAAAGATGCAATATTTATTACCAGATCTTATCCGGAAAAAAGCTTTGTCTGATGATCATATGTTCTTGGTGTCCGCTAATTAATGTCCATGCTTATAATTAGCTAGCTTGGGTAATCATATATAGCCCCCACTGATTTTATATATATATATAAAATCCCTATAGTATTCATAAAAAGCTAAAAAGATACGGTCCTCCCACCCTATCAACTTTTGTGGGCATGTGGAGACGAATAAATTGATTTGTACAAGCAAGTATATATAGTTTTTATTTTCTAAATTGAAGCATATAGACTACACGTACGGTCCTTGTCTAGCAATTGAAAGAATCCACACATTTTTAAAACGGTGCATGAAGAATATGGTACACGCACAAAAACACACCGATAGCTTTAGATTCGAACCTGCTTTATCAAAATAATTATGATTATAATTATGATTATGATAAGTAGACATATATAAGAGAATATAGATTATTGTAACCACAAGGGTATCAAGAAGCGCCTGTAGCTCAGTGGATAGAGCGTCTGTTTCCTAAGCAGAAAGTCATAGGTTCGACCCCTATCTGGCGCGTACATACCTTTTTGGCTGATCCTTCCTTTTTTATTTGTTTGTTGCATGGTTCTTTTTCTAACTATGGTATTATTAATTTTGGCTTTACTTTATATAAAATTTCCTTAAGGATGAGTTTTTATATAATTAAATTTTAAGTGATTTATTTTAAAACTAAATACGATTTTAGAATGCCAACACTAATAGGTGACAATATCACAATATTCATAGCGGTGATTATACTTTTGTGATACTTTATACATTAATATATCAATAAGCTATTTTTATAAATATATTAATATACTAAATAATATATTATTATTGACCAAGAGTATCTGAGATAAATTTATTTTATTTTATGTCTATATATCTATTAATTTGAAAGACTTGCTATTACTTAACACTTCTAAAAAGATTTGAGTTGCCAACTCACACCCCGTATATTGTCAAGTTTCATTTTCTTTTTTTTTTTGTTTTTTTTCCCATTATTTTCTCCTTAATTTTATTATTTAATATTAGTTTAATTTTGAATTTTTTAATAAATTTTTTTAGGTTGCTTTTTAAAAAGTTATCATAATTTTAAATAAATATCTCAATATTTAGTTATACTCGGTTTTACAAGTGTTTATCTCTATTATCATCTAATTGAGTAAAAAATATTTAAAAACATTTTTAAATCCAATAGAGTTTAGTAAAAAATATATCTAACTTGGTCATATTTAGATAAAAAAAATTAAATTTATAATTTATTAAATATCAAAAATTAAATTGAATACATTTATAAATCTAAATTCAACGCAATTATATCCACAAACACTAGTTTTTTCACTAATCCAACCTGGAATAGGCCTTAAGTCCGCTGTCAACTAGTTGACCTATCGAGCAAGGCCATTTCTTATTATAACTATGAGTTTAGTAGGGCTTGTGCTCCTAAATTTGAGCCTAAACTAACCCAAGCCCAGCCCTTCTATCCCAAAAAACAATTTGTGGCGCTATGGTGGATAAGTCTGGTACCGAAAAACCGTTAAAAAGACACCATAGAAACATGCTGTTTCGCAAAGAAAGAGAGACACATGGCATCATCATCAACAACTACCATCTCTCTTTCCTTAGCTACATTGTCTTCTACTACTGCCACTGCTTCTTCCTCAATAACCCAAACTAAGACTTCCTCCATTTGCAGCTTCAGATCCCATGAAAGGACTTTATCTTCTTCGCTACTGGGCACAAGAATACGTGTCTATAACAAAACAGCAAGAACAAGAGTGGTGGAAAAGAGTAGCACTTCGAACGGGACCACTTGCTTAGCTTCATCTTCTGTTCTTCCATCAGCTCTTCTCTTTGATTGTGATGGCGTGCTAGTTGATACTGAGAAAGATGGCCACAGGATTTCTTTCAATGATACGTTCAATGAAGTACTCTCCATTCTCTTTCTCTTGTGAAACTTTGATTATTTGTTCTGTATTTTAGGGGTTTGATTCGTCTGATCATTCCCTGGTGTTGGACTAGTTGTAAATTGGAGATTTTTTTTTAAGTTCTGCCAACTGGGATTTGTTTTTGGTGAGGATGTTTTTTGAACTGTTGGTTTGTAATTGCTTAGATGATATTTTGATCACCCTTGAGTTTGCTCTTAGCAATTCATTTAGTTGAGTGCTATAATTCCTGGAAAATAAATAGAATAGAGAACATAAAGCTTACAACATCCTTGTTTTATTCTCTATTTTTCTCTTTATAATTGGTGATAAACTAGGATAAATATGAAAGTACAGTCTTGATGGTAACCTTTTGGTTTCTTATGAGGTGTTAATGCCGTGGGAGGAAGACATAAATTAGCTTCATTTTTGTGTGGTTTTGGAAGAGACGTTAACTATAGATGTCTTGATGAGTTAATTGGATGTTTAATTTATTGCACAGAGAGAACTGGGAGTAACCTGGGATGTGGATTTGTATGGCGAGTTGCTCAAAATAGGAGGTGGAAAAGAGAGGTAATGTTTCCCCTTTGTAATTTCATGGCCTTTTTCAAGTATGTTTTGGCCTATAAAATTTCAACAACTTTACTTCTTGCATAGGTAAAAGCTCTAGGTATAATTTGCAGCATTCCTTGTGTTTGAAATATCCCTAGTTGAATTGGTTATTAGTCGACTCTTGTATTTGTAGGATGACAGCCTACTTTAACAAGACTAGATGGCCCGAAAAAGCTCCCAAGAGTGAAGAAGAGAGAAAGGAATTTATAGCTTCACTTCATAAGCGAAAGACAGAGCTGTTCATGGCCCTTATTGAGAAGAAATTGTTACCTCTTCGACCAGGCGTTGCAAAGTTAGTGCCTTCCTCTCGTAAATCTGTTCACTTTTAGTACTTTATGCCTGTGTTTGACTGGCCATGCATGTTTTTCTTGTATTTCAAACTTAACACGAGTTAAGCAAAATTATCATTTTTCTTATTTTTTTTGATATCGTCACAACAATAGTTTCTAGCAGAACAAATGCTTTAATACGTTTGACATATCTGTTTGAATTCTCCTTGGATGTGTTGGGGTTAGGGTTACAAATACAAACCGAGAATTATAATCATGCAAGAACTTTTTACTTTTAGCATTCCACTTCAATATCCAATTTAATAAGATTATAAAAACTCCAACGGTTGTACTGCCAAATTTTACAGGCTGATTGATCAGGCTCTCGGAAAAGGAGTAAAAGTTGCTGTCTGCAGCACTTCTAATGAAAAGGCGGTATGCACAATCAGGTTCTTACAGTTGTATTGCTCGTATGATTAGTTCCATGTGACCCAGGTTTTGCAGTGGATATTAAATCTGCATTTCTGCCATCCAAACTTTTAAGTATCATAGGTCTGAGTTTCATTTCTTTAAGAAACATAACTCTTGCACAATGTGTGTTAGTGCAAGAGGATTCATCTCTGTTAGCCTTTTCATTCTCGTAAAATTTCTTGTGTTTGAACTTCACGATTTGGATGAGGTGTTAAATCTAATTACTTTGCTTATTTAACTTTATTGGCAAATTACACGGTACTAATTCAAGGATGCATTGCAAATTTTGGTCGCCAAACTAAAAATCCTTATTTCAGGTCTCTGCGATAGTTTCTTTTCTGCTGGGGGCTGAACGAGCAGAAAAGATCAAGATATTTGCAGGAGATGTTGTTCCACGCAAAAAGCCTGACCCGGTACATTTTATATATCCCTTGGTTTAGTAGTGATACCATGGATTTTGGTTTAATGCAATTGAAGCTACAAATTCATCTTTATGGCCCCTATTTATATAAAGTCTTTCAGTCAGTGTAGAAATGCAACTGTTGTTGTGAAGTTGCAATTACTGAAATCTCACCTCTATTATTACTCATTTGATTTTGTCTAAATTTTTTCTGCTTGTGAAAACTCTGGGTCTGATGCGCTGATGCTTGCTATTATGTCATTTATTCTTCCTAACAGGCCATTTATACATTAGCAGCCAACACTCTGGGTGTTGATCCTTCAAGGTACCACAGAATATGTTTCATGTCAATATAGACAAAAAGTCAGGTTTCTCTCAAGATATATAGTTATATACCCAGTGACTTTGGGATGGATCAGTTCTTGTAAGCTACAATCAATTATTTGATAAAATCAACTTCATAATTCCTTTTCAAGGCTTCTCTGGTATATGCTCTAATTCTTAAATGGACAGAGGAATTTATGCATGTTCTTGCCATATGCTAGTTTCCTACATTTTGCGTTCATTAAGCAATTTAAAAAGTTCTAATTTGTTAAGAATATGCTTTGATTTTCATCTCTGCAGCTGTGTAGTGGTGGAGGACAGTGCAATAGGTCTTGCAGCTGCCAAAGCTGCTGGAATGAAGTGTATAGTAACAAAGAGCGGGTAAGTTCCTTTCCTTCCGTGCAAGCGGAATTCTTGAGCTTTTTACTTCCACTGAGATTTTTACAAGGTAACAGTCCGGTACTTATTTAAAGATACAAAAGCTTCTTTCTTGTTGCCTTTTCCCATGCGTTGTGATTTTGGATACTAGAGGACATCACCAAACCTTTGTTCAATTGAGCAATTAGCTGACGCTTTTTTCATGCTTGAATGATTTCCTTATAACTATATCCAATCTCCTTGTACGGCTAAGAGAAGATCTTTTAAGCCATCCATGAGTGTGGTCTAGAGTCTCCACTTAGAAGCTCTTGAGATTCTTACTGCTACATTCCAGCTCTTAAGTCATATCACCATCCCATGCATGTTTTCTTCTCCACGTCCCCAGTTCTTACATAATTATCAATAGTCACAATAAAAGTAGACTATGCTTCAACTACATGCTGTCTTCAAGTCAATAAGTACTTGGATTGGGATACAATATGCAGCATTTGTATTCATCCATCTCTAACACAATATGTTAACCTGATCACTCACTCTTAGCAACCTCAGAGCGGCAATGCATGCTGCCTTCCGGCGCATTATGTTCATTTCTGTTGTCTTTTCTTATTCTTTTTCAGAAAAACCTACTCAACTTCTTGCAGCCTTGTCAACTTTGGGTTTGAGAACATAGTTCTTTCTTCTTCCGCACATCTATAACCAACAACTGATAATTCAATCTCGTGGGTTGACATGTTACTGTAATCCTACGTTTGTTAATACATCGAAATAATGTCTTGGAAAATCTTAACATTTTGATTGCAGTTACACAGCTGACGAGGACTTCTTAAATGCCGACGCGGTCTTTGATTGCATTGGGGATCCTCCAGAGGAGTGTTTCGACTTGGCCTTCTGTGGAAGTCTTCTTGAAAAGCAGTATGTCAGCTAGCTCATATTATTTTCATAATCACCATTCCTCGTATATATTTACTTAATCTGTAATAAACTTTATCCATGATTAATTAAGACCTTTTATGCCTCAATGCTGATTAAATCTTGAACATTGAAATGAAACAGAACAGAAGCCAAATGCTATGCTATCTTATGTCTATAGATATCTTCAAGCAATCTTATCTCTTTCTCTCTTTTTTCTTTTTTGATTAACGTGAGTGTTCGGGCCAATTTGTGCGTACCTTGACTAATTTTACGGGCCCTGAAGTTAACGACCATGTAAACCTCTAGTGGCCATTATATTAGCAACCATAGGGCTCGAACCTGAGATTACAAGAGGAGCAAACTCCTTGATCATAAATTCTTATCACTGAATCATCTACTAAATGGTTAAGCAATCGGATATCTTCTTATGACAGGAAGTGTCCTAACCAGGAAAAGTAATGAGATATCTGGATTCTCTTTCTATTGCACAACAGAGGGGGTTTCTGAATGATAATTCAATTACTTCCGCATTAGCTTAACACAAATAATCACCATAGGAATTATAAAAATAGATGCCAATTATATTGCTTATAAATATTCATTACAAGATTAACTTATGCAAGGGGCATAATGTTTTTCAAAACAAAAAGAGAGTTCAAACTTACGTTAACTTAGTATTGAATTAGTTCTTCCATATAATATCAGAGTTTATTAACTAAAAAAATTTAAATTTTATTAATTTTTTTATTTGAGAAAGTGGGTTGAATTATTTTTTTACGGCAAAAATGTTGGAAGGGCTTGTAGAAACCCAGCTGATAATTAATAACATATAATATATGTATTAATAAATAATAATTTACAGGTCTCTGATCAATGATGATGACTGTCACACCAAAGTCTAAGCTAATATGTGAAGAGGCTTGGAGTGCATTTGAAATTAAATTTGACTAAAGGATCACTTCGATGGTTGGCGGCGGGTTACCTCTATCATATCACATATGTCATCCATGTTTACTCTCATTTGTGCTCGGCCCATTTTTAACTAGATATATAAAAATTAAGCTTATATATATGAAGAATAAAAAATTTCAATTCCATATCCAAAATATTTTATTTAGGAAAATGGTTATTTTATCCTAATAAATACAGATTCTTACTTGCAAAATTGTTAAGGGGACATCCACATATATTCTAAATTATGCAAAGATAAGTATTGCTCTACTCATGGTGGTAATACCAAAGTCTAATTAAACTCAAATTTCAAGATGCTTAACAATAAGTCACTTTATGGAAAATAGTTTACATGGAAAAGTTGTTTCGATAATAACACTTGTTAGACAATAGTCTCAACCATTTTTTTTATATATTTTCTAAATTTAATGAATTTTAACAAAAAATTCAATAATTTTAATATTTTAAAATTAAGTTCAAATAAAAAATAAATAGTTTTGCTTACCGGATATGAGGAATTCTAAAAAAAAATTGAATCAAAGATGCTGACAGATTAAATGTTGGAGTAATCAAATTTGTGGTGAAATATTGATTTGTGATAAAATAGGATAGGGGGTTATGTTGTTTGTTGCAAAGCTGATGGAGGAGCTGTAACAAAAAAAAAAAAAGCTGATGGAGGAGGAAGAAGAAATGGGTGGGGGAGAGTTTCTCGTCAGATTATAAATTAAATATTACCAATATATTTACAGACAGATTGTTTCTCGTCAGATTATAAATTAAATATTACCAATATATTTACAGACAGATTTTATCGGTGAGCTAATTTCATTGGTAACTTTGTTTCAATAAATAACACATTATTGAAACTTTTAGCTTTTTTCATTTTTTTTATTTTTCCACTATAATTCTCTCGGTATATAACAAGAGAATATTTTCATCGGTGTGTACTAATCGATAAATACAATGAGGGAGTATTATGTTGGTAAAGTTCATTATATCTATTAACGAAATTTTTCTGTCAGTATTTTTGTTTGTAGTGGTCTAATATATATTTATAATGCTAGTTGTTTTCTATTTGTCTCTAGATATAAAATCATTTTTAATGGGGGCGCGCGCGCGTGTATATATATATATATATATTAAATCTTTAATCTGAAATGATGAAAAAGCCTTACGTGAATAATCCAAACTCAAACGAGTTTATATAAGAAAAAATAAACATGGAATAGAGAGAGTTTTTACACCATATGACGCTTCCTTTTATTTTTCAGCACTAATTTTTTAAACAATCTTTATATTTTGTCAAATCATATGAAAATATTTATAAGAGTATAGAATGAAGAATGATTAGGAAAATAATAAGTTAATAGCAACTAGATATATAAAAAAAAGCTTAAATATAAGGATAAATTGAACTATTTCTCTATATTTTACCATTAAACATCAAATCAGTTTCTTTTAGAAACTGTTTAATTTGATTGCTACGCAGCAGCATTTATGATTTCCATGGCCGAGTTGTTAAGAAACAAATCCTCGAAAAGAGCTATAAATGATTTACACTTGTCCAAAATTCGATTACAGTTGTAGGACCACAGCATTAAACACTCACTTCGCTAGCTACAATATATATTCTTACAGCTAGCATGAGCTAAAATAAGCTTCGTTCTCATCCATCCCACCGGATACTTGCTAAGGTGACAGAGACCTAAACTGGTCCCGATGTTGCTTCCGGCAACAAACAGTCAATTCTGTCCGGCTCTCACCGTCTTTTCCTTCAATATTTGCTTGTAATTGTCTCACAAGGCTCTACTGTTTGTCTCATATGAAGCGCAAGATGATGAAAAGGGATCACAAGCTCATGTTTTTTTCCTCCTCTGCTGGTTTGTCCCTAAACCATGCATGCCGGCCCTACAACCTCCCCTGGCTCCACCCCTCGATCGTTGATATACAAGTCTGTGTTTTAATCTAATAATAAGAATTTCAAATCAAGAAATTTGTTTTTTTGTAATTTCAAATTCGCGTGGTTGTTAATATGATGTTCACTGAAGATTTATATAATCGTTAACTTCAGAGCTCATGAAATTACTCAAAATACACGCAAGCTGACCCGGATATCCATGTTAATTAATAAAAATTGCATTTTATATTGGAATGAAGTTCTCAAAAACTTGCACATAATTATGAATATATATAATAATTTATAATCCAGAAATTTGGTGCGTGTGTGTGTGTATATATATATATATTCTTACACTTGTAATCAATAGATATGGCATATTGGGCTCACATGTATATCCAGCATTTTCTATATTTATCAGCTAGCTAGCCTGTCTATCGAATTTATTTGGTTCGGTGAAAGCGTTAAATATTGTTCCAAATTTCATAATTAATATTTCGAACACTAATGGAAATATTGATCATATATGGCACGGCGGTTGTCCTTCTAGGTGGCTCTATCACTACCCTACCTCAGCTTGGTTGATTGATGTCTAGCTAACATTCCATGTGTGCATGTAGAAGAACTCAATTGTTGCACCAACTCAATTCATTAAGAGATTACCTACACCACCAATCTCATGGGATGTTTTTAGGTTATGTTTGGAAACGCGGTTTGAACTGTGGTTTTTAAAAATTTAATTTATTTATATTTAAAATTATTTTTTATATTTTTAGATTATCTTGTTGTGTTGATATCAAAAATAATTTTTTAAAATTATTTAAAAAATATTATTTTAATATATATCTAAATAAAAAAATATTTTAAACCATAACAGTTATTATTTTCTTAAACTTCCTCTCGGGCTTCTTTTAACCGGTTCAATCTTGTAAAGCATAGTGTCATCAACAAATGTAAGAGAGATTAAATTTTAGATGCATCACTCTACAGTTTGGACTCATGGGGTGTTTGTCTCAGTGCTCTAAGGAGTTTTGTAAAATCTTGAATTTTTTTTATTTAAATTAATTTTTAATATTTTTATATCACTTTAATATGATAATATTATAAATAAATTTTAAAAAAATAAAAAAATTATTTTAATATATTTTTAAATAAAAAACACTTTAAAAATAACATTTATCAATTCCTTGTGACCTATTCTGTGTACACTCGCAATATACTTGCATGTGAATCATAATGTCTTATAAAGAAAATTACAACCAATTATATATTCAACCACAAAATAATGTTTTCTTAAAAGAAAGAGAGAAACACAATTGACCAAATGAATCAACAAGAACACAAAAATCAAGAAAAAAAAAAAACAAATCCTTAAATATTTCTCCTTTTGTTTTTCCTAAAGACCACCTCAGTATCAAGCCCAAACCCGTCGACCTTCCGAACCTCCACCAACTGGGAGTCTTTAAACAGCTCAACCAATGGCCCCACACTGTACAAATCATTAGCTGAATATTTATCAGCCCGTCTTGATAACGCCACGTGTACAACACAAACTCCACCAGGCTTCAATGTCCGCTCGATCTCCCCAACAAATTTCCACGGATACAAGGCATGATCAAACACATTAGAGAACTCAAAATCAAAAGTGTCGTTCATGAAAGGCTGTGCATGGAAATCTCCTTTCACTACAAGTGGCGGGTAAGGTACCAAGTCAATGCCGATCGAGTCGTTCACGCCTATGCTTTTTAGAGCCGACACTTCCTGCCCCACACGAGCACCGATCGATAATGCCTTTGAACTGTTAAGCAAGAGGTTTCTTCGCTTTAAAGACTCAAAAAACTGGGCAAACACGCGGACTTTACGCTCCCAATCCCGTGTTGTCCATATCTGCCGGAGTTTAGGGTTTAAGGTTTTGTTGAGTTGTCGCTGAATGTATTCATCGTAAGAAGAATACCCCGGCCGGATACGAAGGCCACCACCGCTCTTGGAGGAGATGCTGTTTGGTTGTTGTGGGGTGGTTTTGCGGTGGTGGGGAGTTTGTAAGGCAATGAAGATGAGGACCGTAAGAGAGAGCAAGAGGGAGAGAAGGAAGGGTTTGATAATGAAAGGTAGTTTTGGAATGGTGGTGTTCATATCTCATATATATAAATATTTACTAGGGTTTTGCAGCTTTATTGGCCTCCTGTGGCTGTGGGAGAGGGGGAGAGAGGGGTGAGGTTCCAAGTTCTTGATGGTGTTTTTGTATGAGGGAGGTTTCTCGATGATTGTGATAAGTTTCAGGATGTGTTGTGATGAGAGACGTTTGGCTTTTGTTTGGACTGCAAATTGTGGAAGATATATATACCTGAGGCTCTTGGCTGTCTTACTCGTGGCTTCACTAACATATTAGAGAAGAAAAGAAAAATCCAGGTGCATTATATAAAATAAAGTTGATCATATTATAAAAAAAAGTTGATAGAAAAGTACAAAAAGATTGCTTAATTCACGGTATTTTCGGTTCGCCAGTCGCAATTAATTCGTGAAAAAAAAAGTTCAAAATTCCTTGCTTCCATCAATCCTTCTTTGTATATATATAATAATGTAGTCATATCATTTCCAAAAAGTGCAACGACTTGTGCTATCCTTTTTAATATTTTTAATATTTTTAATATTTGAATTGATTTAATGTGTTAATGTTAAGAATAAAATTTAAAAATAAAAAAAATATTATTTTAATATATTTTTATATAAAAAACATTTTAAAAATTAATCCTATTATAACCTTAAATATACTTATAGTGTATAATTTGATTGCGCTACCAAAAATAACATAATTGAAAAACAAAATTATTAAGATTCTACTTGCCATATTCAAATTTTTTTAAAAAATAGTCAATTAAATTACGTTGTGATATTTCTAACAAGTTTACAAATTATTCTTGATAATTGTGAGTGTTAAATAATATTTATGTAATCTTATTTATTAAGGGTAAAATAGCATTTTTAGTTTGATTTATATATATATATATATTATTTATATTTAGGTTAAAACTATACATTTATAATATACAGATTATTCAGAATTCTAATTTTTTTTATTTGTTCTCAATTAATTTAACAATGAGAATTAGAAAAAATCATAAATATATACAAGGGTGGGTAGGTGAGGGTGGCTACAGTGTAGTGTGGTTGCGCCACCTGCAGCAAGATGGAATAAAAAAGTTGCGGTGGCTGAAAACGACATATGTCCTCAACAAAAGGGGAAAGTTTCACAACCGATTTGGAGCCCACAGTCACAAGGGATGTGGAATGTCCCTGTGTAAAGGAAGATTAGGCTCAACAATTAATATTCCTGTCAATATGAGCTCATGCCTGGTGCCCTCCTCGGAAAAATACACGGCCCCGCCCTGGTTACCTAGCGGTTTATGAACAGAAAAGGATTTCGCATATTTTCCGATTGAGGAGCAAGACTTTTTTCTTAATTAAACTGTTTGTTAAAAAAAACAAAAAAAAAATAGTGAGAGAGAAAACAATGTATATTGAAAGAATGAATGACTCCCATCATTAATGAATCCCTTAAATCTAATGATTGAGATTTTTGAAAAATTGATTTCATAAGAAAAAAGTCTTCTTGGTGAGAATATTAACTATTTAATTTTTTAAAGTATTGTATAGGTCTTCAACGGCAAAACTAGGATAGTCTCCCTCCCATCATTGAATAACCAGGAAAAATAGCAATCACTAGCTAGATATGGTCATGCTCCGCCGCAGGGAAGGCTACTTTTTTGAGGTAAGTTGAGGGGGGGCACCGATAGACGTCGAGACTTGTCATGGTTCTCTACTTTTAAACACCATGTGAATAGTCCAATGAAGCAAATATTTCATGGGATAATGAAGTCTTTGCCTAGCTAGATAGAGAAGAGAATGGGTCATAATTGGACCCATGGTATTTTTGTGATCTGCTGCGACTAAGATTGTTGTATGAAGACACTCATGATCAGGAACTCCCCCGTATGGAATGGTCTTTACTACTACTATAGCACTACAACAATTAACAGTTTTCAGTGTAAAATTATCATTTCATCGGTGAAAATTTTAACGATTAATTCATTGACGCACTTCCATCGGTAATTTTATTTTTATTGCCAATTCTGTTAGTAAAAAAATAATTAAAAATCAATGGTTTTACAGACGGAAAATATGCGCAAAAAAAAATTTACCCGCTAGAATTATGCCGACAAAATTATTCTGTCGGTGATAGTGGCATATGAAGTAAATTTTTTCTAACTCTCTGAAATATACTGATGCATTGAGTCCGTCAGTATGCCCATCGGTAATATTCCGACAGAGTAATTTTGTCGGTGATAATGGCATATGTCGGTGATAATGGCATATACTGTAATTTTTTTTCCAACCATCTACAATATACTGACGGATTGAGGCTGTCGGTATTTTCATCGGTAATTTAAAAAATGTTTTTCTAAAATTAAAATTGTATAAAATAATTGATATATAATTGTTTAGAATAATAATAAAAAAAAAATTGTATAAAATTGAAATATGTAAAAATAAACTTGAATAATATAAAATCCAAATATTCATTACAATTTTATTAGTTCAAATAAGAATTAAACTAGAACAATAGAGGTGCCGGAGGAGGAGGAGGCTGGTCGTTCCCGGGAATATACGACCAAAAAAAGGGCACACGTACCATCCATTTGTGATCTTATGTCCATGATCATTTGGCGGAGTTGTTCATAATCAGCCGAGAGTCGCTCATATTTTTCGATGAGATGAGTCGTGTGTTGTTGTAAGGCAACGAACTCCTGAGACTAGGTGCTCGATACCGATTGAGAGCTCCCAATGGTTGAGACACTAAGGACTACCCACAAGTTTTCAGCTGTAGTGTTGGAGAGTTCGTACACCCAATTTTTATCGGGTCCACCAGAAGATCCTGCCTTCATCCACAAATCCGGATTGAAATTTGAGTGGGTCGAAGGATCGTCCATGTATCTCTCCCTCAACCAGCTATTATATGTCTCCTGAAAATTAAAAAAGAAAACATCAAATTCAATTCAAGAAAATAATAACTTAAGAAAGAAAATAGTTGAACGAACATACCACAAAGTGTTGAGCGTAGTTGTTGATGAATTGTTGCACACCTTTTTGGCACTCTTCACTCCATACAAGCGTCTCAACAAAAAGCTCCATTAGGCTCTTACATCAAAGAGACGTAGCCTGTAAGAAAACAAACGTTGCAAGTTAAATATATTTATAAATAACAACAAATTAATTAAAGATAGAGGTCATTAAAATTAATTTTACTATCCGCTTCACATGTGTAATGAACAAAACAGAATCGTTGGTGTGCGTGGTAACCGAACCGTAAATTTGACAGTTCAGGTTCTCGGCATCGAATTGTGAGCGTCGTATGAATCGCTTGGACGTCACGTGTTAAATATATCGCACCCATATATCCTTCGTGATGTATGGCGGTCTGAAATCTCTCTAAACCGCCACGTCATTCCAGCTTAGTAGAGCATTATCACTGGCATATTTTTTACCTTTTTTCTGCACTTCATATCAAAACTCACACAACCTACATAATACAAATGTATTTTATATGAGTTAATGACAAATTAGATTTTAATATATATATATATATTTAAAATATCATATTGTTTTTTATATTACTTGGTTGCAACATGATTCTTTCATTCCCTACTCGCAACATTATCATTTGCGCTATCCCATTTGAATTTGTTCTGTATATAAAAAATTTATAAAAATAAATCAATAATTTCAATATAACATAAAAAATAGTTAAAATTTTAAGTTAACACGAACCTCAAATTTTCTAAATCATGCATCGATATAAGGTTTTCAATCAGGATGTTTGGAAACCTGACTCCATTGAAACAATAGAATTTCCATTGATGATTTAAACGACGATGTTATTACTTGAGCGGCCTCAATGTTTGTGAACCTGAAAATCGATAAAATTAATGAAATATTAGTTGTTCACAAATTGTTAAACATAAACTAACTCAAATCAAAACAAACTTCAAAACGAACTTACATTGAAAGGTTGTTCTTCCAATATGCCTCGTACTTGCGGGAAAATTAACGTCGATATGAAGGGACACCGTCTCTACGTTGTGGAACCACGCTGGAAGAGGCAGCGTTGTGAGTCGATGCTAGTGCCTCTTTTTGGTCGACACCTAATGACACATCATCATCGCTGCTAGAAGAACTAGCTGCGATCATGTGCTCATGATGTGTAGTTAATTTTGTTCTACGCATCTACACAAATTTGATGTATAATTACATAATCAAATTTGATTTTTTAAAAAAACATTTGGCAACACCTCACTTATACTACAAACTACCCAAAATGTTCAAACTTGCAAATATTCAAAATATATGCTGCAAACCACTTGATTTTATTTTATTTCTATCCTAAATTTCAGATTATTCAATTTCATCTCATTTTCAACGTGATAATATAATGTTTTTAATCATAAAATAAAAAAATCCTATATATAAGCTAACATCTATAAAAATTTAACAATAAAATAAAGACAAAAATAAAATTTATTCCTATATATTCAATTAACATTTATACTATAAATTTAACAATAACAATTAAAATTCAACAAAATAATCAAACATTAAAGCAATATATAAAATAAAATTGGGATAAAACAATCATTATTGCAATAAAAACAATAAAATAGGCAACGAATTAATACAAAAACAATTATAGACTTTAGGAATGAAAAATGCTTATCTTAATAGTGTGTTTAACTTTAGACTTTATCTACGTACAATATAAAAGAACAAAAAATTATTGTTAATAAACCAAAAAAAACAAAAAATAAGAAATCATTAAGTAAATTGAATCACACTACATACCTTTTAAACTTTGAAGATGAAGATAGAACTAGAGATTGAGAGGAAAAAAACAGAGAGAATTCAAAGTTTATAAACAAGAGAAAAAATGAACTGAAGGCGGTTTCACTAAATTTTATACAATGTTTTTTCCAGCGAAATCACCGACAGACTATTAAATATTATTATTATTATTAATTATTTCATCGGTGATTCCCTTGATATATCCAACAGAATTCAAAGGGGATATGTGATGCACTCATGAAGATGAGTTATTTCTTTAGAGATATATGCTCTATCAAGTTGCAGACACATCACATTGAGAGGCTTGAAATGAATATGGTTGAGATAATATGCAATCTTGAGATGATATTCCCTTTATTGTTTTTTAACTTAATGGAGCATCTACCCATACATTTACTGTATGAGGTAAAAGTTGGAAGCCTAGTCGAGTATAGATGGATGTATCCATTCAAAATGTTAGATATTACAGATGAAATGTATATTAATGTATTTTCATTTTTTTTCTTAATTGAAAATATTTATTTAATTCTATGCAGATACTTGTTTAATCTTAAGAAAAAAGTTAAGAACAAGGCACATGTTGAGGTTTCGATATGTGAGGTCTATATTGTTGAGGAGATCTCAACATTTATCTCGTACTATTTCAAGCCTCATTTGAGAACGAGAATCAACCGCGTTCCACGACATGATGATGGTGGTGAAGTGCCTTCGAGTGAGAACTTGTCAATATTCTTCAATCCTGGACGATCCACACCTAAAAATATTGTAAGGGGAAGATATTTGTAAAAATAAAAAAATATAACTAAAACAACACACAAGTATATTGCGCTATTTTTTATTAAATATAAAAGGTATTAAAAGTATTAGAAAATGTTTTAAACTTTTTGATACTATAGTCATGCTAGAACGAAGTGATATAAATCTAACAACAATCTAATCATATCAATCTAATTGAATTGGTTTCATTATCTAATATCTATACATATATTTTATAATGAATCAAATATGAATAATAATAGTTTTGAGTTTGGATTCAAATATAAATGATGTCAAAATCCTATCTTTAAGAACTCATTATCACCATGTTGGGTATGTTAATTTAAATTTGACATTGATTTTTATTTATTTATTTATTTAGTTTAATCAAGTTCATTAAAAAATTTAGAATAAAGTAGAAATAAGTTATCATTATTAACTATGATTTTTTTTAATATCAATTTTTTCAAATAAAATCATTTCAATATATTCTCTATAATATCCTAACATTAAAGATAATAAATTATTAGTTATCTTTTTTCCGGAAAGGATTTGATTTGAAGTGTGTTTTGTTGCCCTTTATGAAATAATTTTCACTTTTAACCCAAAAACACTTTTTCAATTTTATTTAAAATATTAAAAAGAAATTATAATTTATAATACAGCTTTAGCCTCCTTAATTGTTAATTATGATTCTCAGAAGGAGGTTTAGATGACCTCCTTTTGCTAATTACCATTACGCTTTCGATTTTTAAAAACAAGATTTTACAATAATGGTAATACAAGAAATGTTATACATTCAAAGATTATTATGAAAGGTCCTTTAAGCAGACCCAAATAGTAATAAAAAGGACATTACTTGAATGGTTATTATTATGATATTATAACTAACATAATTATATATATATATATATATATATATATATATATATATATATATAAAAGATGGAATATAAAAGTGAATTAAAGTTCGTAAAAAAAAATTATAATAATAATTCTTGGCTTTTGGGAAATAAAAGAAATTAATCCGGAGTACTTAACCATATCAGATTGCACGCATAGCAACGTCACAGGATATAGCATGCTCTCTGGATGCGCCTAAAGCTATGTCAGGAAATAAAACAAAGGGACCTACTTTATACACACTGGCTGGGATCTCACGAGAATCTCCATCAGATGAGCACAAAAAAGGGGAAACATCAGAAGGAATCCAAAACATCCCGCATCTACCTATCCATCCCCACTTCCGAGCACCATAAGAGACCATTACACAGTTCAGAGAGATGTATATAGGCAACAGCATGCATGAGAATGAGAAATGGACATACGCTTTTCTTCTCAAGTAGCCGCCACCGCTTTTGAGGAACCGTCTCCAACAGATGACCCAAAAGATGCTAGCAGCCACCCCTTCTTCTGAGCATACTCCACGTAGAAATTAAATTTCTCCTCTGCATTCGGAATGTCGAGAGCCAGATCATCCATCCCATCCTTGATACGGGTGAAGCCTTTGGTCATCTGATTGATAGTGATCAGGCCTTCATTGAAACAAACTTGAAGCAGATCCAGCATCCTGTCATTCTTCTTCTCCATTGCCATGACCAACGCCTTCTTCACCACCTCGTGGTTAAAGAAGGGCATTCCAAGGTCACGAATACATTGGCAGGCTTCACCCAGAACACCCCCGCTCTCATACTCCTCCAGTAGCTTCAATATCTTATCCTTTGCATCTTCCACAGCCCAGCCAGTCCCACCTCCCCAGCACCTCAAGAGCCTCTCACCAGCATGACGGGCAGCAATGAGTGATCGAGCCATGCGCACCGTCTCACTTCCACTGCAATTTGGTTGCAACTTGCTGCCTATCTCCTCTAGATTCAAAGGGACCAAGACATCATCAATTACAGCCCTGGCAAGAAAGAGTGCAAGCTCATTTGAAGCATCCAGAATGTCCAGCGCTGTATCTTCTGCAGATTCAAGAAGCATGATGAAACCATTAACTATATCTTCAGTTGAAAATATCTCAATGTGAAGAGCTGAAAGCAGCACAGATGCCATTTCCTTCTCCCTATTCTTCCTGTCCATGGCCAGGGTGATGAGCTTTTTCAGGAAAATCGGGTTAAACTCAGGCATTCCGAGATCTTCAAGACTTCGAATCAATTCAGGGATGTCATCTGAGAGAAAATACTCATGAATTATTGTCACAACCTCTTCCTTAAACCGCTTTACTTTCTCATCTTCAGCTTGTGCCTGTCCATCTTCACCTGAAGATTTCATGAACGAAGCATCAAGCCATCCTTCAGAGATAGCCTTGGGGACGAGGGATTGAAACAAGGATTTTGCAGATGGAATGTCAAGAGCAAGGTCATCAAGGCTCTCTTCCAATCGAGCAAAGCCCTTTGCCATTTGACTGGAACTTATCAGGCCTTCTTCTGAAGCTTCCTTCAACAGCTTCAATATAAGTGGTTCTGCAGTTCGGATCTCCATGGCAAGAACCAAAGCCCTCTTAACAACCTCATGATGAAAGAATGAAACTCCTAACTCCCTTATGCACCTGCAGGCTTCAACAGCATCTCCACTCTCCACATATTCCCTCAACAGATCAGCGATTTTTTTCTTCACTTCCTCAACAGTGATGTGGGTGCTTCCACCCCACCTCCTCTCCACAAGTTCTGCATGGTGTGGGGCTGAAAGATAGTTCTTTTCAGTAGTCTGCAGAACTTGAAATCCCTTTGAGGATTCTGGTAGGGCCTTCTTTGCTCTGGTGAGGAAAGCGGGAGGAAGGATATCATCGACCACAGCACGAGCTACAAACAAAGCAAGGATGTCAACTGCATCCAGTATGTCAACTGCAAGATCATCAGCGGACTCTAGAAGTATGACAAACCCATCCCTAATCTGGGATGGGCTGATGACATCAGCATACAGTGCAGAAAGCAGAACTGAAGCCATTTCCTTCTCCTTATCATGCCTGTCCATGGCCATGGAAACAAGGCGCTTGATAAAGTACAGATGATAATTGCTAGACCCAAGCTCTCTGAGGTCAGATGCAGCCACTTCCACATCACCAGTACTAAAGTACTCCTCTATTATTGAAACAACAGCCTTCTTATAGTCATCTAAAGGATCTGAGATGGTTGCCCCAACAAGCTGATACGGCTCCTGTTCAATAAGACAACAGGGAGAAATCTACAAGTCATGATACGAGCATTTACCCAAACAGTTCGGAGGTGAAAAGCAAGCAATAAAGAACAAAAATAGGAGCACTACAAGACTAAGAACCCGACATATATACATTTACCCAAGAGCATCGACAAACACAAAAAGATATATTCAAAAAGTTTGGGATGAATAGGGATGAATAAATCACATTGCAGGAACAGCACTTACCTCTCCACTATCATAGTTAGGATCATTTCGATCAATATGGGATTCAACATCAGTGTCAAGCAGTTTTCCCCATGTTCCCTTGCCACCGCCACCATCTAAAATGATCAAAAAGAGGACAAACACTAATCAGCATGAAGATAACCAGAACTTTTTCTTATAAAAAATAGTGTCAATCAAACTAATAATTTTTTCTTTTTTGGCCATGCTTGCAGGACTTTGTAAACAAACTGATCTAATATGCACTAATTTGTTCTCTCTTCATTGGATTGGTTATTTAGTGCCAACTAATGATTAGCATGTCAAAATGGTGTTGACTTGCTGTTCAAGGAGCTTTATAATCAAGTGCAATATAGCGCACCAAATTGAGACACAAAAACACGTAGAGCACTTTTTCTGTGTTCTGAACCCAAAGGAGCCATTGGTCTTCTACAGGCCAGGCTCCCCTCAAACCAAAAAATCCCAGTCATTCAGTGAAGATACAAGACCGGTATATATCATCAAATTTGTAGTATTTGATATTCGTCAATTCTTTCAATCAGCATCATCAACATACAACTAAACATTAGACTACATTAGATTAAAGTTGGATGGCATTCAACCATTGAACCGGGTATTATGTCCCTTAACTTCCCTTTAAAATTTATACACAGGTCACTTTCACTGTGAAGGTTATATCGTATCATCAGAATAAATATTTCACAAACTATGCTGATCAGAGTAGGCAATGAGGACAAATTAATTAATGTAACAGCATTTAATAACTTTAATCTTACAACTATCATGCACCAAGAAGAAAATGAAAATCTCCTTAGCCATACATTATGCTTATTATCATCAATAATATCCAGAGTTTCTTGGGCTCATATACACAGTTATCACCGCTTTCAGCAGATAATAGATGCAAAAAAATCTTATCGCGGATGTAAAGATAATATATCTTCTAAATGTAGAAAAACGGCCTCCACAAGACACATTAAAAAGTTAAATCATAAAGGAAAAGTTCACAAGTAACATACTCATCCTTAAACATTCTAATAAATATTCTCTCTTCAGTAAAGTGTCATAGACCCACAAGCTTAAACCATGCGATAACAATTATTAAGTTCAGTATAGTACGCTGCAAGGAGTGTTTCACACATTCTCAAAAAAGAAGCACATTGTTTGTAGGTTTTCAATCAATTTCCATATTATCACCCAGTTATCCCATTTCACTACTATTGATCTTTCCTTCTATCCAAGCATATTTTATCTGAAATCTATAAAGTTAATTAAGCCATGTTCTAACCTCAATCCAATACATCTATTTTCAATCCCTCAAATAAATTTAAGATAATCCGAAAGCATCTCATCCCAATATACAATGGCACAATTGCACTAGATCATCAGAATGACCATATGAATGTAAGCAAGATGAAAAGCTAAATCGATTCAAATTTTATATTGATATTCAAAACAAAGGAAGCTATACATCCATTAAGCAAGCTATTACTCACAAGTCATCATACAAATTATAACCACTCCATTTGCAACCCACCTTTCTTAACACGCACATGCTTCCCCGAGTGTGATCTCCTGACATGCCTCACCGCATTCCCAGCAGTACCGGATTTCCCCGCAGCAGGAACTTTTAAGTGATGGTCAGAGAACAATGGGGATGGGAACAAACCCTTGGGAGACGAAGACAACAAATTCTCTGCATTTTGACTCGCTGTTTTCAACATTTCCCTCTGCTCATCCGTCAGAAACCCCTCACTCGTCGCCATTTTTACACTTGTCCAATTCTATACAATCCTCAAATCTAAACTGCAAATTAAATAAAAATAAATAAATACATAAGGTAAACATTCTTAGTTTCTAAATAACATAAAATGAGTGAATAAAGGATATTTCATGAAATATAAAAAGAAACAGAAACTGAAGGGAAAAAAAATTCAAAATGCTCACTCTCTTTCACTTTCCCTCCTTCTCTCAGTAACCAAACACCCACTCAAAGAAAACAACAACCGACAGTATCACTATCAGAGAGAGAAAGTAAGAGGATTGAACGTGTGAACACTTGAAGAGAGAAGATTAAATCTAAGAAACGGAGCCCGTAGCCGAACCCGATACTTCTGTGCTTGGCTCAGATCTCGAGCCAAGACAGACACGAGAAGCAACCGGATCTCCAAATCGGAGCACCTCCGATTCGGATCCAAAAGAAGAATAAAAAAAAGCAAGATTATTGAATTGAATAGAAGGATAAAACCCTAGATGAGATGGAACGAAACGAAGGTCCGATACGAGTGGATCCTGGATTGATGTAGTAAGTTAGAGTAAGGTATTCTCTTGTCTCAATCTATAGTTAGGGAGAGGAGAGGAGAGGAGAGTGGGAAGGAAATGGATGAGAACGGTGGAGAGGAGAGGAAAGGAAGTGTACGTTATTTATAGGGAGGCTACGATTACGGTTACACGTCACCGGGGGTTTTTGGGTATATTACCGCTTGAGTATCCACGTGGCGTTATGTCTACAGACTGTTCTGTCTTTTGTGTCCACTCGGCAGGGTTGGAAGTTGGAACATCTTTAGGGTTTTTCCCGGCTACTTCAATTACTAAACTACCCTTAGTAGTTATTCTATTCCCGGCGAGGGAGGGGATGGAGGGATAAGGCTCTTACAGGGTGAGGGAAGAACAAGGGACGCGTGAAGAGGAGATATTTGTATGGGTTTTTTTTTTTTTTTTGCAACAAGCAACGTGTCACGCTTTATCTTTTTTTTTTTCTTGATTTCACTTAATTTAAAGAAACATTCCTGAAATTGATGATGTTTTAAATGAAAGGAGAAGGAATGCTTTTACATATTTAAACAAGGGCGGCAAAACCAACGAGGATGAGCGGCAGACAAGCAAGGTCAGGTCCATTGACAGGTAGAAGAAAAGAATGAAAAGATTCTTAGATTTTATACTTGTGAAGTCAGGGGAAGGAAGCTTTGAAGGATTATGAGTCTTTTCATGGCTGGTTGCTGGGCTTTGTAGATTGAGCCGTTGAAGGTAGCCATTGAATTTCAAAACATGGGACAGGCTGCGTGTTTGTAAGGGAAATGCAAGAGATTATGAGTTTTTTTTTTTTTTGAGGAGGAGGTGGAGGCAAGTGAAAAGTAAGACTAAATTGAATAAGAAATCAGTGGTCAAAAGGCTAAAAGATTTCGCTGCACACTCGAAACTGAAATCTCAACACTTGAGAAATTTACCTGTGGCTTATATCAACCCCTACTAAATAAAACACTCTTCATGTCAAGCAAATTGCTAAAAGATTTCACTTTCTACATAAAGGGGTTGAGCCTTGGGAGTATCAGATTGTTTGTCTATCTGTGTTTCCTACTACTACACCATGCTGGGCCTCTGCGGCAGGAGAAGATTATAGAACTTGTCATGTAAAAAGAAATTCCTTCCCTTGCTATCAACAGCCTTTTTCCATCCACACCATCCACCATTTACAATTTTCTTGTGATCATCATTGCCAGTATAGTGCGGATCAAGTATTAGAAATGCACAATCTCCACTCACTTCATTGTAATCAACTCCTAGAAGGGTGTATGCAAGAACACCACCACCTACATTTACGCACAACATAGTAAGAGACTAGTATTTTGGTTATTCAGTTTCTATATTTTTCCTTTCTTGTGGAACACTATACAACACCATGAAGAAAAGCGTCCATCATAGCATGATTGATCTTTTCATAGAGAGAAGATGCATTCCGTAGAAAATAATTGGGAGAAACCATATCTATATATTTTATCCACTTACCAATCATAATAGGTGTTCCTTGATTCTCAAAGTGCAAGGCCAGCTCTCGACATTTTTCAGGAAGCTCAGCTCCTGATCTAACATTTATGATCTTGCAACTTACCTGTTAAACACAACAAATCATCCTGTCAAAACCCAACGGCAGAAATTTGACATTTCAAAAGATTCTGAGCACACTTGCAACAGTATATACAAATGCCAACTGAAAACCCCCAATATCAGTTATAAAGGTTAGTTTTCAAGTTGGATGGCATGCATACGTACGCCCAGAAGTTTATCTAAAACAAAGCTCAACTCAATAGCACCAATCCATTCACGTGATCCAATAAAAGAAGGATCTTTATCTCCGATCTCCACAAGTGCTTGTTGTATTTCCCTACAACAAATGCTGGTTTATCAGAATTAATCACATATTGAAACCAGACTTTTTTTATCAAGTACAACTATTAGGCCAACTGAAGCACATGGTAAAGGTAATCTTAAAAACTCCAAAATGTTCCTGGTATTCATACCTATGAGAAGGAACATCAATGGATGTGTAGTGTTGGAGTCTGAACCATGAAATGATAGTCTGCAGAGAGCGATAAGCACAGCCCCAGCCCTATCAAGTACATGATGAACATGATACAGTTAGGAATAATGTGCAAAAGATGATTAATATATATGCCAGGAATTTCCCTAACAATGCGGTAAATGAACACCAAAACATAGAGACTCTGGAATTCCATAAAAAGTCAACAAATCACAACCGATCCAACACAAGATCAAGAAATAAATATATAAAAGCCTTGAGATGCTCTTGTTCCACATTAGCAGCATTAAAATTGTTGTAGTTTGTGGCTTATAGACAAATGCCGAAGTGAAGCGTGGCAGTATAGTAAAGGGGTATTAGAAAAAATTATTAATGCTCCTTGAATGGTTAGGATTCCTTGGACGGTTTATGATCTACTATAAATACATACTTTGTAACCCTATTTTGACATAGTGAAAAAATAAAAGCTCCTCGCTCTTGTGGATGTAGGTACATTGTCGAACCCCGTTAAATCTTGTGTTTTTTCTGGTTTCTCCTCTATTGCAATATTCATCAATAATTGTTGTAGTTTTTTCACAACAAGAAACATACTATCAGGAAGAGTGACTGTTATCATTTACCCAATATACCAATGTTTCCACACAACCAACTTAGGTGCCCCTGTATATACCTCGGCTATTAAAGAATAGGATGAATGTTCAAAACAAAAATCTACCAGAGAAAGAAAGTTTCATTACTGAATCATCAAAGCCATCTTGAAGATAGTGATGGTATTCATAAGAACCTTGAACCAGAGAGACAACGCCTCCTGAGACTGCATAAAAAGTACGAATTCAGTATGAATAGGGTTGAGGAACTGCTGGAAAACAGAAAAATAAACAGCAGCAGCACTGACCCCCGCTACTTGGAATCCCGATATGTACATCTTTGAGCAAAGAAGGCCCTGATGTTATCATAGAAATATGTTAAGGTTAGTACATAAAAGACAGAATAAGTGAGAAATAGGAAAGGAAAACATGAGAGGTAGACGCCCACTGCAAACCATGCAGAATGTTTCCTATTTGAAACTAAACGGTTACCTTTTCGTTTAGAGATGTTTCCTGAACCATCCTTCATCATAGAGAAATCAAGAGCATTAGCAATTCTTAGAAGCGGACGATCAAAAGGTAATCCCAGCCTCGTGTGTAAGGATCTTCTGACTTCAACTGCACAAAAAGCAAGTTCAAGTGACTTGAGAGAACACAGGATTCACATGTGATTATAACCAGTAAACTAAGAGTAGACCAAGCTACAATATAGAATCTGCCCTGGCTCATCTTTGAAGTTATTCACTTGCTAAAAATAGCTCCATGAAAAACACACCAAGAAATTACTTGTGTGATAGATGTGCTGACATGTATGAGAGCTTCATATGAACTGATATTGCTGCATAAGCTGGCTAAAAGGCAAGCTTCACATACTAATCCAAGTGTTTAAAACAAAAGAGTATTATCAACTGCCTATGTAATGAAGTCAATCAATATGGTTTCAGATTCTGTATGTGCTACTTCAAAACCACTAAAAGGAAGGAGGGATCAATTTTGGTTGATAGCGACCTCTGCAACCACTAAAAGACATGACAAATCTTTTTTTTTCTGGAAGGTCAATTCTCTTAAGACAGAAGAAAGTTTGGTTTTGCCACTACTTAGTGCTTACCTTGTTTCAATTCTGTCTCCCCATAATTGAGTTCATAGATAACTGTTATAGGATGCAACAGCCCAGGTGGATTAAAGTGATATGAACATAGCTGCAAAGAAAAATAAGACTTCCTGCTTAATTGGAGAAAAAAGAACATGATAGGCGACAGTAATTTTTGCATCAGTAACAAGAATCTTTGGAATTAGTGGGCGATAAAGGCAACAATGATAAGGACATTCTGCTCAGGTCAATTGTAGAGACAAAAGCACATGGATATTATGGTGCTCTGTCTTAATGGTCTTTTAGAAATTTACTGTTTTAGAAGCATATTTTACTTCAAGCCTATTTGTTTTTACGTTTTAAAAGCACTTTTAAAAAAATTTCATTTTTTTTTTGTTTTTTTGTTTTCGGATCGTTCTGATGTCAAAAATAAATTTTAAAAATATATATATATTATTTCAATGGATTTCCAAGCAAAAAAACACTTAAAAAAAACCACTACCACAATACCAAACGGGCTCTTCAAAACCCTTTTTTTTTAACTCAATGTAACCTGTACTTAGTTTTAGGAAGGTTGGAAGCTATACATGACATCTATGACTTTATTGCAAAATTCTGAAACCTATGCAATCGAAAGCTAATTTTTTACCACCACTAACTACTCTATGGGTACCTCTCTCCCTTGCTCTGCTAAAAATCAACAATTATATAGCTTGGTTATTTTACATCAGCTTGCACATAACACAAGTGTATGGTTTGTTTTTTCAGATGCATTGACAATGTCTCACCTGTGGGTGTTGAACTAAGAGTTTGGGCAAGACTGCCTTTTTCATTGAATCGAACTGGTCAACTAAAGCAGGGATGATCAACTTTGAAATTGCAGACATCAGCAGAAGATCCTTTGCCACATAGCAGAGCACTTCCAGCTCAAAATTCACAAAAAAGAGTCTGGCTTCTTCCAAAGCTGAAATCACAAAGTCAATTTTGCATTACAGTGAGTTAAGACATGAAACCACTGTGAAATTGCGACTATAACTATTGTCATCCAAATACACTGAACATAAACAAAAAAGTGTTTAAGATTGCTGATACCTGGAAAATATTCTGCAAGGGGTGCTGAAGATTTAGGGGGCTTTCCTGAACTATTGAACAGAACGCTCACTTGGATTACATCTGCATTCTAAGCAGAAAAACATACATTATGAAAAAAGGAAAAAAGAAATAAAGAATGCTGGTCATTTGTGATAATTCATGACGAATGCAATGTCAGATCAGATAAACTACCTAAGAAATCAAAAGTATTCAAGAACCCCCTTTATCTCCAACATGAAAATCATGCCATGAGAAACAGCTAAAATGCTATTTCTTTACCTCTACAGAAATCAATCCCGGGGAAGATTTGCTTTTCAAACAAAAGTGTGCGCATGTCAATTTTTTTGCATCAGAATCTTGAGCAGCTTTGTCATCCACAAGCTTGATATTTGTGAGATCTGTGTTAAAATCCAAGTCTACACCACGGATAATGACAGGTTGAGGTACACTTGATATGTCTTTGCTTAATCTTTCTACCATGTAGCTAGCCAATGGGTCTTTGAAACTGCTAGCAACCGCTTCAGCTGCACGCAAGTACATCTTTTCTGCATCTGAAATACAACAATAGGACCCTTTAAATGAGTATCACTGAAAGTGTCTGATTTATAACATCATATACACATTTGTGAAGAAACTAAGAACACAAATTCCAATAACTAGGACATGGTTTGAGAAAGAAACAACTCAATTCACCCAGCTCACAAAGCGTTCAACTCTAACTGCCTGAAGCCACCCCAAGGGTTATATGATCCTCTAAACCCCTAACATTTGAGTGCCTTTGCACTTGCCACCTTAACCGAAAATATTTTTAGCATCAGCTAGAATTAAAACACTCTTCGTCAATGATTCATTTTTGGTCCTTATTGCACCTCTTAAGTGGATAACTTTCTCTTAATCAGTGTCCTTTTCAAATCTCTCATATCTCCATTCCTCCATGTCCACACAATCACATTGACTTTGAGCTCCTTAAGTAGGTTCCAATACCATTTTAAGATCTAAACTAACTAGAGATACCAAAAGTAATTAACAAAACACTAACTTTCAACACCCAATAAATTCCCCATATCTGAATTTTAACTTCCAAATTTAAAAGCACAATAACAATAACAATAACAATAACAATGATGATGATGATGATGACGACGGCTAGTTAAGACTCACCAGTCTCGTTCTTCACCGGAAAATAAACCGGCATTTTAATAGGAAGATTACATCGAAACAAACAGCCTCTCTCCCAAACAAAATTCTCTTGATTCTCTTCATAAACAACACTATCAACGGCCATTACATTTCCATTTCTCTCCACAAAAAACTTAACATCACCACCACTCAAACCCGCAACCGCACCAATCAATTCTCGATTCTCCAAATTCTCTCCTCCACCACCAATTACAAACTCTCTCAATTTCCTCGCCCAACCAATCGCCTCTCGAGCATTCTTCTCACCATCATCAGAACTCGAACCTCCAGCAACTAACGCTCCGATTACGTCAAATCCTTTTATCAACAGCGTCCGCAAGTCGTCTGCGAAAAAAAATGGTTAAATAAAAAGGAAATCAGACAGTGTTGAGAAAATTGTGAAATTTAATAGATGGAGAGAGAGAGAACCTGATTCTTTGATGAAGTCTGGAGAGGAAGAAGAGAAGGAGGTGTGGATGGATTTTAAGGTGGAAATGATAGTGAAAGGAGGGAAAAATGGAGATCCGATAAGCCATTGGAGACCCGGTTCCTTTTTTATTAGTATTAGTCTAGGGCACAATATTTTTATTGTATCCTCATCGGTTACCTTCTCCGTTGCTTTCATTTTTTCTATCTCTGCTCAACTCAAAAATGCTTCAAGCTCATGCTGTGCTGTATTATATATCACAGGGAGTCGGTCTGTTAAATTTGGTTGTTGTGTTTTGGGCCTTTAATGTGGGCTATATATATATATATATATATCACAGGGAGTCGGTCTGTTAAATTTGGTTGTTGTGTTTTGGGCCTTTAATGTGGGCTATATATATATATATATATCACAGGGAGTCAGTCTTTTAAATTTGTTTGTTGTGTTTTGGGCCTTTAAGATGGGCTATATAAGGTTTATCGACTGGGCCAAGCTCTCTAATATTACTCGATTGAATAAGAATTGAAAGCATGGTTTTTTTAAAAAAAAAAAAAACTTTCAATAAGCATATTTAATTTATCCCTAATATTAAAATTATAAAAACTCTTTTAGGTTTGTGTCTGTGAGTGTTTATATATATATATATATACACTTTTGGGTACTTAAAAGTGCTTTTTAATGTTTTCTATTGCTTTTGATAACTTTGAGACCATGGATCCAAAATTAAACAAAATAATTAAAATATTTTTCAAATAAAAAGTTATTTTAAAAATACTTTACACTATAATTTCAAATAGCAAAATAATTTTAAAAATATATTTTTACTTGAAAATACCTCAAATCAATTTTTTTAGATTTTTTTATTTTTATACACTAAAAATAAATATAAAACGCAATTTTACACTTGTAAAAACGCAACACTTGGGGTTCTACTGTTTAGATGCTAAGTAAGAGCTTTTGCTAAATTTCTAACCAAAATAATATGGTAATTACATAATTAAGGAATGAAAAGAATCACATTGATTGTTAAGATCATCCGTGCTTCCATGATTTGAACTAGCTACATACTGAAACTACTTCAATTTGAAAGAGCTACGATATTCATACACTGATATGCCCAGAATTCTGTTTATATGTATATATATGTACAAAAAGCATATTTGAAGCTCCTCTTCAGCCCACACAAAAGTTCTTTCATCTTTCCTTATGCAGCAGAACTACTTTGCAGTGGCGCAGAGAAGAGCCCACCGAACCAGAGGTGATCTTCGTTGCTGAGGGGCCAGCTCCCATGCCTGCAACATTGACACCCCTTTACTCACAAATGCAGCAATCAAGTCAACATTGAATATGGTGGTGCTAGCAATATTGTGGTAACTCAGTTGTGTTTCTAACTCAGAGAAGTAAGATATTCGCTGTGCATCTTGCTTGTAGTAAGCAAATTCATAATTGCCAAATGAGAATTCAAGAACCAAAAACAAAATAAAATTGAAGCAGATGATAAAAGATGGCGTGAGAAGAAGGAAAGTTTCCCGACAGGAAAGAGCATCCAATTATCAACACCAGATTAACATCTTATTGGCCATTAAGTAACTTTCAAGACATGTCTAGTTTTAAAAGCATCTCCGGTTTTACCTTGTTTTGCCGGAACGTGGGAATTCTCCAGCAAAGAGCAACTGAATCCTCCCTTACCCTGCCAAATGAGGGATCGAAGAATTTGATAAGTACTTGCAGTGTGGAAAAAAGAAATGAAAATACAGAACATGGAAGAGTAATCTTTCAATAACAAGAGCGTTTGCACAACATCACATTTGCACTTGGTTGGAGACCACTTGACAAATGTCTCATTGTTGAACTGATCATGAAACACAGTAATGCTAAAAACTTCACTCGCTGCACGGCTCACCTTAGGAATAAACTTCCACTATTCAAGGAGTCTCGTGCAAGTTCTATTGAACACAATGCATGTACAAATGAGATTGGATGCTAGGAGAGCTCTTACCCATTCTCAGTGGTGGAGTTGTAGTCGTTGCCACTCAAAACATATGAATCATTGGCTTTAGTGCATGTTTCAATAGGTTTCTTCTTCCCATCTGGTTCTCTTGATGATTACCTATACAAACCACTTGAGTATTCTCTGAAGAATGTCTCATCTTTTGCAGTCTGAGACTTTTAGGAAAGCAGTTCGGCTGATCCTCAGCCTCTTGACTAGAGAAAACTGTATAGTCAAGGTCGTTTCCCCCAGCCTTTGAAGAAGAAAATCCATACCCAGGGGTTTTAGGTGTATCATCATGAAGTGATCTGAGAGATGAGGTTGTCCCTATGCTCAGCACATTCCCTTCACTGTTTCTTAGAGCCCTCACTACTTCCGCTCTGTGATAACAGTTGTGTGGTATCTGGGATCGAGAATCAGAGGGACAGGCTGAAATAGCTCTCTCTCTTATCATAGGCCTTTCAGAGATGTGATCAGAGTAGTCGGAGTCAATGCCACATTCAATGGGTGGTTGTGATTTGTGCCTCATTCTCCGAGAACAACCAAAAAAACAAAAAGATTGCTTCCATAGTTTGGCACATTTCGATGCAGGAGGAGCACAAAGTACAAGATTGATCCGAATTTCAACATTACAACCCAAAATTGTTTGCAGCAAACTTGCAATAAGCTTCCATGACTTTTCAGCCTTGGATGCATAGTCAGAATGATGGAATTCCAATTCAGCTACTGCCAGACCTGAAGTGCAATATAGCTCAGCCATCACTTGCAAGATACAGAAACACATTCCATGCATTCAAAAAAACTTATAATTAAGCTGGTAAAGAGAACCCTTTGAGCAAAGATGAGATATTCTACCAACATCTACAGGGTTTATGAAGGAAGAAAGTGATCGATATTGCCAGATGTTGCCATGCCATTACAACTTTCAGCTTGCCAATATAAGCAACTAAAGCATGGTAAAGGCAAGCTTCATGAAGAGATTTGTGACAGCAAGTCCATTAACCTGTTTGTCTAATAGCATTAAAGCAAGTAATTATTAGGATAGGCCTCCCTAGTTATGGTGCTATCTATAATTTTATATGGTTTTCAATGCAGTAGACTGACATAAAGTTTGGTTATGAATCCATTGTTCGAAAGTCATTTAGTGACACTGACAGCATAGTACATGTATGGCCAATCCTTCATGTGCTAAATGAGCCAAGTATGGTAAAGGTAGAAGCAGAGAATTGAAAAAAAACATCGCCTGAATGTACCTCTATTAATATGAAGAGAAGATAGTTTCCCTTGTTTCCTTAGGAAATTCCTGAGTGAATTTGATTGGCATAATTCACTAGTTCTCTTCCATATAGTATCTAATGTCGCTTGACAACCCCCTTGTACTTGTGATTTTTGCAACTTACTGTCTTCACATGAATACAGGGCAAGATACTTCAAGCTCTCCCCAGTGGATGGTGTGCTGGAAAAGCCTCCATCTGTATCCAAAAGAATTAGCTTTATTTGAGAAAGAGAGAGAGGGAGGGAGAATACACTTAAATGAACTGAATACTACAAAGACAATTAATTAGTGCTTATAGTTAACATCCTGACCTCTGTCATGCCCATTTCTGATTGAAGACTTTGAATCATTCACATCCACAGCCGAGGCTTCCAGTGAGCTCAACTGCAGGAGAGCTGCCGTGAGCCATGTACTTTGGTTTCTTGACATTCTCAGTTGCTTCTCACTTTCAGAAAGTATCTTCAGGGCATGACTCAGTCTCTGCATGTCCCTTTCAGCTGTAAAAAAGGAAACTTGCAACTTTCATGATATAAAAAAGATTGCAAATTTAGTGACAAATAAAAGTAGATGACACAACTAAAAACAAAGGGTGAACATGTACATCTTGAAGCTTCAGCTGTAAAAAAGGAAACTTGCAACTTTCATCATATAAAAAAGATATGCAAATATAGTGACAAATAAAAGTAGATGACACAACTAAAAACAAAGGGTGAACATGTACATCTTGAAGTTGAAAACAATACACAGTTTAAACAGGCATCACATGCTAGATAGTCAAGTGGTAAATATGCTAATGATATTCCAGCAAAGCATCTAGAGTTTCCCATGGGTGAAAAATCAGTATGGATCTGGCCTATAATGCTATGCCTGGAGCCATGTATGCCCATTGTCTGTACACATTGTGACACGTCACTGATGATTAAACTGGTGCCAAGCAGTTTGACCTTGTTTGGGACAGTTCACTGAACTGATAAACTATCATTAGCCCAATTCATCCTGCCATGCCCAGTGGCTTTAACCGACAAAGAGTAAACTTGCAAAGTCAGAAAGAGTGCACGATGAAATACCAAATGAGTCTTAAAGAACCATTAGCAAAGCATTCATGTAAATGTTACTAACAATAACAGTTATTTCCAAAGCTAGACAGGAAACATATTTGAAAATACAAGACTTACAAGAATGCTTCCTTGAAAACTTTCTTCTGACTTCAGAACTATCATCTTTGCATTTACCAGCAAGAACATCCATTATGAGATTTGCCAGCTGAGATACAAGTTGCATAGGATCAATCCTGGACCTCATCAACTCCCTGGCTCTTATAACAGTGCTTGAAGTATCAGATGACAAAGCCAGATCCAGCAAGCCAAGCAATTCATCATCAGAAACAACTCCAATCTGTACAATAACATGACCATTTCTGTTAATTTGATGAGAAGAAATATGCAATAAATATTCATAAGAAAAGAAATCACTCACAAGCTCATGGACCATGGTCATTGTGATTCTTTTACCGAGCAAACTCAATTGATCAAGCATAATTTCTGCATCCCTAAGGGAACCACTTGACTTAGTCGCAATGAAGTCCAAGGCAACCTGATCAAAGTCAAGGGCTTCTTCAACACAGATATTCCTTAATCTGCCAGCTATATCAGCTTCTTTTATCTTTGGAAAATGATACTTTTGAGACCGAGTGACTGCACTTTTCGGTAGCATATCCAGTTCAGGAGTGATCATTACAAAGACAACATTTTCAGAAAGGTTCTCTAGGCTATTCAAAACAATTGCCCAAGTCTCTCCATGCAACAAATGACACTCGTCAACAATGAAAACTTTGAAACGTGATGAAATCGGTGGCATTGATGCATCCTTGATAAGGGATCTAATCCTTTTGGTCTGATTAATTCTCACAGAGTCCACTTCTTTCACATCCTGGCTCCTTCCAGAAAAGAACACATAACATTCTCGGCAGAGACCACATGGTTTGTACTCCTCATGTGAGAGGCAATTCAGGGCAGCAGCAAATATCTTTGAGGCAGAGGTCTTGCCAGTGCCACGAGGACCATGGAAGAGATATAAAGAGGTTATCCTTCCTCTAGAAATGGCACCCAAAAGAGACCTTGCCACTACACCTTGTCCCACAAGCTCGTCAAAAGATTTTGGCCTAAATTTCTGACTCAAACTCCTAGGAGTTTCATTTGTAGCATGCTTCCAGCTCCTCTTCCCACAAGGGCTTGTCTCAGCTACATCCCTGGACAACAATGGATTGCCTTCAGCATCAGAATATGGGTTTGAATCTCTGAGTCTTGGGGTTCTTGTCCAGCAGCAGCTTATCCCACATCCGTGGTCTTTTTGAACCATGAAATCAGCCTCTTTGTTTGCAAACAATGATGTGCCTTGGCTTGAGAAGGCATCACTGACAGAAAAGCGTGGACTACCTACACGACTCAAAATGTCACCCACCCCGCCGTATGACTGGACTTGATTTTTGTATCGAGATTTTCGTCTTGTCACAGACTGGTCTGTACTGTCTCCTAGTGGAGATCCTGCAATGGGTCCATTAGTTGAATCCACATCCTCCAAATGATTACTCGAAGGTGTGATGCATACCAAGTCCAGCTCTTTGTTTCTGTGACTGCCATAATACACTTCACTCAACGACATGGTTCCATTAATCTCTTCCTTACAACTATCCAATCCTTCCACCTTTTTGGTCCTAAAATGAGCATCCATATTTTTCGCTCCACCCAAACTGTCACCGAAAATTAACTTGGGTTTTTCAAAATCACTTCCGGAATCAAAATTATCAACTTGTTGCTTACTCTGTCCATCAAGACCTAAATTTTTCCATCCCGAAACACTATTATGGTTTGATCCACCTTCTTTGGAACCATTGGCAGACTGTAAAGATATATCTTTGGTGGAATTCGTTTCCCAGTTGGCATTTTCCAATAAAGCAGAGAATTTGCTCATAGAATTGGTTGAGGGATCCCTTAGTGACCTCACTCTCCTAAGGGCTATAAGGGTTCTTGTGATGGGAATATCAACAGAATGTCGCCGCCCATCTGCCATTTTCCAAAATCAAATAGTAGGAGTAACAAATGAATTCCTTCAGGACACTCCAAAATCAAATTTCAGGATCCATCACCATCGAGAGCTGCATTCCCATCCTGAAAGAACAAAAAAACCAAACATCCTAGATAAGAAACAAATCTCCATATCTTATCTATTCATTAAAGAGAAAGATAACATTTCAAAGGACCAAACAAGACAATCAGACCCTCTATTTCCTGTTCACTCTATAAAACCCATAACTTTATAGAACGGAAAGTAAACGGATTTTTTACAATATCCATGAAATAGTAATTATAACAACAATTAATCTCCTCATTTTCATTTTCATTTTCATCAAAGGAAAACCGGCATAACCAAGTGTGAGAAAAGAAAATTAAAAAAACAAAAGGTTTGAACCACAAAATAGTTAAAAACGGCATGCACTAATGTAGCACATCTTCTCCATCAACCACTTTAAATGAAGAACACACACACACACACACACACACACAAGGTACCTTCAGCCTCCAAATAGAAGCACGAGAGAGGAGAAGCAGTGTTTACAGTTGACAGCAGAGCATGCACAAACATTAAACAAATCCCACTCCCCTAAAAGGAGAGATTAGCAGTACTTAAACTAAGAAATTAAATAAAAACACACACACACACACACTCACAGGGAGAGGGAGAGAGAGAGAGAGAGAGTCCAAGAATTCAAAGATTACAAACAAGAAGAAAAAATAACGAGTAACAAAGCAAAACAAGGGAAGAAACGACAAAGTACGAGAAAACCAAACACAGAACTTGAAATTAATTAGAAACGTAGTCGTACATCGTCCACACGAACATCGAAGTTAGCAGCAGACATGAAGTAGCAATGTGGTAGAAAATGAGTAGCGTAAAAGGCGGGATGGATACCAAATTAAGAGAAGAGAAGGTCTTGGTTTTGGAACAAGGGATACCACCGCAGCAGCACTAGTTCAACTGCAAAACCAAAATAATGCTGCTGCTGCTGCTGGACCCGTAGCTCTAGCACTGGTAGTAAAGAGTTGATGATAGATTTTGATGCTGTGGTGGTTGGTAACTAGTAAAGTGGTAAATGTCATTCATTAATGACCACTGAGGTAGCTACTTATGATTCCATTTTAAACCACGAGAAATCCCATTTGACACAGCGAGTACACAAGGAGATATAATTATATATAAGATAAATGCTTTTTCTTTCTTCAAAAGAATTATAATTATATCATGACAGAGCCAGTAGTCAGGCAGAGGCACAGGGACGAAGGAAGCGAGCAGGAGGTGTGGGGGATTCTGGGTTTCGGGGTCGTTTCCTTTCTCTGCTCTGCCTGTCTCGACAAGAGAGCCTGCTTGGACTAGAGAAGGTGGTTTTGGTAATTTTATAATAACACTATAACAGGAGGATATGGAGTCCGTTTCAGTTAGTTTACTTTTTGGTTGCTGACAGAAACTTTGGTGGTCCGTGCGTACGTCTTTCAGTCTCTTCCTTGGAGCGTTGCTCGCACGGGCCTTGTGGTGACGAGACAAGGTCATTCAACTCACGTGAACACCACCGTTTTTATTTTTCACCATCGAAGTCTCTTGACTTTCATTCAATAAAGTTGATTAATAATAAAATACTAAGACAACTTTTGCAAATAACCATTCAATATATTAAAAAAATAAAAAAATAAATGTGCATATAAATTAACAAATTTAGTTGTGAATTTGAAATACAGAGAAGGTAGTTACTTAAAAAAAAATACATATATTTCTAAATAAAAAAAACAACAACGGCATATAAGATATTAATTAAAGACTGCAAAATGGACCGTTACCATTTGAAATAAATAGCGAAATCACGGACTGAAAGGCGAGTGAGAAGAGGTGTGATAAAAGAAGTAACTATCTAGTTGGTCTGTTCCACGGAGAAGCTGCGCTAGCTATATCGAGCGAGAGAAAGATATTATGATAAAACCCAAAAAAAAAAAAAAATTGCTGTTCCCTGAGAAGCTGAGCCGGGAAGCCCTTTTTCAAAAAAGCTGTCAAAATAAAATACCATCACTTTTTGACTCCACCGTCCTCCTCCCCTTCGCTTCCCTGTAAAAAACACACATGGGGCATAGGCCCATGCCAGTCATGTGTACCTTATTGCCGTGGCTACTGAGCGCACGTGCCTTCACTGCCGGCACGAGCGGCGCTCAACGTCCCTGATCCGTATTAAGCATCCGGGTTAACCCGGTAATCACAACAATTTTTCATGTTGAGCAGAGTCTGGAGTTAACCTGGTTTGTCAATAGGTAAGTAAAACTCATAACTCAAAAACTTGTTTGAAATCAATGTAAGACTCGTTTTAATTTTTATTTAATTTCTTATCAATAATGTTTTTTAACTTAAAAAATATATCATTTTAATTTATCTAGATTAATATAAATTGACTCAATTTGTAATTTAAGTCGTATGCTAGGTCGGATTTATAACTATGCATCCCTAATAATAA
>Ga0325404_1000008_pt1 | contig 160088 bp, 55 predicted proteins | sample PopdelMetagenome_18_FD_205664 | JGI IMG/M metagenome (GOLD analysis project Ga0325404, IMG submission 205664) | Populus deltoides microbial communities from Bellville, Georgia, United States - Xylem-Control-R1 | ecosystem: Host-associated > Plants > Phyllosphere > Stem > Wood/Secondary xylem...
AATGAGGCGTTAATTCGCTAGGGTTTCAAGCTTTTGAATCATAAAAATCTTATTTTGAAAATTATTTTCACCAAAGCACACCCCAAAAATATCTTAAATACCTCAATAAACTCATTTTAAACCCTTAAAAAGCCTATAATCAATCTTAACAACCAAAATCCAATTGAATTAAAAACAAAATGGGTCTCATATCTTAATTACTAAAACATAAAACAAGTGAAGTTTTAAATTGAAACATGAAACTCTCAAAATATAAAGATAAAAAATTAAAAATTTTAAAAATAAGGGGATAAACTATAGATTTCACACCTATGAACAACAACATCCAAAATGATTTTTTTTCTGTTTTAAATTTGGTTCTTGAATTTCAGTTGTGTTTTCATGCATCAAGAAAAATATTAATTGTAAACTAAAAAGTTGATGTTTTCATATGATAAAACTAATCAAAGAATTATAGGCATCAATAAATATAAAGAGATTTGCTAACATTAACCAAAAACTAAGTTGGGAAGTTAAAAAAATAGATGTAAATTAGGATATATTATCTTTTATGGCGAGAAGTTCTTTAAATTTATTTATCTAATTTATGTTAAAAGAATTTTTTTATATAAAAAGAGCACTAATTTAAATTGCATTTAAACATTTTTTTTCCTATTATAACTCCACATTTTCTTATCATGAACATTTTTTTTAATATAGTTTTTGGAGTCATATTGAATATTTGATAAAAACTGAAAGCAATTAGAATAAATATATATATATAAAAAACTTTTAAGATATGAAATAAGGATATGAAAGGCATCTCCTTAATTAAAAATCCCCTAATGCAAACCCTTTTTTATGATATTCTTTAACAAGAATAATTATTTTTTAAATAACAACTTATCAAAACCATAAAAACAAGTTTTAGTAAACCAAAAACTTATGTTTTGATTTTTTTTTTTATGCAAATGTATTAGAAAATAAAATAATAATGTAATGCTTAGATGCTAAGACATAAACCTTTTAATAACATATTTTTTTAACCAATCACATGATTATAAAAATAGACATTTGCATGCAAGATAACAAATAAAATTATGAAAAAAAAAATAGTATTTTTATTCTATAAAAAACCTACTTTTGTGACTCATGTAATTGTTTTGTAATTAGAATTAAATTAATATCCTAAAAATAATTTTTTATTTTATTTAAATGAATTCAAATCTATTTTTTTTAAAATAAAGGCTCATAAAAATAGTTTAGTAGTTTTACCCTACTAGGCTAGTTTCTAGTCCAAAAAAAGCAGGCCAAACGAGTATGAATATGTTTTGAAGAATCATGATCTTTTCAATTGAGAAACCCAAATATATGTTTTATACTTAATAAAATAATTTTAATATATATAATGTTGAATCATGCGTTGTACATAATGTTGAATAATAAAATTAAAAAATTAATGTGAAAAAAATAAAAAAAAATACAATGTGAATCGAAGATGCACTATGTCTTGGTACATATCCTTTTAGCTTTTTTTTTAATATATATAAATACATGTGGTAATATATAAATCAAGGTTTTAATTCGAGACCTTAAATCAAGGGTTTTAATACGAGACCTTAAATCAAGGTCTTGGTGCAAGACGAAGCAAGTTAGGCTAGAGTACAACCCTATGCCTTCCACATCACGAGCTAACAAGTTAGGGTCTGAAAAATCCACGCCTTTTTTTGTGTTAGCTCGGCAGAGAAAAACGTTTCCATGGCATGCCGTAAAAGCTACACTCACTTTTTGGAGTCAAACTCGCCCACTAGCTAGCAACGGAAGACAATTTGGACACTCAAATTGGTTAGACGACAACGGAGGCCAACAACACCGTGGAGAGTGGTGCAAGGACGCTCATACCATAGGCTAGGTAGGTTGAGGCCTAGCAACTCTTTTTCAAATAAATGGTTTTTTTAACACATGAGAACTTATCTATTACACAATCCTTTTACAAACTCTAGATTAAACTCAATCTTTCTACTAGTTAAGAATCGAACCTATACTAATTTTTTAAAAAATTAAAATTAAACCCAATTATTTTACGGGCTAAAAATCAAACATATCGCCTAATCTTTTTATAAGTTTAAGATTAAAAAATCTTATACAAAATCTTTTTCAAAGCTTAAGATTGTAAACCTCTATTTGCTCTCAACCATCAACATTCTTGAATAGTGGATTAAAATAGTATTTTTTAGTAGTGGATTAAAATTCTATTGCAATAATATAGAAAATAAAATAAAATAGAATTTAATTTTTTAAATATGTGAATTTAATTTATTTAGTAATTGAATTTAAATCAAATATTATAATTGAATTTTATTACAATAAAGAATTGATTTATTTAAATATTATAAGCAACCTCTAAATTACACCTCAATTGTAAGTCGTAGAAATCAATCACATCTACTGCAAAATGAACATAAAACAATGACTTTATTGAATATTAAAATATGAATGATCTGTCAAACTAGTTGAATCAATCCTATAATATCAAATGTTAATCGCTTTAGTTATATATAATTTAATTTGTTAAAAAAAGTAATACTTTTTTTGAAGAAATTAAATAAAATATGAATATTGTTTTTTCAAATTTCATTATTTTGTAAAATTGTTGAATTTCCTCGAGATAACATGAAAGCAACTCTATTGAAAACAATTTTCTCTCCTCTCACTACAAAACATGACATGTCAATAATATGATGTGTCAAATTCTCAATTGTTTAAGATAACATCAACAAAAAAAAAATGCATTGCAGGTATTTATTAATTGATCCCAATCAAATTTAATTAATTTGACAAAACTTTAAAATCCTGTTTGTTCTTACATTTTAAAAATATTTTTAAAAAAAATTAAATTTTTTTTATTTTTTTATTTTTTTCAAATTAGTATTTTTTGGTATTTTTAGATCATTTTAATGTGCTGTTGTTAAAAATAATTTTAAAAAAAATTATTTTAATATATTTCCGAGTAAAAAGCATTTTGAAATACAACCACACTTCCAAACATGATTTTAAAAGCCAGGTTACACTTAATTATGACTTATTTAAAACCCAGTCATATAAACAAATACTTTTTTAAAAAAAATCTAACTAAGATTTAACCAAATAATTCATGCGTTGATATAATTTCTCAGTGGCTCAAGTATATAGCTTTTTTTTAATATATATACTTTTTTTTTTATTAATAATATGGTTTTTTTAAAATAAAAAATTAAGGTAATTTAAATCAAAATTGGCATCAATTCTATTAATTTAAATTCTAGAGAAAAAAAATACATTTCTTGAGGCAAAACTCCATTAAAGTTTGAATATTAAAGCTTTAATTGGATGAATCAAAGGCTTAGTTATAAGAACATTAAAGTTTGATTGTCAATTAGAAACTTGATTATAGAAATCCAAAACTAAGAATCAAACTAAAACAGACGTATAATTGTAGGGGCTGAAATTGACCAAATCGAGGGTCAAATTGAAAAAAATTAAAAGTTTGATGGTCAATTAATAATCCAAGTGCACAAATCATAAACCAAAGATCAAAATAAAAATGACGTTAAACTTTGAGGCCGATGATTGAGTTTAATAATGGTGAAATTGCATGAAATTAAGAGTTTGAGAGGCAATTATGAATGTAATTAAAAGTAATTGAAAGACTATGGACTAAAGTGAAATTTATCAAATACCAAATTAAAAACACTTTTTCTTTACAAGCTCACTATTTTGATGAAATTTTGCTTTGTAAGTATTGTAAAGAGGGCACATATGTTGTTACTCATTTTTTATCCCATAAAAAATCAAGAAAAGAAAAAAGAAAAATATAGAAAAAGAAAATCTAAACTAGAAGATGATATACATGAAGAAAGCCTAGAAGATTGACCAAGTTGGTGTTTAAAAAAAAATAACAAGTGAAAAAGCTGGAGAACCAACATGTATAAGATTGGTAAAAGGCCCATTTAGTGAAAATATTTTTATTTGGGGTAAAAAAAATATAAATTTGGATAGGTACGAACTTAATAAGAGTTTTTGAAGGCTTACTTAATTTTATCGAGAACTTCATTGCAAGAAAAATTGATATTTGAAGCCAATTTAAGCTTTAATTTGAAGAAATTAAAGTCTAGAGGTCGATTTGCAATTTTAAATGGTTAATTTGGTCAAATCAGGGGCTTAATTGCATAAATATTGAAGTTTGATGGTAATTAGAGACTTGATTGAAGAAATCCAAAACCAAGAACCAAACTGAAAAAGACATGTGATTGTAAGAGATGAAATTGACTAAATTAGGGGCCAAATTGAAAAAAATTAAAAGTTTAATGGCCAATTAAGGGTCCAAGTGCACAAATCAGAAACCAAGGACCAAGATGAAAATGGAGTTAAACTTTAGGGCTGATGATTTTGTTTGGCAAGGGTGAAATTGCATAAAATTTCTAAAAAGAGGGACTAAAGTGAAATTTATCAAATCCCAAATTAAAAACCTTAATTTGTAGGGCTTAACCTAGACGACATGTCATTTGACCACTGTTTAGCTTATTCTTTAGCAATTTGGTTGATCGAATAGGCACTTTCATGCGGATGAATATGACGCATCTTACCACTTTTAGAACTATAACCACCACCCTTCAATTGAGAAACACTCCCTTTATAAAGATCAGCTACTCTTACCAAACATTTAGATCCTATTTTTTCAACGAAATCAACATCTTGTCCATGATCAGCCATCATTGTATTTTCAAATTCTCGGTTGATTTAGTTGACACCTTCAAACGAATGAATGTGAAGTTATAAACCTTCAAATTCAGCAAGAATGGATCGATTCAAAAGGTATACTTATCCTCTACAAAGTTCAGGTGGTTTTCGATGATGTTTACATCGAAGTTGCTCCAGCGAAACCTCAAAATTGATCAACTCAGTCTTGATTGAGATACCCATTTGTGCAAAACCACTCAACCTTTTTGTGTGTCCACACTTAAAAATTCCTAGATGGTTCTTATCAAAGGTCATAAATTGTTCATCCAAAATTAGAAGGTGAAGGATGCATACCTTTGTCTTCAAGCAAAAGAAAACCATCTAGATAAATTGAAAATTAAAAGTTTGATGCTCAATTAAGGGTCCAAATGCACAAATAAAAACCAAGGACCAAGATAAAAATGACGCTAAACTTTGGAGTTGATGATTAAGTTTGACAAGGGTGAAACTGTATAAAATTAAGAGTTTGAGAGGTAATTACGAGTGTATTTAAAAGAAATTGGAAGAACATGGACTAAAATAAAATCTATCAGATCCTAAATTTAAAACCCTAAGTTCTAGGGGTTTAACCTAGATGACATGTCATCACCCACTATTCATCTTCTTCTTTGGCAGTTTTGGATGATCAGGTAGGCACCTTCCAAGAGTTTGTTGTGGAGTTCTAGACCTCTAAATGACACGAGTTTTTTTGCAAATAGGAGAAGAGCATCCCCTCTACAACCCCATTTTCATGAAATTAGACGTTTACATCCCAATTCTTCCATAAAAATCACCAACATCTTGTCCCTAATAAATCATCACTATAATTTCAGATTATGGGTTGATCAAGTTGGCATCTTTGGATAAATAAATGTGAAGCTATAAATCTTCAAATTAAGCAAGGTTGGATCCAAACAAAAGGTAAACACCTGTTTTACCAACTTCAAGTGGTTTTTGATGACATTTACTTCGGAGTTGCTCTAGTAAAGCCTCAAAGTTATCAACGAAGTCAACCTAGACTGTGACACCTATTTTCAAAAGCCACCCATTCTTTTTCATGTGTTCACACTTATAGCTTCTTAAAAGGTTCTTATCAATGACTTTGAAACCTCTGTTTTAAGATGAAATGGCTAGAAATAACTTCTCGCCCTCCAAGTCTATCAAACCACTAAGTACCCCTAAAACCAAAACCACCATTGCAAAGCCAGCCTAGTATAAGAGATTTTAGTTGCTAGATTTTGTCAAGAACTCTCTCATTTTGATGAAAGGGTTGAGCTTTGATCATTCTTTGAGGAAATCCACCAAAAAAACCTTGAAAAAAAGCCTATGAATACCATTAGAAATCAAAGGATAAATAAGAAGAAGAAAAAAGAGAAAAGAATGTGAGGATATATTCTTTAAAAAGACCTTAGAATGAAGGTTCAAAGACCTAATATAGAAGGTCCAACAAGCTTTGAAAAGAATAGAAATTGAAAGGGAAAGAAGGAAATAAAATAGAAGGGAAGTAACAGCTTATAACCAACAAGCTTAAAGAAAGTATAACCATGTGAAAACTTAATGGTGGAGTCCATATGGCCTACCCATTCATGCTTTCTTAATGTTTAAACATCTTTTGATGTTGTTTGAACTCATCTTATATTTTTGGATTAATTTTGGCGTTGGAATAATCTGATGTTTTTCATGTTCTTTCACATGGACTTTGACTTAGCTTCTTGTTTTTGAGTTGTTTTGGGTTGATTCTTGGCACAAACATGTTAGTTTGTCATCTTTAGCAAACAATCTAGGGTTAAAACAAATCAATAACATGTATTCGTGCATTTGGATTCTAGAGTTCTTTTGATCGCCCAAACATATTCTGGTTAAATTATGGTTTTTGAGTGTTAATCGAAGAACATAGATGCTTGATTCTTGATTTACGCATGATTGCGAACAAAACCTTACTTTTTATTGGTTGAAATCTGGTCTAGTTTGATGTTTACGTTGCTAGGTTTATGTTTGACTATTTTTCATTGTTTTTCGTGTTTTTCATTTTTTGAGTGTTTGATCCATTTTCATTAGAAAATTGTATGTTTTTTTTTTGTGATTTTTTAGTTTTTATTTGTTTCGGTTTAAATCTCTATCCTAGTTTAGTTTTGGGTGTTGGTTTGGTTAATGATTGAACTCGTGTTTTCTGGTCGACTCGATCTGGTTAAAACCGGATCAAATTCTTGAGGCTTTATTTGGTTTGTCATTGTTTTGATAAAAGGAATTTTGGCTTAAGGGCACGTTAGTCAACCAAAATCCTAGGATTAAATCATACTGAAAACATATTATTGATGCAAAAAAACGCTAAATTATTGCTAATAAAGTCGCTCGAAAGATTCTCTACAAAGAATTGGACCAAAATGGGTTCAAGTCATGTAGCTAAGGCAACATTCTTTCTAAAAATACGAAGAACATTGTCTAACAATCCAAAAAATGTCCTACAAACCCAACACATTGTCAAGCCTCCAAAACTAGCATTTTTTGACTTCTAAAACATGATTTCTTCATTCTAACAAGTTACACATAACCAAACATGTTTGAATAAAAAAACTAATAAATATCATCAAAATCATGCAAGAGGTTACCAACTTAAAACAACCTATAAAAACATCAAATTTAGATTCAAAACTGTCTCTTTAAACACTAAGAATCCAAACCATTCCTAGAAACCAAGAACACACACTATCAAACTAGAAAAAACATCAATATCCCTACTGCCACATTTCTAAATCACTATATTTCATTTAATCTAAACATCCAAGTATATTTTAAACATCCAACAACATTAATAGACAACTCCAAACAAGATCAAACAAAGAAAAAAACAACATTTTGTGCATTACTCAAAATCAAAGGTAAAAGCAATATAATGCTATAAATGTTCAAAAACACTATAAAACATGAAAGAACATGCTAAAGATGTGCCTCATGGACAACATTTACTAGGATAAATGAGTGTTGTATACCTTTCAAGCTGAAAAATAGTTGTTACCCTTTTGTTCCTTCTTTTTCAAGTTTGTTACTTTCTATCAAATTTGCAAAAATCCTCGTGCTAGGTTCTTAAACTTTCACATTTTAGAGTTTCTTTATCAATCTTTTCCTAAAGGTGGTTAAAAACACCAAATTTATTAACTTGAAAGTGCTTGCTTGATAAGCCAAACACAGTCGAAGAAGAAGCTAAATAGTGGTTAATCGACACGTTATCTAGGTTAAACCCTAGAAATTAGAGTTTTTAATTTGGGATATGACAGACTTTATTTTAGTCTCTATTCTTCTAATTACTTTTAACCGCACTCATAATTGCCTTCCAAACTCTTAATTTTATGCAATTTCACCTATACCAAACTCAATCATCAACCCCAAAGTTTAACACCATTTTCATCTTGGTTTTTGGTTTCTGATTTGTGCACTTGGACCCTTAATTGACCATCAAACTTTCAATGTTTTTCAATTTGGCTAATGATTTGGTCAATTTCAATCCTTACAATCACTTACCTTTTTACAGTATGGTCCTTGGTTTTGGATTTCTTTAATTAGGTCTCTAATTGCTATCAAACTTCAATATTTATGCAATTAAGCCTCTAAATTGACTAAATCAATCACTTAAAATTGCAAATTAACCTCCAGACTTTAATTTCTTCCAATTAAAGCCTAAATTGGCTTCAAATATCATTTGTTTTCTTGCAATTAAATCCCTAATAAAATTAATTAAGTCTTCCAAAATTTTCATTGAGTCCGTACCTATGGGCCTTTTGCCAATCTTATACATACTGGTCCTCCAACTTTTCCACTTGTCATTTTAGGGTTTCAACACTAACTTGGACAATCTTCTAGGCTTTCTTCATGTATATCCTCTTGCATTTTGATTTTTCTTTTTCTATCTTTTCTATTGTTTTTTTCTTGATTTTTTATGGGGTTAAAAGAGGAACAACATATACCCCTTTTTTACAAGGCTTATGAAGCAAAATCTCATCAAGGTTTTACATAGTAAGCATGTAAAGAAAAAATATCTATTGGACTTGCTGGGTGATCTACTCATCTTGAAATTCCAATGACTTTTCTTTTATAAAGAAAATAGTTTCATTATCACGGGTCACTTGCCCCTTTTAAAATTTAAAAATTAGTTTATTTTCACGGGTGATCTATTTCTTATGAAAATAAAACATCGACCTCTTTTCCCAGGCAACCTACCTTTTTTATGACCATCAAGCCTCTATGCTTCCTTGAAATTGATCTATTAACATGGGCGACTTGTCCATTTTGAAAATCAAAGAGTTGACTTATTTTCATGGGTGACCTATTCTTTTTCAAATTCCATAGAGAATTTCAGCAATCTTCCATTCTTCCTTGAAATAACTCTATTTTCACGGGCGACCTGTCCATTTTAAAATTAGCCTACTTTCATGGATGATCTGCCATTTTTCAAATTTTAAAAATAATTTCAGTAAGCCTTCATGTTTTTCTAAAATTGATCTATTTTCACGGGTGAGATGCCAATTTAAAATTAAAAAATTGATTTATTTTCACGGGTGACCTACCATTTTCAAAAACCAAATACTAGGATCTACATTTGATCTATCCAAAACCTGTCTAAGACAAACTTTAAAACAAAATACCCTCCAAGGGTAAACTCTTAAAATAAGTGTGTTGTCTTATAACCTTAATTATCCATACCTTATGGATGAGATGACTTTGCCATTTCTCGGCTTCTGTTCACCTATATAAATTTCACTGCCTTTCCTCTTGATTGACGAATCATGTGCCAACACTATTTCAAAGTTGAGGCTTAACCATATGCAATGCATGCCTTTTGAAATATAGCCCCCCTTTTCTTCATAATCTCTTTTTTTATTGGTGAGGGTTGTAATTTTTGAAGTGGTCTCCCTTGTCGGCCCACCCTCTTAGTTTATTTGAGAAAGTATATTCGAGTTACTTTCATATTTGAGTATTAAACTGCCTTTATAGCCTTCTCCTTTTGTGAATATTTAGGTCGTAATGAATGCTATCACATTTTTCCTAATTGGGAATGAATTAAAACTCTATGTCTTATGACAACATTATTTTTTGTGTGTTTTTTTTTTCAAATACTTGTGACACACACTTTGGTTTTTCTTTTATGGTGTTTTTCCTAATATAGATTTCATAAGGTTTACTTTGTCTTTTCGAAAACCTGAGATTTTTCAATGAAATGTGTAATAACAACATTCATGCAACTCTTAGGATTTGAATTAATCTTTGAAGAAAGATATTTCATCATAGTGATTGGTTTAGGAGATGACCTATTTTGCATCGGGTTAAAAAAAAGATCAGATACTTGTTTGAAGTTTTGTGTTTGGATTTTCTCAATGCAAACAAAGACAAATACTTTTTCACTTCATCATGATTCTCATAAATGGTTCTTTACATTTGAGAGTGTTATTTATTAGTCCTTCCCACTTGCTTGATTTGAATAGACTTTTCAATGCACGTAATGAAGGCTAAGTTTTATAGCTATAAAAGAAAAGGAGTTCACAACTCAAGCTTAAATGGTGTTTTAGGGTTCTTATGGGTTTATGATCACTTTCACTCCTTTATAACCTTTCATACTTTTTTGCTATTCTTCCAGCATATGTTATGCTATCAAAGACCTTCACTTTTAGAAGTTGAGATAATGGATCTTTCCAGATTTTTCTTTTCATTCTAAACCTTTGATTGAACAACTAATCAGCTTTTCTTTCCTGAAATCTTTGTATCTGCTTATATTAAAATACCAATGCCATTTTCTATTCCATTTGTAAGTTCCTCAATGATTTCCTTTTCTTTGTTCGTCAAAACCACAAAAGAAGCTTTTGTTTGTGTGTCTTTTCAAGATTTATCATTTAGCAAAGCTTTTTTCTTTTTCTTTTTAGGTTTATTGGACTTTTTTATTATGCAGCCTTAATCAAGACCTCATTGATTCCATTCATAGGTATTCTACTTTGTTTTTGGGTTTTCCGACCACTTCTCATCGTTAATGGACATTCTCAAATACCTTTATTTTCATCATTTTCTAATACTTACCCTCGATGTAGGGTGTGATCTTAGCCAGAATTATCTAACAAAGAAAAAAAACTTTACTTTAGCTCAAATTGAGACTGCAAGTGACATTTTTATCTCTAAGGGATATAAAAAGTGGTCTTTCCTCATTTCAAGTAAGATTGGTTAGGACTGATAAATTCTAACCTCATTACCATATCGATTTCCACGAAATTGTTTTGCGAGTTCATGACTCATGAAAACTTCATCGTCTTTGTTTCATATAGCTTTTGCACAACAAACTTTGATGGTTAAGTTGTTCATCTAGATATTTAGCCATCTCCTATGGAGTTTTTAGGTGAATCGTTGAACTTGACATATCATTGATTTTTCTTAAAATCGTTAGCCAATTTCAAATCTTGAAATACTTTGTTTAAGAGAAAATGATTTTTGAAAAGGGTTTTTTTTGTTGAGCCTTTTGAGATCTTTTTCAAAATGCACAAGATATAACAACAAGGAATAACAAAATTTTATGATTTAAAGAAGATAAGTACACTACGCTTAATATTTTTCACAGAGTCAAAGTTCACAAGCTTAGGCAAATCGTCTACAACCATTCTTATCAATAACAGAGTTGCCTTAAAGAATGCTTTCTTCACTATACATGGGCCTTCTTAGTTTGGTGCCCACTTATTCTGACCTTTGTCAGGTAGATGTAAGATATTTCTCAGCTCTAGATCTCCCTCCTAAAACACTTTGGGTCTGACTTTTTTGTCATATGTTTTAGCTATTCTTTGTTGATACAACTGGTGATGATAGATTGTAGCTAACATCTTTTTACTGATAAGATTTAACTGCTCATATCTCATCTTGACCTAATTAGCTTCCTCAAGTTCTGATTCCATCAGTACCCCTAGAAATAAGATTTCTGCTTCTAGCGGTATTACTACTTCTATAATGTAAACCAAGGAATAAGATGTAGCTTATGAAGATGTTCTTATTGTGGTGTGATATGCATGTATAGTAAAAAGGAGCATTTCACATCATTCCTTGTATGTGACTACCATCCTCTGCATAATTTTCTTGATATTCATATTGGTAGGTTTTACAACAGTTTCATCTTTGGCCTGTATAGAGATGAATTTGAGTGCTTGATTTTCCATTTTGTTCAAAGCTTTACTATGATTCTTCCATTGAAGTTATGAGCATTATTAGTCACTATCTTTTCAGGATCTCTATATTGACAAATTACATCTCATTCAATGAATCACTTCACTATCTTTTAGGTTATATAAGCATATGAATTAGCTTTCACCTATTTTGTCAAGTAGTTAATGGACACTAGGATAAACTAATGTTCGTTGTTGGCTTTTTGAATGACATGTTTAATTACATCAATTCTCCACATTGCAAATGACCATGGAGATGTCAAATTGAATAGAGGAGCTAGAGGCACATTTATCTTATGACTATATACTTGACATTTATGGCATTTTTCTGACATATTCTATGCTATCCATTTTCATGGTCATTGAGAAATACCTTGACTTCTGTATTTTCATAGTCGTCATATGTCCACCAGCATGAGTTGCATAAATATCTTCGTGAACTTCTTGGAGCGTTTTTTGCTTTTATCCCATCAAAACATCTTAACAATGTTCCATCTGATGACCTCTTGTACAACACTTCTACATTGAGGTAATAATCCATGGCTAACCTTTGCAAGGTTTTCATATCTATATTGAATGCCCCTAGGAGGTACTTCCGGTGTTAGATAAACTGTTTGATATTATAATACCATAGATTCTTGTCCACTTCTTTATCGATTGAGCAATAGTGAGTTAGAGAATTTCTGACTTCAATACTTATAGGTTGCACTCTGTTCCCAAAATCAATTTTTGTCATGAAAGCTAAAGTGGCAAAAACATCAACAAATTAATTTTTTCGCTTTCCATATAAATGAATTTTATCTTGTCAAATTCTTTTACTAGTTGGGACAAATATTCTTAATATGATTTCAGCTCCTTATCTTTTGTTTGCTATTCTCCTTTCACTTAGCAAATTATCAGTATTGAGTCTCTATAAACATCAAATTTTTTTTCCTTCAATTCTAATACAAATTCTAATCCAAGGATGCAAGCTTTATACTCAACCGTATTATTGGTGCACTTAAACTAAAGCTGGATCGAAACAGGATATTGCTTTCTATTAGGAGAAATTATCACTACTCTTGCTTCATTGCCATATACATTTATTTCTACGTCAAAATACATTGTCAATCAGTCTGATTCTTCTTCTTTTTCTACTACCAGAACATCTTCATTTGAGAAATCAAAATTCAAAGGTTATAATCTTTAATTGCATTGTCTGCAAATGATCAATGATAACACATCCTTTCACGACTTTTCTTATCATGTACATCGTGTCATACTTAGCCAACAACACCTGCCATCTTGGTATTCTGCTTGATAAACAAGGATTTTCAAAGATACATCTGAGAGGATCCATTTTTAAAATCAACTATGTAGTGTAATACAACATGTACTGTCAAAGTCGTTTTGTAGTCTATACAAGTGCACTATAAAGTTTTTCTACCATTGTGTATTTGGACTCGCAATCTACTCTCTCTCTTTTCTACCAGACTCATTATGTTGCTCGAGTACACATCCCATTGTTTTTTTCGGTTGTTGTCAGATATAGAATCAATGGTTGGCCAAGAATGGGAGACACTAGTAAAGGTGGACTTTGCAAATGCTACTTGATTTTATCAAAAGTTTCTTGGTATTCCTCGTTCCATAACCTAGGATTTTTCTTTCAAAGGAGTCAGAATATTACGTCACAAGTTGTTGTGATTTGAGATATAAATCGAGCAATGTAATTCAAACAACCCAAGAATCCTCTTACTTTTTTTTTTCCTTGTTTTAGGAGCTAGCATGACTTGAATTGCTTTTACTTTATTAAGGTCGACTTCTATACCTTGGCTACTCATCATTAATCCAAGTAGCTTTTCAGATTTTATCCCGAATAAGCATTTTATAGGGTTCAACTTCAACTGATACCTTCTCAACCTTTCAAACATCTTTCTTAAATTCTAACAATTGTCTTCCCCTTCTTTAGTTTTAACAATCATATTATCCACATACACTTCAATTTCTTTATGCATCATGTCGTGGAACAGAGTTACCATTGTCTTTTGATAAGTGGTCCCAATGTTTTTCAATCTGAATGGCATCACCTATAGCAAAAGGTTCCCCATGGAGTAATGAAGGTTGTCTTTTCTTTATCTTCATTGGCCAATTTGATTTGGTTATACCAAGAGATACCATCAACGAAGGACTACATCGAGCTTCACATCACTTTATCAATCAGGACATCGATGTGTGGCAATGGAAAGTTGTCTTTTGGGCTTGCTTTATTTAAATCCTTATAGTCTACACAGACTTTGATTTTGTCACCTTTGTTGGGAACTACTACTGTGTTAGATACCTATTGTGGGTACCTAACCAACTCTAAAAAACTAGGGTCTTATTGCTTTTCTATCTCGGCTTTCACCTTGATAGGTATTCTTTCTTTATTTAATGGCACCTTATGTGCTGCAACCAGTCATATCTGTGTAGGACCAAGTAAACACATCAATACACTCGCATATTAATGAGATCATGTTTTACCATTCACTAGCAGTGATTAGAGTCCTTATTTTCAATTCTCTTTCATCCTGCCATGTAACAAACGACATTAATTATATCTAATTCTTTTTTTGTCAGTATTTAATCATGCTCCAACTGCTTTACTAACCAAGTGAATTCTTTTACATCATCCTCTTCCTATTCATTTTCTTTCATTGCAATTGTGTACTCATCAAAATTTGACCATTCATTTTTAGTGTAATGTGCTTGTGATTTTTTGAATGATTCACTTTTAGATTTCCTAAAGCAGAAGGTGTTTTATTGTAAGTCTGTATTTTACAAAGATAAAGAGAATGAAAAAATTATGAAATGCATGATCTCATTTATAGAAAAGAAAAGATCAACTACAAAGACAACCATATGTTGACATCTTCAACAAACATTGCCAACTTGATATGAAAGCAAAGACAAATATAGAAAGAATAAAAGCACACCAAAATGACATTGTCATTTACTTTTAAAAGACTATATGAGCCTCTTGGGTCGTCTAATTTTGGAACCTTTCATTACTTACTAGTTTTCGTACAAAGGTCTTTGCAGACATTTCTTCCACGGTGTGAATAGTTAGTTATGGTAACAATTATTTTCCTTCCATATCCTTTCCTTTCTCACTAGAACTTTTGACCTTACTGTTGTTTTGTTCCAATGCGTTGATTCCTATAGCATCCAAGCCTTAGGTAGGGATATCCGTCTTATCTTTCGAGTGCATTACATAAATAACCTTCAACCTTATCGAACTTATCCTATTAGGATTCTTAGAGATTGACTCATACTAGAAAGAAAGTCTATGCTTTAAGAAATATTTGGCCATCATTCTAACGGTTTTAAAAATACCGTGTTTTCTAGCACCCATTATGTATTTACAATTTCAAAAGCATGGAGATTTTCATCTTTACTCCCTTCAGCTTCTATGTAGGGAATTGCCATATTCTTCACCATTACTAGGGTCTCTTTGCCCTTAAGTGTCACCAATGTTCCATTCATAATATACTTTAAACAGTGATGTAAGGATGATGTTATGGTGCTAGTGGCGTGTATCCAAGGCTTTTTTAATAACGTGTTATATGATGGATAAATGTCCATCACTTATAAGGTTACTAAGAGCACTTGCAGGCCGATGAACAACTTTATTTCAATGGTCCCACCATTTGCCTTGGGGAACCATTATAAGCCTTAGCTATCATGGTGTTTGGCAGTATATGCATTGAATCAACTGGCATTTCATCCAGCACATGCTTTGGGAGTACATTTAAAGCTAAATCGTTGTCCACCAATACTTTTCCAATGTGCAATCCTTACACCTTACAATGATGTATTAAGGTTTATTATGACCTGTTCCTATAGCATTGAGCTCGTTTTTAGTGAAGTATAAGTAATTTGTCACATAGATTCTTCCGACCAGATGCTTCATAGTCCTATAGGCAATGTCTTGGGACATTTATGCCTCGTTCAACACTTTTTGTACTGTATTGTGGTGTGGCTTAGAACTCATGATAAGATACATCAGGAATATCCTGGCATGGGTTTTCTTCAGATGTTATACCACACTTCTCAATATACTTCATCAACTTTAAGAATTCACCAGCATCTTCCTAACTCTCAAGTTTGTTTATTTCCATATATTTGATGGCATCTACAACCTCTTTGCCTTTGATTTTTTGTTACCTTTCTATTTCTTCAATGTATAACACCTCACACTTTGAGTTAAGATATCAATCTCGATTTAGAACATAGGAGCAAAACCCTTAATACTGGGAGAAGTTTTGTAATTATAAGGCAATGCATTATAGTTCCTATTATAGGAAACGACAAGCCTTGTCACGATGAGTTTTGGTGGACTGCTCTCGGTATTTTAAAGCCTGTATATTTTTGCTTTATTCCCTTGAAGACTTATCATGCCTATGACATCATCCTTTTCCTTATTCTCTATTTGTAATAGACCATAAGTCATTATTTTTATCATCTTCTGGTTAAACGCTTCATATCCATTAATGTTATGTCCCATTACCTCGTAGAATATACAAAAATTGTCACTCTTTCTTGAACCTAATTCATTTTTTACTGGAAAACACCATGTTTACAACAACATGTCATACATCCTATCCATGATTACCCTTAAAACCTTCCTTTTCTTTCTTCCAAACTCCACATTTACTTCCCTACTACTAGAAGCATGGTGTTAGGGGTATCTTTAAAGGTTATCTATCATGCTTTGAATAATTGCAAAAGCTTCCTTTTGAATGCTAAGCAAGCATTAATATTATGGTCAGGGTTTCCAATATGGTACTTGTCGTAGGTCACCCGCGCGACATCGACTTGGCGATTTTTCGTTATCGTTTTTTGATTTGATTCGTTGGAGTTGCCACCTAGTATTTAATTGAGGGCTGCTAGGAAACCTGGGTGCTGGTCTTATCAGAGATTCACGGGTAAGGAACTGGTTGTGGTTAGGAAAGGTATTAGCACCCCTAATACACCCTACCTGAGGTAAGCTGTTTTGTGGACTTGATGTGTTAAAGAAGTTTTAAAGATTCTGTTCTGTCATCGAATTTTAGAAATATGACTTACGTGTAAGTTCATAATTCTTTATCCGTGAGCAAATCAAAATATTAAATTCTTCTTTATTCTTGCAATTTTATCATACAAAAAAAAAATCATAAACAAAATACAAATCACACATTTCCTTTTCACTATACTTTTCTTTTTTTCTTTTCTTTTATTTTTTTGCTTTACATCCACAATACAAAAATGTAAATTCAAATCAACTAAACAAAAATTACACTAAAAAATTCAAAACTAAACAAAAATTACATTAAAAAAATTTAAAATTTACAAAATAACCCCTAAAACTCCAGGAATTGCAGGGAAGGCTGTATGCACCACCGGAAGAGTGGCGTCGCGTCTCCTCTACGCACCCCCGCCACTGGCAGCACGTAGGTTCACACGCCGCCACAAGAAACCCAGGTGCGCAGGAGGGTCGGTCGCAGCTTCCTCTCTTCTTCCCCTCCTCGCCAGCGATGACCTGTAAAATACTAAAACAACGCAACAGGCAAACTATTTTAATCTTCTTTCATGGTTTTCGGATATGCTTTTCTCTCTTCTCTTTTAGATCTGCTTCACTGCAGATCGACTCTTCTATGGGTTTTTTATCTTCCCCTCCGCTTCGAGTAGCTTGGCAGAAAAAGGAAGGATGGCTTTGATCTGTAGGTACCGCTGTGATCGGGCCGCCACTGGAGGCTATTGGGTCTACGAGCGTTGCCGGAGGGAGGAGGCTGGCAGGAAGTCGGTTGCAGAAGATGAAGAAGAGTGTTGCCCTGGCGCTGCCGTGTGTGGGCTGTTGGCTCACTGGTATGGACGGCGCTGCTGCTGCTTGCGGCGACAACCGGTTGAGAGAAATGTAATGGCTGGCTGCTGTGGGGAGGTGCAGCAGCCGGTCTCTGTCTATATTGCCAGAGAGGGAAAATCTTGTGCTGGAAGGGAACAACTGGGATGGAAATAAGAGGAAATGGGGAAAAGTTGAGCCGGCTGGAGAGGGAAAGACGAAGTGACTGAGAGAGAAACCAGTGACGGCTATGGGCAAAATGGAGGCTTGTGCCTGTGTTGTTGGCCGAGAGAGGAGAAGAAAATGGAGCAAAAGCTCGGGGAAAGGGGGAGGCTTCGGATGAGGGGAGAAGATTGAGTCAGTTTGGTGTGGGGGGTAGATCGGCTGTGGCTGGTTGAGGGAGAAGAAAAAAAAGTCAGAAGTAGAGGGGCCGCCGCTCCTTCTTCTTTTTGCCAAGTGGGGGCAGCTGGGTCTTTAGTAAAGATGGGTTTTTAGGGTTAAGGTTTTTAGAGTTTTTGTATTTCTCCCTCTTTGCAAAATTGCCCCCCTCCCTTTTATGTGTTATGGAGACCAGTATTTATAGGTAAAAATATTGCTTGGGTCTCAAAATTAGTCCCTTAACTTTCTTTTGTTTTTGTAAATTTGATTTTTCTTGTTTTTTGGATTTTCTTATCAACATCGCCTCGAATGAGAAAAATCAGTGATTTTAAAAATAACACGTTAAAAGTCAAACGCGTTCCAAATATCTTTGAAAATTTAAATTCTTTTAAGACGATGTTGAAAATGCTAAAAACGATGCAAATATATTAAAAAAACATATATTTTTTTGGATTTTTGATGTTTTCGCTATTTTTAAATTTTTCTGAAAATTTATCAAAACATCGGTCAAAAATTGGGTAGCAACAATACCAATTTGGGAGTGGAGACTTTAATGGTGGAATAGAAGAAGGGCCACATGACCTATACTTAACAGTTTTACATACATTTCTCCTAAGGGCATAGATAGAGATATTAGTTATTCTTGGTTTCTTGGGTAGGCTCTTCTTGGATTATTTTCAGCTTGGGATTTTAGCAGGTTAGTGGTCTGGTTTACCAAAAGAGGCTTACCAAAGTTAATATTAGATATTTGAGAAGACGAGGTCTGGTAGCTTTGGCTTTGGTAGTTCCTCTTACTTTTATACCCTTTTTCCACAATGCTCACTTCAGCAACCTTTTTCCTCCTAGTAAACCACTTCTTCTTAATAGGTTATGATATTCTACTAGTTTTTATCTCTTGTTTTATTCTCTTAGCAATAACAATAACATCATTAAAATATTGAGCGGAGCTACCCATCAGATGCTTATAATACGGGGCTTTGAAAATATTGATGAATAGAGTCACCATCTTTTTCTCTAACAAAGGTACATGCATTGCCTTATTTTTCCACCTATGAGTGTGCTCCCTTATAGTTTCCTTGTTGCTCTTCTCCATCACTATAAAGCTCGTTTGTTCCGAAGTGATGTCATTATTGAACTTGTATTGTTTCAAAAAAGTATTAGCAATATCACTCCATTTCTTGATCCTTTTGTTATCCAAGGTCATATACCAGCTTAACACAAAACCGATCAAGCTATATTGGAAGAAATGGATGAACAACTTCTAATTGCATATGACTTTTGCCATTTTATTACAGTATGACTTTAAGTGCTTATTAGAGCATTCTAGTCCTGTATACTTGACAAATTATGGCACCTTAAACTTCTTGGACACTATTACATCTAACAACAAACATATCTCAACTGCTCTAACTGGGTCATAGGCATCAAATCCCTCAATAGCCCTTAATTTTTCCTTCAAGGTAGCCCACTTATCTTGATTGAGAAGATTGAAGGAAAGAATTTGGTTTTGAACCGAAATCTATTTTGATAAAATCATGATTTTTAAGTGATAGTTAAAGTGCATAAATGCAAGATATCAACAAAGTATGGCTAAGACTGCTGCTTTTTTTATGGACATAAAAAAGAAAAGCTTTGCCTTTCTCTATATAAACAATGATAATGAGTATACTAGCTTTCAAATGTAATTTTTTTTCATAAAGTATTAAGAAAAAAACATAGACCCAACCTTTTAAGAAATATCTCTTTGTGATTAGTATATTTTTATTAAGCATTGGCTCAGATTGAATTGTCTTGACATCTACAAAAGGATCAGAACCCTACTTATTTATATAGAAATAGTGGCTATATATTAGCCTAGAGTATAGCTAATCAGTATACAATATAGCTTATCATGTATAATTATACATCCATATACATTTATGAATTATGGAATGTGTATAAAAGGTATTTGAAATATAGGTCCTCTTGTTAGAGTTTATAATAATAGGCTTCACAAAATGATGGAAAATAAAGAGAGGGCTCCACTTTTAGGCCCACTACCAAAAAGAGCTGGAAGATGATAAAAATAATATGGCTCAAATGGCTAGCTTACTCGAGCAACTCCTATGAGTGCCATCTGGGGAAGGGACATCTAGTCATCAGCTAACCATGTTACTGTCACCAACAACTCCAGTTATCTTCGATTCACAAAACTTTGGGGAAAATCCTCCTATTAGACCACAAGGAATAACAAGTATTCTGATGACTCACTCAATTACACCTACTCAAGTGTCGACTATAATAGATCTAAAAATGGAGGGATCCTATATGGTTGACCATAATTTTAGTATAAAATGTTAAACCTATTAGTAGCCTAGTATTTAAATACTAGGAGTTGACTAAAAAATTTTCATAATTATTTTGGATATTCACCAATTTTAATTGAGAGTATTTTTCATCACAATATATGAGTTGTGAAAAACACTTTCGCTTTCCAGGATAATGAACCCTGTCAGGGCACCTATATGGATTATTTCTATAAGAATTTACATGGGCATATAAGCCCATATTAAATTTAAAATGTCAGATTTATTCACGAGCGTAAATCTTTATTTTAAGCCATAAACGAACCACCAATTAGGAATCCATTAACACCTTTAAACCACATCCAGACCACACAATACTGCTTACCTTAGGTAAAGTACACTAGTGGTGTTAATATCTTTGTTAGTCACAACAAGTCTCTTACCCTTGAATTTCAAATAAAACTAGTCCACTCGAGTCTTTTGTGATCCTAAAATAAATAACTAGGTGGTGACTCCTTGATCCTGACAATGCAACGCTGCACATACACGTGTGACATAATTTTTCATCTTCTATATTCATCAATCTATATATGTTTGAAGCATATCTATTAGGAAAACGTACACTCTTAAGTCATTGCTAAACAAGTAATTGTACATTCTTGTATAATGCGAAGCTGGCTTTGGACTTTATGATATGTGACCCATTATAAAACCACTCCATATTTATATAGTGATTAAAAAAAGGAATATTCATTCTAGCCTTCATGTTGTTATTTGTTTTCCTTTTCACATCCATCACTATGTTAAAAATGTTTTGAAACACATTCTTTTTTTATATGCACGACATCTAGATTATGACGAAGGAGATTAGTCTTTAAATAATGAAGCTCTTAAAAAATACTTAGCTTTAACAAATTATAGGCCATATCAAAACTAGAAAATTTCTTCTTAACAGATTGAAAACCAAATACAATACCCTCATACTACGACATAAAGTCATTGAATTCTTCATCTGACGGTATTGTTGATGCAACATTCCTTTAAACTCTACTTACAAATTAGTTCTTTCTGTGCTTTCTATATTTGTGATCAATTGGAAAGAACCTCCGGTGGGATTTTTTTTTTACTACCATTTATTCATATGAAGTTCTTGTTATTTTCCATAATGTATAGACATGCTAATTTTTCACGCGAGCTCCAACTAGAAACCATCTCATATGGAAGAAAATCATTGATAATTCACATCAAAGCTGTCTTCATCTAAAAATTCTATTTTCTTGAGACATCATATGTCAAAGTCTTAGATGATATCAATCAACAGTCGAAGACAAACACTATATTCCTACTGGGACTATTAGGACTATGACGATAAATATGAATATGAACTTCAGCCATATACAAATCCTAATTGGTAAGTTGTAAATGATAAGTATCCTCGACCAACAAGAATATGGTGTAACAAATGACTTGAATGGATTAAATCCATTTGTACATAACCCAACATATACGTTTCGTGGTTCCATTGAAAACTAAGAATGCACCATATTAAACTACTTTTAGGCTTTACCATCAGAAAGGTGTGTCATGACTCCATCTACCGTATTATGTGAATGATGCTATGTCATCTGCTCAACAGTCTTTGCAGACATGAATAACCTTTTACATTCTAAGAGTGATTGACAAGTATCTTAGTTTTCTATATGTGACATGAGTCCTTCCCTTACCAGTTATAAGATTATAACCAAGCATGTCCACAAGTTCTACATTCAATCAAATCTATATTTTCTAGATAATATAACATGCATAAAGTATGGACACATATCAATTTTTTGGTATCATAGATCAAAGGGTTTCATCATAGATTTAGCAGCATTGAAGTTCTCTTTCAACCAATTTCCTTAAGGTAAAATGCTTCTCACCCATTTGACTATTCTGTCATAACTAGTCTCACTCAACCCATAATCTGACTTAATGGTGAACATAGGTGCAATGAACAATAATTTACTAACAATAATTTACTGTGATTTGTGCTCCCATTCTATAATGGTTTGTCAGAGTATTTCAAAAGATCAAAAAACCTGACTGTGTCTGTATTTGGTTCTTCATTTATGATTGAACATTCTCCTACATCACTTTGATTTATTCCCGTTGCATCTGTAACCATACTCCTATAATGATTACTATTATCAGCAACAACTCCATGCACATTACTAGAACTAGAAGTTGACCCAACCATCATTTCTATCATAGTTTCATAAGAAACATATAGTTCTCTGTGTACTAACCAACACAAGTATTTTTCACAAATTTTTTTTTTATAAAAAACACATCATAACAATATCTAAGTTGACCCAACATTAGCTCTTAGTCAAGAAAGAGCTCTCTATAGTTATAGTGAGAGAAGCTCTCGGTTAGAGAGAGCAGGTTCCTCTTCATTGTGCAGCGTTTCATCTGTTTCTCGGTGGCTGTGTTTCATTTCTTTCTTTTTGTTCTTAGAAGTAACGATCTTTCTTTGCTTGGTTTAATGCATATGGAAAAATCTAAGAAGAAAACTTCACTTCTTTGATTTGTTCAGCACGATTATCATTGACAATCTTCTTGTCCCTCGGCTGGTTCATCTAGTGCAGTTAGGGCACAAAATCGGGGCAAATCACCTGCCTTGCAAGATTCACAGACCCATACCTTAGCCTCACCCTCACCAGCTCGAGCTAGTATGGACTTTGAAGGTGTTTCTAGTTCTTACCGTGGTGTTAGGGCTTACAATAAGGGCAAATGCCTTGACATGTAGGATACACCAACTACTGTTCAAGCACCACCTTCTCTTGACCCCTTTGGGCTTGATGAGGTTCCTCTTGATGGCTCCATGTCTGGGCATCCCTCTGGTGATCATCTAGGTCGATCTGGTACACTCGGTCCTAACCTACAGACTGCTAAAACTTGTTCGGAGGCTAATGCTAGTTCCTCATTTCCATCAGACTCTGGTTATGATCACTCTCCTGGCCTAGAACTGAGTCCCTAAGCTCCCCATCCCTTTGGGTCCCCTTTTCGTCTAGTGTTGACATTTCACTTCCCACGATGGACGCTAGAGCCCCACCTGAAGACCATGGTAGAGCCTCTGTTGGCTTTCCACCAGGTAATTTGTTTGTACATTCTTGGAGCGAGTCTCCATTTTTAGAGCATTTTCCTGATTTTAACTTTGCCACATCCTACCATCTGATGGAAGCTGATTTTGGTAATCATAAGGATTTATGGAAATTATGCCTAATTGGTTATGTAGCTGGGAAATTTATGGGTTTTACTGCTTTGAATAAACTCATTGTTAGCTCCTGGAATTGCAATGCTAAGCTAACTATGCATGATTCTGGTTGGCTGATACATACATTTTCCTCTGAAGATGACAAGCTTGCCGTCCTCAATGGTGGCCCTTACTCTGTCTTTGGCCGACTTTTCATCCTAAAAACTATGCTTGAATATTTTTACTTCACTACCACTAATATGACTACGATGTCGGTTTGGGTCTGATTTCCCAACCTTCCCCTGAAGTGTTGGTCCCCAACTTGTTTATCAAAAATTGCTAGTGTGATTGGCAAGTCTATTCATTGTGATATGCCCACCGCTTTGATGTCTCGGTTGTCGTATGCTAGAGTATTAATAGAGGTTGATTTGCTTGTTGATTTGCCTAATTCCATCAATTTTGTCTTGCCCAATGGTATGCCTTTATTGCAATTGGTTGTGTATGAATCCCTCCCTCGGTTCTGTAAGCTTTGTCGGGTTCTTAGCCATACAGCTTCTACATGCACCAGAAGTGGTAGTAATAAGCATAAGAAACACACCCCGGAAGCTTCTAATCCTCCAAAGCCTCATCAAAATTCTGGTTGTTCTAGTCCTTCTACTGAAACTGTTGCTGTGGAATAACAGCAGACATATAGTGGCAGGTCCCATGGTGAGCCATGTTTGGATCCGATGAGTGCGGAAGTGGCGGCGGAGGTGGATTGGTAGACTGCAGCTCCTAGGTGTAAGAGGGCCAAATATGCCGAAGTCGGGCCAGTGGATCCTGCTTCCCCTCTCCCAGGTGTTGTGCCTTGTGCTCCAAAAATAATGCATGTTATTGATGACTCCTTGCAGGATGTCAATGTTGCTGCAAATGGAGAGCCCTCTAGAGGCAGAAAGCAATATATGACTCATAGCAGGGCTGCTCCTACTACAAAAATTGGCCAGTCTGTGATGATTGATGGTGAAGGAAGTGGTTCTACAAAGGTTCGGCCTATGACAGGCAATAGGCTTCAGGGTAGACATGAGGATTCAAATGCTCCATCTTCGTCCTTATGAATCCCTTTGGTTTTTGTTGTTGTTCTATGTAGTCCTGTTTTGGCTTTTTTGAATCTCTGTATGTGGATTTGCTATTTTGTCAAGGGAGCATGTTCCCTTTGCTACTTAGTATTTATTGTATCTTCAAACTTGCTGGTCTTTAACTTTTTTTTTCTCTTGCTACTGTTTCATACAGTGTTGTACATGCTATTTTGTTGTTCGGGCTATTCTCAACGAAGCTTTTTGCTCTCTGGATAGTTGTGTCTGCCATGGCCTTGTTATTAGGCTGGCTTTGGTGTCTTATACTCTCTGGCCTGTTTTACATCTTTTGTTGCTTGGTCAGCTGCTCCTCTGCTGGCTTTGTTGGTCTTTATGCTTTGTTTTGCTGCTGTCTGTTGCTGCTATGCAGGTCTGCGTTGCTGGGAGGTTTTGATGCTGCTATCTGCAGCCTGTCTTGTATAGCTGGGTTGCTTGCTTGTGAACTATTTCCTGCTACTGGTGTCTCCTGCCAGTAGATTTACTATTGCTGGGTTTTCCTGCTGCTACAGTGGTTGTTGCTACTGCTATCTGTAGCCTGTGCTTTTTGTATAACTACTCTTTATGTTGCTTGTTTGTGAGTTGTGTCCTGCTGCTAGCGTCTCTTGCCAGTATAGGAGCCTTGCTTTTTGTGTAGCCAATGTGGCACAATTTGAGCTGCTTTTCTGCAGCCTTTGTTTGGCTCTATAATGTTTTGTCTAAAGGAGCTTGTTCCCTAGCCTCTATATGTATATGTTTGTATATTATGATTTGCTGGTCTCCAACTTTGTTTCATTTTGATCTATAAAATTTTTTACATTTGATAAAAAAATATATTTCCTCCACTAATATTTTTCAGATTATATAATGCGTAATCAATAAAATTATCAACTCCATTACAATAATCCATCTTGCGCAACTCTTCGGATAAAACTCAATACATCCAAGAACGATAATCCATTACTTATATGAAATCTATATAAAATATTGATGACAACACGTATTAATTAATAATGTGAATTTAATAAATTATCGGTATCCAGTTAATTAGCTATAATTGATTTAATTCAAACTTATTCAATTTATTTTAATAATACCATTAAATGATTATAAATTTTCTCTAAAAATTTAAATTCCTCCAAATTTACTGAAATTTTCAACTTAAGAATAAATTTGACAAAAGTTAAACACATAAACAAACTACATATACTACATAAAAATGCAAAAAAAAAACTAACATTTTAAAAATAGATTACAACAAAAAAAGGGTAGTTTTACTCACTTGATGTGGTGAATTAAAAAAAAAAAATAAACTAGAACATGAATACTGATAGACTTAGTGTTACGGTGGTTAAATTTGTGAATTTGTGATGATGATAGCTTAATTTATGACAAAATAAGTGAGTGTTGTGTGCGATTTTCTGTAGAATAAAAAGGAAAAAGAAGAAGAAACAGGGGAGAGGAATAAGAGGTCGTCTGTCAAGTTGTAACTTAAATATTACTGACGATATTATTTCTGTCAGTATTTGACAATTTTTTTGGTAGTTTTATATATTTTCAAATAGTAATTTTCATAGTTTAATTAGAAGTATTACTTTACTATGCTAAAACATTTGGGAAACTTAATGGAGCTTCACCTCCTTTTTTTTTCAAGTTAACCTTCTTTTTTTTTTTCTGTTACTTCTTTTTTTTTTCTTTTAATTTCATCCCTTTTGTTTTATATAATTTCATTATTAGATTTTTTTAACAATCATTCAGGTTATTTTTGGACCGACCAAGTCGATTGAATTATATTAAGACAACTTATACATGTTTTAGTTTTAAACCTGAACTAGGTAAAAAGTCGGGTTGAAAGATTTTTTCTATTAATTTCATCATTGTTTTTTCAATTTTATCCTTAGACTTCTTTTATCAGTTGGGTAGGTTGGCTTTGGATTGGCAAAATCAACTAGGTCATGTCATAGCAACTCCTATACGGTTTAATTTTAAACTTGGGCTAGGCAAGAATTGGGTCAACATTTTTTTCTTTTATGTCAATTTCATTTTTATCTTTTTAAAGGCCAAGCAGATTGCCTTTGGATATTTCAATTTGATTGGGTTATGTCAAGCCAACTTGATTAGATCATATGAAACCAACTTTTATATAATTTAATTTTAAATTTAAGCTACATAACAAATTAAATTAAGAATTTATAAAATTAACTTATTAGATCGAGTTTAATAACAATATTGATTTTTTATTTAACCTTCAACTAAAAAATCATCACGAGTTGATTTGTATAAGATCTAAACAATACTAGCATATAAACTCATAAGGCTCGATCATCTACCGTAATTTTTCAACCACAACCAGTATCTTTATTTGCTTTCTACTAAACTCCTCTTTACATAATATTTCTGTATATATGTTATATGTTATAAAAGAGATGCTTTTCAAATCATTGATTTTTGTTTTGTTTGAGGAGAATGCTTTTCTTCTCTTTTTAAAAGAAGATGAGATGACATCCCGCGCGCTGCCGCGGGCTTATAAAACAAATGCACTTGATAATGTTATAATTGTGAACCAGAGCTAGATAAGTAATAGAAATTAAAGGTATGATGGAGCAAATATTTCATGACGGAAAAAAAAAAGTTGTGTTGGTGATCAAAAACTTAGAGACTGAACAAAATGATTTGTAGCAATTTACAGTGTTTTGTGAGAAAAGATACAATGCTTTCGCCACATGATTTAGCTTTTCAGTTAATAAAAAGCAAAAAAAATTACAAAGCTAAATTCTCTATCAACTTAATATTAAAAAAAAAACGAACAAAGATAATTTTGGAAGGAAAAAAACCCACGAGAAAAAACATTGCAGCAATTGACAATGTTTTGTGAGGAAAACTATAGAGCTTTTCCCAATAAAATAAACTAAAAAACCATTTAGAAAAATATTGTAGCAATTCATAGTGTTTTGTGAGAAAAACTACAACGCTTTCCTCATATGATTTAACTTTATTGTAATTATAATTTTTAACCAACTCAATATTCAAAAAACAATCAACAAAGATAATTTTGAGAAAAAATCATAAAAAAATCACATGGGAAAACACTACAACAATTCACAGTGTTTTAAAGAAAAAATAACAAAGCTAAATTTTTAATCAGCTCAATATTTTTTAAAAAATCGACAGAGATAATTTTAGAAAAAAAATAACAAAACAAACACCAAAAAAGGCAAAAAAAATCATGTTGGAAACACTACAGCAATTCACAGTGTTTTGTGATAAAAGCTACAATGTTTCTCCACATGATTTAGCCTTATTTGTAATGACTTGTAATTGTAATTCACAAATAACTCAATATTAAAAAAAATAAAATTGAAAAAGATAATTTGAAAAAAAATATAACAAAAGAAACCATGCGGAGAGACACTGCAGTAATCTACAATGTTTTATGAGCAAAACTACAATGCTTTCCTCACATGATTAAGCTTTATTACAAAGTTAAATTTTAACCAGCTCAATATTAAAAACTAAAATAGAAAAAGATAATTTCAGAAAAAATCATAAAAAAACCATGCGAAGAAACACTGTAGCAATCAACAATGTTTAAAGAAAAAAACTACAAAAAAAATTCTCAATTAGTTAAAAAATAAAAAAATAAAATAAAACAAATATGTGGAAAAACATCGTAGCAATCCACAGTATTTTAAAGAAAAAAATTACGAAGCAAAAATTTTAACCAGGTCAATATTTAAAAAGTAAAATCAACAAAAATAATTTAAAAAAAAAAATAGGAAAGTTGAAAAAAAAATAATATAAAAAAGAGAAAGTTAGTAAAAAAAACACTATAAATTACTATTGTAAACAACAGTGAATTATATATGAAAAAACAGTAAATTTTCCACACCATTTAGATATTGTTGTAATGGTATTTGATGATTGATTACTGTAGTAGTTTTTTATTCGGACAGTCGGTGAACAAAATCTAAAGACCGAGCACGTACAAGCCAGAAGGCAAGCACTAAATACAGTGCAAAAGAGAGGGGAGGAGAGGTTAACGTGCGCTACAAGTCTGATCTCGCGTAAGCTGCCGTCCCATAGCACCTGTTGTCTCTCCAAAACGCGTAAGTGCTTGCATCTGCACACGTACAAATCCTCATGGACCAAAAACTGTGGACTCCGAAACTGCAAAGGAACTTCCAAGTTGCATATATTAAGTGTAAAATGCTTTTTAAAATAATTAATTAATTTTCATTTTTTAAATCAGAATATCTATGTTGAATTCACAGTAAACTAGATATTATTATTGTTATTTCAAAGATCTCATATTAAAACTTTAGAAAGGGCCGGTGGATCTACAAAGTTGGATGAAAATCTGCTTCCAGAGAAGACAGCTACTGTTTAAAACTAAACAGAAATGGAGTAATTTTAAATTAATTCATCTGAGTGACAAAAAAGTAATAGATATTCCTATGCACACAAATACTTCATGACGTGAAAATAGTTTCTTACGAATTTTCACTCAACTTTCACCACTTCATGATGATTGGTCAAGATTAATGGAAGTCTTAGGTACCTCAATGCAAATGAGCTTCCTGTGTAGACTTCCTATTCTCACAACCTTAATTTGACTACCAACCTCTGACTATGTCAACCCCGTCTCTCTCTTCTCTGTCTCATCTTCTCCATATAAACCCCCACAAGCCCCTCATCAATCCCAACGATATTCAAAATCTTCTCTCTACTACCCCCATTACATATTCTCTCAGCTCTCGATCGATTTCTTATGGCAAACCCAGCGAAATCCGGTAAAAATCTCAAACCAATTCTGTTCTTTTTCATCATCGTATCCCTATCTACTTCATCATCAGCCAGACCACTATATACCAATCTCTTGCAGAGCCTAACAGCAACAGAACCAGCTCTTCCCATGGAAAACATGGGTGATGTGTATGTGAATCCCACTATGGAGAAAGATTCTAAGCATGTTTTACCATGCCACATGGAAATCGGCGAGGGGTCCAATATCGGATCAACAAGACTCGCCAGTAAATTTGGACCCATGATTCTGAATGTGCTCCCAAAGGGAACAGTACCGCCATCTGGACCAAGCAAAGGAGGCAACAGCCTTAACGATTAAAGGCAGAGAGATGAACGTTGAATCAAGTTCTAATAATTCGAATTTATTTTATTATTATATAATATATAAAAGTGGTTGACCTTGAGTTTATTTAATACGTAGAAGCGGTTTGTTCTCATCAGGTGACACAAGATATAACTTGACGTCTTTTTTTTTCTTGTATTTGTTATTATTCATATATCGTATTTATATTTGTTATATATAATCCGATGAGATAATCATTGGATTTATTGGCAATTAGAATTTCTGGACTGTCAATTTAATTTAAGTACAATTTTGATATTTTTAATTGCCTTTACGAGGTTTTTTTTTTATATAATAATAAGATCAATCATAACTCAGCATCTAATAATTTTATTAATAAATATACTGGTACATAATCTCTATTTATACAATTGGGAGAGTTCATCTTCAATTTATTTACATGAAATTTATTTACAAATATTCTTTATACAATACTAGAATTTATTCAATATATAAAAACTAAATAACTCGATAATTTTTCATAAGAAATCATGATATCAAAAAAAAAATACTTGTAAAATATATAAAATCATGAAACTCATAATAATATTAATTGCATCCTCAAGGGTATTAACAATTATCAATGATACATGTAAAATCAATTTCCACTAACTTATTCTTTTTTTTTTTTTGTAGATACATCAATCTATACTAGATTCAACTTTAATACATTTTCATCAATTATTGGTGAGCTTTTATTTCATCATAGTACTCATTTAATTATCACAATCACATCATAGTTATTCTTGTTCACAACATGTTCGACTCATACTTCAATTTACTTTCTCAAATACACTTAACTCTTGCGAATATATATATATATCCAAATCATCTCTGGTTTACACTATTGTTTCCATCTCCAATACATTTAATTTATAACACTTGTTTTTTTTACAAACATGTTTATGCCTTTTTGGCTTCTCGAGTATTCAATTTGTTTCAACCAATATTTAGGTTATTTTAACTCATTATATACCATTTTAGCTCTCTCTTATGATTCATTTCAGATACCCATTCATGTTCTCTCAACATATATTTTGTCGTTTTAACTTTTTGTGTTATTATTTGTCTAGTTCAATCTCGTGTAGTTTGTATTCATTATCATTATGGTTCATCATCTCATTTCCTTTTTACATAGAACATGCTATTATCTTTCATACTATTTTTAACTCATTTTACAGTAACTAGGGATGTTGTTTGAATTTTGACAAATTAGCTAGGAAGTGATGCAATTATGGTTGATTTCATGTAATTGAGCATGAAAATAATATCAATTAGGCTGAATTTTGGTCAATTATGTTTTGGGTTGAATTTTGAGATAAATTGTTGTAATTGAGGATGTTGTTTGATTTGTGATAAATTAGTGAGGAATTGATGAAATTTGAGTTTATTTCATACAATTGAGCATAAAAAATATGTCCAGTTGACCGAAATGGGTTTTACTAATTTTTACATAATATCTTATAACATCTTTATGTTATGTTATTGTCATAACTCAACTTTTTACCTCTATTTCTCTAAAAAATATAAAAAAATTCAATAAATTTCTTTTCAATTTTTTTTAATCATTTCACTATTTTCATTTTGTATGCCAAGCTAAGTGAGAAATGGTAAGATAATGATTAAAAAAATACAAAATATAAAAAAATAGGTAAAAAAAAACAAGGTCTCAACAAAAAGGTCTCTAGGGTTTGACTAATCCAATTGTAAGTCCAATTTTGCCTATTTGAAACTCAACCAAGGCCTTAGGTCTCCCAGGTCCCGGATCAACCTATCAGACCGGGTTTCAAAACTATAATTGTTTTACCTTTTTTAACCTTGAAGAACCTACAATGAATATTTTTATAATTTATGTGCTTAACTTCTATATATCAATGTTTTTATGCATGAAATTGATTTACATATGTTGTTTAAGTTCAAATATATTTTTAGCAATAACATTCTCAAAAAAATATTAAATAAAAAAGTAAATATTAAAATTTTAAAATAAAATAAAAATAATGATTTATTGGTGTAGGTTTATTAATTTTTTGTTGTGTAACACTTTGTGCAGATATGATAAAATAAAAATCCAAATATCATGAAAATACTCTTTTTGTGTGACACATTGCATGCTTTATGGGCATGCAAAGTATCTAAACTTCAATTGATAAATTGTATTCATAATAATGCTTTGTTAAAGAAAATACCTTCAATCATAAATTAATTAAAACCCAATTTCATTAATCCAACATCTAATAATGTAAACTCATTGTCAAATAAAACTAAATATATTACAAGTATATATTGATGTAATTATTGAAATATTAAAGTCTAAAAATCAATTATAAACTTTCAAAGCAACCACTTAAGATTCTAAACCTCTTCCAAACCATCTAAAAAAAAGGTGATGCGGACACTTTCCAAGATATATTAAAATTATATTTGAATAGTTTGCAACTTGACCCAATAAAAATTTGCGTTGAAAAATAGTATAATCTCAAGAATTCTTTACAAAAAAAATTTATACTAGAAAGAATCCTAAACTAATAGGATATATCTAATGGATATGTATAAACCTAATAAATAATAATAATCCAATGAACCAAAATTTAAATAAAGACTCTAATATCTCTTAAAGGCCTACTAATAACTAAAAAATATAAAAAAAAATAGCCCAACTAATATAAATAAACAAAATCGCTTTCATAATTTGCTAGCATAATCAAAACACAATTTTAAATGCATGGTTCTCTCTCGTCTTAATGAATTAGAATTGGATCAAAAATCCTTTTGTCTCTTAAGTTATGACCAAAAAAGTAGTGAAAGGTAAAAATTAACAGATTTGAATCTTCTTATTCCAATCTTGTTGTAATGTCTGAATGCCCATTAATAAGCCTTTCTCAACATGAAATAAATTAATAAAGTCTTTTTAAACCTCTTAACCCTAACTCTTGTCATTAGACTGATTATAACCTCTAACAGATCTCTTGGTGTTGCTTGAGTTGTATCATTTCTTCTCTCATCAAAAGAATTTGTCCTCGAATCATCTCCTACATCAAATAAAAAGACATTAGAAACATTAAATGTAACATCAACACCATACTTACCCGATAGATCTATTTTGTAGGCATTTTCATTAATTCTCTTTATAATATGAAAAAGACCATATTCTTGAGGCATCAGTTTTGATATCCATTGTTTAGGAAACCTTTCCTTCCTCATATATACCTAAACTAAATCTTCTAGTTCAAACCTTATTAATTTTCATCCTTTATTAGCCTTGAATGTATATTGCTCCTTTTTTCCCCTCTACCATTGTCGTATCTATGCATGTAAGTCTTTAACCTGTGCTTTTTTATTACCATCAAGACTAACAATTTCATCAACATATAAAGGAATCATGTCTAATGATGTTAAAAGATTAAAACCATAAACAATCTCAAATGGTGAATAATCGGTAGTAAAATACACACTACGATTATATGTAAATTCAATAAATGACAAACAATCTTCTCAATTTTTAAGATTATTTTTAAATGATAGCTTTTCTCAATCTTTTCAAACAATCCTTCGAACACCATGTAACCAAACTACCTCCCTAAAGAATAGCCCACTATATTAATTCAAACATCAATTTTATGGTAAGATATGAAATGTGTCTTCTTAAAAAATCTATCCACAGCACAAAAAGTATGAAGTCTCTTCCTTTCCTTGACCTAAATAAAACCAAAATAAAATTCATAGAAATATCAACACAATGTTCTTTAGGAACAGGTAAAATTATATATAACCTATAAGGCATCATGTTAGACTTAGATTGTTTACATGTTATGCGCCTATCACAAATTCTTTACATATTTCTATTAATGTTAGGCCAATAAAAATATTCATGTAAAAATTCTAAAATCATAGTAATCCTAAAGTGTCTTATTAAGTCGCTACCATTAGCTTGCATTACAAGCAATTCATGTATTGAATAATTAGACACACATAATATTTTATCTCTAAATAAAAATCCATTATGCCTTAAAACTCATTAGTTACCGCAAGTTCAGATTAGAAATAAATTTCATCGAAATCAGCATCATTCTTTCACTTTCTTAAATCTTAAAGGTCTAGTATTCAAAGTATTGAGAAGGACATGCCTTTACGATAATGTATTTGTAACTATATTTTCATTATCCTGTTTTTATTTGATGATATATAGGAATGTCTCAATAAATTCCACCCACTGACATGTCTACAATTCAACTTACATTGACTTTTTCAAATATTGACGATTGATATAGATCTCAAACTTTTTAGGCCAAAAGTAATATTGCCAAGTCTCCAAAGTCCTTACTAATACATACATCATTTTATCATATATAGAATAATTTAGAGTTATACCATTAAGCTTTTATCTAAAATAGGCCATGAATATTTTATCATGTATTAAAGTAGCACTAATACCTATACCTAAAACGTCATATTTAATCTCAAAAGTTTTTGTATAGTTAGGCAAAACAAGTAATAGGGTCAAAATAAGCTTTTCTTTACACAAATTAAAAGCTTTCTCTTGTTGAATTTCCCTTTTAAAATATATTATCTTTATAATTTCAGTTAATAGAGTAGTTATTATACTAAAATATTTCACAAATCTTCTATAGAAACTAGTCAATCCATGAAAACTTCTTACCTCACTTACCGTCTTAGATGGAGGCCATTCTTTTATAATCTCAACCTTAGCTTTATCCATCTCAATACCTTTTGCACTAACAACATATCCAAGAATAACAATGATCTATATGCTCATCTAATCCTTTACTGTAAAACTATCATTATCAATAGTTATACTACAAATCTTATTTTTTATATGGCATCTAATATGAAAGATATTCTCCCTTTCTTGCTCAACATCATCTTCACTAACCTAAACATTCAAAAATCTCCTTATAACAAATAATTCACCATTAACAACATATTCAACATTAATCTCTCGCTTATGGTTTGACTGAATATTATTTCTTTCTTTTTCCTCTATTGCCACAACATGCTTTTTAACATATGAGGGTTCGACAATTTTAGGTATTGCTAATGGCTTTATTTGTGCATTACCCCTTCTCTTGAAATTCAACTTCCAACCGTGAAAGTATCACAAATATTTGTCTGGTCTTACAATACCTTTTCTTTTCAATTATTTTTCCACCTTTATAATCATATTCACCATATCTTCAATTTCTAAATAATGTTATAATTTAATCATATTAGCAATAAATATATTTAAACCATTTAAAAATCTAGCCATTGTGGCTTCCTTTTCTTTAAAAACATTGACTTTAATCATAACTATTTTCATCTTTTTGAAACACTCATCCACACATTTAGAACCCTGAGATAAAAATTACAATCTATTATAATCTTTAATATAGTAATGATTACGGACAAACATCTTCCTCATGATTATTTTCATCTTCTTCTATATGTCAAAGGGTCCTTCTTCATTACGCCTCCTACATACAACTAGTTGATCCAACCAATTAATAACATAATTAATGAATTCAACTACAACTACTTTTACCTTCTTTTCCTTTAAATATTGATGGAATCAAATAAAAATTTCACCTTATTTTCCTAATCCAAACATGCCTCTAGATCATTCTTTCATTGAATATTGGAATTTTAAGTTTTATACTACCTAAATTACGATTTAAACCATAGTGATCATCAAAATTCCTTAATTGGCTTAAATCCCTATTTGATTGAAATTTACCACCAAACTCTCTCCTTGTTTATGTCTCATATAAGAGATTTTAGTGTGTATGAGACTTCCTTTCATGATTAACTACATCATTCTCATCCTTATAATTAGAGTTTTCAACTACACTTTCATTTGGAGGAGAAACTGCTTGTCTAGTAGACCTTTTAACCTTATTCCCTTTACGACTAGGAACATTATATCTACTAATCATCTCCGTACTCAATATAACCATCTTTTCTATCAAAGCTTCTATCATTACCTCAAACCTATCTTTCCATTCTATAAGATCTTTCACCTTTAATTGTATCACACTTTTTATAACATTATGAATACTTGCAATAAAGGTTAGTAGCAAAGAAAAATTTTCCCATATATTTCCTCGCGTGTTTACACTCAATTTAATATCACTTTGCTTGAGTTTCATATAATTCAATCAGATTTTTCACTCTAATAATCTTACACTACTATTTACCTTCTTTACTTAGGTTCTTAAAAGCAATTTATCAAATAATTAATCAAAACAACATAGGGACTTTTTATAATAGATACTCAAGAATCAATGAAATATACAAAACTAATCAAAACAAAACTTGAGGACAAATTTATGAATAGCAATGTAAATTTATGAGAAATATAATAATAAAAAGAAGACATGATATAAAAGAAATGGAGTTTATGTTAAAGATTCAAAGAAAACTAACTAATTCAACTTCAAAAATTCCAAGAAAACAATTAAAATAAAGCAAGAAAGATCTATACGACCCAACTTTAAATGAAACAATGCAAGAGAATCCAAGAAAAACAAGAATTCAATTCATCAATATCAAGATTTGGTATGTACCTATTCGACAAAAACAAAAAAATATTAACAATTAAAATAAAGAAAGAAAGATTTATACTACCTAAATTTAAATGAAACAAGGCAAGAAAATCTAGAGAAAACAAGAATTCAATTCGTAAATATCAAGATTTGGTATGTACCTATTCGACAAAATCAAAACAATATTCAAGAAACTTTCAGCCAACCATAAAATTCAAGGGTGTGTATTCGCTTATGTCATAACTTGTCAATTCAATCAATTCTTGCAATTTTTCTTCAACTTTTCCCTTTTTTTATCCATAAAATTTGGCAAGCACAAGATTTTTTTTTACTCTAGGTAGAAGATGAAGATCACGAACATAATTTTCTTTTGATGTGTGCGACAAAAATCAAGAAACTAAGAAAGATGATTTTTTTATATATATAGGGTTTGACTCAAAATTTAAAATAATAAGAGAAGAATATTGTCTTTTTTGTTTTAAGAAATAAGACCCTAGCAAAAGCTAGAATGAAAGAAAATCAAGAAACAACACAAACTAAAGAATAAAAGGGTTATAACCTAATAATAGCACAAGCTATTATACCAACTAATGCGGACACCTCCTAAGATACGTTAAAAATCATATTTGAATGGTTTGCAACTTGACCTAACAAGAACCTATCTTAGAGAACCAAAGTTATATAGAATGATCACCCCCACCCTGCATCTATAAAGAGACGCAAACATGTAGTATAAAATCACAACGAAATTGATCAATCTTTCAAAGAGTTTGCAAGTTCAATTAAGAACTTAGTATGAAAACCACTCAACCATATAAAAGATAGCAAAAATGTTGACTTCTATAGTCTAACCTAAAAAGTCTCTTTAAAAGAATATTTATATTAGAAAGAATCTTATGTCTAACATGATATATATAATGAGTATGGATAAACCTAATAAATAATAATAATCTAATGAACCCAAATTTAAGTGAAGTCCCTAATATCTTTAAAATGCCTAATAATAAGAAAAAAGATAAATAAAACAATAATTCAACTAATTTAAATAAGACTAAAGTTATTTTTGTAATTTGTTGGCAGAATCCTCAACTTCAAATGCATGGCTCTCTCTATTCTTAAAGAATTAGAAGATGTAACATATATCGCTAGATGTCTACTTTTGTCCAATTATCTTGGATTTTATTTCATATCATTACAACTAAGAATAAACCACACTTGTTCTTTCAACCCTTATTTTATCACACACCATTCAATAATTATATCATGTTCATCTCATAGTAATTTAATTATAAATAAAAGCTAAAAGAGTAATAAATCCAATCTCATGCACTTATATTTTGAAATATAAAAAAGGTACGATCTGTAAATATATATATTGTGCTTATCTTATTTATTCTCTATTTAATCCATTTGTTAACTTATGTGTACTTTTTATTTCTCTTAAAAAAATTTAAATTAATGTTCAACAAAAAATATGATTATTATATTATTGATACATGCCATGTAAAAGTTATGTAAAGATATACACTAACTTGCATGATAATATCCTAGATATATATTTCATACACAATTCCAAATATAGATAGAAAATGTCACTAAAGAAGGAGAGAGAGTAAAACCTTACTTTCAATTTCAATTTAATTAGGGTACTTCAATTAATATAGTTATCAAATATTTTGTAATTATTTATTATTAACTTTTTTCTTGTCAAAAACAACTCATGTTACCATGGTTATAAAAAAACTTGGGCAATAACATAACATTGGCTTTCGTTGTAACACCAATCATTTTGTTCATTTTATATTTAAAGTGTTACAATTTAAGTGTAGACTTTAATATTTAAAGGTGTAAAACTACATAGTGAATTATACCATCGGGTATTAACGATATATAAAAATAAATGTGATGCAAAAATTTAGACTTTAAAATGGTTAGGATTTAACCTGTTAAGTTAAAATATTCTTCACAAAGGAAGATTTACCTTGAACTTTAAACAAGACCAATGAACAGAAATGCAAATTAGAATAACAATCAAATAACAATGCAGTTTATCTTATAAAGGATGCATTACAAATTATGCATATTTTCTTTACATAACTAATCTCTTACTCAAACTCTAGCATTTTAAATATATAAAAATAAAAAATATTTAAAAAACAATAACAATTATACTCACTGCCTCATTTAATCGGATTAGAGCAGGTAGTGCTAAAAAGATTTCATAACTTCCGGGTTTGCAACTAATTTTTTTCGAGATCAACAATGCACTTGCGAAATTTAGACTCCCTTGGACACGGGGAAAGGTTCCATTGAATGATATCGTAGAGGTTCCATGGGAAGGACAACATTCACCTTGGTAATAGCGTAGAAACTACGCAGAATATATGCGCCTTACTGTTTGTAACAAAAAGTCAACTACTTTTATAGCAAATTTGAAAGTTCAATCTGATCCACTTGACCGCATCAACGCTAGATCCTTACAAGATGGTATAGCTATAGAACATTAGAACTAACACCAACACACAACCTCTAATCAAAAGGAAGGACAAAACAAAAGAGCTAGGGAAATTGATCACATAAATTTTTATTTTCAACTGAAATCAGAAAATGGTCGCGACGCCATGTATGAATTTAATTGATCCTCCTGCAATTATTTCTAATCTCTCCTCTGGATCCAGTGAGGGGCCTGATATCTCCCATCTTGATCATGCCAGCAACAAAATCTGATCTGAAGGTGTTTTCATTGGAGCTATAGGTACGGACTATTGAATCAGTGGATCCTCCATTGAACAATTGTTGATCAGAATGGAGCAACCCCCTCCTGTTAATCAAGTTCTTGTAATAATTGTTCTCAAAACGTGTAGGAGTTTGCAAATCAAGTGGTGCCAAGTTGTTGTCCCCCGAGCCAGAAGTGCGTGGGCAGTTTGACCTTCTTGTCTGAGCCAAGGAACTGTCTATGGTGGTCTCATTATATATGCGTGCCCTAAAGTTTGTGCATCTTGCTTGTCCAATTGTGTGGGAACCTTACATGTATAAGAATTCAAGAGGAAAGTATTGTTTCGTCATTAACTATTTCATTTGAGACACGATAATACAGTATGAGTCTTTTATTTTCTTTTTTCTTTTTTTTTATAGAAAAAATAATACAATAATAAGTTAGGAATAGCTGAAGAAGAGGAAGTACATATTGTCATTTAGTTATATAATGTCAATTGTGATCTACTCTTGAAAGTGTATTTTTTAGGGGAAGATAGGTAGGACGTGAACCTAATTCTATATCTTCCTTGATTTAAAGTCACTTTTCACACAGTCAAGATATGCCATTAAATTAAATTGCAGATATATAAAAGAGGTCAAAGAATAATTTATTTTATTTTATTTATATATAAAAAAAAAACACAATTAATGGGGTCTTAAACAAAGCATGAAAAATTAAGTGAAGGGAGAGCAAACCAGATAAAGCCACCATATCTCTGGTGGACAGGCCAAGAGCATTGAATCTAGAAATGAGCTGGTTCAAGTTAGAAGTTGGACGTGGAATGCTATTGTTGGCAGCAGCCTGGCTCGCAGTTCTTGCATCTCTCCTTCCAAGTTTAACATCCCATTCGGGTCCTCCAAGCTACGAATAGTACACGAAAATCCATGTCAGTAATCACATGAATATCAAACAATTTATACCTAGCTAGCTAGCTAGTTGTCTGGAACATTTATCCGGCGCCATTGACACCAAAAATTAGGATAAAAAACTCACAATAACAGTGGAGTCTCTAGCAGCAATTGCCAGTACATCAGCACAAGAGACCACACCAGGACATGCTTTCTCAACTGCGGACTTTATGTTGTCAATGACCTCAAATCCTCTCGCAGAATTCCGGTTTGGAGCTGCATTTTTCTCTCCGGTGAAAGAAGACGTGTCATCAAGTAAAACTGATCCATCACATCCCTGACATACAAATCAAGATGATACAAAAGTTAGACAGTGTCTATTTTTAACACGTAAACCATGCATGTGGCATTGTATTAATTAGTAGGAGAACCTATCAGGTAAGTCAGTGGAGAAAATTAAACCAAAAACAAAAAAGTCAGTGAAGAAAAAAAAAAAAAACACCATTCGTTTGATGAAAACAATATAACATTTGTGCTCCTTTAATTAATAAAGAAAAAGTTCTTGTGTTTTGTTTTTAAAAAAAATAAAGCAAACTTTATATGGTGAAGGAAGTGCCAAAGTATATCATTAGACGCATAGGTTGCTTTCACCCTTGACAAGCGCTCATTGACCTTTATGACTTAATATAAATTCTAGTTACTTCGAGAATTGGATCTGTTTTGTTTTTTTTTCCCGCGCAATAAAATATGAGAGGAAACTAACAATATTGCATGCATGCAAAAGCGAAGAAAAAAAAAAGGATCACTTCCGAGAATGAAATGGCTAGGGGAATTACATTAACAAAACAGTCGTGGAAGAATAAACGAAGAATTGATGCACCCATACGTGCTTCTTTGTTTATGGCAGATTGAACAACAGGTTTAACTGTTGAAAAGAGATGTGGGCAAGATTTGGAGTAGAAATCTTTTGAAAGCTGAGCATTGGAGCTCCCCATGGAGAGCATAACTAGGATGGCCAAGGTTACAATGGCTTTGGAAAATGACGAAGAATCCATTGATGAAGCAAGAGCTGTTAGATGATTAGCTAGTAAGATTTGTTTGAGATGTTCAAAAGGAGTGGAACAAAGTGGTATTTATACACTGAATTAGAGAGCCTTCTCGAGGTTCTTAGGCTCGGCAGGTTACCTAACTCAGGCTCTTGGTGCATGGTATTTTCTACGTTACGAATATAGTTAAAGATGACTATTGCTAAGTGATTTTTATTGATTGATGAAAAGATATAAAAAGAGAAGGGTTAGGATTAGACTTTGAGAATGAAAACACGTTTTCTCGGCTTTGAATTGTCTTGCTACAAAGACTTATGATGTGAAGCGTGAGAATTTGTCAAAAATCTAATGGTTTAGGTAAGAATTGGCAAACACAAGGGGTCCCTTTAATTTGAAGCTCCTTGATCTCTATGATTCTGTGAAGACCAAGGGCGCGCATGAGATAAATCTCAATATAAATATGAGGGTGACTTGCTCTCTTTTGAAAATATATATCGTACAAATAATCTTTGACCGTAAGCCAAAAGTACAGAATTTATCCCTCTTGGAATTTAGTGGTTGAAGTCGTTAATTTGTTTGCTTTATGCTACGCGGGTTTTAATTACCTATGACGCGATGGCTACAGAAGGCTTCTAATTGAGTGCTGGATCTCTAACAAGTAACAAACCCTTCTTCGAATCTAATTTTCGTTCCACACCATATATAATCCGAGCTAGTGTCTATACTGATCATCGATCACCCTCGGAATGAGAATAAGACAGCATGTTCACTGTTGTTTCTACATCGAATTTCTGTGCACTCCTAGAAAGATTTTAAGCGTGCACTCCTTGAGCATTTACATGAATAAAATATCTTCGAAGGTTTGAACCTAAAAAGTCGAACAAAGAACCACTATGCCACCTTCTTAGAGCTTACTGTCTACATAACGAGGCAAATAGAAGTACAGAGAGAGAGAGAGAGACGCCCATTTACAAATTATATTTAGCAATGAATGGAGTTAGTTGGAGCTAGACTTTTTTCGACGTGCTCGATCACATGTTTATACTTTAAGCGTTGAATTTTGTAAAGTATGTCCATGTGAAAAGAATCAATCCTTCTAATGATGCAGAAATGGGCTGGCTTAAAGCATAAGATTTGCGCTATCTACCTCTTTGACTTTATAATTTAGTTAGGCGTGTTGATATTGAAGTTTGGTCTTAATATAAATTTAGATAACCATGAAATTTTATAACTTTACAAACGGAGTAGCCCAGCAGATTTTTTACGTCCCTTTCATAGCCAAAAAGAATGACTTTTTCAGGAAACATGGCCTGAGAAAGCTGGTTGGCTGTTTAGTAATTTGATTTTTTTAAAAAAAAAATTCTATCAAATAATTTGACAGAATTAATATTCTAATTGAGTACTGGATCTCTAACAAGTAACAACCCTTCATCGAATCTAATTTTCGTTCCAAACCATAATCCAAGGGTCTATACTGATCATCGATCACCCTCGGAATGAGGCCTATCTATCTAGAATAAGACAGCATCTTTACTGTTGTCGGAGTGCTCAAACTTCTACTTCAACATCATGTTCGTTGCTCTGTCTGTCATTGATGCTGTCCCTTGTACTGTTTAGGGGACGACTATATGCGTGAATTTATTTTTTCAACTGCTACTCGCGGATAACTTGTGCAAGTTCTCTTAGATACTCGCCCTAAGAGTATCGTTAATATACTGATTAAATTAAAAATAATATTTTACTAGTAACATGTTATATTTATAAATGCATATACCAACGAAATAAAACATGTAATTGTTTTGGCGTGCTTTATCTATATATAAGTTTTTTATTTATTATTGATGGATTCATCGATAGTTCATAAATTACCGACAAGAGTTTTTCAGATGGACTATTTTTATCTATGATTTCGTTGGTAACATATATATCGACGGACTGCTGGTGTAAATACTAACAGAAATTTATGTCGGTAAAACTGTTAAATCTAGTAACAAAGTAAATTGCATTAAAAGCAAATTGTGTAATAAATAAATTGCAAGATAGATACAGCATAAAACCGTAAAAAGAAAATTATAAATAAAATGATAGATTAAATATAAAGATAGAGCACTGAGTTGAAATTAAATAAAAAGAAAATAAATTGTAAAAACATAAATTGCAAAAGAGTAAATTACAAGGATAAATATCTCGACAAAGCTTGTATTGAAATTGCATATCAAGGTAGGCAAAAAATAATACAAAGAGTTATACTGCTTAAATACTATTTTAAGATCTAAGTATACTTATGATGCAAATATAGAAAGAAAAAAAAACCGACTTAAAAGTTAGTTTTTGACTAGAAAAGGGTTTTAATTAGGATAAATTGGTGAAGGAAACAAATTATTGATTTTCAAATCAATAGAATAGGATTTTAAATCTTTTAAAAAATTTAAACAGAAAAAATCTTGTGTTAATTTCAACTTAAAATTGATGCTGTTTAGCAAGAAGTGGTCGTGCTAGCTGCCAACTTTTTACTTGAGAAAATGTGTCCGTGGTTGGATTTTTTTTTTTTTTTTTTTATCTACCAATGAAATCTACTGGGGCAAGGCCATCTCCATCGTTGGTCCAGACAAGACAAGATTTTATTAATAAAGAGTTTCTTTTAATGTTAAACACCACCAGTTGAAATATGCCACATGTCACTTGAAAGTCAAATTTATGGTGACTTCCATCGACCATTAACAAGTAAACCTGTTATGTTTACCGGAGCTAACCACGAATTTAATTGTTAAAAATATTCCATAAAATTGATAATGATAATAATAATAATAATAATAATAATAATAATAGTTTAGTTGTTTTTCCTTTAGACATCCTCGAGAAAAAAAGAGATAAGCTTAATTTAAAAAATGTAGCTAACTAACAGCCTCAAACCCGACAAAAATCCACCAAAAAAATCAAGCAGGATTGACAACCTTGTTCTGCCACAAATCAAATCATTTTCTGTGTTTTTTCTAGGTTTCAGCATCGGCGTGTGGGACAAATGCGCCAGCTCTCCACATTGTATGCCCACGCGCCAGGGCGTGAGGCGCATGTGCCACCCCTATCTAGTTCAGGTCCAGCATTCTCCAATCCGTTCCAGCAGCTCTCATAGGTGTTTTTCGGATCCCAAATAAATTTTTATTCAGTTTTGAATAAATCGTACCACATTTATAATTTTTATTCTTCGTTATTATTGTGAATATTTGAAGTATTAGGTTACATCTCACGCTCGTGGCTACCCTGGGGGGGGTAGGGGTATGAAGCACTGTCAGTTTATTTTTGTTTTAGCAGAATAAGGATGCAATCTATATACCCTATGATGGGATTGGACTGACGGGAATAAAACATTTTATTCGAGATATAATAGTTTGTTCTCGATATGATGAGTGTTTGTTTGAACTTTGTAAATTTGTCTTGGCATGACACTGAGTTGTGTTCTTCTGGTTGCTAAAGATCACCCCATGAGCTTAAACACTACCTACCTAGGTTTATTCTTGGATATCGCATTCAATGCAAAACAATTTCTTGATGTTAGTGTTGTTCGATCTTGCTTTGTTCATTGATATGTTTATATATATATCATTACTCAAAATTAGCTTCAGAATTATAAATTTTAATTAGGTTATTACTTGAAAATTACATTAAGCATGAACGAGTTTTGATTTTTATATTTTTTACTTCTTTTAATTATTTGAATGTTCTTCGTCAATTTAAATCGATCCATGAATTGTAAATTTTAATTAAATTTTTTTTTATATATCGCATTAAAAATAAGTAAATTGATATTATTTGGATTAACCCAATACAATTTGATATTGACTTATTAAAAGTAAATAACAACTTTTTGTACTCATTTCAAAAGTAAGGATTAAGCATTGTTATTAAATTCAGGTCTCAAATCACCATACTAGACCTTAATAATTTCTTGCCTTCAATAATAAATGTACATATTTCAATTTAGGTGAATTTTTATCATATAAGTATAACAAATACCCTTTTATTATTAAAAAAAAAAAACATCTTATTTCAAGTAAGATGAATAAATTAATTGTTATTTTTTCTATTATATAACCAGAACCTTTAAAAATAAAGTAAAGTTTCTAATGATTATAAAACTAGATGATAATTTCTATTTTCAATTTTATATTGGCTAATGAAGAGTATATAACAATTTTTTGTGCCCATTTCAAACAAATAGGATGGGTCAAGGATGAATTAACCATCATCATCATCTTCGTAGGTTTAGTGTCAATATTTCATTAATGAGATTAGACCTTGTTATCAAGGTTAGGTCTCAAATCACCATCCTAAATCTTAATAATTTTTTACCTTTAATAATAAATACACATATTTCAATTTAGGTGATTTTTTATCATATAAACATAATAAATACCTTTTTATTATTAGAAAAAAAAAAACAACTTACTTCAAGTAAGATGAATAAAGTAATTCTTATCTTTTCTATTATATAATAAATTGCTTACCAAGAACCTTTAAAAATTAAGTAAGATTTCTATTCCTATATTTAACTCAACAGAGACTCAATTTCATGAGATTATATATATATATATATATATATATATATATATATATATATATATATATATATATATATATATAGTAACGTCATGATCCTTGTGTGTGAGATAACAAGCAAATTAAATGGTTATGGTTCCTTACAAGTTTCTCACGCTTTATTATCTCCTGGTAGCTTGTTCTTCTCTCGTAGCTGATTGCATGCTATCACCAAATCACCACTCGAAAACAGCCCAAAAGCGTTTGCTATATTTGAGCCATAGTTTTCAGCACGGACAGTTCAAGATCTGGGTTTTAAATTTTAATTAGATAAACAGGTTATTCGGTTATTTTTTTAAAAAAATAAAAATAATATTGTTGTAAAAAAAATTAAAAATTAATAGATTGTAACCAGGTTTTTGACTGGATCTTATCAGATCAACCAGGTTACTAATCAACCGGGTTACACTGAATTTTTTTTTTTAATCTGGTATAATTACAGCCTCGAATCGGCCGAGTTTTAAAACAACGATTTGAAGGAGTTTGTGAAGTTATAAAAAAGGAAAACACGCATGGGGTCATTTTTCACTACTGCTTCGTTAATGTCAGTACATGAAATTAATTCTGGCATGCTTTATCCTTTAGTATATGTATTACAACTTCTCAATCTTTCATGTTTATTAATTATTTAATTTTTTTTTTTGCGTTTTTTCCTTATTAAAAACTGATGATCAGCAATCTATTTGGACAATGCTGCCGCTAGGGTTGTGATGGGTCTCTTCTGTTGGATGACATTGCCATCTTTACGGGTGAGAATTAAGACGGCCGTTCCTAACAATGGCTCTATTAGAGTGTAATTGATGACATTAAAGCTCAAGTAGAAAGAGCTTGTCCTTGCGTGGTGTATTGTGCTGATATTGTTGCTCCGGCAGCCAGAGACTCGGTTGTTCATGTAAGCTCCAAAATAAATAATTAGTAGCATGCAAAGCATAAAATTTCTCACTCTTATTTTAGTCAATATTTATGACCTAGACTATCTAAATGTTGGTATTTCTCATTCTAGAGTTGAAACATAATTATGATAGCGAGGCCAGTAATACTTTTTAGGCCTATGTAGTTGGGTTGGGAAGAAAGATTCTCTCACAGCTAGCAGAGCTTCCGCAAATTCCCATGCGATCTTGTTTATTTTTGTGTTTTAAAAATATTTTTGAAATAGTTTAGATTTTTTTTATATTTTTACTTTAAATTAATATTTTTAAGATCATTTTAATATGTTGATGTTAAAAATAATTTTTTAAAAAATAAAATAAAAAATATTATTTTAATATATTTTTAAATACGCCCCACTTCTAATCTAAGCACTCTCGTATCAAGCTTTTCTGCACAAGGGCTCTCTTTATAGGACATGGTAGCTCTTTCGGGCGATACAGTTTTATTTGACTACGGCTTCGTATTATCATAGCACAAAATAAAAAAGGAAAATAACTCAGCTGTGATTCCATTGGCTCGGAGGAAAAAAATTAGAGACAATTCTCCATTTCAGCTGATAATTTAAGCTTAATCTGAAAAAAATCATGGTATAAATTTGACTGCTGCTGCTCTCAAAATTACTTCAATCTGCATCCTTATGATTGCAATTCAAGATTTTTACGAGTGCACCAATTAAGACTCACCGTGACTTCCGTCGAACATTCTTTTGTTGAGAAAAACAACTCGGCTTGTATCAAAATTCATTTGCAGAAAGCGGCCCATCTTTTATGACTGGCAGCAGTATTATATTATTATAAATAACTAAAAAAAAATCAGAATTTTATTGTGGACTGTTTAGTGCAGTCCACAGTAAAACACTGATTTTTTTTTCCTGCTGCTTTATGGTTTTTGTTTTTTTTTAAGTTCTTTCTTTTGGCTGTTTTTTTATACCTTTTGAAAAATTATTTTTTATATTTTTTTGTTTTTTTAGCAAATTTTTTTCTTTAATTTAGTTTATTAATGTTTTATTAATGTTAAATTTTTTTATTTAGTTATTAGATTTTCATGACATATTTTTTGGATTTAACGGGTTAACTTAAAATATATATATTTTGCTTTTTATTCTTTTTAATTAATTTTTTTAGTTTAGTTTAGTTGTTAATGTTAAATTTCTTTCTATTTAGTTATTAGATTTTCATGACATATATCCCGAGTTTCACGAGTTAACCTGATTTCACGGGAGAACCCAGTTAATTATGGGTTGACCCGTCAATTTTTTTATTTATTTTTATTTTCATAATTTTTTTTGTTTAATTTAGTTTGTTAATGTTAAAATTTTTTTATTTAGTTATTAGACTTTCATAACACAAATCCTGGGTTTAACAGGTTAACATGATTTGACGAGTTAACCCGGATTTGTTTTTGATTTTTTCTTTTTAATTTATTTTTTTCATTTGTTTCAATTTGTTAATATTCACTTTTTTTTTATTTAGTTGTTAGACATTCATGACACGGATCCGAGGTTTAACGGGTTAACTTGGTTTGACGAGTTAACCTGAATTTTTTTTTGCTTTTGTTCTTTTAAATTAATTTTTTTCATTTAATTTAAATTGTTGATGTTAAATTTTTTTTCTATTTAATTATCAAACTTTTATGACACGGATTCCGGGTTTGACAGGTTAACCTAGTTTAACGAGTTAGTTCAGTTAATTCTGGGTTAACCCATTAATTGGTTTTTTCATTTTTAATTATCAAACTTTCATGATGCGAATTCAAGGTATGACGGGTTAACCCAATTAATTCATATATTTTTTTCTTTTTATTCATTAGTTTTTTTTCTTCCTATTGGTTTTTTTCTTTGTTTTTTTTCTTTTTAACTAATCTATTTAATTATCACAATTTTATGACACGACTTTACAATCAGACCCACGTCCAATGCTATTGGGTCTGGTATTGCAGTCCAGACACGTTTATACTAAGGGTTAACTCAAGTTTAATGTTATTATTAATATTATAAATATTACTCTTGGATCAGGCGTTGCAACCAAATCTAAGACTTTTACGTATAACTTTGCAAAAAAACTTAACATTTTTAGATTTTAGTTTTTTTTGAAATACAAAAAATAATTAACTCGTGGCATCGCGTGGCTCTAGGTTCCCTTCAAGGAACTGGAGTAACGGAGAAAAACCATTACCATCCCATGAACTGGATAAAGAAACAAAAGAGAGAGGAAATCGTGATATCATTCAAGATGTTTCGCCCATCTCAGAAGCTAGAGCTTGCAACATAGTTCCACTAGAAATTGTGTAGAAACAAGAATCAGAAACTCAAATGGTCAGCAAAATGAAATAAATGCATAATATTTACAAATCTTGTAAACAGAAAACTCATTACCCGTAAATTTTACTCCCTGCAAAATAGAACTTGGAAAATTGCAGAGAAATCTATCCAGGTTCATTTCCTTGAACATTTTTCTATGGAAAGACATAACCTTTCGCCCAAGGATTTTCCGTGCATTAAACTACTACACCCAAACATTGCCATGCACACGAGTTAGGAGGCATTTACAGCAGAACATGAGTATTAAACTATTCTACTTGTACATGTAAAATTTCATGGTTAGTCTGACTTGATAGCTCATCCTATAGTATAGAATATTCTCCATCTCGATCCAATCAGTCCAACTCATTACTTGAACCAACCTCCTCCTCTGAGAGTTCAAATGCATCGATTTCTGCAAAGTAAGCTCTCTGCTGCTCAATATAATCCTGTGGCAGGGCATGCTTCTTCTCATCTCCATCAGGCAGTGCCCTGCATCGTCTCTGTAAAAACATCGTAGAGTTAAAAGTCAAGCTAAATGAGTTTAGATATGCATTTCTTTTAAAATCTAGAGCAAGAAAGCTAATTTACAAAATGATGCAAGAAGAAACAGAACAGTTAATTTAACAACCGACTCTACATAAGACAAACTATTTCATGACCACAGAGAAGAACAATTATTAATTCCCTTAAAATTGCCAGCGATGCTTCAAATAAATACTCGATCAACAGTATACAGGATGCAACCTGATTATGCTCCTAAAAGAAAATAGTAAAAGGGTTTCAGAAAGCAAAAGGTGCGAAGCACTTATCAAATGCTTCTTTATAAGAGCACAGCCCCAATTTCTCAGCTTGAAATCAATGGGAGAGGGTAGCAATAACAATAGAAATCATCCATATGATCACAGAAATCAAAATGACCCAATGACCAGGAGATGCACGCCTCCTTACAAAATTTTAGAATTAAAACTGATTTGCTTAACAATAGTGAAAACAATGCCAAAGCCAATGGTTAGAAGTACAGACTACATTGATCCCCCAACCTTTTTGCGATGCGCTGCCAAAGACTTGGATGGATGAGTAACTCCAACATCATTCATTTTATACCTACAATGGAGGCAAAACCAGAAAGACTTTTGTTAATGAAGACTGGAAACAAGGTTGAGAGAGCATAATGGTATGACAACACATTTGTTTTTCATCAACCAGAAAGATCTATAATGAGAGAATCTGCACATAAATGAATACATAGGGAAGCACATTGGAGCAAAATATTACATGAAATTAAACCAATTAGCAATATTTTCATGCAACAACAAAAATAAGTTTTTTAGTTGAAGCAGCATATGCTATTACAATTGCTAAGATTTTAGTTCATGGACTTCAAGGCTTTTCATATCTGTGTTCGACCAATATCAAAGTCAGAGAACCTAAGGAAAACCGAACTCAGTTTCACCAAGTTTAAGCATAATGTTGTTTACTACACCTTAAGCATCCATCAGAATACATCTATGAGAGATGAAACCAAAATAAATAACATGAGTGGAATAAGGAAAAAAAAATACATTTACATCCTTTTAGACCATTCTATCCCTCCACTTTGCACAGAGTTTCAAATAATTAGAAATTGAATTGCTAAAAGACCACAGACCTCTAGAACATAAGTAGCTATCCTGTTTTAACATGTGAATTCACAATTGGCACTAAATACCACAAAGCCACAACCATCAACATTCAAAATTCCACAATTCAATCAGTTATTCATTTACAGAGGGAGTAGATGCCTTTTCAAACAATAAAAATCCAGTTAGACATTGCCAATAAAATGTTAGACACTGCCAGCTCTTCTGAATACAAACCTATATAAATCGATGATTCATTCATCACAAGAACGATGTAAAGTAGCTGGCTGTTTCGAATCACAGTTATAACAATATCTATACGTGTATTCATCTTCATGTTAATGAATTCGTATTAAGTGGGTAAAAGAAAAAAAAAAGACAAAACAAAGATTAGTGAATGAAACTTTACGAGGCGAATTCGGTCTTCGGTGCAGGAGTGAAACTTGCCCTCCCTTTACTCTTCCTTTTACCTTCGGTAGACTGTCTCCGAGTGTAAACTGAATGCGGCTCAAAAATCTCATCACCGAAACTTCCTAAATATCTCACATCATAAAACATGATCAATCTCATTAGCTCTCAGAATTCAGGAAATGAATAAATACATAAACCCGGAGAAATTTACCAAACAAGCATACTCCCTCCACAATAATATTGCATCCAAAAATAACACAGAGAAATCGAATTGTGCTATATCAACAACAATACACAAAAGGGTAAAAACCCATTAAAGAATAATACCATTCATGGCGAAAGTTAATAAGATAACAAAAACCCATAAATCTAAAATCACGCAAAGAGCAATTACTCGATAAAAAAAAAAACGAACTGGAAACCCTAGATTACCAGGAAGAGGAGAGGATTCAGGTGGGTGAGAAGGTGTCGGGGGCGAAACGGCGGCGGATTTGGAAGCAGGGGTCTTGTGGGAGGGGGTGGATCCAGGTTTGTTTTTGGTGTTTGGGAATTTATGAAGAGAAAAAGAGAGATTGGATGGTTTCTTAAAAGAAGAAGAAGAAGGAATGTTGTTAGTCGATGATATTGAGGAAGATGGTGAAAGGTTTGTGCAATCTGCCAGTGGCTTTCTGCTGCTTCTTTTCTTATTATGATTATTATTAATCTTAATATTCTCTGCTTCCATTGTTTTCGATAGATTCTGCTGCTGTTATTAGACACTATATAGATGGTGTGAAGAGGAAGCTAATAATGAGAATACAGCGACCGATATTTATTTGTATTGACGAGCGGGAAATTCTGCAATCGGAGGAGAACGGAGATGTTTAGATAACCGGCCGTGATTAAAAGTATTCTTGAATCGTTAAATTCTTTTTTTCGTTTAAACAGCATGAAATTTTCTTAAAGCGTAATTAACTTCAGCGTTAATCTTGACTCGATTATTAATCCAAATTTTAAATTAAACTATTTAGGTTATTGATATGAATTAATTGATTTAGATTAAAGGTAACATAAACAATATTTTTTAATTGAAAAAAATATTATTTATACTTTATAAAATGAATTAAAAAATATATAAACCAGTAAATAAAAAGGAGTTGTTAATATTAATTAAATACTATATTAAAAAAATAATTTTTATAATATATATATATATATATATATATATATATGCAAATATCTTGTATTGACTATCATTATTTTTAAATGTTTTCATTTATTTTATCTTAGTGGTTAATTGTTATTGCTAAAAATATATGATTTCTTCTTTCTTTTTTTTTCTATGTAGGCTTTCTACAAATATAGCTAATTTATATGAAATATAAGAGGAAAGAAATTCAAGACAAATCAAACTAATCTCTTTAAAATATCATGTAACTAAAAAAATGTAAGAAAAAATTCACTATAAAAAACAGTTAATTTAATAGAAATAATTAATGAAAAAAATAAATAAAATAAAATAAAAAATAAAACATCAAGTGCACAAGCTTAATCTTAATAAATAAATAAAAAATGAAGCATATGTTTGGTTTTTTTTTTTACCTCAGTATTGTTTGCTTCTTTTTTTATTATGTGGATGACATGATCTTGCAATGGCAAGGGACATATTGCCTTTTAGGCTACTCCCTCCAATCTGGCTACCATTGCATTAGCTAAAAATCGAGACGGTTTAGGTCTAAAAGCTATTTTCAATTTATTTTAATTTAAAAACCTCCACAAATCACCTATCTTTCTTAAAAACACCTCAAAATCACTCTAAAAAATAAAAAAAAAACTAGAAAAAAAATCTAAACAAAACCCGATTTATTTTTTCAGGCTTGTTAATAGAAAAAATCTATCATCATTGAACTTCTCGCGTCGAATTAAACCAATTGACACCATAAATGACAAGATTCCCATAAAAAACGGTCATTCACCATTTTTTTTTTCTCTCCTTCGCCATTTTTAGGTGATTTTCTCTTCTCTCTTAAACTTGGGGACTAAAATGTTACAAAAACTAAAGGAATTGCCGTGTAAGAAAAAAAAAAGTAGGTGGTCTAAACAAAAACTTTTTTTGAGATTGACCATAAGATTTTCATATTTTACATTTTAGTCTTTTTTTGTTGATTTTTTTTCTTTCCTTAACAAATTTTAATAAATGAGTCATTAATTTGAATAGAAGGCTTTTGCAATTTGTTTTGAGATTTGGAGTCTCATAAAACATTTATAGGTTTTACTTTATTTTTTTAGTTTCAAAGAACTCTTGCAAATTTCAGTTAAAGCCTGTCATCAAGAGGTTCTTGCTATTGAGTCTCAAAAGACTCTCATAAATCTTTCTTTACTTTTGAGTATTAAAGGAATCTTATAATTTGTACTCAAAACTTGAAGAGTCTTAGAGGACTTTTGCAGGTATTTCTTAAGTTTTTGAGTCTCAAAGAACTCTTGCAAATTTGAGTTAAACCCTGTCATTAGAAGGCTCTTGCAATTGAGTCTAAGAGACTATAAAATCTTTCATTGCTTTTGAGTTTAAGAGAACTCTTGCAATTTGTTATGCAAATGAGTTTCAGAGGACTCTTGAAAATTTTTCTTTACCTTTTATCTTAGTGGATCCTTATGAATTTAAGTCAAACTTTGCCATCATTAGGCTCTTATGATTAAGTCTTAGAGTTACTTTTGAGTTTTATAAGACTCATGTAATTTGTTTTACATTAAAATCTTAGAGGACTTTCATACAATTTTCTTTACTTTTTATCATAAAGGACTCTTACAAATCTAAGTTGACCCTCACCATTAATAGGCTTTTGCAATTAAGTTTTAAACAACTCTTGCAAATCTCTCTTTACTTTTAAGTCTTCGCAAACTCTTTCAATTTGTTTTGATATTTAAAGCTTTAAAGGATCCTCGCATGTTTTTCTTTAGTTTTGGACTCTTAAAAGATTCTTGTGAATTGAGTCTAAGAGACTCTAAAAATCTTTCATTACTTTTGAGTCTAAGAGAACTCTTATAATTTTATTTTTTTTGCAATCAAGTCTCAAAGAACTCTTACTGATTTTTCTTTATTTTTTGTCTTGTCAAACTCTTGCAAATTTAAATCAAACCTTTCTATCAGGAGGCTTTTATGATTAAGTCTTAGAGGACTCTCATAAATATTTCTTTACTTCTGAATTTTATTAGACTCGTGTAATGTTTTCTAAAATTAAGTCTTAAAGGACTTTTATAAAAGTTTCTTTATGTTTTTGTCTTAGAGGACTCTTGCAAATCTGAGTCGACCATTGCCATTAAGAGGCTTTTATGATTGAGTTTTAGAGGACTCTTACGAATCTCTCTTACGGATCTCTCTTTACTTTTAAATCTTAGCAAATTCTTTCAATTTGTTTTGATATTTAGAGCCTTAAAGGACCCTTGCAGGTTTTTCTTTAGTTTTGGACTCTTAAAAGACTTTTGTGAATTTAAGTCAAACACCGTCATTAAAAGGCTCTTGCAATTGAGTCTAATAGACTTTAAAAATCTTTCATTGCTTTTGAGTCTAAGAGAACTCTTGCAATATTTTTTTTTGAAATCGAGTCTCAAAGGACTCTTTCTGATTTTTAGTTTATTTTTTTTTATCTTATCAGACTCTTGGAAATTTAAACCAAACCTTTCCATCATAAGGCTCTTATGATTAAGTCTTAGATGACTCTCACGAATATTTATTTACTTTTGAGTTTTATTAGACTCAAGTGATTTTTTCTAAAATCAAGTCTTAGAGGACTTTCATAAAATTTTCTTTACGTTTTGTCTTGGACTCATGCATATCTAAGTCGATCCTTGCCAATAAAAGGTTTTTATAATTGAGTTTTAGAGGACTCTTACAAATCTCTCTTTACTTTTAAATCTGAGCAAATTATTTCAAAATATCAGATTTATATATCAAAATCACTTAAAAATTCATATTAGATTTATATTTCAAAATAATTCAATAACAAATCAAATATATAAACGAATCATATTTATTTTAAATATAATATTATTTTTCTAATAATTCAAAATACTTTTAAATAATATTTATAATAATTTCTCACTCTATATCATACACACATATCCATATACACATATTTTATAAATACTTACAAGATATATTTCATCCTCATTTACATATATTATACAAATATTTTCAAAAATATACTTATACCAAATACTTATGCTTAAGTATTTCCAAGAAATATTATTACTCAAATACATGTATTATACAAATACTTTCAAAGATATACTTATATCAAATATTTACACGCACATGTATTTCCTCACACGTATATAAAACACCTATACCCCATACATTATATATAGTATATCCAGTGATATACTTATATCAAACATTCACATACATATATATTTCCCAACATGTATATCAACACAACAATAAAAACAGTTCAAAGAAGACAAAAAGGAATCACAACAAGATGAGAAGGATTCTAAGCTCCACATATTACAAGAACTTTTAAAAAATAGATTATAAGGTTTTAACAAAAATAAGGCTAGAGGTTTTAACAAAATTGGGCTCTAATACCACCTTTGTCATGATCCGAATCCTGGGTTCATGACTGGCAGGTGTCGAAAGGACACATCATCTATGCTAAGCCTTAGAACGGACATATCAAAAAAACAAGTTATTCAAAAATACGTCATAATACTCATTACATTGTCAAAAATCCAAACTTAATTAAAACAGGGTAACAGTGGAGCGTCTAAGACATCAAATTAAAACTAAAAGGAAAGTCTCGTAAAATAAGCAAGGCATACCGACCAAAACTGAAGAAGAAGGAACACTCAACAAAGTTCACTTGCTATCAGAAACTAAGAACCTGAAATAATATTAAGAATGAGGGGTGAGTTCAACCAACTCAGTGAGGAAATAACATTTAATATTCATTTTAGATATTAATAGTTTGCAAGACGATTTATTTTGATATACATATACATATACATGTACATGTACATACTAAATGTATTATCATAAATTTGTGGAATACATGTCAGAGATCAGATGACACCCGAAGGTGACTAGATAACACGACTAAAAGATTGATGTCTTATCCCAAGTGTAGGAGTGTCGAAGTAATAAATAACCCGACAAGACTAGAGTCGAACCACAGAGAGGTGAGCTATATATATATATATAACAAAGTGTTTATGAGAATTTTATGGGATATTGATGTAAGGATAAAACAATTGTCAAGGTTAGAGAATTTACTAATGGTATTTCAAATAACTATAATATAAACTCTTTTTATTACTCAATTGGAAACCATACACAAAGGAGGTTCCAATCAGATTATAAATTGTTAACATGATTACATCAGTTATCTTATTTGAATAATGCTAATACTTGTAAATGTTGTCAGGTATTCATGATGTTAATTTATGTTAACAACAAATCAAGTTCCTCATAACACAGATGTTGGTTATACCGTATAGTTGGTTATGAAAAGATCAAGTATTTGTTGTACCAAGGGTTATACAACATAAATCTAGATTAACCATTTAACAAGTAAAGTATTAAGAGTGAATAAGATAACAAATACAAAACATGTCAGTATCAAACATTAAAGTCCATGATAAGTTTACACTATACTTATTCATACATCATTATTGTAACCTTTTCACCTTGATAAAATAAACTTAGATAAACATAATGAAAAAGAGAAACATAAATAAATAACATAAGAACATCAGTAGAGTAAAGGAAATGAAAAGCATAAACAAGAGATTAAGAAAAATATAACATGAAATAAAACTTAAACATTACAAAAATATAAAGAAATAAATAAAGGGCATGATCTTGATCTGAAAACCAAGACGCCTAAATGCATGGCAAATGCCTCCTTTTATAGGCTAAAATTCGAAACTATTGATTTGATGACTAATTGTTGAGTAGGTGACCACATCTTGACTTGGTGACAATCCTTATCTTCTTATCTGAATAAAACGTCATTGCTAACATTATAATTTGAACATATAGTCTTCATGAAAGTTCTGGAAAATTGTCTCAGCTTTCCAACAAAATAAGAATCGGTCTATTTGGACTTCTAAAACTCGAGATATGGGTTGAACATTGAATAGCGTCTGGCTGCAGGACAAATTTTGACTTCTCCGTTGTTGCTAGCATTTGAACTCAAAAATGGCACTTTTAAATCTTGAACTCTCATGAAAGTTTTAGGCCTATGTCTTAGCTTTCCATACATATAAACCAAACATAAATTCAAGTTCTACATCTCCAGTTATGATCCAATAACCGAATGGTGTTCTAGTTTGGACTGAACCATCATCTCTTTTATAAGCTTAGCCCTCTCTTTGTCTTCTCAATTTCAGTAGTTAAACTCATCAATCAATCCTTTGATTTATATGATAGGCCTGCATTTAAGATGAACATGTACCATAAATTAAAGGTACCTTATATTATTAGACATGTTACTATAAAACATGCTCTAATTAAGGAGTTATTGATACTTCAAGTGCAAAATGATGATATAAAACCTTGATAAAAATGCACTTTTAAGTACTAATCACCAGATGATACTCATAAGTGACCAGATAACACCCAAAGGTGACCACTGTGGGATGATCAATTGCCACAGGCTGATGTCTCTCTCACCGGCCAGGTATACAGAATACTATGTGCACATAGGCTAATTACTCTCCGTTAGCATGGAGTTACTGATAAGTCCTATATCAAGGCATAATAGATATTCACAGAATCATCAAAGAAACGTATATCATATCAAATAGAATTTAGTTCGACATAATTCAAGAATAAATGAGTACTCGAAAAATAAAGCAACATATATAAATATTCAAGAAATTTCCTAGTTGTACTTATTGTATAATCAACATACATATTTATTTATAATATATGCATATTAAAGATTATCCAACTCACCCGAAAAATATAGAACTAAAAAAAATATCAGATGAAAAATCTGAAAAACCTATTGAGGATTGTTAGGAGAACCTACAATAAATATACGAAATATACTCAAAAACAACTCAAAGCAACACAAATAAAAGATTTAAATGCATAAAAGAAAACCAGGTTTAGTCTCCTAGGTTTAGGGACTAAAACGATAATTATCCAAAACAGGGACCAAAATATAATTTTACCAAAACTGGACGAAACTATAAAAACATAACCATATTAAAATTTCACCCATAAACCATCCTCAATTCTTTCTAGAACGAACTAGGGACCGAACTATAATTTTTATAAAGTTTAGGGACTAAATGTAAATTCTCAAAATTGAGGGACCAAACTAAAAATATTCCAAATCAATTATCAAACTGAGATTCATCATCCTTAAACTTATAATAACACTGTCCAGAACCTTAAAATATATTTAAGGGTCAAATTATATTTTTTTTCCAAAGTTTAGGGACTAAACTGTACTTTTCATAAATCAAGCACCAAAATAAAATTTCATAATCTTCAACCTTAAGACCATTTTGTCCAGATTTTCCAATAAGGTTGAAATGAATTTCTTAACCCATAAAAATCAATTTAAACAAATCAACTCATAAATTTTTATTTCTAACAACATACTCAAAATCAATCACTTAACATAAAACCCCTAATAATCATAATTTAATCTTAACAACATAAACTTCAAATCCTTATAAACCCTAATATCTTTTTTTTTACCCTTCTATAAATAAATCATAATCAAAAGTAACATGAGAGAGAGAATCACTTACTTGCTATTTCCACCTTTCTTGAACCCGAAAAACTCAAGATCATAAACTGAAATCCTTGGTTTGATGAGGAGAGGGTAATGACGACCATAAGAATTAGAAAAGAGAAAAGTAATTCCCTTACAACTTTTTCTTATATACCTAGGTTAACTTAAGTTGGGTTTGGGTTGACTTAGGCTTGATTTTGGGCCAAAACTTTGGATCTTACACAAATCTTCTTGATTATATCCTAAATTACCCTATAACTTCTAATTTTTTGCAATTTTTTCCTTGCCAAATTCAATTAACAACCCTAAAGTTCAACACCTTTTTTTTCATTTTAGTCTTTGGTTACTGATTTATGCAAATTGACCCTCAATTTACTATTTATCTTTCTATTTTTTTCAATTTGGCCTTTGATTTTATAGATTTTAGTCCCTGAAGTTGCGTGCTTTTTACAAATTGGTCCTTAGTTTTGTATTTCTTCAATTACGTTTCTAATTGTCCATCAAACTTCAATATTTATGTAATTAAGCCCCAGATTTGACTAAATTAGCTTTTCAAAATTCCAATTAAACCCCAAATTTAATTTCTTCAAATTAAAGCCCAAATTGAACTTTTCTTGCAATTAAAGCCTCAATAAATTTAATTAAACCCTGAGAAATCCCAATTGATTCTTTAAACACCTAATTTTGAATTTTCCTTCCTAAATTCAATTTTCCAATTCAAAAGGCCATCATCAGTCTATATTGGACTGCAAATTTTTCCAACCTTGTATATTTTAATCTTTCCCAACTAGTCTTTGATAATTTTCTAGAAGTTCTCCATGTTCTCTCCACTAATATATATATTTTTTTCATTTTCTTTTTTTTTTTGTTTTTTTTCATTTTCTCTCTTTTGTATATTTATGTGGGCTCTAAAATAAAATAAAATAAAAATGATATTATTCAACTAACAATATCATCCGTAATGAATTTAAAAATTCAAAATTTTAAAAAGTGTGGTTGGATCGCGCAATGCCGAGCACTTAGGGTGTGTTTGGTATTGCGATAGCTGTTGTGGTTATGGTTTGAAAAAAATTATTTTATAAAAAATACTTTTAGTTGAGGTTGGGTTGTAAAAATATATGTTTGATTAAAACTGTGGTTGAAATTGAGGTTGAATAAAGAGTAGTTTAATGTGTTTGGTTAAGAATGCTTTTGAAATTGAGGTTATAAAATAATTTTAAAAAATATATATTAATATTTATGGTTTTTAATTTAAATATTATAGATTTAACTATTGCTATTACATCATGAAATAAATCATACTTGATATAAAAAATTTTTTATTGTTCCATTAAACTATCTACAATTCCATTACGTACAAAATTCATTCGACAAGAACTACAAAATTATGTAAAATATTATCAGGAATAAAATTGAGATTACAGTACGAGTAAATTTAATTCACCTTAAACTATTTTAAAAAAAAACAAAAAAAAATTGTTGTTCACGTTCACGTGAATAGTGCAAGTTGAAATCAATTAACTGCACTGGTTTTTCAAAAAAAAAAAACTGTTCACTAGTGAACAATGCGACAGGGGAGCATGGCTCCACTGTTCATTGGAAATCACCACTAGAAGTAGCAAAATGTTGCTTCTCCAAACCTGCGGCACGCTAGTGAAAGTTGGTGGGTCCTACCAAGTAAAATCATATTTTTTCGTTACCAAACGCTGATATGTGTGGCTGTGGGTGAACCTCACTCGCAGCCACATTACCAAACAGCATCTTAATGTACAACTTTAACCACCAAATTATGAATCATGACCCAAAACTTGTAAAGGAATTATGCGACAAAATACACATATCCAAATACATTTTGTATACACACAAAATCATTAGAGAAGATGGCTTAGCAAGAGTAAGGTGTGAGAAACCAGGCTGGCTGCAATGCTCCTTTGCTTTTGTTTTAGTCTTAAAATACTAGTATGATGTTTTAGTGTTGAGAAAGTAGTTACCTCGACGTGGGTAGCCCCACACATGTTGGCTGTTGTAAGGTTGGAAAGTCCCTCTCTCTGTCCTAACTTTCGGATTCTTCCCTTAAAGAAGCAATTATGCGAAGGGGCTATTCTTAGTTTTATTTAGAACTCACTCAAACGCCATACCCACCAAACTACATGTCTTTCTCTCATTGACAACAAAGCCCTTCACCCACTTTCCTTCGTTAACCTTGTTCTTTCTTTCTTTCTTTTTTCCTTTTCATTCTACTACCGAGCTTTACTCTAATATTTTATAGCACAATTGTTGATTATTGTAGTTGTTCATGTGTGTGTGTGTGTGTGTGTGTGTGTTTGTGTGAATTAATTCATTGTTTATAGAAAAGGGTGGTGTGGGCATTTCATTCAAGGTAGCATGTATAATTAATTACATACAGCATAAAGGAATCATGGTCTATTAATCATAATTTAATGTATATATATATATTCAGGTATAACAAACGGTTTGGTGATAACTACTTAGGAAAGTTGGCATGAGTTTAAAAGAGGAAACACCTTTCCTCCTCCTCGCTCTTCCTCCTCCTACCTAGCTCACCTTGCCTTTCCTTCTGTTATACAAATAAAGGCCAATCTTCAAATGGACTGCTCAATTTGTTGCTCTATGCCATTGATCTTAAGGCCTCCAAGGAATACCATTTGCGGAGCATGCTACGAGGGAGCTAAGAGCGTCATCACCTTGATGAACAAGCTTGAAAGTGATGAAACAGCTGACAAGGCCACCAATTCCCTACCTTCTTCGCCACATCCGTGTAAGGCAAGCTCTGCTTTTCTACTTGCTAGTTGATTTCTTTATTTGTTAATTAGTTTATATATATATATATATATCCATCAATGCAGTAGACACATGCCTTTAGCGATATTTAATCAATGGCTAAGAGTTTCCATCAGCACCACCTAAAGAAAGAACACAAAGATCACTGATTTGAGGTGTATTTCTAGGTCCTAGCTACAATTCTTACAATTGCACAACTGCTCTTTTCTCTCTCTGTCTTCAGCCTCAGCCACTTGCTAATATTCCAAGATGGATGATTAGTATGAAGGATAGAGAATCGGAACTGAATGAGAAGATAAGTTTTCTCAGTAGCTTTATTGCCTTATTTAAAGATCAAATTCTCACGGACATACAACTCAAGCCTGGCAATGATGGGCCTTCCATATCTGCACACAGAGCATTACTGGTGAGCTCAAACACAATATGAATATTTCTATTATTATCTACGGAATTCGAAGCTGAATTCTATGGGAATTGCTCGGAAAGTGCTCCTACCTATTAATTGCTTGGAATATACATTCGATCTTGTGTCCAATGCTTTTCGAAAAAGCATTCTTAAGCAATCATGTCTTGTAATTAACTGTGTACTTGTTGTCCTTGTAAACGCCCAGGCAGCAAGATCTGAAATATTTAAGAACATGCTGGACTCAGATGCGTACAAAGCTCCTGCAAGCGACACCATAATGCTCCCTGAATTGAACCATCAAGAGCTTGAGTCTCTATTAGAATTTCTGTACAGTGGAAACTTGCCTAGCGAAAAGCTGGAGAAGCATGTCTACTCATTGACCCTTGCAGCTGACAAATATGATATCCCATACCTGCTCAAATTTTGCGAAAGGCATATGCTCAGATTCCTGAACTCATCTAATGCTCTTGACGTGTTAGAAATCTCGGATACTTGTTCCAACAAAACACTAAAGGAGACTGCCTTGAATTTCATTGTAAAAAACATGGAGGATGTAGTTTTTTCTACTAAATATGAAGCTTTTGTACCAGAGAACCCACATTTAGCTGTGCAGATTACGAGGGCTCTTCTGATGGATGTCAAAAATAGAAGAAATAGTGGAGTTTGATCAAAAGGGCATCCAAGTATTCTATAAATTGACGCCACATTCAAATGTGCACGATTCATCTCTATGGGAAATAAATTACTGAGAAGTTTATTAATTTATAACCACACCCCGTTATTCTCACATTTCACATTTTAATTATATAAGAGGTTCTTATAGTATTGATTTTTTTTTAATTGAGAATCTTTTTAACATGACACATGAATTATTAATTTTTATTTTGAGTCATAATCCGAAAGATGAATAACTTTAAAGTATGATTCAAAGTTAGGAATTGCTTTTTATAAATTATGTCCGACATAACCTTAATTTATGACAAAAAAAAGAGAGAGAGAGAGAGTTAAAATGACGGTAAATTTAAACTATTTTTTATTAAAATATTCAAAGAAACCTTTTTGAAAAAGAAAGATATTATAAGTAATAATTCATAAATTAAAAGTTCAAAATTTTAACTTTGGAGTAAACCAAAATGTTTACTCAATTTTATTTTATAACTAATTTTTTAATTAAGTGAAATATTATTTGTAATCAATCAAATTTATAACTATTTTTTATAAACATTCACAAAACAACTTAAATGAGTTTATAAAAATCATGTAAAATATAATCTAAGACACTCAAGTAGGTTGGGTAATTATATCATTACAGTTTGTTGGAAAATAGAGGTTTCCTTGTTAATTAATGATCAAGCTAATTTTTCATTAATTTTTTTTTTAAAATGATATGTGTCACATATTGATTTAAATTAAAAAGCAAATTGATAAAAAAATATAATAAAAATTAAAAAAATTAAAAATTTATCACATATTTTCATTTATTTACAACTGGAATTGTTTTTTTTTTCACACCCGAAAGATTTTTTTAATTTTATTTTGAGAAGTTAAAAACAAATAAAATTTGATTAAATATTTTAATTTTGTTTTGAGAAGTCTATATGAATTTCAAGTGTATGAATCCCGTCCATCTTAACTATTTTTACTAGTTTATTCAAATACAAAGTGAACCACTATAAATATTGATCAAATGATACATGGCTATTTATTTTTGATATAAATAATGCACATCCATAGTTATTTTTATAATATATAATGGAATATCAATATGCTTATTTTTGTTCCTGCGTGAACAATTGAGGCTACTTTTTGATCTTGTTACTTTAATGGCATGACTTTAGGTTATTGTTGTATTGTTTATTTTTTTTTGGGCTAGTTTTTTTTACTATTGGCCTAGTGCATTGAACAATTTTATCTTATTTATGCTCTTGCTTGATTTCTAGCTTACTTACATGGTTAGCCCTTACCTTTGCTATTTTAACTTGTCAGTGGTTGCTTAATACAAAGTTACTTATCATCTATATGATGGTCTTTTTCACTTTTATGTGTAATTATTTAGAAATACGCATTTTAAATTGTTTAAGATATAAAGTGACCTTCTTAGTGGATGAAGATGATGTTTGTATTAGAACTTTTCATGCCCTTCATGTCAAGGTCCTTTATTTTAGAGTTAATATATCTCTAGCAAACATCTACCATTATGTATTATTGTTAGTCTAATTAACTCAATTTTATCTAGCATTAATCTTATATGGCTAATCTTTAGTATTGCATGTTAGCAATCTAAAAGGTGTTTGTCGCTGTTGATTACTAACAAACAAACTAGTCTTTTCTCATCCTAAAACGTATTCTTTTGGTATGACATATAGTCTAGCTTTATACTTCCTTACTTGTTTGTTTAGACATTACATTCTTTTGAACTACATTTTGGTTAACCGACCTTGTTATTATTTTTTTAAGGTCCAAAAGATGCTTGTGATTAATGACCAATTCATCATCCTTGTTATTGATATACTTTTTTTTATAATAGTATAAGTGCTAACTCTAGCCTTTGTCATGATCGATCAGGCTTTAACTAATGTATTTCTCATTTACCAAGAAGTTTTAATATAGAAGCAATAATCATTATTACCTTAAAAAGTGAGTCATTTTCCATCTTTATCTTTATTCTCCAAGAAGCAAATATAAACAACTTTTAATGCCTTATATATTCAATTCATAAAGATGACACAACTATTGATTTTATATTTTCATGATTCATGCCACTTATAATATTTCTTTTTCTATATTTGTTCAATAAAAGGGATTATATGATTGCTAAAGAGTTTGGTTTGTCCTTCCCTAATCAATTGGTTGAATATCTCTTCAACTTTCTTAATGTCCAATTGAGTATTTTTTATTTTTAGGATTTTTTAATAAAATGAGTCGAGTTTGGTTTATCTTTCCTTGATCAATGGGTCAAATATTTCTTCCCTTATTAGCTTTTTTTTGGATTTCTTAATAAAATAAGCTCAAATGATTTGTACTTTTTAAGTTTTGTAATCGATATTAATTGTTGTTGAAGTTATTGAAACTTCTTATTAGAGTCTTAACTGACCATTAAATGAGCAATCATAACTTTGTTGAAGTAATCAATTAGGTAAGTTCCTCTAAATGGTTTCTTTTCTGCTCCGTTAACCAATATCTTTTTATATTAAACAATATCATCTATAAGAGTATAAATACTTAAATATATTTGGTCTCTACAAATCATTTTTTGATATTCTATTACATCCCTTTTAAAATTAACTTAATGCACCTTTACTCTATTAGGGTTGTAGTGTACATGGTTTTCAAAGTCTTAAAACAAAGGACAAAGCTTTTTATAGACTCCCCTAGTTCATAGTCTATCCTAGCCAGGTCAATAATGTTACCTTTGGTTTAGTTATGTAAAAATGTTTGTAGGAACAAGCCTTCATTTCTTCCTAACTATTACTAGAGTCAAGTGGTAGTGTAGAGAAATAGTGAAATATAGATAACATTATTTTTGTAAAAGAATAAGCAACATTATTGTCATATTGATTATTGAACTAAGTAATGTGCTCCCTTTTTAATTGGTTGTACTCCCTAAAAACCATTTAAAGTCAACAATCATGATTCCTATAGAAATTGGATATAGCATGTCAATCCATTAATGATATAAATGATTGTATATAGGTATGGATGTACATCCAATATTGAGTTCCATCAACTATTAGGGTAATTCAACTCTATCAATTCTTCATTACTTGCTGGTTGACAATAGGTCCTTAGGATATAGGAAGATTAAGATTGTCTTATAAAAAGATAGTTTATGGGACACTAAACTACTTAAGTACATGTTGTATTTTTTTATATAGATAATGTGGTTGAGACATGTAATTTGCTTGAGACTACTTATACACTTATGGTGTAAGTTGTACCTTGTGAATGATCGTATGCTCAAATTAGACTAAGCTTGTTATAGTGTTTATTGTGTGGGCATGTGATACCTAGAATGTGGTTGAAAACTTTTAAACATTCTGAATAGAATGCTTGTTATCAAAGTATATCCTAAGACTTGGCCCCCAAGAAACTATCCAAAATGAGAGTTTAATCAACTTTACTTGAGCTTGTTATAGATTTGACTGAACTGATTGGTAATTTCTTGTATGGTCTTATTAACAACTATAATATTATTATTGTAAGTTATGTTATCAATATTTTCCATTTCTAGTTGGACAGCCCTTAAATCAACATTAAATAGATATAAGTTCTTGTAAAAGAACATACATTCAAAAGGAGCCACCACTAACTACCAAGAGTTTGGCTAAACCTGTTAGGATCATCTAATCATGCAATAAAGCCCTAGAAAGGGATATCTATAAGTTTGTGCTAGAGACATAGAAACACTAACATACCTATGGGCAATTGATAGATACAATGATGATGGGAAATATGGTAGTGTTGTGGACTATATTAGGGCATTATGGTTTTTGTCCAATTGTAGTTCTTTGTTGATGTTAAAGATCCATCATATGGAATGTTTGATTGAGGCTACTCTTTTAGCTTTTGTTTTTATAAGTTTTCTTTGGACTTCTTGTGGCAAGTGAAATGATCTCTATCAGTTATGCGGACTAGCTAATCGTCATTCATTATAACCATGTTTTTACCAATTTTTTTTTTTTTTTTGCAAAATTACTAATATGCTATTTTTTTAACAAATTAGTTTCACTAGGCATGTCAATCTATTGATTGATTGAAATGAAAATTTATTGATTGATAATTGTTAACCTATTAATCAATCATTAACTCTTTGATCAATATACTACATGTTATTTACATCTTCTTTCCACTTAAAAGACACTATAATTAGGAATTTAATGCCAAGAACCTCACAAATCAAATAGAATATGTAATTCTTAACTTGGTTTAACTTCAATCTCATTTGTCTTCGTAGTTTGCTAAAAAACACAAAGTGAACAACTTATCTTGATCGAATGACACATGATTGTTTATTTTTGGTATAAATCATACATAATAATGTTCTCTTTTATTTTTTAAAATACTACTAAGATATCATTTGACCAACAATCATGTAGTAAGACTAAATTCACCTTTTAAAACAAATAGAAATTAAAATATTCATGTAGTTTATATTGAGAATTTATGTTTTCATAGTTTATCTTGGGATTTTAACTATGATTGCTAAACATATCTACTTAACTATCAATTTAGTATTACAAAAGTTCTATTTCTCAAACTTTATTTTTATTAAAATATGGATTCAAATCCATTTATCTTATATTTAATTCCATATGCACTATACAAGTTGGAATTTTTTTAATGTTTAATTGGTATTTTTGTTGTAATTTTTGGAGTAATTTGATATTTGCTCATTAAATTATACGTGTTGTCAATAATTGATCTCTTGCATTTATGTTATCCATGATTGATCCCTTGCATATATGTTTTTCCTAATCTTTATGGGTATATCTCTGAAATAGTCAAAGCCATATATACTTCCTCCTAGCTAGGAAAGAAAAAGATATACTTCTTGTTTAGAATTGTGGTCATGTATCATGGGTAAAAATAAAGCTAGCATATTGCATATAGTATGCTCACATGTTGTAACCGGAAAGAGAGTTTGTTTGGCCTCCTATTTTTCTAATTTTTACGTTCTTTGTCTTAAATGAAGTGATTAAAAATACAAAATATGTATTTGACGAGGATTTTAATACTTCATTTCTTAAATTTTCAAGGTGGAAAGTAATTCTATTGTTATTATGAATTTGAATTTTTAAAATTATATTTGTCTATTAACTAAAATAAATAGACTCTCATCTTAAAAAAAATATTCCTCGTGCCTTTTAAAATGAAAACTAATATGTGTGTGGATGCGTGTGTGTGGATCTTAATTAAATTATATAATAATATATCAACTTAAAAAACCCTATGTAATTGATAATTTTTTATTTTTTTGCTTATATTATTTAATAGATTTAATGTATTAATGAAAGTAGTTATTAAATTATATAACATTCCTATTTATTTTAAAAATAATAATGTATGTGATGTTTTCATTATTGTTTATTTTTTTAATTAAATTATTTAAAAAAATTCATTTCATCAATAGAAGAATTCACCTTTTCAAAATAATTTAGAAATCTTTTAGAAAAAAAACTTAACTTTAGGTTATGTCCTTAATAATAATTTCAATTCATACTACACAACAATAAATTACCAATAATTAGGTGATTTAAATCCCAACACATAAATAAATAGTTAAACATGTTTAATCTAATAATACAAAACAAAGCAATTATTATAGTACGCAAAACAACACAATAAGACACAATAAGAACGAAAGGCTCCTAGTCATAATTTAATTAACTATCTATAGAAATTAGTCATAATTGAGAAAAACATCCATGTTTGGTATCTTTGCCACCCAATTAGGTTGTTTTATTAAAAAGATCCATAACTATTCTTAATATGTGACATCTCAGGCTTGAACCTTCGCCTCCTTAAGTGAAGAGAAAAAAAATAAAAAAACATATGAATGAAGATATATATATATATATATATGATAATTATTTTTTTTAATTACTTTGTTGTGTTGTCAATCACCTACTTGCATGTACAATTATTCTTTTGGTTATTGATTTGAGAGCTTAACATCAAATATGAAGAAATTGTTAGTTGGATTTCATATCATATTTTGGGTATTAGAGCTTGACTTATATGAGCATGGTTAGAAAACATAAAAAAGAAGATGTATAGTGAGTTTTGAGAAATGTGAAAGGCTAATAAGTGTTCTTAACCCTAGATTCTACTCTATAATTATTATTATTATTTTTAAAGGCTAGTGGATTATTTTTGCATTGATTTATCTATGTGCATTTCCCCACCCTAGGGTTTTATCATGTTAAAAATTATTTCTCTCTAATTTTTCATTCAATAGTTACTTTGTTATATCGTCAATTACCTACTTGCATTTACAATTATTCCTTGGGCTATTGATTTTATTTCTTAGAATCAAATATGAAGAAGAGTTGGTTAGCTTTAAGATCAAGTTTTGGGTATCAAAACTTGAATGTGCATATAAGGCAGAAGGTCATTGAATCTTAAATTAGATGAATTTGATCCTAAAATTGGTTGAAAAAATAGAGTTTAAGTATGTCTAAATAAGTGAAAAAAGAAGATAATTAAGATGATAACCCTTAATAGATATAGTCTTTAGAGAACCAATTAAAATACATTATGGGATTACTAAAAAATATTAAGAGAAAAAAAATAGTTCAGACAGTTTTAAGACATTTATAATTAAAAACATGTGATGAAGGAGCCTGTGGAACTAAGATGGTATAACCATTAAAGATGAAGACATGCATTGAAATTCTACTATGTAATGTTGAAGTTTAGAGGTTTTCCATTGTCAAGTAATATACATGCATCTAAAAAAATAAATTTTGCTAAACTATGAATTATTGGCATACATTCACACTTTGGAATGGAAGTTTACAATTTCCTGCATATCCAAACATGCAGTTACAGATTTATTACAAAATTAATTTTACCCATGTGGTTATGAAGATGACTTGAGAAACAAATGACAATATCTACATTAAGAACATGGTCAAGGTGTATAGGATTATACTATAAATATTTGAAATTAAGGTGTTATGCTAGGCGTTGACTTCTGCGATCCTAGCATTTTGGTAAAATATAAAGTTAGCTTGAATCTAGGTTCCAAAAGGAATTGCTTCTTTTAATTATCAATACATTGATGATGCTAATATAAAAGAAAGGTATACAGATGGAATGACAAGATCTAAAATTATGAACTCAATCATGAAGGGTGAACATGAAAGAGAATGAGAGAAAATTCACTTCAATTGTTCATAAAGATGAAAATTTTTAAAACAATTATAGCAAATCTGAGCATATCAAAGAAAATGGTAAAATAAGCTAAATAATTGGAATGTAAAGAAAAAAAATAGTTGGACAAGACAAATGCTAGAAGAGCCAGATGAGAAATTGATATTTATAGCTTATAATATGAACTTTAAAATTCTATAACTATTAACTTCAACTCAATGGTTATTGGGTAAGTGGAATACTTATGATAGTATCAAGGAAGAATTATTTTGGGTATATATTCCAATTCTTATATAAAGTTATAACTTTGTATTATATGAAATGACATCATTAAGAATTGGTAGTAAAGTTATAACTTTGTATTATATGAAATGACATCATAAAGAAACCTTTGGATCAATAATTGAAATATCTAAAGTTACAAGTAAATTCACAACCTTAACTTTATCTGTTTGGGTGGTTAAATTAGAAATCTAAATTGTAGGTGATAGAATAATGACCTTTCAAATTATAATTAATGAAAACTTTAAAAATGATATTACTTGTGATAATGTGCCAATGAATGTTTGTTAAGTGATTCTTGATAGTCCTTACTTATGGGAAAAAGATGGAGTTTTTCATAGGAAGGATTATATCTAGAGACTTGTCAAAGATGATGTTGTCTATCACATTCATCCTTCTAAAAATTAAGAGAAGTTTTCTTAAATGGTTGTTTAAGAGACTAAGCATTTAATTTATACTAGTTGATGTCATCTTTTAAATCCCATAACATTAAAGATAGGGTCAACATTAGTGAATGCACGTCAATTCAGAAAAAGAAAGTAGTCCTATTTATTGACATAAAAAACAACTTCACGTTTCACCTTCATATGTAATTATTATCTATATTAATTACATACACACATGGAATTTAGTGTTACTAGCTAATTTGTGGCCAACAATTAGTCTAGTTAAGGACAGAATTTGAGATATTATCCTTCATAAAAATTATAGATAAAGGTGTTAAGTTTTAAATGAAACTAGAGTTTCCCAAATTAGAGTTATAAAACTCTAGATATAGATAGAACCTAAGGATATGTCAGGCTGGAAGCTACTAAACAAAATTAATGTAAAACTTTAAATTGGAATTGAGATTAGCAAATGAGAGAATTTGAGGTGGATGTCTCATGGAAAATATGGTTAATGATTTTAGATTCCGCAAGAAACAAACATTACGCCATTTGGAGTTATAAAACTCCAAATATGGATAAAACACTATAGAAAGGTTAGGCTGTGCGGTACAAGGTAGATTCATATTCCATTGTAATTTAATAAGTTTACGTGTGTAAATGACAGAACTAAGTTTAACCTTCTTCACCATAGTTGTGTATTTGTGTCTTAGCTTACTATATAAATAAAACTTATTTAAAATGGAATTCTACAACTTTAGTGAGGAGAAAAACACTAAATAGTGTTTTGGTGCCTTGTTATGAATTGTTAAACATAGTGAGTCTAAGTATGAAATTAAAAGAAGTATTTCTTGTACAAAGAATTGAGTATGTGGATAGTAAATAATGTACCAACAAAAAATATTTGTATGGTTTAAAGGGAAAACCATTGATAGGATCTTTTATCGATGTAGCTCACTCGACCAAAGGAGCAAGTAAGTAAAGTCTTATCTACAGTTTTGTGATGTCAATTAAGTTTTTGTTAGTAACTATAAATGCTATGTATGAAATGAATCTAGATAAATTGTAAATAGTTATATGAAATAATAATGTGATTAGACTACTTTCGTTAAGGCAAAAGCCAATGCTGTGATTGTTTCCGAAGTTGTTCAGAAATCAATGTGATTTGGTTGTTTTCTCTAAGGCGAAAGTCAATGTTTTGATTATTTCTAAAATTGTTTGGAAATCAATGTGATTGGATTTCATTCGCAAATACGAAAGCTAATGTTGAAATTGTTTTCTAAAGTTGTACGAAAATCAATGTGATTGGGTTGCTTTTACTGAAACAAAAGCCAATGTTGTGGAGCCTCTAAAATTGCTCGAAGATTAAATGTGTTTTGGTTGTTTTTACAAATACGAATACCAATGTTGTGTTATTGCACAAACTATTTTGAGAATTATGATAAATTGACTTGTTTTCGATAAATCAATGGCCAATAATAAGTTTTTACAAAATATTTGATAATTACATAAATTGAAGTACACTAATTTACTAGAAATTGAGAGTAAGACCTTAGTCATGTCAATTAAGAATATCTTGATGTGTTATTATTGTGAAATTTATGACTATTATTCATGACATTTTCTATAGGGTTGGATAAAAAGGATAGGTGCTCTCACTTTTGTTTAGAAGAAAAATTATCTTTATGAAATTTTCATGAAATATCTCCATACATGTTTAAAAGAAAAATTATATTTTAATATGAATTTATGCTTAATAAACTTTTATTGCAGGACCTTCTCGTATCGGAGAACCTAATAGTTAGGTTGTAGTCGGATTTTAGATTCAAAACTTTTATTGTACATGTAAATAATTTTGTAAACCTAACTAAAAGGTCTCCTTCAATGACATTTTCTATCTATGTTTGAAATTATATTTGAAATCCATATATAGAATATTGTTATGCAAGTTGGTGTATATCCTTACGTAATTTTCCATGGCATGCATCAATAATATAATCACATTTTATGTTGGATATTAATTTAAATTCATATAAAAAATAAATAAATAAAAATAAAAGGTATGCATAAGTAGCAAATGGATTAATTAGAGATTGAGTAAGGCAAGAACAATATATGCATTTATGGATGAAAAGTTTAAAACATGTGATTTGACGGTACCTTTTTTTTTTAAATAATTCAAGATATAAGTGTATGAGATTAGATTTATTATCTTTTCAGCTTTTATTTATAACTAAATTTATATGGGATGCACATGATGTAATTACTGAAAGTTGTTAGATATAGTGAGGATTGAAAAAATAGATGGGGTCGATTCATTGTTAAAATAATGTGAAATAAGGTTTAGGATAATTTGACCATGTTTGTGATAATGACTTGTAACATGGAAGGAGTAGTCAATAACTTGGTACTCTAGATATAGAGAAAATTCTATCAAAATTTTAGTATAATTATTAATAAATAAAAGAGCATTACTACGTGTACAAGTGTAAAAACAAAATAGCCATAATAAAGGTTTATACTCGATGGAAATGTGTAAAATTGTTGTAAAATTTAATGTTTTAACATTCTTTAGTTAGTGGGGGTGTTATATTATTTTATTAATTTTGATACAATATATACACTTACACATAATATTTTTTTTTACAAATAAGAATTTACAGCCCTTGTCACACCCAACATCGCGGCAACCCACCCTTTTTTTCTAAGAAAAGAATTTTGAAAAGGAATGGTCACCTAGTAGTATGGTCATTAGAAACCCTAAGTAGTCTTCAGAGTTCTAAGGTAAATAAGTAGTTATGCTAAAGGAAAGATACTATCACCTTAAAGCATCCTACTTGAGGTAAGCTATATTACTAGTTGTCATCTATTCCTGATGCTTTGTTGTACCTAATTTGTCAGTGGTCTACTCACGTGAATGATGGTGGGTCTACAATAATGAGTTAATGTAAACCCCATGATTTGATAATATAATGTTCAAGTTAATTAGTGGAAACCCCAATTAAAGATAATAATAAACCTATAAACAAAAGGTAATTATGGTGGAAGACAACGAAAATAAGCATGTGTGACATGAACAAGGGGGAATTAGTAAAATTGATTGTAAACTCTATTTTTAGTAGTATAAAACCTGGTTAAGTAAATACATAAAAAACTCAAAGAAAATACTAATAATTGATGGTTTAATAATAAGTGTAAGTGGCATGAGAACAAGGGTAGGATGGGGGTGTGTGTGTGTGTGTGTGAAAGGAAAATCACATATAAGCTACCATATAGCCAACGATTTTAGGAGGAAGAAATTAAAAGAGATGAGGTTTCATTCTTTGTTCTTTTTTCTAACAAACTTCAAAGGGGTGTTAGGTTGTTATTTCTAACTAAAAACTAAATCAAAGGTTGTGGGAATTATAGAGGATTGAGTGTTTTTAATGTTTAGTTAGGGTTTGTAAAAAACTAAGATTATGGGTGGAAAAGAAAAGGTTGGTACTTGGATCCCCTAATAAAAACTCTTATAAATTAGTGTTGTTTAAGGGTATTGGAAGGTTTGTCTTCCTTTAATTTAATTGATATGATATTTATTTGATTTTCCCTAAATTGTAGTAGAGATTGTTAGGTTATATGAAATTAGAAATTGATTAGGGAAATGATAATTGGTTAAAATTCATGGGGATTTTATGTTATAAAAGGTATAATTAGTAAACAATTTCATGAGTTTGAGGCCAACAATGGATTCTCATACCATAGATAGCTAACCATGTTGTTGAAATTTATGAAGTTTTGGATTTGAGCATGATTTGGAGTTAATTATATGTTTGATTTTGATTATATATGTTATGGTGATGATTTATATGACTAGGTTTGATTATGATCATTTTAAATTGAGTTATGATGTGTATATCATAGTTGTGTTTAAGGATGATAGGTATGTGAAATTTCTATGAAATTGATAGGTTGAATTGATACTCATTATATGTTTGACAAAATGCTAAACATTGAATTTGAATATGGAAATAGTTGATGAAATACTTAGACATTAAAATTAGGGTATGAAATTGGTCGACAAAATTCTTGGACATTGAAATTGAATATGAAAATAGTTGATGAAATACATAAATAATAAAATTAGGTTGTGGAATTGGTTGAAGAAATGTTTGGACATTGAATTTGAACATGGAAATAGCTAAAAAAATGCTTCTGAGTTTGAATATGGAAATAGTTGATGAAATGGTTGGACATTAAATTTAAATATGAAAATAGTTGATGAGATGCATAAACAATAAAAGTAGTTTATGAAATGGTTAATGAAATGCTTGGAAATTGAATTTGAATATCGAAATAGTTGGTGAAATGTATATATAATAAAAATAGATTTTGGTCAAAAAAATGCTTGACATTGAACTTGAATATGAAAATAGTTGATGAAATACTTGAACATTAAAATTATGTTATGGAATTGGAAGACAAAATGCTTAGACAATAAAATGAATGATAAAATGGTTTATTTTCACAGGCGACATGCTCCATTTTAAAATTTAAAAAATAGTCTATTTTCATGTGTCACCTTTTGTTTTTAAATTTCAAGAAAAACTTCAACAAGCGTCCATGCTTCCCTGAAATTGGTCTATTTTTACGGGCAACTAACCCTATTTTAAAATTCAAAAACTAGTTTATTTTCCTGGGCAACCTACCTTTTTTCAAATTTCAAAAAGAACTTCAGCAAAAGTCCATACTATTCTGAAAATTGGTCTATTTTCACGAGTGACTTAACCCATTTTAAAATTCAAAAACTCGTATATTTTCAGGCGCCAACTTTCCTTTTCAAATTTCAGAAAGAAACTTCAGTAAACATCTATGCTTATCTGAAATTGATCTATTTTCACTGGCTACCTGCCCCATTTTAAAATTAAAAAACTAGTCTATTTTCACAGGCCACCTACCCTTTTCAGATTTCAAAAAGAATTTTAGCAAGCGTCCATGCTTCCTGAAAATTGGTCTATTTTCACAGGCAATCTGTTCCATTTTAAAATTCAAAAAGTAGTCTATTTTCAAGGGTCACCTGCCCTTGTCAAATTTCAAAAAGAACTTTAGTAAGCGTTCATGCTACCTTGAAAGTGGTCTATTTTTGGGTGACCTGTCCCATTTTAAAATTTAAAAAAAAAATGATCTATTTTCATAGGCCACTTGCCCTAATCAGATTTCAAAAATAACTTCAGCAAGTGCTCATATTTTTCTAAAATTGATCTATTTTCACAAGCAATCTGCCTTATTTTAAAATCTAAAACTAGTCTATTTTCATTAGTGACCTTCTCTTGTCAGATTTCAAAAAGAACTTCAATAAGTGTTCATGTTTCCCTGAAAGTGGTCTATTTTCATAGGTGACCTGTCCCATTTAACAATTCAAAAAATGATCTATTTTCACAGGTCACCTGCCCTTGTTAGATTTTAAAAAGAACTTTAGCAAGCGTTCATGCTTCCCTGAAATTTGTCTACTTTCATAAACAACCTGCCCCATTTTTAAATCCAAAAATTGGTATATTTTCATGAGTGACCTGGTCTTTTCAAATTTAAAAAACAACTTCAACAAGCGTTAATGCTTCCCTAAAAGTGGTTTACTTTCATGGGTGACTTGCCCCATTCTAAAATGCAAAAAATAGTCTATTCTCACGGCTCACCTACCTTTTTTAGATTTCAAAAAGAATTTTAGCAAGTGTTCATGCTTCCCTAAAATTGGTTTATTTTCACGAGTGACCTGCCCCATTTTAAAACTCAGAAACTAGTTTATTTTCACGGGCGACCTATCCTTTTTAGATTTCAAAAAGAACTTGTACAAACGTTCATGTTTCCCTAAAATCGATCTATTTTCGTAGGCGAGTTGCTCTATTTTGAAATTCAAAGTAGGTTTTTCATCGAAATCCTTCAAAAAATTTCTAAAACAAAATTTAAAATAAAATACTGTCCAAGGATAAACTCTTAAAACAAGAGCCTCGTCTTATTGCCTTAGTTATCCACACCATATGAGTGGGATTTCTTTGCCATTTCTCAATTTTTGTTCACCTATATAGATTTCACCACTTTTCCTCTTGTTTGATGAATCTTGCACCAACATTATTTCAAAAGTGAGGTTAAACCATATGTAATGCATGTTTTTTCAAAATATAGCCCCCCCCGTTTCTTTATGATCTCTTCTTTTGAATGTTAAGGGTTGTAATTTTTGAGGTGGTCACTTTTTCTAGCTCATCTTCATAGTTTACCCGAGCAAGTTCATACGAGTTACTTTTAAATCTTAAGCTTCAAGTTGCCTTTGTAGCCTTCTCTCTTATGTGAGTATTTAGGCCATGACAAATACTACCCTGATTGACAATGAATTTTTTCATCTTAGCTATTGTTGTTTTCAATTCAGTTGACCTAAACTCCTGCATCTTAGCGATTCTCTTCAACTAGAACTTTGGTGTCACAACTCGGTTAACCTGAAATTCTAATATAACAATTTCTTTTAACCATAACTCAAACTCTTTGTCTTCAGCTTAGTTAACCTGAGATCCCAATCTGGCAATCCCCTTTATTTAGAACCAAAATCTTTGTCTTCAGCTCAGTTAACCTGAGATCCCAATCTAGTGATCCCTTTTAACCAGAACCAAAATCTTTATCTTTAGCTCGGCTAACCTGAGATCCCAAAGTGATCCCCTTTAACTAGAACCAAAATTTATCTTTTAGGAGAACCGTATTCTCACAACTATTCTTATGTGCAACTCTTTTCTAGCAGAGTCTTGTTATCTTGGTGACTCATGTTTTTAGCTCGATTAACCTGAAATATCAATCTAATGATTCCTTATAACTGTCCAAATACATCTTGATTGAATTCGAAACACTTTTATTACAGGGTTGACATCTGATACTTTCAATCATGAGGTTTGAACATTTTGACATTCTTCGATGCCAAAGAACTGAAAAGTTTCTGATGGCAAGATTTCTCTCCTCCTCTTCCTGATAAAGGGTTATAACTGAGATCTCTTGCTATCATTGATTATTTTTCAACTGGTTTCATTATGGACATTCTTGTAAATTTTTAAAAATATTGATGCAATACTTTAGATGACATGCATGCATCCTCACCTGATTTGAAATATATTCTCTCTTATTTATGCTCCATCGTTATAGGGTATCTTGGTTTCTCATCTAAAGTCTTCTCAATCCTCTGATTCACCAGCTCATTTGAGTTTACCATATGTAAATCCTCCGCTCGAATGTAAGTGCTCTTCCTGGATTGTCCACCGCGATTACTACTCTCATTGCTTACCAAGCCTGGCCAATCCTCCTAAGTGTGGTGTTGCTTGCTTTATCATGAAAAAGATTAATAAATCATTCAACTTCTTGAATTATTTTAAAAATCACCCCCTGATTAGCTGTGTCCATTCTGCCAATAATTAACAAAAGGTTTTATGGTGTCGATATTATCTTAGATTGCAAATCATCCATGTTGTTGCCCCCAATTAAACCATATTCTTCAAGCATATGTTATCATCAAATTTCATGGAATCATCAAGTCATCTAGCCATGCATCTCATTGTTTATAGTAAAGGCTCGTCATTATATGCCTAGTGTTCTTCGCAGTAAATGGCCTTCAACCCGTCTAATCTTATCAAACAACTCTTCTATATTTCTAGCAACCATTACATGTACTTATATAGCTATGAAGATGTTCTTAATTGGGTCATGCTTCCCTAATATGACAGCATTTCCTATATTCTTGAAGAAAATCATTACAGTCATCCTTTGCTAATGATCTTCAACATCTCTTTAACTAATACAGAGATTTATCTTCAGAGATTCTCCCTTATTTCAAGGCTTTGTAATCATCTAGACTCGATCGTGAAAAGAACTACATTATCATCATATGGTGAAATGATGATAATGTATTTCTTTTATCACCCCACATCCATATGGTGAAATACACCTTGAATCAATGGACTTTAAAGCAAATTGTTCCCGGACAGTCTAGGTAGCATGTATCCTTTCAACATTTCTTTCAGAAGTCATAACCATATTTCAAAGAATAAACCAAGCTTTTAGATATAAAGATACCCCTTAAGTGCAGTATTGCTCTCAACTACTATTGGAGTTCTTCTTAGGCAATATTAAACTCATTAAAAGATAAAATTGAAAATTATAAAAAAAAAAAAAACAAAACTATAACCTTAAGAAAAAACGTTGTTCACGTAAACAGTATTATGTGAGGAAAGGGATGGTGATTTCCGATCCTCAATTAGTTCTATTAATTTTATTTTTATATGACAAAACTACCTTTCAACCTTTCAAATAATTACAACTTATTACTTTGTAAATACAAAATCCATTTGTTTCACAAAAAAAAATTCCTAAGCTTAGTTTTCTTCATTTGAAATTAGTTTTTTTATTTTTCATATCCACCTCGATAGGAAAAACAAATTACCTGTGCCCTTTTTCAACATCATTTTTAATATTAATTTAATCGAACGCTCTTTACTTGTCTTTAAACTTAACATCACACAAACAACAATCGTAATTTAATAATTATCAACTTTAATTATTACAGCTTTAATTTCCAGCACTTATGCCTCCACCAAAAGCTGCTTAGCTTATAAGCACACTAAGGTCACATAGCCTGAATTTAAATCAATATATACGTTGGGGTGAGTGATGATGAAACGTCTCATCTAATAATCGAAGAATGTTTTCCATTGAATTTCTTTTATAAAAAAAAAAAATAGAACGCGGAAGTTAATTAATATTACCATATACACCCAAGCATGGCGGTCCTTGTTCTCATGTGTACGTAGTAGAGATAAGAAGTGAATTATTGTCTCCATTGCAAATTAATCTATGAGAAACCTTGAGATGGAATTTGTGGTGACTTGCTAATCGATTGACTGTCTTGAAAGCTACAACATGCATCGAATATTATACGTACCAAATTGCCTTATTTCTACCCTATCGACCGCGACAAAGATCAATATTTGCCAGATTTCATTGAGGGAAATAAATTGTTGGGAAAACATACATCGGTACTTGTCGTCTTCTTCTTCGCATGTAAAGAAAGCCAGATAAAATCAAGAGGGACATGAAAGGCATGCATACCTGTAAGAGACATTTCAATTACTAGTTGTTTTCAAGCACTGTTTGCGTCTCTTTGTACATGAAAGACAGAGAAATAGTTGCTGTTTTGGCTTGATGTCTTGCTTTTGTTCGCAACTTCTTCAAGCCCCACAAAAATTGGAGAGGTCTCTTCGCTTTTCTAATGGTTGAAAACCAGAGTTTTAGCTGTTGGAAAATGACTCTCCCCCACTTGGCAAAGATCACAGATCTAGCTTTTGTCTCATACATGAGGCCATGATGGAACGTTACTGAGCACCGTAAGTCTTCTGACAGGGCTGTTTAACCGACTCTTGGAAAATAAGATAATTGAATTGGATAAATGTTCGATTTTTAGTGTTTTTCTGGTAGAGGATACTTATATTTTGAGATTTTATATAATAGTTTAAGTTAATAGATTAAGATGGTTTTTTAATATGGTATTACAGTTTTGATGATCAAGTGATCACGAGTTTAAGTCTCACCATCTCTATTTATTTGATAAAAATCAAGTACAAAATAATATGGATTTATGCAAATTTTAAACTCAAAAGACTTTCATTTTAGAAAATATATTAAAAAAATAATATAAATTATATCTTAAAACTTTACCTAATAATTTAAATTATTTAGTTAAGATAGTTTTTTGATATTTTTGAATACCTGTACTTAATGCTAAATATTGTTGTTGTTCTCACCTAACACGCTTTTATTTTTTTATTTTAACAAAAAGAATGATTTTCTTTTTATCTTAATGTCAAAATATATATATATATATATATATATATAGTGCCATGACTTCTTGTCAGTTGGTGCTACTAACTTTCAAAATTTGACAAGTATCATTTTTTTTCTTATATGTATTTTGATTTATAAAATTTTTAAAAGATATATTTTGGTTATTATATTTTATTTTTATTAAAAATAAGTTTGTAATTGAAAGTTTATGATAAATACAACTTAGTCCTTGCATAACTAAAAACTTTCAATATAATCCCTACATGTCAAATCGTAGTCATTGTAAAAAATAGTCAAATAATTTAAATATGTTTATGGACAAGGTATGAAAAATTTATAATTACAAGTAATTTGGGAATTGCCCGTTAGTATTGTAGCAACTTTTGCTTTTTAAATTATTTTTTTATTTTAAAAATATTAGATTTTTTTTTGTGTTTTTTAATAATTTTGATGTGTTGATGTCAAAATTTAAAAAAATATAAAAAAATAATATTTCATTACATTTTTAATTAAACAACAATTTTAAAAGCCACTATACACAATAATATTAAACACATTTTAATCTTCCACTCATTGTCGGATCATGCACATTTTGTCAATACTAAGATTCTAACTTTTTAAAGTTTTATTTGGAATTGTGATAGCAGTTACTTTTTAAAATGTTTTTTGCTTGGATATGCATCAAAATAATTGTTTTTTTATTTTCAAAATTTATTTTTAATATCAATATATTAAAATGATTTAATGATTTGAAAAACACCAAAAAGATTAATTTGAAACGAAGAAAATAATATTACAAATATTTTTTTTCAAAAATATTTTTAAAACACAAAAACAAACAAGCTTTAAATCTAGTAGCAATCTATCTATTGCCATATAAAGGAGAAGGAGGAGAAGTGTTTAAATGATGAGAATCGGACCCCTAGCATGGTGAGTCACAGTCACTCTTCTTACCACCCCCGCTACAACCTTTGGTGCTAGATAAGGTAAGCGTTATGTAGATTTAAGTAGGTATATATATATATATATATATATATATATATATATATATATAGAAAACAAAAATAGTATTTTTTTCAAAATTATGTACTTAACTCCCACCTTGCTTATTAACCTATTTATTGTGTGCCTAATTTTGACAAAGTTTATGATTTGATATGTATTGGATTAATTGAATTTATATATTTGCTAAAAGCCATGATGACCAAATATTTACACCAAAATATTGATAGAAAATATTGATTCTTCAAAACAAAACAGAGGAAGGAAACTGAAAACAATTAAGTATAGTTGAATTAATCGCGTTGCAAGAGTCATAATTGACCAAGAGGTTTGAAGGAGTAGTCAATCAAGAGTCACGATTGACCAAAAACAAGTCATCTACTATAAGAGTTTGAAAGCAAATAGCTTAATTATATTCAAAGTGGGAGTCCTTAATAGAATAACTTGTCATGAATCGATTTTTTACCCTTTTTTCTTATTTTTTTGAAGAAAAAAACCCAAAAAATAGCAAAAAACAATAAGAAAATCAAAAATATATAATTTTGATGTATTTGCATTGTTTTTGGCATTTTCAGCATCTTTTTAAAAAAATTAGAAATTCAAAAATATACTTTCAACGTGTTCAGTTTTTACTGCGCTCATTTCAAAATATACTTTCAACGTTAACGTCGCCTTTAAAAAAAACCAAAAATTATTTGGACAAGGGGTGCAAAAGTGCAAACAAAAAAAAATGAGAAACCAAAGTGATTTTGGGTTGCTAAAGTTTGCTTTAGGACCATGCAATTAAGAGAAAAAAAGACAAATTATTTTGTCTATAAGTAGTTAGGGAATATAACACACAAAAGGAATGAGCATTAGCAATAACAAAAAGGAAAGAAATAATTATAGTAGCAAAGGGCCCACAACACTCTTTATCCCACCTAGAACAAAATACAGAAACAAACTCACGACCTCACTCTTTCTCCCAAAAATCATCAAAAACAAAAGAAAAAAAAGTCAAAAAAGATTTCCCACATTTTTCTCTTTAGCTCACACACTCTTCTAAAGGACACACATAAAAAGGAGGAGTTAGAGAAAAAAAAAATAGCATATTCATTTAGTTATTTTAAATACTACCTCCTATCCACACAAGAAAAAAAAAATCAAACAACCTTATCTCTCCCTTATTTACAACACTGGTCGCCACTCACAAAAAAAAAAAAAAAGAATACACTTAACCTATATAAAGCCACTTACAAACCTTTTCCATCACTGTCTATAACAATCTTCCATTACCAATCAACCTTCTTCCTTAACCACAAACCATTTTAACTTCTAGCCACAACCACTACCCCTTACCCTTAATCTCTTCCATCACTATCAACCTTATCTCTTTCTTTACCAAATAAACCCATTGTTAAAGCTATCCTTTATATATCAAAACAGTCACCATAACATCATTCTTTCTCCCTCTTCATTTCTGCCCTAAGATTGATAACCTCTATCTTTCATAAAACAAAGAAAATCGATCTCTTCCATTAAGACAGTCCCCTTCCCCCAACCCATACACACCGGAAGAACACCAGCAAGACCTATTAACCTAGTTGCAACTAAACCAGTTGTTGGTCACAACAACATTGTTAGCCAACGCCCTTAGCAATAGTCCCTCCTCAATTTTACCAGCAGCCTCTGGTTCTACTGTGAGCCATCGTATGTTTCATCTCTCTCTAATAACCCCCTCATTGTCTAAGGTCAACCACCATAAGCAGCAACAGACCTCACCAGCGATAATAGCATAATCTGTGGTGTTTCTCCCTTACAACTCCTCTAAGACAAACAGATGTTGATTCCACTAAGAGATACAACAGAGGCATCCACCATGTGTAGCGACCATCAGCCTCTTCAGCAAAACAATACCAGCCACAGACAAATGCAGTAACAGCACAACCCCTCTTCCTATTATGAACTCCTTTCATAACCAACTCTAACACTCTCTAGTAGTGATAGTAACAACCTGTAAAGGAAAGAATTAAAAAGGAAGAGAAGTTACAGTAGAGGGAAAAAAAAGCTACAAGAGAGAAGAGGACTGAACCCTCAATTAAGCAGATCTCCTTCCTTAGACTTATGTTTGCCTTACAACTAGTATAAGAGTGAAGAGGAGCGCTTCATATCTAATAGTGACAATGTGTGAATCCACATATTGGCATTGATGGTGACATGTGGATACAAGTGCCACCACTAATTCAGCGGTCCTCCAGTTTTTAACAAATTGCTAAAATATTGTGAACTTTTGAACAATTGCTCATTATTGTATGTATAATTTTTAGGTTGATTGGACATTGCTGATTTGCATTGATATTTAAAAAAAAAATGATTTGATAAATTATGTTGAATTTTGAGATTATTTTTTAGACTGAGATTGCTTTTTTAGACATTAAATGTTGATGCATGAATTATGTTTGGATTTATGTTGATTTATTTGAATTAGAATGAGATTTGAACGAAGTTCGTGAAATTAATAAGTTTCATATGGAATTCTTTTTTCAGCTTTGAGTTGATGAATGATAATTCATCTTGACTTGATATCGTGGTTAAAATAGCTTGAGAAAAACATATTATTTAATAGTTAGAATTGTGACCTACCTACAAGGTGTTTTTTAAGTATTAAATAAATTAGTTTCATTCCACAAAAACAACAAAAACAAATCTTCCTTTAAAAAATACAACTTTATTTGAAACTCGCATATGCCTAAGTCTCTCAAAAATAAAAAATAAAAATTATATTTGCATAAATAATAAAAAAAATACATGGCATGATTTAGCATCTTTAAATACAAAAATTGAAGAAAAGTAGTTTTGATGATATCTTCGTATATATTTTTTGATTTAATAATCAATTTATGAAATCCTTGAGAACTTGGCCTACATTTTAAAAAATATTTATTTTGTTTGTTCGAATATCAATGATTATGAACTTATGCACAAGATGTATTCCCGATATTATAAGGAAATGCAAAAAATAGGTTTTGACATTAGAATTGTTATGTTTTAACCTGATAAGATAAGAATCCCTTTACTGAGGAGGATTTTTTTAAAATCTTAGACAAATCAACATTTAGAAAATACAAAAATACCTTAGTTTATATCAGACAAGTAAACAATTTATCTTAGGTAAGTTGTTCTAGGGGTAATACATCATCCCAATACACAATCAGTCTTCTTATCCAAACTTTGAGACTAGTTATGTTTCCTAGTGACTAAAATACTAGGTGGTAACTCCATTTATTTTTTATAGATAAAGGACAAGAATTCATTTTCCTTTCCACCCACACCCCGATGATCCTGGTCTAAGAGGTTGTTCATCGCGATGTTGCACATATGCGACAAAATGACGACTCCATTAGGAACCTCGTGGATCAAGCTTTGTTGTTTGTCTGATTAATGTGTTTTATATTTATTGGTTTATACATTTTTAACATGCTTCCTTTTATGCTTTAAATTATTTATAACTTATTGGTGTGTATATTTTTATTATCAGCATGTATACTTTTTATGCTTTAATTTTTTATATTATGCATGTATTTGTATATTGAATATATATGCCTTATTCATCACTTGCTTAAATACTTCTTTAAGAGCATACACAAGCTTCTAGGTTAGGTGGGGGATTAATGGTTTGTCCCATGACTATTGGTCAGGGTTCAGATGCATGAAACACCAAATTCATATTTAAGTGCCTGCTTGGTAATGGTGAGCATACGTGTCTTAATCATTCCTCACAACGCCTATATATTGTCTTTACAAAGACCATCACTGGGCAGATCTAAGACCCTTTGAGACTAGGTACAAAACCTATCCATGTTCACTTATTGAATAGAACTTTTTCTTAAGATGTATGTGCCGCCTGTAAATTGCATCAAGGAAGTCCGACATGTAGCATCCTGAATTCTAGGACTTTTAGGTGGCAAATGATCATCACATAGATTATATAAGAATCTGATTTATTACAAATTGACTGAGATGAATATGAATTTCATCGTCGATGTAATAAAACACTAGATAACGACCATGGTCACCCCTTAAAGGGTGAACCCATATGCAATTTACTTTTTTTCTCATGCATATCATATTTATTAGCTTTGCAATATTGCATGTCTTTGATTTGTAGGAGAAATATAGGCGTCCTAAACACACACCCCTACCAAGATCTACAAGAAGAAAATATGAGAGTTTAGCCTAGACAAAAGCAAGATAACTTTCTGAGAAAAGAGATAGCTCAATTAACTGATGTCATAAGACAAATAATTTTGCTCTGAAAGGTAGCCTATACATGGAAGTCAATACTGAGAAGCTCACTATGAATATGCCACTTTGTCCCTCTTCACACCCTCATTAAAAGATTGTTTCTGATATTTATCTAGTTAATCAAAGTTTGCAAATTATTACCTTCAACACCTGAGTTGTTCAAAGATTGATGTTGTCTTGCCTTAGAATTCATGCAATTTGCTGCAAAACCAAATACATCAAACATCTTCACCTTTGTCTAAAGCCATTAAAAAATCACAAGAGTTTCAAAATATCAAGTCCAAAAGTTGGTGAGCAAGGAACAAATTGATTTTATAAAGGATAATGTCATCTACTACATTGTCATTGGATCATCTTTAGCATAACAAATGGTTGGTAAATGCTGACGAGACAAAAATATTGCTAAAGAAGCTGATATAAGAAGGGTGTTGCATTGTTAGTCAGTTTGTTATGAACTTTGTTATTCTACATTTTTGTTTTAAGATTGCACCTCATCTTTTTAGTAAAATATGTATTTCTTATGTCTTTATTGTTTTGAAATCAAAAGATATTTTTTTAAAAAAAAGTAATGACTTAGCATTATATTGTTTTCCATTATTGGATAAATATCATGACAAAACTCTTTGAACCCCAATGTGTGACACGTAAAATTCTAAGAGGAAACCCTTTAACTCGTAAAATCAACCATTATGACCGATCCCATGGTTCTATTCAAAATATTTTGATCACATCAGTTTTGTAAAAAAAACCTTTTTGCCAAAATAATTTTGAAAAATTACTTTTGCTTTTTGATTTCAGAAATAATTTGATGTTTGCTTAAAACAACATTTAGACACCCTTTTATAAGATGGCAAACGAATCTTTCAAGCAATTCTCTTTTTAAGGAAACCAAAAAATTTTGAACCAATACATGAAAAATGAAAAAACTTACGCCCATGTCTCTTAGGCTATATTTTATTGTATGTATAATTACATGTAGTTCAATTTGGTAGTCATTGATTCATAAAAACATTATTATGCAAAAGTTACAAATCATCATATTGGATGAAGATAGAATTTATTGGTTCTAACCATTTGTGCTTGAAATTATAAACGATCATCTTTGTTATCCCTTCACGTTTTAAAAATATATCCATTGTAGTCTCCATTTGAGTCTGAATAAGTTTTTCTTTGTAAAAGTTTTGATTAGAATCACACCCCACACTAGGGACAAATGAAAATTTCAATGATAAAAAATTCATCCTAACTAGGATCACACCCCACAGTATAGGGCAAATGGAAATTTCAAAAGTCAAAGGTCGATCCTGACTAAGATCACACCCTTTACCGGGGGCAAGCAGAAATTTAAAAATCAAAGGTCAAAAAGAGGTCGTGAAAAAGCCAAAGAGCCCGAGAAATCTGAATGTTGAGGGGCATACCTAAATGGGAAAAAAAACAATAAATGATCGAGTCAATGTCAAAATAAAATGAATATGCCCCACGAAAGCAATCAAAATGGGCAAATCAAAGAATCATGATGAAAGAAAAGGACACTATGACAATGATCCAAAGTCCTTGTAACCTTTAAACACTCTTTGAGCCTACAAACCCCTTTCTTTCATAGCTAGTAGTCATAGCCTGCATTATATGCTTTTTAAAAACATTTCTAATCAAGCAAGCAAGCAAATTAAACCGATAAATGATGTTCTCAAAATGTGAAAGAATTGTTTTACAAAAGTCATGGCGCTGCGAAGAAAGCTACTCATTATTATTCATTCTAACAAAGTAAGTGTTAAAAAAAAAGATAATTATTTTCTCAAACAAAACCTCAAATTTTTACTCGAGCCTTCTACTTTGAAGCCCGCAAAAATAGAAGATCATCTCATCATATACCTTCATCAATTCCAATCTTGCTAAGATAAAAGATCAAAGTATCTTCTTCTTTTCCTAAAATGTTAACCCCCTGGGAGTTGTAAGAAATTCAAAACAAAATTGTTTTAAGCTTACATCGGATAAATTTTTGTCTTTAAAAATGAAAAAATTCATTTAAGTCATAGATAGCCCTACTTTGAACTAACACTTCTTTATCAACCTTTACCTTGCCAATTCTCAACTAAAACACACACAAAACATGCATCCTAGTTATGAATGACTTGTCTTAGAGTTACAATCAAAAAAACACTTTCAAAATTACATCTTATGATTTCTTTACAACAACTAGTCTTGAGTGGATATGATCCTTGAAATTTACGAGTTGATTCCAGAACATGAAACTAATTTTTTCAAAAAAGGTCATTGATCAGGTTTGTAAAGTCCTTAATATAAATGACATTGACACTTCTTATGAATCATCCTTAAAAAGTTGAGCGGCCAAGGGGCAATGCAATGGAACCTGTGAGAGATAACAAATAATACCCAGATTAGTTGGGGGGGCAAAGAGGCTTATTATGAATAATCAAATGATGATCCATCAAAATCCATCAAAGTTATCAATAGCATTTGATAATTATAAGTGTCTCTTAATGACAGTCGAAAGAACGAGCATAGCTAGATCAGATGAAGACGACTTTTCTCGAAGATAGTGGACTATTTGATGAACTTCAGAAGTAGTTAAGAGTAACGCTGCACTTGAGAGGCATCTTCATGGCTAAAAATTTGGTTTACCCTTTGAAGCATGGTTATGATACATGAAAAATGTTATCACATCAATGCATTAGTAAGGTGCAATTTGAAATAGTCGTCGATAATATATTATTTGATAAACATTTTAAAGAAGTGAGAATAATGGAGCGCCACCTTTCAATCAAAATAAAATAAGTGGGTAATAGTGCAAGCATACCACAAATTGGGGTGCGTCGTCTAACAAGAGGGCAACATCATGGCTAAGAAAGTTTGTCACATCTTAAAGAATGGTTAACTAAGTAAAGCTTTATTTATAGCCTAAAGGTTCAGGTTGTGCGATAAAAAGACAATCAAACACATTGACCAAAAGGGTAAAACCTTTATGGGCTAAAAAGGCAAAAGATTAAGAGAATCCATTTCAAAAACTGCAAACCTCTTCCATCAAGCAATAAAGAGATGGCAAGAAAAGAGGGGCTATATTTCAAAACAGGTAAAATCCATGCATAAACATCATATAGATATTTTCAGGAATTTCCCTCAAAATAGCTAGAAAGGTTCAACAAATATGAACCATCAAAACCGGTCCAGAAATTGCATGGATAAAGAAAATCAATCATGGGCTGGTCGCCCGAACATAGACCATTAGTGAGAAATCCTAGATATTTTTCACACCGGGCAGATCATATGAACACATGTCATTTTATCTTCGAGCTTGTCACTCTTTAAAATGACTAAATTTTCGAGCTTGTCACTCTATAAAATAACCAAATCTTCAAGCTCGTCACTCTTTAATATGACTAAATCTTTGAGATGACCGCTCTATAAAGGGTCTAAATTATAAATTTTCTTCAAGATCGTCACACTTTAAAAAGACTAAATCTTCGAGATGACTACTTTATAAAAGGTCCAAAATCTGATTTTTTCTCGAGTTCATCACTCAATAAATGATAGATCTTCGAGATGATCGCTCCATAAAAACTTAAAATTACAAAACTCTCTTCAAGTTGATCTCTACTTCAAATGATAGATTTTCTTTAATGTACTAATATTGGACTAGTTTATATATAGGAAGCAACCTACATAATTCTGATAACTAGTTATGAGCATAACTTTTATCATAATAGAGTTTGAGACTAACATTTTTAATCTTTGATGAGAAGAATATTGTTTAAGGTTATTGATTGATTTTTTGCGAAGAGGTCTGTGAGTTTGAGAGAGGAATTAGGGGGTTTTCTTGTGGGGTATGAAGAATCAAGTACAATTTGTATAACCCTGGGTAAATTGCCTAAAAGGTAAATTGCCTAAAAGCTGGAGAATGCTATCTAAAAATTAAACTAAACTGAGTAGACTTTTGACATGTCAAGCATGTTTTAAAACATGATAGATAGTTTTTATATGAACAATATCATTTGTCATGTCTAATTGATTCAATAGATAAATTTCAAGTATAAATATAATGGGAGAAATAAAGAAACATGAGGGGCATTTTGACATTAAAAATAAACATTCATATGCCAATCATAGAAAAACAATGATTGTTCACAACAAAACATGGAAAGGAATCTTAAATCGATGGAGTATAATAGAATGAACTATGTTGGAAAAGTATTGATTAACTAGAAGTCCTGAAGGAGCAGACAATTAAGAGTCATAATTGACCAAGAAAAAACGATTAACCATAAGAGTTTGAACATTCATGAAGAACCAAAAAGTTTAATTATATTTAGTGCAAGATGCCTTAATAGAATAACTAATAATATGTTACAAGATTAGCTTAGGATTCATATGTTATCAATAAAGAAGAAGTTTAATTTGTATTAGTAATCAATAAAGTCTCTATATTTGATACCAATATCTATATAGGATTAGAGTGACATACTCATATAATATTCAAACTTTGTACCAATATAAAAATAGTCATTTTGTTACTATGAAATATGGCTAGCATCGCATATGCAATTTCAATTCTTCAATTTATTCAATCTATGTGTTGCTTTCTTTACTACATTTATTTTCAATTTTTATCTTTATATTTTTAGTACCTTTGAATTCGTGCAATCCATCTCTCTCTTTCTACGTAAACAATAGTTCTTTTTCTTATGTGATATTAATCGAGAAAGATATACTTTTTAAGGTCCAAAATCTTGGTATTTCACTTCCTGCTTGATTTCTCTAAAGATTAAGTTTTTAATTTATAGTTTCTCTTCCTTAAAAAGTAGAAACAATTATTTGGTAGCATAATTGATTAGTCGATTATCTGATAGATAAACACCAAAAAACACTATTTGTATGAGCAATAAATTACAGAGACTAGAATAAAAATTTTAAAATATTTTAGGTACTAAAATATTAATCATTGAAAATCATATATTATAAGCACATGATGTGTCAACCCTTAACTTAATAAAATAGTATTTGGTGAACAGTCATTTCCTGACATGCTTTCTACTTATAAATAGTGATTTTTTTCTTATTTCCTGAAAAGTTTATTACTTTAATTAAGTTCAAATACAATATTATACATATTCATAATTAGCTCTTGCATGTTTAGATGGATGTAACAATTGAAATATAATTTTGATTGAATAATTTATCATTAGCATTATCATCGTAGTTTTTTTAAGAGCTTATCATCCTTCCTTAAGTTGTTTTAATATTTTAAAAAACATAGTATAGACTAGATAAGTGACTAGTGATCAAAAAAAGTTTGAACTCAAAAAAAAAAACATTCATGTCGTGGGAAACTTTTTGTCAGTCAATGGGTCAATCCTAAAATCTCTCGATCCATCTCCTAATCAAGTTTGTGTTTCAAATCAAATAGTTTGGAAGTTGTCTTGACGTGATACAATCAACTTGACAAATTCAAATGTAAGTTAAAAAACTGGCAAAAACAAGTTCTAAATTAAAAATAAATTTCTAAATGACATTATTTTATTAAAAGTATTGAGATGACAACCTATTTTATTGATTTAGGTCTCTCGGTATAACCCACGACCTAGATCATGGACTCCAGCGAGTTTAAAATTTTATTAAGAATTGTTTTTTATGTAATCATATGATAATAAAAATAATCGCTCGTAAAATCAAACACTAACTCAATGCCATGACATTTGTTTGACAATAACTCCATAAAAAGTAAATTGAAATAGATTGTGAAGCATGATTTCTAATCAACTAAAGTTAATCAGTCAAACTTGTAACTTGAGTCATGGACTTATTTGGGTCATTAAGTTTTTTATATTTTTTTAATTTTACAATAAAAAAATACACTTATAAAATCGAAAACCAATCAAATATTGAGGTGCTTTTTTTAAATCATGATAAGCCTATAAATATCAAACCAAAACCAAAACAAATTACATTGCTCAATTAAGAATCAACAAAATAATAAATGATAAATTAAGAAAAATCAATAAAAATGTAATTATGAAGGTTAAAATTGGGGGATATATAGTAAGAAATGCTTAGGTCAGGGGAAGTCCATTTTCCTACAATCCCTCTTTTAACTTTTCCATTGAATGGCAGGTCTTAAGTTTGAGTTTACTTTGCCTTCGAGCCTCTTTAAGTGAAAAACTATTAGCCAGCTAGCCCTAAGACTCGAAGTCTTTATTTTGACAAGGCAAAAGAGAACAAAGGGAGGGAAAGCGAGATATATATATATATATATATATATATAATGAAGGAAAAAACAAATGCCTAGCCACATCACGTTGGCCTAGGGCAGCCTATATGCCTAGGCCTATTTAATTATTTTTCTTTTTTAAGCAACGCAATGCTTGCTATTCCAAATTTTAGCAACCATATAAGGCTGAGAAATTGGACAGACGACTCTCGTGGGTAAAACTCCATTTTTAACCCATATTTTCAAGCAAAAACATCTAAAAAATACTATAGACCTGAAAACACTCATTTGTGATATCAAAGTAGCATTTAACTGATCAAAAATTTAAAATCAACTCCAATCTAAAACATTTCCTAAATTAAATGAAACTCATTAATACCTAATTGACCATTTTTTAGGTTAATATCAATGTAAATAGATAATTTTCTCTCAATGACTAAAATATAGCAACTCACTCTTCTTTTTCAAACCATGGACTAAGAAAAAGAAAAAATAAAGTTTCAAACCAAAATTTAATTTTCAAATGGAAAGACCAAAAGGTTATCATTTTGAAAGTGGGACCAAAGTGAACATTTCATATCAACCTTGAAATTGCCACCTATTTTTTTGGATTTTCACTTTGATCTTTTATCTCTTAATTTAATCATTTCTTAACAAATCATAAGTAATTCGCTACTATTTTGGCCACAAAAGAATCAGTTCAAAGAGGAAAAACGTTGGATGGACAAAACAAAAAAAAAAACTACGGATTTTTGTAGAAAACATGTATTCTTTTCATGTTTTTTTTCATATAAATATGAAGATACATTAATTTTTAAGTTTTAGAATACGAACTAGATAATTGCATTCGCCACACTACATGTCGAATTATTTTTTTAACATAAAGAAATATTAAGGTATTGTTAATGTTTTTTTAGAAGAAAAGAAATTAAAACTATATAGAAATTGACTTGATATGACCTAGTCGACTTGGCAGGTCTAAAAATAACACAGATGACCGACAAAAATATAGTTTAACTAAAAAAATCAAGACTATATTATTTTTTAAGTATTGACATGACAATATATTAGATCGACTTGGATCAACACAAATTAACCTGTCAAATCTGTTATCAAGATCATGAAACCTTGATATCTCTAAAGAAAGCAAACAAAAACATTATTAAATTCAATTCTTAATCAACTAAATATTAAAGAATGAGATTGAAAATAAAATTCAACTAAAAAAATAAGTTGAGTCAGCCTCGATTAACCTTACAAACCTGGGTTATGAGACTGGAATAACCCTATAAAAAACAAATCAAAATAAATTATGAAACTCAACTCACAATCAACCCAATTTTGAAGGATAAAATAAAAAAACAAAACAAAACAAATCAAAACAAAACAAAAAACCACCCAAGTCAACCAAACAAGCTCATGACTTGGGTCATGAAATCAGGATAACCTCCTAGAACACAAACTGAAATAAATTATGAAATTTAATTTCTAATCAATTCAATATTGAAGGATGAGATTAAAAAATAAAATCAACTAAAAATGGGGAAGAAATACATGTCAACTAGCTTAACTCGTGACTTAGATTATAAGACTGTGATAACAGCATAGAAATAAAATAAAATAAAATAAACTATAAAGCTCAATTCTCAATCAACCCAATGTTGAAGGATTAAATTGAAAATAAAATCAATTAAAAAAAGCATAAAAACAATAACCTAAGTTAACAAGGGTTAACATGTCAATCTCAATCAACCCAATATTAAAGGATGAAATGGAAAAAAAAAAAAGAAATAAAAAACCAACTCAAACTTGTTAACTCGCAAAACTTGCAACCTGAGTTATGAGATCATAACAACTCCCCAGAAAACAAACCAACAAATAATTATGATTATGGAGCGGAATTTCCAACTCACCTAGTGTTGAAAGATGAAGTTGAGAAAAAAAAAATAGATATAAAAAACAGGGGAAAAACCCAAGTCAATATGGCTGACCCATAAAACCCGCGATCCAGGTCATAAGATCAGGATAACTTCATAAAAAGAAAATCATGACAAATGCTAAAGTCTAATACCCATTAAACTTAATATTAAAGGATGAAAATAAAATAAAAAAAAGTTGAAAAATATATTAAAAAAGTTCTTAATTTTTTTTTTTAGGACTAAAGTGTAAAATGCCTTGTCATTTCACTGCTCACTGTTGCTGTGAAATGCCGAGTTTTAGTATATTACTAGTTATTAGACATACGCTTCGTCATGGGTCGAATAATATTTTTTAAACAAAAAAAATACAAACTTTTCAAATGCATTTTTTAACAATAAAAATCCAAATTATAAATCAAAAGGTCTATGCTTGAATTTAATTAAATAAATTGAGAACCATTTGTGCCAATAAATACAAAAAAAAAGTGTTAAGACCTCTATTTTACTCATCTAGCTGCAGGTTGAATAATTAATTTTTCTAACATAAATGAATTAATGTGGAGGTATTATTAATATGTTTTTTTTATAGTGAGTAAAAAATATTATTGTTAATTAAAAAATTTATGCTTACATATAATAAAATATAGTGAAAATTATACACATTAATAAAGACATGTAAGATCTCAAGCTCATTTTTAACGTGGTAGAAAAATAAAACAATTTTGCAATTGCTACATTAAAACAATATTTCCTTAATAATATAAGGATTTTTCAAAAAACAAAAAGTGTAAAGAAAAACAGAAAAAAGTTATAAAAAATCACAAATGAATGAATATAAGAACAAAAAAAATGGTATAAATAGACTAAGTGTGGAGTGATAAATATTCCAAGTGTAAAGAATAAAAAATAATTTTTTTTCAAAAAAACATTAAAGAGAAAAAAAGGAAAAATTAAAAAAAATATATTAGATTTCAAAATGAGCAGGCCACCCATGAAAATAGATCAATTTTAGCAGGGAAGCATGAACGGTTGATGAAATTCTTTTTAAAATTTAAAAGGGGTGAGTCACCAGTGAAAATAGACAAAAACTTTTGAATTTTAAAATGAACAGGTCACCAGTAAAAATAGACCAATTTCAGGGAAGCATGGACATTTGCTGAAATTCTTTTTGGAATTTAAAAATGGTAAGTCGTCCATGAAAATAGACCAAAACTTTTAAATTTCAAAATAGACAGGTCGCTCATGAAAAATAAACCAATTTCAGGGAAGCATAGACGCTTGCTGAAATTCTTTTTAAAATTTAAAAATGGTAAGTTACTCGTGAAAATAGACCAAAACTTTTGAATTTTGAAATGAGCAAGTCGCCCATGAAAATAGACGAATTTCAGGGAAGTATGGATGCTTATTGAAATTCTTTTTGTAATTTAAAAAGGGTAAGTCACCCGTGAAAATTTATCAAAACTTTTGGATTTCAAACTTAACAAGTCAATCGTGAAAATAGATCCTTTTTTTAAAAAAAAAAAAAAAAGCAAAGTTTTTTTATGGGTGGATCAAGTCAAACAGACTATTTTTCTTTACAAGCTTACTATGTAAAAACCTTAATGAGATTTTATTTCGTAAGCATTGTAAAGATGGAGCATTTATTGTTACCCAATTTTGACCACACAAAAAAATCATCAGTGATTACCCATTTTTTATCCCAAAAAAATAAAAAATTAAATAAAATTAAAAAATACAAGAAGAAAGCCTAAAAGATTGCTCAAATTAGTGGTAAAGGACCAAGATGACAAATAAAAAGGTTGGAGGACTAAAATGGTTAAGATTGATACATTTGCAACCCAATTCTGATTGACAAAGGCCCCATTGATGAAAATATTTTTATTTGGGTTAAAGAAATACAAATTTGGATGGTTAAGAACTTAATGGGAATTTTAGAAGGCTTAATTAATTTTATCGAGGACTTAATTGCAAGGAAATCAGTTTTAAAGTCAATTTGGGTGTTAATTAGAAGAAATTAAAATCCGAGGACTTCATTGATTTTTGGGAGGTTTAAATTGGATGAATCAGGGGCTTAATTGTAAGAATATTAAAGTTTGATGAGAAATTAGGAACTTGATTGAAGAAATCCAAAACTAAGAACCAAACTATAAAAAGACGTGTTATTGTAAGGGCTAAAATTAACCAAATCATGGGACAAATTGAAACAAATTGAAATTTTCATGGTCAATTAATTTCAAATTAAACAAATTGAAAACTAAAGACTCATTTATAAGAGGCGTTTGAATAACGGGATTCAAATTAGAATTTCTAGGGTGTAATTGCAAGGGTTAAAAGGATTTCGACTCAATTAAGGGAGTATATGCCACGATTAAAAGAAAATGAGTTAAATTGATTTTTGCCAAAAATCCATTAAGAGCCCTAATTTTTAGGGTTTTTAGCAGATGACGTTTCATTCGGTTTTAATGAAATGACACATCGTCCACTAGTTTTCTTCTTCTAGGAAAAAATGATGATCGAGTTGGCACTTGCTAAAAATCAATTAAGAGCCCTAATTTTTAGGGTTTTTAATAGGTGACGTGTCATTCAGTTTTAATGAAAGGAGATGCATGACACATTGTCTACTAGTTTTCTTCTTTTTTTCCAGCAGAAAATGATGATCGGATTGGCACTTTTCAAAAGCTCATTGTGGAGTTCTAGACCACCAAATAGCACGAGGTTATTTGCAAATGGAAGAAAAACATCTCCTCTATAACCTTATGCCTATGAAATTAGACATATACACCCCAGTTCTTCCACATAAATCTCGAACATCTTATCCTCAATCAGTTTTCCTTGCATTTTCAAATTTTGAGATGATCGAGTTGGCACCTTTGGATGAATAAATGTGAAGCTACAGACCTCTAAATCGAGCAAGGTTGGATCCAAACGAAAGGCATGCACCTCTTCTACCAACTTCAAGTGGTTTTCAATGATGTTTATATTAGAGTTTCTCCGGTGAAGCCTCGAAAGTGGTCAATTGAGTCAGTCAAGACTATGACACATATTTTTCAAAAACCATCCATTTCTTTTGTGTGTTCACACTTAAAGTTTCTCAAATGGTTCTTATCAATGGCTTTAAAACCTCCCTCTCAAGATTAAAAGGCCAGAAATAGATCTTTGCCCTCTAACTCTAGCAAAACCACCAAATACCTTTGAAATCAAAACCACTATTGCAAAACCAGCCTCATAAAAGAGCTTCCAGTTGTTAGCTTTTGTGCAAAACCCTTTTACTTTGATTAAAAGGCTAAGTTTTGATTAATCTTTAAGGGAATCCACCAAAAACAAAAGTAGAAAAATTATATAAATACCCCTAGACATTAGAGCTGAAAAAAAGGAGAAAAAAGGGGGGAAAAAGAGGGAAAACATGGTGAAATACTCTGTTAGTAGATCTTATTGTGAAGGTTCAAGAGCCTAACATAGAACGTCTAACAAGCTTTGAAAAGAAAGAGAATGAAATAGAAAAAAGGAAGGAAAAGAGAACAAAAAACAACAACCTATAATCAGCAAGCTTAGAGAAGGTATAACCATGTAACAACTCAATGGTGGAGTCCATGTGGCCTACCCATTCATGATTTCTTAATGTTTAAAACTCTTTTGATATTTTTTTTTAACTTGTTTTAATTTTATGATGTTTTCTAATTTTGTTTTTATTAATATGTAAAAATATTTTTTTATTGTTTAAATCTTGTTTAGAGTTGTTTTTGATGTTATGGAGTGTTTTTTATTTTGATAAAATAGAGTGGTTTTGGATTCTGCCAAAAGGTGGCAGTGGGCGTCAGATGCCTTTTCTGTTTTGTTAGTGTATGCTCTTAGTTCACGAGCATGGTTTGGGTTCCAAGTGTTCAAAGAGTCAGTTGAGAATCGAAATTTGATGTTTTTTTGCTATCATTAGGGTTGTAGCTATGAAGTTGAAACTTTATGCATGTTATTGATTATTTGATGTTATTTGTTAGTTCATTGGATTCAACTATGTTTAGTATTGATAATGTGGTTTGTGATGATCAAAAGTAGTGTGTTTAGAAGCCTAGAAGGCTAAATCTGGATTTTGGCATTAGCTCTTCAATTTCTAAAAATTTTCTAGATTTTGGGTTCATGTTCTTTGTATAAACTTTGCGTTAGCCTCTTTTTTTTAGTTATTTTGAGTTAATTCTTGGTACATACATATTATTTTGTAATCTTTAGCAAATAATCTAGGGTTAAAACGCATCAATAACATAACATGAATTTATGCATTTAGATTATAGGGTTCTTTCGACTGTCAAAACACATTTTAATCAAATCATGACTTTTGAGTGTTAATCAAAGAAAATGGATACTTGATTCTTAATCTACGCATGATTATGAACAAAACCTTACCCTTGATTGCATGAAAACTTGTCTAGTTTGTAATTTGTGTTTGTTGGGTTTCGGCTTTAATGTTCATCCTGTTCTTTATATTATTGGTGTTTGATCTGTTTTTATTAGAAAATTTTATATTTTAAAGTTTTCTTTTAGTTTTGATCTGTTTTTAGTTTAATTATTTATTTTGCTTTAGTTTTGGTCTCGTCTTTATTTTTTTAGTTCATAAGTTACTAGATACTTCAAAACCTAGATAGACAGGATGATTTTTTACCGTTCTTCCACTAGACCCTAGCTTTAATGACTGTCTCACGTAACCATGCTGTTGCCTAACATTTGAATGAGAAGAGGAGGATTTTGTTTGAAAATCTGTAATTTTGTTATTGATAATTTTGACAACTACTTATAACAGGAACAAGAAGATGGAACCTCAAAATATATATATATATATATATATATATATATATATATATATATATATATATATATAGAAAGAGAGGGGCACTCTGACTTCACACAAATCATCAGAAAGCCAATGTTTTCCTCATCTAGTAAAATCCAAAAGAAAGAAACATGAGCAATAATCAATTGAAGTTCAGACTGTCATCATGGCTAACCTTGGGTTGCATTACTTTGCTACAAGCCTTAAGTGCCCCCCGCTTCATTTTCTCTGCTTGCGCATCCCTGATGGAACAAAATTACCACATCTCACATGTGCAACTCAACAATCTAATTGTTGCTTCAGAAACAGGAAGGCTATTTGGTTTCGTATCGACAGCCGCTGCCACCTGTTTTCCTGCATGGATGATCCTATTCATTGGCCTGGTTTTTGGTTTGGTTGGTTATGGCGTGCAGTGCTTTTGTATTTCAAATAGAATTCCAGCTCTATCTTTTTGGCAAGCTTTATTGCTAAATATTCTTGCAGGGAACAGCAGCTGTTGGATCAATACTTACTGTCAATTGTTAGCCACAAGAAACTTCAAGGACAGTTATCGGACGATAGTCGAAATAACATCAACTTATTCAGGGTTGAGTGGAAAGATATTGACTTCTATAGTTGAAGGAATTGAAGGAAGGAAAGGCTCTACAAATTCAAGTATTTACCTCCTCTTGACTTGCCTGGTTCCTGTGGCCGCTGGGTTAATTGTTGCTCTCGTTCATATTTGTCTCGAGTTCATGGAATATGGGGACTCAGATGTATTTCCAGCCGTCTTCGTTCTCATCATTGCAACTGGAGTGTATACAGTGATCGAATCCGTTGCACCATTTTTCGGGTTTGTGTCCTTGCGATTACGCGCAGTGATTTTAGCACTGGTGTTAACCATACCGTTTGCAGTTGCACTATTGACAGCTGCTGCAGACTGGTTTTCAGCAGAGAAATATCACTCCCAGGTGACTCGAAGGGAATCGAATGACTCTGGCGAATCAAACCCCGAAAAGGTATCCAAAGAAGTCAAGATTGCAATAGGCGAAGAAAGAGAGGCTGATCAAAAGGCAGGGGGGGAGGTTGACAGTGACGACAAGGGCTTGTTTAAAGCAGGAAATGATGCTGGGATGAAACAACTACTGTTAAATGTGGATTTCTGGATGTTCTATTTGGTGAACGCATGTGGACCTACGCTGGGAATGGTTTATTTAAACAACCTAGAGAGAATCACCCAGTCTCGCAGCATGGGCGAAGCATCATTTTTATTGGAAATATCTTCTGCGTTTGGCTTTTTTGGAAGGATGTTGTCTATCATGTTCCACTGGTATACAAGGTTAGAGCATTTTCCACTACTTGAAACTCTAACAAGCTGACTGCACCTTGTAAGATGTAATAATCACGTATCTTTTTATGGAGATATTTTCCTTCGTTGATACTATATTTGTATAACCAGGGAAAAATCGGTAATAGCCAACCCAGCGTTGACAGTGCTCCTAATGATCCCCATGCCCATTGCTGTCTTCTTGCTCCTCGACAGCAACAGATGTTTATACATCAGCACCGGAATCTTGGGAACCTGTTCAGGAGCCTTAATTGTTATAAATTCAATGACAACGTCTGAGCTGTTCGGCTCCAAGAACTTGGTTGCGAAACAAACCATTGTTCTAACCAACATTCCCTTGGGCTCTCTGCTTTTTGGGTACTTGGCAGCTATTAACTATCAAAACGAAGGTGCTGGCGATCATGGAGTGTGCACAGGGCTGCAATGCCATCACAAAACTTTCATCATCTGGGGGTCCATTTGCTTCACAGGAACAATTCTAAGTTTTCTTCTGCGTCTTCGCACGCAGAACTTCTATTCTCAAAAATCCTAGAGTGTTGGCAATTGAAGACTGTTGTCCATGTCTTCTTTGGATGATTCACTCTATCAGTTCATCTAGTTCCCACTAAGATGAGGCTTTGGGAGAGGATTTGTTACATTCTACATTTTTGTAACGCCAACAAATTCATTTTTACAACTTGCTACATCACATTTATCACAGCATCCCTCAACTAAATCCAATTTTAAAACCACCCATCCCCATGTGTTGTTAAGTCTTTACACATAACACGGAGTCGACAACTCCAGTCTAAAGAGAGGAATTTCATATAATGCTCCTATTTTCAATTTACCGTACAACGATGATACAACTACGTCGCCTACACCAAGAGAGGCGGGTGGTGGGGGGCGGGAAACCTAAGCCATTTCACTACCAAAACCCCTCAAAAGCCAAGCTAACAGAACAACGCATGGGTCATGATTACTGTCGTTTTCCTTAAGAACCACGAGCTTCTTATAAAAACCGAGCTAAGCACAACAGGGATGAACTATACTCGAAAGTTATGATATTTGATGCATGTATACCTACATCTCTCCGCACTGATCATATAAGACACTGTTACTCGGATGAACTACCATAACCTTTCTAAGATAAATGATACGGTCATAAATCATGAGATTTGATGCATGAACATTAACATCTCTTTGCACTGAGATATATGACATTGTTATTTTCCCACATGAATCACACCAATGAATCCTAATGTGAATGTCAAGGAGTCCTTTTACATTAGGCGAGAACCTGCACACAGTAACAGCAATCAACATACTGCTAAAACTAAGGGTACAGATATAGTTATAATTAATCTCAATATACTCATCAAACTTCGTTCAAAAAAAAAAAAAAACAGGGTAAAATCCATTTGGTCATCACTATGTATCTGAATCTGTAATGGATGGATTTCTATACCACCTCACCTTAAACTAAAAAAGAAAATAAAAAGTAGCTTCGTAACTTTGACATTAAACAGGTACACCAGTATCAGCTGTTACGCACATGGTATATATTTTCCTTGATATCCTTTTTGACTCAAGTTGAGGATTTTCGTTGATAGAACAATTCTGATAAGATATACTGACAATGATGTGAATTATTGGGTTGTATTACAAATCTTCCATTGGAAGGGCTTGTATGTTGTGGCGAACTAGTACATAAAACAGAAGAGATATCTACCTGCAGTAACAATTCAGGTTGCTTTCTTCTTCCCAAACAATAAGCTCAAAGAGTATGTATTGCCTTTTTGTGCAGCAGCTGCTAATCGATTTCCACCAATCTAAGACATTTCAACCACAAATTCTACTATTCAAGTGGTGTTCAAAATGATGAAAAATAATAAACATTAACAGCTATTAATCGTGTGGCTGTGAAAGAAAACTGGATTCACAAGGTATGATGGTGCGGTTGAAATTAGCCATTAAATGTTTAAGTGGAACATATTGTTCTGATAAGATACCTTGTCCATGAGCCAATACCCAACAGTTGGCATGTACTGCACTAAATACAGAACAGCTAGCACAGGCTGAAAGATGGAACGAAATATTAATATTTGCAAAAAACTATGATAGCAAGGAAATAGAAGAACTTTATCAGCATATTCTTACACATGAAAGGAGAGGAGATATGCACATTCCATTGCAAAATCACAAGTTTGATACACAAAACATATTAGAAAATGCTAGTTTATGTGGATAAGTTTTTGTCCTCAATTTGAAAGTTAAAAATATAATATAAAATAATTCCTCGTACGAAACTTTATTATTTGCATATAACTAGGAAAATGCCATAGATGTTAATAAAGTTGATAATATGCCTAGTTTCTATGGTATATTTTAGTTTCAATAGAGAACTCCTCATATTCAGATTTTCACATAGTTATACTAAGGTCCTCATAGTAAAAGCTAGTTGACCAATCTAGATGGGAGAATTGTATGGTCTCAAATTTGAAAGGTTGAAATAAAATCCAGAATTCTATCATCATTCCTCAAATTCTCATATTAACAGTCATCCTAAAGTGTTGCCCCCATGGTACAGGCAGCATTTCTGTTTCGAGAAGCATTATATATCATTTGTTGTCGTCAAGAGTGTCGTCGTATATTTATTAGTCTGATTATTATATTATAAACTAGTATCAATTTGTGATGGTTCCCTAAGAGGTACCTGAGATATATTAAACACTCAACTGCTCAAATTAGAAGGGCAGGCTATTGATTTCTTACATATCCAAAAAAAAAAAAAAACAGGCCAAAGGAAATCTATGGAGGGAAAACTGATCTTCTGTGCATATATCCACCTTGGCCCTAGCTCATAAACATCCCACATTCAAACTAATCATTCATGATCATACACTTGCATGTGTATACTGAATGCTTTAGGTTTAAAGCTGTGACTCTCACTTTACTTTTACCAAGCACACCCAACATACTAATAATCAGATAGCAAGGGAAGTTTATTTGAGTTTTACAATTGAAGTAATTTTTTAAGAAACCAGATCAATGAGGCTAAACCCTAACACAGCCAAAAAACCTAAAAGAAAACAAGAACAAGAAAACAGAGCGCATTGAAACACACCAGTACCCAGTAAAGCTCAATTAAATTTTAAACACAAGAATTACTGAACCCTGAACAGCCAGACGCAAATATTCAAGAGGCTTGTCAATTTTTCCAGGTTCGATTTAAAATTTAACACCTAGATTTAAGATCACAACTCTATTATTAAAACCTCAATGTCTGCCATGAGGTGGCTATATTGTAAGTTATAACTAGTGTGCAGTCATGCGGCATATTTCATTGACGGGAATTGAACCTACACATGGTGGATTCACAATCCACTGCGTTGATCCACTTGGCTACATCTACCCCTAGTACTCTATTTACAAATTACCAAGATTCAAATTTCTAACATTTAACATTCAATTTGACCTTTTTTATTTTTTATAAGTATTATAAGAAAGAAATACAAAAGTAAAAAAAAATTATTATTTTAGGAGCAATGCCAACCCTCTTGATAGAACAAGAAATTGGTGATTGCTCCTTTTTTTTTTTCAAAGGCTCGTACACACAAAGACAAAAGCCTTATCCATTTACAAAAGTCTTATCCATTTGTAGATGAAACTTTGACAGCAACTACGTCTAGAGGGAAATTATGAGCACTACGTTCATGCATAACTTCCCTGCCAAGGTTAGCATGGTTAATAATATCAGCCCAGGTATTAATTACACGACCTTGGCTATCAACTACAGATTGGTTGAAATTGAAACCATTTAGATTGAAAGCCATGGTGCTATTAATACATTATAGCTATCCTTGAGTTGGACGAATTATCCGAAGAGGATCGCTTAACTGTAGCAAGAGCATGAAAAATTGAGCGTTTCTTATCACAACCCTTTTTCATAGCCGAAGTATTTACTGGTTCCTGGGAAAATATGTCGGTCTAGTAGAAACAATTAGAGGGTTTAAATTGATTCTTTCCGGAGAATTAGATAGACTTCTTGAACATGCCTTTTATTTGGTAGGTAACATTGATGAAGCGACTGCGAAGGCTACGAACTTAGAAATGGAGAACAACTTGAAGAAATGATCTTAAGTCTTTGTGTATTGACCCCAAATCAAATTGTTTGGATTCAGAAGTGAGAAATCACACTAGATTAGGTAAAGATAGACCTTTGAATGTATTTCCAGATAAATCATGGTAGCCAATCCCAAGTATTTGTGAATTACATTTCTTCGAGTGGAGTATTTCAAGAAACCTGGTGCTTATCAACAATTCACAATGCTAACAAAATTAAATCTCATAGAATGATGTTTTCATGATACAAGCTTTCCAATGTTTCCAGGACAGAACATACTTGGAGTGTGGTCAAATGTCACAGAAGAAATTTCTCAATATTCAACGAAGTTATTGTGATTCAAGGTTAGTTGTATAGTGAAAGTACTAGAATCAAATTTTGTTTCATTTTATTTTAATCTAATAGAATGATTCTCTAGTGAAAATTCAAATACCTGATCTGATATCCAAACTTCCTTTAAACCATGGGTTGCAGCAATAATTGTCAGTTCTGCACACCTTTCTGACGACACTCTCCTCTGTCAAAAAGAAAAAACAGCAAGATCTATATTAAAACCAAGCAGGCAGCAAAGAAGTAATCAGTAGTTACTGAAGAAAGGCAGATGGATGAGAACACATGCTATAAGAACATAACTGTTTTACAATATACCAATCTGCACAATCATAGATGTGCACACCTTGCTGCTTCACAATATTTGGGTTGTCCAAAAGACAGCAAGAAAACAAGTTACAAGTAAGCCAATTCCTCTCATAACATTACAGTAAGAAGCTCACCTCAAAAGTACCTTTCTTTCCTGAGGTTGTCGATCCAAAACCATTTGATGTTTCTATTGGCCCAGGACAAACAATGGTCACCTTAATCCCTTTCTGACAGAGCTGCAATAACACAAGTATAAGAAAGAATGCAAGGACTAAGCAACGAATAAGAAAACAGTTGAACAACATTCATTATAAGGTGAAGCATAATAATTTGGAATAATGTATTGTTTACCAATACTAAATAGCATAAACCATTACAAACATCATTGCCCACAATATAGCCTCTTGTGCGTCTTGACTGATGTGGTTTGGTTCTGATGTTTGTTTAAAATAAGTATCTTGATGGACACTTGGGGGAATGGACCAGGAAAACAAACTCCTTATACCCCACTTAGTTTCAATTGGGACAAACTGCCATTCTTTTAAAGTTATAGGCCCTAGAAACTCTCCCTGTAAATTAACCACATAGCACATAATAGAACCAACTAATCATAAAGCTCTTATTCCTAGTGTACCATCAAAGCACACATACTATGCAAATCATTCTTCTCAGCTTGGGTACATTTCAGTTCAAGTACATACTAATCCAATCAACTTAATTATTAACACCAACATCTTTTATTTTCTGCAATACCATACAAATCAAGGAACTCGTGTTTAAAGTTTCTTATCCACATCATACACCTTTATAAGTTCTAATTAGCTAATTGGCCAAATCACGAGCGCATATTTCAAAGTTTATTCTTTTCTGTATGTTGCATGCAACATACTTGGCACAATTAGCCCAACCACCTTCCCAAGTTCCAATTAGCCAATCCAGGCAAAAAAATTTCGAAGTTTATCTGCTATCTCCAGCATTAAGGGAAATAAACTAGGAACAATTAGCACAACCACCTCTAATCCTCTTCCAAACATTAACATGAGAGAGAGAGAGATAGATAGAGAGAGAGAGAGAGAGATGAACCAACTAAAACAGAACTATTACAAAAGCATGATGGAGAATGAGTCATCCTCCAAAATATGAAAGCAAATGGAATATAATAAAAGAGAAATCCGATCTCTATCGGCTCAAGAAACTCCCCTAAAAGCACTTAAAGCATGGCACTCCAAATAAGAAAGTAAAACAATCCTGTCCCTCACCAATTGTGTAACACGTAATGGTTTTTAAGAATTCTACCATCTCTTCGACCAGGGACATCATCCAAAGCAGCCCCTTCTTTCACACAAACCATTTTTTGTGAAAATCAGCCAGGTCAGCAGTTTATATCCACTTATAGTGGTTTCTGTTGCATTTTATGATCTTACATAAACATGAGAACTATTCACCAGAACATTTTCCCAGTAACATCTGAGGTTATATATGGACTTCGTACATGTTAGTCATTAAACTAGAATAAGATAATCGTAAGTATTATTCTCTTATGGTATCTCTTGAATTTGGTTTCACTATTATCTTATGAAAGTTCAATGACCCGGAGTACCACCAATAACCTAATGAATTCAACGTAAAATGCATTAGTCATACTCACTATTCAGTGGTATAACTTGTATAAATTTTGACACATTAAATAATAGTAGTGTCGGATTCTAAGGGTAAATGAGAAAAAATCAATTAACAACTTGCTAGTTTAAAAGCTTTATAAAAGGAAATCATATTTTTTTCATAAATTTGCTAGTGTGCCAAAGTCAAGATATTTCTATGCTTGAATTTTCATGTGGTTTATTGGCTAGCTCCTGGTGCAGGAGATTTTTTTTCTAATGCATAGTTTTATGTTAATAAACATAACTTTCAATACAGCCATTGAATCAGACTAAAATTTTGATAGATGATTTTAGAGACCATATTTCTCATAAGTTTAAAATTTTGTATCCATCCGAATACAGGAAGGCCTTCAAATAAAGTGCAAAAGTTACTGATCGGAATTAATTATATTTTCCTAGTTGATTTAGAATTCTTTTTTCTATTTGGTTTAGAACTCTTTCATTATTTTTTCAACTTTGTTTAGGTTGTTTTTTTTATAGTATAAATAGAGTTATTTAGCTTATAATATAAGCAGACTACTTGAACAGAAAATATTCGTTAATAAAGTTTTGAATTAGGATTTCTATAAGATCCCTTTTCAATGACAAAATTTTATGTTCTTATGCTTGTTTTTTTTCTTGTGTTTCTTTTGTTTACGTCAATTGATATGAGAACCCAACGATTCTAGATTATTACTTGTTGTGTGATGCTAAATAACTATGGCTAGAAGAGGTCGCAGAGCAGAACGTGTTAAGGTAAGAAAAATGAGAACATCCCCTCGAGAGAGAAACGTTGTAATAGAAGACATGCAAAGACATATTGCAAAATTAAAAAGAGATTTTCAAGAACTAGTGAGAGAAGACATGTGGAGACAGATTGCACAATTAACTTGTCAATTGGCGAAGGTAAGGAGCTTGAGGGATCGTGAGAAACGTGATTACAGATTCATGGCTAGTTTTGAGAACTCGTTTCAGAGGCATAAGGTAATTTCTTGATTGGGATGAATATTATATGATATTGAAACTGAATTTTTTGATGATTCCGGTTATTGGGTACACTGGAATTAACCACCAAAATATGACAAGGAAGAAGCTCAAGATATCATTAGGCTCGAGGGTTGCAAAAATCCTAAAAACTCTGTAAATTGGGATCCATAAGCATGAAAGTGATGAATCCTTTGATACTCTAAAAGAGTGTTTTGTAGCTAACTTTGAAGATATTGAAGTACTATAAATTTTCAACCACAAAGAAATCAATGGACCAACCTATTATTTATTGCCAACAATCAGTGTCTAAAGTTCATGTTTGAAGAATTAAAGTTGATGTTTGAAGAATTTCAAGGTGGTTTTGGAGTTGTCAACAAAGATGTGTTATTGTTGTCAATGACAATAAAGTTATGTTAAATTTTGAGTTAGAGTTTGAGAAGGCTACTACAAGAGTTGTTACACATGATCTTCAATGTAACGTTAAGATTGGCTTCGTTGTCAGGGAGGATGATCATGTTCCTAAAGGTATGATGTTTTTAACAAAAGGGTTGAGCATGTAAAGGGTTTGGAACTTTTGATTGGACAGCCATAAGATCGAGGTAAGAAAAATTTGAACTCGAGACAAGTTCTCTTTAACCTAGGAAGACTAATGCAAAAGATTTTTTTCTAATAAGCAGCTTTATGATAATAAGCATAACTTTCAATCCGGCCATTGGATCAGGCTAAAATCTTGATAAACAATTTAGAGGCCCTATTTCCAATAAGGTGGGAATTTTGTATCCATTCGAGTATGGGAAGGCTTTCAAATAAAGCTCAAAAATTAATGTTCAAGATTTGTTATATTTTTCTAGTTAATTCAGAATTCTTTTTTCTATTTGGTTTAAAATTCTTTTATTATTTTTTCAGCTTTGTTTATGATTTTTTCTAATATAAATAGGGTTACTTAGCTTATATATTAGACAGACTATCTAAATAAATATATTCAATAATAAAATTTCAAATTAGAGTTTATGTGTAATCCCTTTTCGACAGAATTCTATGTTATTGTTCTTGTTATCTTACTTACGTTACTTCTATTCATTTTATGGATCGAAACAAATGCAACCTTTTTGGCCATTATTGCAATACTTTTATGTTATAGTCACACATAGCAAGAATTCTAGTCTACCACAATGAGCAATTCCCAATACATTTGACTTAGAAATAATATATATACCTCAGAACGCAAGGAATGAAAGTATCCATTTAGAGCAAATTTTGAAGCAGAGTATATGGCCTGACCCGGGGTGGGTGTCTTGCCTGCAGCACTGCTCATCTGCATGCATAGTGCATTTAAAAAGTTAGTGTATCATCGTGGATAGATGGTATGTACAATTATAAAACTAACCGATTTTTTTTAGAGAAGGGTGAGAGGCAAGAGCTCTAACATAGATAATTATTAGATTTCCTTGTTTTTTATATATATTTTGGTCCTTTGTTTATAATATACCAATCAAAGCAATGTAGCTAGGAAACTAAGAAAAGAGAACACAACTTTCTAGCAACCAATCTCATGAGTGACAAGTGTTAAAACAGACTATAAGAAACAATTGGTTAATGTGTAAATTCAGTAATAATTTACTTATCAAGTTGAGGTGTGCATCCAAAACAAAGACTGGTTAAAATATAGATCACTAATCCAAACATACCACAACAAAATGACCCCGCCCCCGGCTCAGCATAGAAGATGCCAATAGTCGTGTGAGAGATATTGGCCCCAGGACATTGATGTTGAATGTAGCCTACTTCCATGATAGAAGCACCATTAGTAGTTTTACAAGAGAGTTGCAGAAAAAAAATTGATAGTATCATATTAGTGATCCTTTGATAAATGCATCCTGTTGACTGAACTCAACTTGTAACTAAATACAGGGAAGACAAAGCAAAATAACTCAAGTAAACTAGTGTTATTTTTTAAGCGATTGGACTAGATCATCATCAGGATGCCTACTTCCTTGATTTGATACCTTGAGACTTTCCTCATTCACATCCAAAGCTGTTGATTTCTGCCAAAAAATAAATAACAAAATAAAGTCATTCACCACTGGAAGACAAATCAATTTTACAAGCATATCAGTAGGTTATCACAATGATGCATAAAATAAACAGAACCTTAAGACCTTAAACAGTTTACCACATGGTATTGCTGCATATTCAATGCTTTCAAAGACATGTCTACTAAGTAACCTGAAGTGACATGAGGAAGTCTTGATTGATGAAATATTTCTACAAATCTCTAGTCAATATTGTGTTTGCAGAATCAAAATGTAGTTATACTTGATAACACACTGATCATCCCTAAGCAGCATCCACTTTTAGCACAGAGTAAATAAATTGAAATAACAAGGCAGCACAATCATGAAATTTAATCGATGGCGATAAATTCGCTTTCCCAAAATCTTTATGTTTTTTTGTCACAACAAAGAAATCTTAAGGCTATTCTAGGGCTTATGACCAAGCATTCTCACATCTTAACATAAGTAAGAAAACAAAATGAATGAAACTTACACAACCTCTTGGGGCATAATGCTACTTGTTTTTTGGTCCATCAACAACCAAGAATGCAAATACTATATCACATGTGTAATCACATTCTTTGATAGGAAATGGTAGGGAATGGCAATAGTAGGCAGGCTACAGTGAAAGAGGTTCGGATAAAATTATCCTCACAACAATTAGAACCACATACCATTTCTTTTGCAATAGCCAATGGTACTTTCATCATTTTTAGTTTTTGTATAATTCAGGCAACCCTCCACCTCCACAAACACAAATATTTGCTTTGTTTACTTTTTGCCTCACTCAATGACAAATTTTTGTCTGCCATCCACTCATCACCACAAAGATCTCGGTCCGGGAGGACAATCACCATGACGTCGCACACATGCGACATTAGTTATGAGTACTTTTAGATAAAAGTGCACACACTTGAGAAAGTAGAACTGCTCTCTCAAGAATCAATTTCAATCTCTCTTTGAAAACACACCACATTTGAATCTCAAATCCCTTTGTAGAAAATGTGAAAGCCATCATGGATAGTTTTGTTTGTCCTTTAGTTATCTTCTTTCAATATCTCAAATTCTCATCATTCTCCACATCATTTCCAGCAAGGTTGTTACTTCTCTTGACCTCAACTCAGTCATTCTTTTCTTCTCTTCTACATTATATCCTCTCATTTTCCACAATCCTAATTTAATTTCCCAAGCAATCCTCACCTATAGTGTCTTGCTAACACCAAATCCAATGGTTTTTTGTCAGTTCTCCTACAATTTCCTAAGCCTAAGTTTTGCAATCAGCAGAAGCACCTTTTGCCCTCAAATACCAACCAACCAAGTTTCAATTCAATCAACAAACTATAAGGCATTGTTCCATTCCTCACATGAAAAATAAAACTTACCACGCCCAAGCACATAAGGCAGATTATTAAGAACATGTCTATCAGACAAAAGGTACACAGGAAGTTGGTTAACAATGTTTTCATTCTAGAGGCATAAGATTGCTTCTGGGCATAGTGCACCATTGACCTCCAGCTCATACAGTAAGTATAGACTGATACGAGACAACCTCCAAATGGTTGATAATTTGTTAATGGTTGGCAGGAAATTAAAAAACAAAAAACAAATGCATCTTTCAAAGGAAAAGGTAAAGCAGCTTCAAATTACAAAATTTAAGAGATTGATGAACAATTTATGCTTAAAAACATGAGTAAATCAGTGCAAAAACAAGGGCCATGTCAGTTGGACTATATATGTATGAACCAAGCCTTGCTCAAATCATGACCATGGAGATCCATTTTTATTTTATTTTTTTTTCGTCATGAATGAAAATAAGTCTCTCAAAATGGGAAGTAAAGCGAGATAACCCACTATAAAAACCGTTGTTAGTTTGTAACATTTCAAAGCAATGTTTTAAAGATGGTAAAGTGAACTAGAGGTCCGTTATTTGATGAAAGGTAGAGAAACATTCACAACCTTGTTGAAGAATCACAGCGGTGCATGATATCTTGATAGGACATACTGAAATTTGCAATGAGATAACAGGTTCCTTAGCTAACTAAGAGCAGCTATTGATTTTGTAACATGATTTCCCTTTACTTCTTTATCACTACACTACAATGACCATTAGAAAATGTATATGCGTGTGCCTCTTTGGCTGATTATGTACATGTATAGCAATGTATCACTATCCCAAATCAAAAATTTCATACTTACTGGTCGTTCATAAGCTGCATTGTGGATCATATAATCAACACCAGCACCAGAGAAAAAGGACTCTGCTTTCTCTACGGCCTCCTTAAGAAACTCTTCACCTGATGCCAAATCCAAAGGTATAATCTTTACTTCACCAGGTGCATGTTTACCTGCAAGTATACTAATGGCCTGTTAAAAAACTAGTAAAGAAGGAAATGGATGGCTAAGCTCCACATTGGATGAATTGATATACCAGTAAGTTGGTTTTTGACACGCTCCAATTCTGCTTCATTCCGTGATGAAAGAATTAGTTTGGCACCTAAACTTGCCAGTTGTTTAGCAAGAACCTCACCTGAAACCCACCATGAAAAGTGAAAGAGATGAGGAGTTTATCTAGGACAAGGAAATTAAGAAAATTTCAAACATAAAAATACACCACACAACAGATATGGAGGGCAAAAGCTTCGTAAGGACAGTATGGACCAGAAAACCATTTTCCTATACGGCCAGATTTTCTCATAGCAGTATTGTGCCGTTTAATTGCACAAAACACAATGACCATATAAATTGATAACCATAGGATTTTTGGGTACGAGATGCAGTTGGAAACACATTATATGCACTCAGAAAATAGTTGTAAAAGAAAAGATTAAACTTATCACGTAAAATAAAAAAGGGCACACCAATTCAATGGTTAACTTATTAATTGCACATGCAAGCTAAGTTCTTTCTGATCAGAGAAAATGAAATCCCAAGCTATGTATTAAAATCAATCAAATTCGACAAAAATACATCAAGAATTCAAAATGGGAATTTCCATACCTATTCCACGGCTGGCTCCAGTAATCCAAACAACCTAAAAAAATCATATGTAATAAGTATACAAAACAAATACACACACACGCACACGCACGCACGCACGCACACACGCACGCACGCACACACACTTCAATGTTTCAAAACAATACACAGATTATGATATGAAATCGAAAGAAAATTAAGAAAAAAAATTAAGAAAGACAATATTTTAAATTGGGTTTTTCACCTTATCTTCAATTTCTTCACGCTTGGCATGCCTCTTTGACATCAAAGTGAAATCCCCTTCAATTTAAAATCAAATTTTAACAAAAAAATAAGAAGAAGAACATCCCCATTAAAAATAGATACAGTGAGCTCGCAATTGACATGTAAATGTATGCATATGATCTCAGTATACATACCATCAGAAGTGAGGAACTTGAAGAGTAAAGCAACGAGAAGGAGAAGTGAGAGAAAAATGAAGATCATTGTTCGTTGTTTGTTCTTCGCGTTTTTCTTGGGTTATTGCGAGATAGATTGATACCAAAAATACCACAGGGACGCTTTGGATAGTCCGAGGTCACAAGGACAACATTTGTTTTCCAAAAGCATCTATCTCCAATCGGAGATGCTAGCCAAATTTATAGTATAATTTTTTAAATAATGTAAATAAAGCTTCTTTATTTATATACATTTTAATAGTGAAAAGTTATTTAGAATATCTAATTATATTTTAATATATTTAATATAATTATTTTAATAATATAATATAACCAAATTGATTTAACATATCTAAAGAATTAAACAATTCCCAATTAATTTAATATTAAATAATAAAATTAAAAAAATAATTAAAATTAGTACAGGTAAACTCGTTAAGTTTATAACACGAGTTATAAAATTAAAATAATTTTATAGAAACCAAAAAAAACATAAATTTTAAAAAAAAACTAATGAATTATTGCAATGAATAATATTTTTATATTTTTACAAGACATATAAAAATAGCATTTTTCAAAGAAAAAAGATACAATAATGTTTTGTTTAGCACTCCCCTTTAAACATATAAAATGAATATTGGTGAGCTAAAATAATATTTTTATTATTATTATTAACTCTTCATTTTCTACTCTTATTTTTAAAATTTATTTTTATTTAATTATATAAAAAAATTATTAATACAATTAAAACATTTGAGGTGTTCACACCTCAACTTTATTTTTCTTTTAAGTTTTTTTTTTGGTTTTTTTCTTAATTTTTTAAATTGGTATTTAAAAAAAACATCTCAATCTTTTTTTTATTCACGCTTTTTTTTTAGTTGCTTTTACTATTTATTTAATAATGATAGTTTCAAAAGATTAATACCTGACAAAATATGAAATAGTGTTTATAATTTTGAACATGTGAGAAAATAAGAGATAAAAGAAGTATTATTAAAAATGATGAAAATACAGCATAAAAAAAAGACACAATTTATTATGGGTTACAATAAATAGGTGTTTTCTTTTTCTTTTTCTTTTTCTTTTTAGGTTTTTTTTATCACTTAACATTATTTATTCCCAATCTAATCTTTTCACAGTAATTGATTTGGGATGGGTTCCATGTTTTATTTTGATTGGCTTCACATAAAATTTTTACAATGTCAAGAATAAGTTGTTAATACTTGATTTGGCAAAATAAAATTTAATTTTATTAATTCAAATTAATTAAAATCTTGAGACCCAATTTTAAATTGAAATAAATATTCAAACTTTTTTTCTTAAGAAATAATATTTTTATCTCAATTTTCTAACTTAATTTTTAATAACTTAATTTTTAATTGTAATTAAAATTTATTATTATTTATTGATGCATATAATTTTTAATTTATTTTTTTGAATACACATATAAATATTTTAGTTTACAGGAAAAATTGATAGTAATAAAAACTTTAAGGATGTCAACACCTTTTTATGCATTGAGAAAAAATGTTTTATCCCGTTACGTAAGGTAATGAATCAAACTAGTATTTGTAAGTAAAGATTTCAATTTGAAAGAAAAAATATATTTTGTTAGCAAGAATTTTTATTTTTATTTATTTTTTAATTTTATTTTAAAAAATATTTTTTTTAACAACATATTTTTTAAAATAAAAACTAAAAATAATTAGAATAAATCTTAGTACCAATTTCAATAATTTGAGTTAAAAAGGAAAAAATATATCTCTCAAATCAAAATCCTATTTTTTTCTTATCGTGTATTTCCTTTAATTAAAAAATTATTTTTTAAATAAACAATTATTATGATTTAAAAGTAAATTTCAATCAAGAAACAAAAAAGATTATAACTTGATAATTTAAACATGATTATAGAAAAAAATAAAATGATCATTAATTGAGAAATTCATGTTAGATATTTATATATAAAAAAGATTTTATTATCATTGTACAATCATGAGCATATTTCTTTAAAAAATTGCATATTAGGTTAACATATAATAATTAATAGTTGCTATTACATTAAAAAAAAAAACTATAATCTTAAATTAAAACAATGGCCTAGTTGGATAATTTCTTAAAATCATTTTATGAATTTTATTTATAGTAGATTTTATTTTAAATTAAAAGGAACAATTTAAGAAAAAATATTAATAAATTTTTAAAAAGATACCACGCATATAAGGTCAAGTGCTTGGCCCTGAACAAAAACTCTTAGATATAATTAAGCCTATAAGGCCAACCATGTGAACTTTTTTTTTTTTTGGTAGACTGTATCATATTTTTTTATTAATAAAATATTTTTTTAAATAAAAACTAAAAATAATTAGAATAAATACTAGTAAGAATTTCAATAATTTGAGTTAAAGAAGAAAAATTATATCTCTCGAATCAAAATCTCATTTTTTTTCTTATTGTGTATGTCTTTTACTTACAAACATTATTTTTTAAAATAAATAATTATTATGATCTAAAATAAACTTCAATTAAGAAACAAAGGTAATTATGACTGGATAATTTAAATGTGATTATAGAAAAAAAAATAAAAGGTTGATTAATTAAGAAATTCATGTTAAATATTTATAAAAGAAAAGGATTTTATTGTCATCATATAACCACCTATTTCTTTAAAAATTGCATATTAGGTTAATGTATAAAAATTAACAAATTAGTAGTTAATATTGCAATAAAAGAAACTATAATCTTAAATTAAAACAATGGCCCAATTGGATAGTTTCTTAAAATCATTATGAATTTTATTTATAGTAAATGTTACTTTATATTAAAAAGAACAACAAAAAATTGATGAGCTTTCTAAAAAGATACAACACATATACGCCAACATGCTTGCCCAAACAAAAAAATCTTAGATATAATTAGGCCTATAAAGCTTGCTTCACAAGCTTTTATTAGACGTGTTTGAGAACGCGGTTAAAATCGCATTTTCTTAAATTTAAAAAAAATTGTTAAAAATTATATATATATATATATATGTAAATTGTTTTGATATACTGATCTTAAAAATAATTTTTAAAAAATAAAAAAAAATATTTTGATACATTTCTAAACGAAAATCACTTTATACTGCAACTGCTAGCACAATTTCAAACAGACCTAATCACATACCAACTGTTTTTTAACAAGATAGATAACATGTCATTTACCTGAGTAGATGGCATGTTGTCTACCAGCATACTTTTTGGCCACTTAAATAACTAGAAATAATCCACCAACTATTTTTTAATAAGACAGATGACATGTCATCTACTTCAGTAGATAACATGTTGTCCACTAGTATATTTTCTGGACATTTTGATAATTAGAAAATCAAGGTCTGAATTTTTTTACCATAAAAATTTATTTTTTTAACTTGATTTCACATTAAACACCATCAAAAAAATTCCAAGTAACCTCAACAAACTCATTTTAGATCCTAAAACACTCTTTACAATTTCAATCTAAAATTAAAAAAAATAAGAACTTTCTAAAATTCAATCCATTTTTTTCCAGCATTACTAAAAGGTTCAAAATTATCTCAATGAAACTCTCCTCTTTAATGTAAAACTATTGACATCAAGATTTATCTTTGTTGTAATTATAATGTGGTCAACAATCTCTTTATCACTCTTCTTTTTTGGTAACTTTATCTCGCTTCTCCCAACATCTAGTAAATAAAATAAAAAAGATATGAAGTTCATGATCAAAATATTAACAATAAACTAAAACTGCTTAGTGTTTCATTGTGCAAGTCTACAGTGAAACGCCGAGCAGTCTTCTTTTTTTTTTTGTTTTTTTTCTTTTTCTATGCCTTTATGGGTTTTTTTTCTTTCTTCTTTGTGTTTTTTTTCTTTTAATGAATTTTCTTTGTTTAATTTAGTTTGTTAATGTTAATTTTTTTATTTAGTTATCAGATTTTCATGACACGGATCCCGGGTTTGACGGGTTAACCTAATTTGACGAGTTAACTCGAATTTCTTTTTGCTTTTTTTCTTTTTAATTAATAACATATACTAAAACTGTTCAGTGTTTCACTATGCAGTCCACCGTGAAATGCTAAGCTGTGTTTTTAAATTTTTTTTGTTTTTTTTTTTGCTTTTTATGCCTTTATGAGTTTTTTTTTTTGTTTTTTTTTGTGTTTTTTTAACGAATTGTTTTGTTTAATTTAGTTTGTTAATGTTAATTTTTTCTTTTAGTTATCAAACTTTCATGACATGGATCTCGGGTTTGACGGGTTAATCTCATTTGATGAGTTAACTCGAATTTGTTTTTGCTTTTTTTAAAGTTTGACGAGTTAACCCGGAATTTGTTTTTTGCTTTTTTTTCTTTATAATTAAGTTTTTTTGTTTATTTTAGTTTTTTCATGTTAAATTTCTTTCTATTTAATTATCAGACTTTCATGACACGTATCCCGGGCTTGACGGGTTAACCCGTCAATTTATTTTTATATTTAGTTATCAAACTTTCATGACGCAAGTCCTAGATTTGACGGGTTAACCTGGTTTAAAGGGTTAACCCATTTAATTCAGATTCTTTTCCTTTTCTTCATTAGTTTTTTTCTTCATGTTATTTTTTTCTTTGTTTTTTTAATTAATCTATTTAATTATCACACTTTTATGACACGACCTTGCAGCCAGACTCACATTCAAGGCTCTTGGGTCCAGTGTTGCAGCCAGACTCACTTAAACTTGAGCCATGTAAGTTTAATATTATTATTAATATTATAAATATTACTCTTGGGTCAAGCGTTGCAACTAAACTAAAGGTTTTTGGGCATATCTTTCAGAAAAACCTAACACTCTTAGATCTTAGCATTTTTTGATATTTTTTATGTAAGAAAAAAAAATTAACCCGTGGCGCATGCCTTTGTTTTTTTTTCTCTTTTCCTTTTTAAGCATTTTTACTGTGAATTTGCATAGTACAGTTTACAATGAAAAAACTGATGCCTTTAGTTTTTTTTGTCTTTTTTTTAATTTAGTTTCTTAATATTAAATTTTTTCTATTTAATTATTAGACTTTCATGACATGGATCCCAGGTTTGACGGGTTAACCCAATTTATTCAGATTTTTTTTTCTTGATTAGTTTTTTTTTTCCTGTAGGTTTTTTTCTCTTTGTTTTTTTCTTTTTAATTAATCTTTTTTTAATTTATTTCATTAATAATAAATCTTTTTTCTATTTAGTTATCACACTTTCATGACACTAATTCCAGGTTTGACATGTTAACCTGATTTGACGGGTTAACCCGGTTAATTCAGATTTTTTTTTTATTTTTCCTCATTAGTTTTGTTCTTCTGATTTCATCTTTTAATATTATATGCAGTCCACAATGAAAAGGCTGAAGCTTTTAGTTTTTGTTTTTGTTTTTTTTGCTTTTTTTTTTGCCTTTCACTATGGACTGCACAGTGCAGTTCACAGTGAAAAAGCTGATGCCTTTTTTTTCTTCGTAATTAATTTTTTTATTTATTTTGTTAATATTAAATTTTTTTTCTATTTAATTATTAGACTTTTATGACATGAATCTCAGGTTTGACGGGTTAACCCAGTAAATTTAGATTTTTTTCTTTTTCTTCATTAGTTTTTTTTCTTCTTATAAGTTGTTTTTTCTTTTATTGTTTCTTTTTATTTAATACTTTTTTATTTAATTTAGTTTGTCAATATTAAATTTTTTTCTATTTAGTTATCGATTGATGCTTTTAGTTTTTTTTTCTTTTTGCTTTTTTGCTATTTTAATGTCTTTAACTATAGACTACATATTGAGTCCACAGTGAAAAGGCTGATGCCTTTTTGTTTGTTTTTTTTTCTTTTTTAATTAATTTTTTTCTTTTAATTTAGTTATCAAACTTTCATGACACGAATCCCGGGTTTGACGGATTAACCTGATTTGACAGGTTAGCCCAGTTAATTTTGTGTTAACCTGTCAATTTTTTTTTATTTAGTTATTAAACTTTCAAGACACAAATTCAAGGTTTGATGGGTTAACCTGATTTGAAGGGTTAACCCAGTTAATTCAGATTTTTTTTCTTTTTCTTCATTAATTTTTTTCTTCCTTTTGGTTTCTTTTTTTTTAATTAATCTATTTAATTAATACACTTTTATGACACGACTTTGCAGCCAGACCTACATCCAAAACTATTGGGTCTGGTATTGCAGTCAGACCCACTTAAACTTGGGTCATGCAAGTTTAATGTTATTATTAATATTATAAATATTACTCTTGGGTCAGGCGTTGCAGCCACACTCAAGACTTTTGGGTATAGCTTTGCAAAAAGATTTAATACTTTTAGATCTTAACTTTTTTTTTGATATTTTTTATGCAAAAACTATTGACCCGCGGCATCGCGCGGGTCATATAACTAGTAAATTCTAAAATGACTCGCACCATCAAATTTATGATCTTTCAATTTCTTTCACTAAAATTCTACTTTATAAAATTGATATTTCATTTAATGTCAAAGTTTTCTTAGGCATTTTGCATACATGAAAGTATGCAAAGAGAAGCAAATCACAACACAAAAAATAATGTCAACTTTAATGGAATGAATAATATAGCAAAAAAATAAAATTTGATAATAATAATAATAAAAGAAATTGTAGAATGAACAATGTCATCTATAGGAGGGAACAGTGTGGAATAGTATAATTGTGTCTAGTTTTAATTTCCTATGTAATTATATGCACATGTTTTCACTAATTCCTAAAACAATTTCCTAAAAAATATTTTTTACCAACTCAACTAATTAAACATGTATATTTTACATTTCAACTATTTGAGTATAAGTTTTCAAAATTAATTGTTTTCTCAATCAACCAATTAATTTTTTAATAACATGATTCATTATTATCAAATTTTCTTTCATTTCTTTTAATATTATCACCCATCCAATCTTTTGGATTGGGGAATATTTTTTTCAATTTAGGCTAACTATACTTAATTGATTAAAATTTAGACCACAACATAGGGTGTAGCTAGATCATAAAAAGTAAAGGAACTAAGTTAATAAATTATTTTGTTTTAATTTAATTTTTACTTTTTTTTCAAAAATAAATATTGACAGGTAATTTAATTAAGAAAAGTAGCATGATGTGTTATGAAATCATGTTTCTTTATTTGTATCCATCGCTTTGCCTCCTATTTCAATCTTTGTTTATTATTAATGATTTTTTAGCATTTATTAACACATATACGGTGATCAATTAATTTTATTGAACATGGATCAAACTTTCAATTCACATTTTAGATTTTTCATCACGTGTAAAAAACTTAACAGCATCCATATTTTTTTATGCTAGATTTGACTTTTCATCCGACCAACAAAGTAGTGCATACACTAGAACTAATGATTACTAAAATTAAATAATTTTGGTCGATTACAAGTTGCTTCACTCACAAGTTTAGTATTCCAGAGCTTCTGTTGAACCATCTGAACAATACAAACATAGCTTCACTCTTGTTTAGTATTTTAGAGCTTGTGTTGAACATTACAATGAAGCCCGCTATTTTTTTCTTGCCAAATGATTTACATATAGCAACACCATACTAATCTTAAGATCATAAAAGTAAAACATTTTTTTATATATATATATTTTTTTAATTGAATTCAAAGTCTCAATGTCCCACGTGCCTTTAAATGTCACTAAGATGCAAAACAATACTCCATACTACTTTCACTTTTGAACAACTAAAAAACAAGTGATTTCTATCTTTCACAACTTGATTGCAGAATAAACAATTAAGATCTATACTCCTCTCAATATTTATTTATCAAGCTTTAGTTGTCGCTATGTTTAAAATGGTGAACCAAGCTATAAAATTATATCTCAGGATATGAAATTAATATGTATCTAAATAAAAGAATCTAGAAAACAATTCATATTAGTTATTTGTCTAGTTTAACAAAAAAAAATTTAAATAATATAAACATAAAATTAAACTAAAATCTTAAAACAGAATAAGCATGTTTGAACAAAAAATGCATAACAATATTTAAACTAAATTTGTCAAGTATCACATAATTGTTGAAGCATTAAGAATCTAATTCAGATGAAAATTGTTGTTTTCAAGGATCAATCATTTGTCTTAAAGTCTTATTACTCGTCTCTTGATGCAAACAAAAAATTACAACTAACCTCCCAGTTTTCTAACACCACCACCTTGTTTAATTGCACTCCTAAACAATGTCAATTAACTTTAGAAAATATTACTCAAAATCTCTCTATAAAAATAAAATCTATTCTCTATAGTAGAAAAAAAAAACAAAGGAGAAATAAAGCTTAAATCTAAAGAAGGTAATATCCAAAATTGAGGTGAAGAAGAGTCTGAAAATCTTTGTAAAACACTCTTCCTTCATGCCTCTTTTGTAGTAGATTTTGAAACCAAAATTGATGTGGAATTACTCCAAAATTAATTTTCACCATTTATCAGCTATAGGGTTTGTTTGTGAACGCGGTGCAAACTACATTCCCTTAAATTTTGATTTTTTTTTTGCTTAAAATAAAAAGAAAAAATAAGCTTTTAGATTGTTTTGATAAGCTGATGTTAAAAATGATTTTCTTGAATAGAAACATTTCTTCAAAGAATGAAGTATTCTTCAAAATATGTAGTATTCCTTGATTTTATTATCATATTAGGTAAATATCCTCAATACTTGACTTGTGTATAAGAAACTAATATGTATTACTATTGTAAGCATATCAAATAAAACACAATACATAGTTTAAAGGCATATCTTGATCTTTTTGGGATCTGATATTGCCACTTTTACAAGACACCCTCATACTTTGAGGTATTTATAAGAAGATCTTATACCTTTTGACAATTCATATGATGTCTTTTCTACCTTTTATAGGTTACTTTATTAAGTATATAATTGATAGTCAGAATTGTCTTCCCCCATAAGTTCTGAGGTGCTCTCAAATTTATTAATATGACATTCCTTATTTGTTTTAGAGTCTGCTTTTTTACGTTTAGCAACATCATTTTATTAAGGTGAATAAGGAGTAATAGTTTGGTGAATAATATCATTTTAAGGATAAAATTCATTAAAAGGGTGTCTCGAGCCCTTCATCTCTATTATTTCTTAGAACTTTTATATTCTTATTATGTTGATTTTTAACGTCATTGTTGTAATGTTTAAATATTTCAAAAGCATCATTTTTGCTTTTAAGTAAATAGATAGAACAATACTTTGTGTAATCATCTTAAAAGTTCTCCAATAGTTTTTCCACCTTCAGTTTGCATAAATTTTAAACATCAATATTTTAGGGAATTAATTTTAAAGGTTTACTTGTTTCAAGTGTTTGAAATGAAGTTTTTATGAATTTTTTGAAATGAAGTTGTGGTAATAATTCAAGATTAATTGACTTTTACATATAATTATAATTCACATGTTTTAATCTATCATGCCATATATCATAAAACTTAAGTAAAAAGAAAAGACATTATTAATCATCTCATCTTTGGTTAATGTCACACCTAACTTGACTATGAGACCTTTGAAATTAAAGGAAAATATGGAAAATGGAGTCGTCATTTAGTTTTTTAAAGAGACTAAGAAACTTAAAATATGCAATGGTTTTAGAGAATCGAGTAAGAGGCTAGTTATGCCTAAAAGAAGATAAAAATCACCCTTGTCGCTTTCTTTCAAATGAAAGGTTTCCTTAGCCATGTGTTTTCTTTAAATTTATTTTATACATGCCATTTATTGTTCAAGTTATTTTTTGAGCTTACTCATGAGTCGTTTATTATTAGTGGATGTTCATTAAGTTATTATCGAGCCTTGAATCATGAGTCTCATAACTCGACATTTTTTATTTTTAATTTGTTTAGTTTTTAGTTTAAAAAACCATCATGTTATGCCTACATTGGTCTCTAAAACTAGGTGATAATTTATCTTAGCTATTAAAACTATGTTTAACCAAAACATTTCTAATTTGATGAGCACTTGTTAAAAACTCCTAAATGTATTTTTGAACTCATTTTAAGGTCAAAATCATTGTGTTAGGTCCATATAGGTCCCTTAAACTAGGAGACTTTTCTACCTAACCATTTAAAAAGCTTCAACAAAACTTGATGAAAACTTATCGATGCATTTTTATGCTTATTTTAAGTTTAAAAATCACATGTTAGGTTTATATAAAGAAACTTTTAAAAATACAAATTGAACTTCAAAATTCAAGCATAACTCATTGTTCATCCAAGAGAAAATAAATCCAACATATAAACAGTTAACTAAACTTTGTAATTCGAGTTGTCAAGAGGGATAGAAATGAAGAAAAAAAAAGTATAATATTATATAGACATATTCTAAAAGGCAAGATTAGACGTGAACAAAGATATTCATTCCAAAGAGGACATGAGTTTATACCTTGATGAAGCTGTTATTATTGTTATGAAAAAGGATGCTATTGTTTCTTGATTTATAGCTTCAAAACGATACAATTTGTAATTGGGCCTTCTATAAAAGTTTCTGATCTCGTTCTCATCATTTCAACTCATTAAGCTTGTTTTATTCTAATTTTTATAACTTTAGATGTAGGCTGAAAGTCAAAACAAGGTTTAGGCTATAATAAGATTTTGTATAGATTTAGACATCAACATTTATTCCATGTTTTTAACTTCAAAACAATATAACTTGGTTTTAAACTCTTAATCATTATCTTTTTAGCAAGCCAAAGAAAGCGTTGAATATAGGTATTTGGCTTTAGTAAAAACCTAAAAACCAAACAATATTATAGTTTGACTAGACCAGACTGCCTCATCTAAATCAATCATCTTTTAGTGTAATCCTTTTTTTTTTTGTTTCAATTTATCTTTTCTTGTTCTTTTTTCATTTCACCCCTCTTTCTAACACCACTACCCTTTTATAATCCTTAAATAAGGTTCTAAAATCTCTCATTCAACACTTAATCTTGATCCTTAAAAAACCAAACAATATTATAGTTTGACTAGACCAGACTGCCTCATCTAAATCAATCATCTATTAGTGTAATCCTTTTTTTTTTTGTTTCAATTTATCTTTTCTTGTTCTTTTTTCATTTCACCCCTCTTTCTAACACCACTACCCTTTTATAATCCTTAAATAAGGTTCTAAAATCTCTCATTCAACACTTAATCTTGATCCTTACTTTTTCCATAAAAATCTTGATCGTCTAGCTCTTTCATCTTAGCTATCCTTATATAACATTTTGTAGCAAGAACTAAGGCATGAAAATGATATTCTTTTATGGTTGTTTTATAGCAGAATGAAAGCAAGTTTAGGGTGTCTTTTGGTTGTATTTTACAACAACAAAAATAGCACCATGGTTGTACCTTTTATGGTAGTGTGGATGCTAGCTTAAGGTGCTTTTTATAGTGATGACATAACTGATCTTAAGATGAAATGAAGGTGTTCTTAGCTTGTTTTACAAATTAAAATATAGGATGGAAAGGTTGTTTTTTGTAGCTAGTTGTATGAAATTTGTAACAAGAAACAAGATTTACAAAAGGTTTTTTTATGGGGAAGGTATAATAGTTGCATAAGTTGCAATGGTGTACCTTTTGACATGTTTTTATAGCATATAAAAGGGTGTAAGGATTGAAGTTTTGAGGTAGAATGACATGGTTTAGGTTTGTATTCTTGGTAGAATGTGTAGTAAAATAAAAGGTGTAAAGATGCATTTTTTAGCATTTTTTTTATTTTTAGTGTATTAAGGACAAATATGACTAGAATGGTAACAATAATGTTTTTAAATAATCATGAGAGAAAAATTAATTTTGAAAAAAATAATTTTTGCACATATAATTAGTTTATAATTAATGTCAATAACAATCAAAACATACAATAAACAACCCTAGTTGTCTAACGATGGCTCTGATACCACTGTTAGGTTTCCCAAAATATATAAACATAAGGGAGATGATATTTTAAAAAACAAATTGGTAGTCCCAAAAATCTCGTTATACAATCTAAGATCATCTAAGGTTTGAGTGAAGATTACCTAAAGATCATATATTCTTTTTGATATTTGATTAACTTCTTTAAGGTTAGGTTTTTGCAAACAACAAGTCATCTAAGTGTCTGACTTATAACAGTAATCCACATGAACCACTAGTGAAAAATCTTTTAAAATCCTTTTAGGAGATAACGGTCGTTAAGCCTTTAAGTGTTAGCTCTCTCTTTTATGCTTTTAAGTATTTCTTTATCATATGTTTTGTAACTTACATTATTTTTCTGTAGGCAAAAAATATGAGGTATCACATTATATTTATAGGAAAACTCGATAACTCATAAATGATAAAATATCAATTTCATCCCTAAATAATATCACATATATTATTTCATGATAATTTTTAGAAATCTATTCAATCGAGTCTCTATTTAATTTTTCAAGGTCTAGAATTGTAATTCCTTGTATATTACATTCAAGTCCTCAATTTATAAAACTTATTTACAATTAAGTCACATTTGATTAATTATCCAGGTTTCTAATAAATTGGCTCAAATATAAATAATTTTTTTTCACTTTGCTTCCATTCTCTCAAAAATTATAGTTTACATCTTTAATTTTATAAGTTCATAACACTTTACATAGGGTAAAAAAAAAGTTAACAAAAAATTTATTTATTTACAAAATTGCCATTATCTTTCAATTAATAACTAAATAGACATTGTAGTGTTAAAATATTGCCATAAATTGTTTTTTAAAAAATCTTGTTGTAATCCATAACCTAATCCCAACAAATCCCCTTTAAGAATGATTTTCACAACAAATCATCTTTAAAAAAATAAATAAGGTAAAATTTTAGTGAACAAATGACACCTCTCTCTTTTTTTTTTCTTGTATGAACCCACCTAAAAATATCATCTCTTTCCAATTTCAAAAACTCTAAAATCATCAAATTAATTATTCAATGTCTCTATCACAATATTTGAAATACCAATTTCTACCAAAATGAAATAATTTTGTTGATTTGAAAACCCCTAGACTTTTTAAAAATTTAAAAGGCATTAAAACATCCTCTAAGGTTTTTTTTGCCTTTAGAATTGAAAAACCCATTTTTACCCAATAGATCTCCATCTCATGTTTAAGAATCTTCAATGCTAAAAAAAATTAAATTAAAACTATCTAGAAAAAGATTCAACAAGACCTGATAAAATGAAAGGATTCAGGCTAAAGTAAAAAAAGATCATAGCCACCAAAATTATTCTAATAACAGTAACAATTCTTCCTCTTGAGCTTTACTTTGTGTTATGCCTCTATAGCAATTCATTTTTTTATTCACATGACAACTTTAACAAGGAGCAATTTGTGTGTGAACAGAAGGATCGTGGATCACTTTCTTTTATTTAGTCTAGATTGGGTCATAAATTTACATTATGATTGATATCTACAAAGAAATTGATGCTATCATAAAGCTCCTTTAAAATTGAGAGTGAAAAGGGAGGATTAAGGTGGGGAACTGGTGGACAAAATTTAGAAATTTAGGTTAGGATTTACAAATTAAAAATATGAGTTTGTGGGTATCTTTGTTATATTATACATGAGGGTAAATTTAACTTTTTCATTCAAATTATATTGATTAAAGATGTAAATTATAATTGTTTTAAAAAATTAAGGCAAAGTGAAAAAAATGACTAAACTACGAGAAGATTAGGGTAATTTTCCCTTAAATAAATTAAATACTTTAATTTATTATAAATTCAATAATTTATTGATCTATGTTTGAAGATTAAGTGTATCACCTAACAATGTATCATGTGAGTGTAAAATAATTTTAAGAGAACAGAAGCAATGATAATTTTTTTTTTTACTAAACTACGAGGTGGTTAGGGTAATGTTCTCTTATATAAATTAAATAATTTAATTTATTATTAATTCAATAATTTATTCATCTATATTTGAAGATCAAGTGCATCGTCTAATAACATGTCATATGCATGTAAATATTTATTTTTACATGCACATGATACATTGTTAGATGATGCACTTAATCAAACATAAATGGATATTATAGATAAATATGCGTGTAAATATTTATTTTTACAGGAACACGACACGTTATTAAATGATGCACTTAATCAAACATAAATGAATATTAAAAATAAAAAACCTTTATTAATAAAATTATAATAGTAACTGTACCAACTTCTTCCTCATTTGGAACTGGCCTAAGGTAAGCTCGGTCCTTTTTTTTTTTAATTTCTTTTCTTTAATGTAGGTTGTAGAAATTTACTATTCAATATCCTAAATAATGTATATTTTCACTATTTATGCATGGTTATTTATTTATTATTAGCTTTGTATTAATGATAGTTTCATTTTGTGAAAATGTGTTTTCATCTTTTTACGTCTGCATATTCGTGTAAATATTTTTTTAAAATGAATATAAATAATAAGTTAATGAATTTTTATCAAGTTAACATCATGTTTTAATTAAGTTTGGATTTTAATAGTTAGATAATATATTTTTTAGTTTTAAAAACCAACATAGATCTAACACGATGATTTTAATCGAAAATAAAATTAATAGTAAGTTAACAAGTTTTTTCATAGTAGGGATTAACGTGGGTGGAGCATAATATTATGCTCCAGTCTTGTTTCGTGGAAAAAAATGAAAAATGTAAGAAGTATAAATAAATAAATAAAAAATCAAGAAGTTAGATTTAGAGTTTGATTTTAGCTAAATAAATATCTATTAAGAGTCAATGTCACGTGTAAAATGAATTTAAAGAACGAAAAGTATCTACCACTCTATTTGAACTTATGCTTATCTAAGGACTATGTTGTCCGTCCATCCAAGCTAGTGTCCCGGCTGCAACGCAAACCCTTGATTAGATTCCAGTGCAAGTCAAAGCTTCTAACTTTATTAATAAATATATTTTTAATAATAATCTCTTAAAAGGGAAAAAGAACAAAGGCGGAATAGAAAGTGATCTTTTTTCTCCAAATTCTCCTCGCAAATTTTTTCAATTCCATCTTCTCTCACAGAAAGTATCCTCTCTCTCTCTCTCTCTCTCTCTGTTTTTCTAGTCCAAGATAACAAAACAAGGATAGAAAAAGCAAAGAAGAAAAGAAAGGCGGCCTTCAAATAAAATCACCTTTGAGAGATTGGCGAAGAGAAAAGGAAAAAAAAAGGGAAGAGATATGTGTACGGCCTTAACTCCTGCTATGAGGCTTTTGTTAACCACTTCTACTGTTACAGGTTTTCCCTCCAAATCCCTAAGAACAACAACAATCCCTAATTTGAACCAATCATGTCTTGCAAGAAGAAACAGCCTCTCTTTCTCTAAACCAACGGTACCCTCCTCGCTCTCTCTCTCACTCTTTATCTGTTTGCAATGTTCGTATTTTTTTTTTTGGTTTTATATGCAGTGGTTTTTTAAGATGCAAAATTTATGATTCTTTGAGCTTTGATGAATTGGGCTTTTTGCTGTGCTTTTATTTCTACAAAAATGGTGCTCATTTGTGTGTGTTGGGATTTGAGAGGTGGGTCTTGTTTGTTTCTTTTAGCTTTTACTCTCTCAACACTTTGGAAGAGGAAGTGTTGTTTGGTTATAGGTTTTGAGATAAAAGTATTAGATATTTGAATGAAAGATTTTTGAAGGTGAAGGTCTATAATGGTGTTCCGTTCCTAATATGTTTTCGGATGATTGTTTCCTGTTACATAAACTTCAATTGCATTCAAAATTTGTTCTGATTGACATTTAAAATCCGTGATTAACTAAATTTACTAGCTTTTTCCCGCTGTATTGCCCCCCCCCCCTTTTTTTTTGGGTGCTACTATAGCTGTTAATTTTATCTATTTATTTATTAGCGTAGGTCTGTATGATTCTATATAGGAAAAAGTTCCATTCAGTCTGCTTCTATAAGAAAACAGGAAAGTTGATAGCTTTGCATGTAATCACAAGTAGTAAACGGTAATATTCCCTGTAAGTGTTTGGGGAAGATCACTGGCTAATAATTGGGTTACCAAAAAGTATTTTTTCTTTGTATATGGTTTGCAGATCAATTTTTGGAATGCCTATGAAAATTATGTTTGATTTGATGTTGTATGTCAACGTAAATGCCTGTTCTTGAAAGTTTATAGGACATTGCATGTTGCATTGGTCTTTGCATCAAATACAGTGCTTATCTGATCATACTTCTAAATCTTGTGTGTCAGTTTTAGGTTCTTGGAAAGAAACTGTAAACACTCAACTGACAAGGTGTGTGGGGCACAGGGATAAATGAAGAACAAATATTCTTCTTTTAGGCCATGATATAAACATGTTAATTTTCACTACTTTCTTGACAACTAGGGTTTATAAAGTATTTATAAGCTCTTGTAAATGTGTTTCACCTGTTTGAAAATTAAATCTATCAAGGTAAAAGGAGAAGAGTGGAAGCAATTATTTTGTTCTCCATGCTGTCTATCAGAAAAGTTAGATATCAAAGGATAGATGAAGAGTGGCTTTTTGAATAGAAAAGGAAATGAGCAAGAATCCTTAATTACTATCTGTGATTCCGGGGTTGACATGAAAGCTGCATAAAAATGTCACTTTTATCACTCCTCCTTTGGGAATTAATTGGATTCATCTGGTTGAAATAGAGATTACAATTTATATTCCTTGTTTGCTGGATATGCACAGGGCCTATGAATAAAAGGAATTGTTATAGAAGGAAGCTTGCTTAATTTGCTTTAAAATTTGATTTTCCTCAAATGCATCAAGTCTGAACCATCCTTGTTTGATTGAAAAGGGCAAGGAAGTTTTTTTGAAATATCAAACTTTCCCTAAAAATTATTCATATAAATGCTTCTTGGGGTTGTGGGCATGGCATGTGAGAAACAAGTGATTCAGGTTATTGAGCACCATCAACCTAGAATTTGATGGTAAGAAAAGATGCATGGTGTGGATAATTGAACCTGTATGTTTACTGTGGGCTATTGGGATGGAGAAAAATGGGATAATTTTTTAATTGACTGGAGGCTTTATTTCTATTTGTGAGATTAAAATCTCTTTCTGCTGATCTTTGCCCCATGTTTTACTAGATTTGTAGACTGTCTTGTATTTTTAGCATACCATTTTTAGGTAGCTTGTGAAATAACCCTATACTTGTTTTCTTTCATTTTAATAAATTTCCATTTATCCAAGGAAAAATTTTTGGGCCTACTAAAACCAATTATCATTCATTATTAAACTCGCTTACACACTGATCTGCGACACCAGTCAAGTATGTGCCTTTAATTTTCTGCATGCAAGGCAACTCCCCCGGTTTTCTATATATCACTTTCAAAAACCTTCTCTTTTTTCAGATTTATGATTTGTAAAATATGCCGCTTTTTACTGAGTTGAGTTGATATTATGTAAATTTATGTTTCTTTTGAGTGTGGTATGATTTTATGGGGGTGATCAGACAGACTCAAGCTTTATGTAAGCTTGCTAGGTCTTAAAATATATTCATTTTGAGGGAAAAAAAAGAAAGAGATGATAATATTTGTTTCTAGTAGGCCACGTGAGCTTGCCACGTGATCAAGCAGACTACTCTAACGAAACATGCCTCAAAGCTCATGTGAGCTTGAGCTTGTCTGATCACCACTCTCTGTGTGCAGTTGGTTTTCACTAATGATTTACTACCAGGGAATCTGTTTTTATGTAATGGAAATAGTGGCTTTGTGGACATAAGAGGAATGATCAGGAAATGGATGGTTGGAAAGCTGAAGAGGAGAACACTGAGTGCATGTTTGGTTCAAATGAAGATACTGGCAGCCAAATTCCAACACAAGCCCAAACTATTGTGGAAGGATCAGGGACAGTTGTGTTGTCAGAATTTAAACCTGTTCCTGATGTAGACTATCTACAGGTGTGTAATCTTTCCATTACAAACTTGTTCTTCAGTCAACAGAATTTAGTTTTGGCAGTTAATTGTTAAAATCAACCTTGTCATCTTCTTCAACAGTAATATCATTTCTCCACCACTGACATACTGGGTTTGACAATTGAGAAATTGTTTACTGATGCCTAATTTGGGATATCATGTGTTATAGTACTAACTTTTTAAAAAATGCCCTTGCAAGTTAAAGGTTGGGACCACTAACAACCAAGAGGACCTGCATAATAAATTTTCCTGATGGACATAACAATGATTAAGTGATCATCTGCTGTCTGATCTTAGGCATTTTATATAGATAGTTTTATTTTATTTTTTAATGTGATTCTTGGGGACAAATCTTAGAGAGTAAAAGTGAGAGTAAAAGTTCATCTCTCTTTGTATTGGTTGCAGTTTTGCAAGCACCCCAGCATTTTTTTCTGTTGTGCTAAACCTTAGGGCCTCGGATATCTGTTTGAAAGGTTAAGTTTTATATGCATATACAATTGTTTGCAGGAGTTATTGGCCATCCAACAACAAGGACCAAGATCTATTGGGTTTTTTGGAACCCGGAACATGGGCTTCATGCATCAAGAACTTATTGAAATTCTCAGTTATGCTTTGGTTATAACAGTAAGATGCTATGACATAAATCTCATTTATTTCATTTCTATTTGTCTCCTTGGAATACCCATTAAGCATTCTAGAAATTTACTTGATACTGGGCCTCACCGTGGACTATGTAAGTAAATTCTTCTGAGATTCTCATCTTCCTGAAATGCAACATGATTTCTTTTCCTGCAGAAAAACCATATTTATACATCAGGTGCATCTGGGACTAATGCAGCTGTTATAAGGGGTGCTTTAAGAGCAGAAAAACCTGAACTACTTACAGTAATCTTGCCTCAAAGTTTGAAAAAACAACCGCCTGAGAGCCAGGAGCTATTGGCAAAAGTAAGAAATTAGTTTTGACATTCATTCATGTAATATTCCCTCTGTTCTGACATTATTCAGCCTCTGGGTGCATGCAGGGGTATTTTAATGATAGTCTTTTAAATCTCAAAACATTGTGCAGCCAAACCCAAACCCATACACATAATTATGTTATTGAATTCCTGTTAAAAAGCATCTGAAATGTAACCTCAAAAATTTGATATGCTTTCAGACATCATTGAACTTGTAGTCTACTTAATTTGTTCACCTATTAGGTGACTTTTTGAGAGATTGTCATTGCTTACAGTAAATTAGACGGTAAAATTTCAGCCCACCTCTCTTTGAAAGTTTCTAAGTACATTTTGTGGATAGATTAGGGTTGAAGTTAGATGTTCAAAATATTCCCTTGATCCCAAGCATTCAATTCTAAATCTTTTGCTATGAATTGTTTGGTTTGTAATCATCTGACTGAAAGTCAAAGTTCTTAAGGTACTGGCACCTTTTGGAGATATGGCTACCAAAAGAAGATTCCTATTTTACACAGAGCAATTAGCCTAAGTGCGAAATTTGTTTATAATTTTGGCCAATTCACTTTGGAAACTTTAGGCATCAAAGATAATACTTTAGGGAGAGAGATCCTTATTGTTGGCTTATTAAACTTTTAATTTGTTGCTCTACTATAAAGTTCTTCACATAATGTGAATGGGACTGTACATCCATTTGGATGCTAGTTGCAGAAGAGTCTGCAATTTAACGAACCATGACTTTTTATGAAAATAACTGGGGTCTATGAATATGTTTATTTTGTTGATGTACTGAAAACGAATCCCTGTTTATTTATTTAATTTTTAAAAAACAGAACTACAAAGGAATCCACCAAATTGAGTTAATAGGAAAAAAAAATAATATCCATCGCTGATGGCTACTGTTGGTGTTGTGGTAACTGGTTATGTTTTTTTATTTTATTTGCAGGTGCAGAATGTGATAGAGAAGCCTCACAATGACCATCTACCACTGATTGAAGCCAGCAGGTTTGTGCTAACATGTTATTCTTTCAGTTACTCTTCCAGTATTTTATTTTTTACATCATTTTCTTTTGAGAGGGTACTCTTACAGTAATGTAATAATTACCTATGAATCTGTCCCAGTTAATGATTTTTTTCCCCCTTAAAAATTATGCCAACCAACAAGGATAGCAAAATAAAGAATCTTGGCTGATATCATATTTGTCGAAGGTGAAATGATAATGAAATGTTTCTCTGCTCTTTTAAATGATTTGATTAATAAACATGTTGCCTGTGAAAAGTATTGAATGATGAAAGCTTTGACCGTAAATAAAATGCAAAGTTGCTCAACATTAAATGCTGAAAATTCTTTCTCTGCACGTGTAGACATACAATATGTGACAGATTAGCTATGAGAAAGTATTTGCCTTGCTTTGCTTTTCATGCATGTTATTTCTACGTTTGTATATTGTTTTATTTAACAGCATGATCCCCAAGAATGGAAAATGAAGGTTTGTGTCGCAAATAGAACCGAAAGTTCTGTGGTTGAAAATTATGCAGTTCCCTGCTTTTAAGTCAAAATTTACTGCTTTAGAATTGAGACCTTTTTACTAAGAACTGTAATGGCATAACCATGTCAAGCAAACAAAGTTACAAGGGGTTTGGATTTGAACCGGTATCATATGGAACTAATTTTGATTTGATGATTGATAAAGCCTCCACAAGATTAACCAAGTATGCTGATTTTCTGGATCCACTTATGCAAAATAATACAACACAAATATTGAAATTGAAGGATGGACTGCCTTCTCAAGCCATTGGCAGTTGCATTCCAATAAATTGGTCTGACTTTTATTGTCTGTAAATTTTGCCAACTTGTTTGATCTTACACGTGCAAAGCAAAGTAGATTCAACTGGTATAGGAGCTCAACTGAAAAGCAAGTTGACATGCAGTGTTTAAAATGTTTAGTCTAGTGAATGAGCTTTGGCTGTTAGTTTTAGTTTGCAAGTTCATTAATTGCTCAGTTGAGTTCTGCGTCGGTGGGAAGTTCTATAGAGTGGTTGCAAAGTTGCTTAATGCTGAAGTTGGAAAATGACTGCATCTTCTATAATAAACGGAATTTATCTGATGGTTTTTAATGGTGAAATTGCAGGCTGTGTAATATGGACATTATTTCCCATGTACAACAAGTTATTTGCTTTGCCTTCCATGATAGCAGGTTGCTCATGGAAACTTGTCAGGAGGCCAAAAATCTCCGGAAAATTGTAACTCTCTTTTATCTGGACTGAAGCAATTTGTTCATTCTATACATTGTTTTGTAAAAGAGAGGTGGACGTCGCTTATTCTTTTTTGTTTTTTCTTTTTGTAAATGAGGCAATGAATTGGGAGAAATCAGTTGACTTTATGCTTATTGTAACAGTGATGGAGCCAATTTGCTCCACATAGTTGGATAGATACCGTAAAAAGTTCTTATTCACCTGATTTTAGTAGAGGATATGGGACAAGAACTATGCCTTCCCATTGAATATGCTTCCATGCATCATGTTGTTTCTGTCTTGCCTGCGTCGAGCATTTCAATCAATATTTTGTGATTGATCTTATTTTATTTCTTAATTGAATCACATTGTAATGAACCTAAAAGCATTTTCCACTCTTTCAATGGATTTAAAACGCACAGAAGTACATGTATGCATGCTACTTTCTCGTTTCCATTGAAGTGAAATAATACCAGTTGTATTCATGCTCCCAAAGCCGGAGTAACGCCGCTCTGGTTTTCTCGGTTCAGCAACTCTGATTCTTCACTCTATATGTATTAAGTAATACTTTAAAACGTATGAGAAAAGCACCCTAGCTTCCCATGTGTTTCACTTATTAATATATTATATTATTATAATTATTATATTATATTATATTATAATTATTATTATATTACAGAACTGTCTTTATTTTTTTTGTTTTTAATTTTTTTTGTTTGATTTAGTTTGTTAATGTTAAATTTATTTTATTTAGTTATCAGATTTTCATGATACGAATCCCAGGTTTGATGGGTTAACTTGGTTTGACGAGTTAACCTGGATTTTTTTTAATTAATTTTTTTTGTTTAGTTTAGTTTGTTGATGTTAAATTTTTTTCTATTTAATTATCAGACTTTTATGACACGTATCCTGAGCTTGACGAGTTAACTTGGTTTGACTGGTTAACTCAGTTAATTCTTGGTAAACCCGTCAATTTTTTTTTTCTATTTAGTTATCAAACTTTCATGACGCGAATCCCAGGTTTGACGAGTTAACCTGGTTTGAAGGGTTAACCCAATTAATTCATATTTTTTTTCTTTTTCTTCATTAGTTTTTTTTTCCTGTTGGTTTTTTTTTCTGTTTTTTTAATTAATCTATTTAATTATCACACTTTTATGACACGACCTTGCAGCCAGACCCACATCTAATATTCTTGGGTTCGGTGTTGCAGCCAGACTCACTTAAACTTGGATCATACAAGTTTAATGTTATTATTAATATTATAAATATTATTTTTAGGTTAGACATTGCAGCCAAACCCAAAACTTTTAGGTATAGCTTTGTAGAAAAATCCAAAACTTTTAAATCTTAGTTTTTTTTATATATTTTTTATGAAAAAAATACTCACAGTATCGTGCAGGACATATATATATATATATATATATATATATATATATATATATATATATATATTTTGTTACAACTTCATAGTTGTCTGAAATATTTCTCAGAATGGCGTTTTAGATGTGTGTCCCAGTTCTCCCAACAAGCCCACCATTTCCTAAGCCAGGCGCTAGAAGACTCATCACGCGGAAATGCACTCACCTCTGATTTCATTTATGTGAACGAGGTGGGTTCTGTATTTGACTCGATTTCCTTAAATCTCCCTCAGCTTAAAAAGAAGAAGAAGAAGAACCAAAACATTGCTGTTGTTTAAATAATTTTAATTTTTTTTTTGTGTTTTTTATATTACTTTAATATAATAATATCAAAAATAAATTTTTTAAAATAAAAAATATTATTACAATATATATATATATATATTTTTTAAAAACCTTTTAAATCACAACCACAGCCGTAACTAAACTCGCAAGCGCCCTCTTAACCACACGATGACAAACGGGTGGAAAATTAACCACAGCTGTAGTCGTTGTTGATGAAACTGCTTGTGAGACCTTGGATAAAAGTAATGATCGGTGAGAAATCTAGCGTCCAGGCTTTTGTAGCAGATCAAACATCAAAATTCTGACAAAAACGTACAAAATAAAGCTGCTGCCACAAACATTCGGCGCATATATATATAATTGTTTATTTTGTAATCATATCTGTGCATTAAATGCTCCCTTCTATTGCAATCATGAGATTTTCTTCGACTTCCACCTCTCTGGTCGCCACTCCCGAACAAGTAACTCTCGAACACGACCTTGCAGCTCACTTGCGTGTTCGCCACCCGCCATTCTTCAAAGGTTGCACTAAAAAACCGGTCTTCACTCTCTGTAATCAATTGCTTCCATGTTTCCTACTGATGGAAACAGTACCAGCCTGAATCCAGAAGCACCTGAGTTCTTTCCTCATAGTTACCTTGAAAACGACATGGTTGCACCTTCGCATAATGTTGTTAACTATAGTGACCAAGATCTCCCAAATTTCTCGTTTCTTCCTGCAATAAATCAAAACCCATCTTCTTATTACTACTACCACTGCTACTCTACATCAGGACCATCTTCTCATCCTTATCCTTACTATACTGACACCGATTATCAATATCCTAGCAATGCACAGTACTGTGTTACGGATGCTCACAACCATAACCTCTTGGTATCTACAGTACTGACCAAGCCAAGCCCTATCATGGCAGTCTCTGAGGAAACGAAAATGGTGCAAGCCCAAGATGAGCCCAAAAAGGACATGCAACAGTTGGTGACTGCAAGGGTTAGCACAGGAAGTAAAAAGAGAGGAGATTGTAGCAGATATGTTGGTTCTTTTAATGGGAGAGAAGGGAGGTATAGAGGGCATGAAAAAAAACATGCCAAGAAGGAATATTTGAGAGCCAAGTCTAGTGGAAGTAGTAGAAATCGCGAGAGGCAATATTCTTCCACCGGAAGGAATATGAGATCTTGTGGTGGTGCCAATTCTAGGCAGAAGCATTCTGTGTTCCCTGTGCTGCCCGATGGCCAAGATACCACAGTTATGATCAGGAACATTCCCAATAGATACACGTAATTGGTTCACTTTCTGTCTCTCCTTGAATCTGTGTGTAGTGGGGTTTCTTCATTAGCTACACTCTGTTAGTTTTTTTATCAAGCATGCAGTATCGTATCAGTACTAATCCGGTTCCAAATTAGTCCAAAAGTTGCCTCCCTTTATTATTCTGAATTGTTTTTTCTAGTTTCTCATGTTATTTCTCTACAAAATCGCTCCAAACAGTTCCACTTGTTTTCTCGCAGCCGTGAAATGTTAATAGAATTCCTTGACAGACATTGCATGATGGAGAATGAAAAGGCAAAGAAGCATCAAAATTCTGACTCTGCCAAGGAGGCAATTGTGTCAGCTTTCGATTTCCTGTATCTGCCTATTGACTTCGAGTACGTTTCATTTATGTTTTTGATCTTGAATTTCCAATTGCTTTTGCCCATCAGAAACGTTTATTGGTGGGTTTAATTGAGAGTACTTACACATTTATTCACAAAAGCGAAACTTTATGGGCTCTACACAAACTAAAACAACATCCATCACTTTTAATTGATGCCGGATTTGTGTTGGGATGCAGAAGAGAGGCCAACAAAGGTTATGCTTTTGTTAACTTCACAGATGCAAGAGCTGCGTGGAAGTTTTACCTTTCCACCAACCATCAAGCATGGGATGTTTTCCAGTCCAGCAAGATACGTGAGATAGCCTGTGCTAGGCTCCAGGTACGGTAATCATGAGAGTATTTTTCTTGAGAGACAGCACTCACAAGACTCCCTTGATGATTTCTCTTATCTAAACAATATGGGGTTTGATTTGAAAATGTGATCTCAGGGAAAGGAGCAGCTAGTGAGGCATTTTGAGAAGTCAACTTTTGAATGCGACTCTGATGAGTATTTACCAGTAAGTTTCAGCCCAGCCAGAGATGGTTCAAGGGCAGTGGTGGAGCAAAGGGCAGTGGGTAGACGTATTAGTAACAAAATCTAGCTATGTGGCCTAGCTATTAGATATGGTGACCAGGACGTGACAAGAACAAGATTGTGTGCTTTTGTCATTGTCATTTTGTGGCCATCAATATCAGGCCTATGTAGCTACCTTGGCTACTGTAATAGTTCAGTTTCAGTTTCTTGTTTAATACTTGCTAATTACTACCAGTTCTGTTCGGGTTTGTAAGTTTGGTCTCTACTAGATGATGGATGATTGATCTTGAAAAATAACATAGAGAGAATAACATAGGTTTTAAAAATATTTGGAAAATAGCATAATTTGAATATAATAATGTTTTTCAATATCAATTATGTACAGAACCGTAATTGAGAATAGTAATTGTGGCACTTGTGTAGTGATGTTTCAAATCTTCAAAATCCATCTTAATCCACTCTAAAATCACTAAAAATCCAACAAATCTTCAGAATTTATTTTCGGATAATTTTTTCAGTCACCAAGAAGTCTTTTATGGACAATAATGAACTCAGCAGATCATTAAGAGTCTAATGACACCCTTTTCAGCCATAATAACTGTCAAAAACAAGGAATTCCCATGGCTTCTTTCTCAATTTTCTCTTCTTTCTACAGTGAGGGACCCAAACGTGAAAGGAAACTAACTATAAGGACCAAGAGTAAGATGAATATTTAAAACAATTTTGGAATGTCCAAAATGCTCCTTTAAATTGAAATAACTTAGAAAAAAAACCAATTACTCCATCTAGATTTTGTTTATAGTACAAGGTCGCGCAAAGCATATCCTTGGGGAACAAATCCCAAGAATATCTTGGAAAACTAATATATATTTGTTTATTAGTTTGTGGTTATTTTTTAAAGTGCTTTTCATTCAGAAAAATATACTAACAATATTTTTTTATTTTTTAAAAATTATTTTTGAGATCAACACATTAAAATAATTTAAAAACATTAAAAACATATTACTTTAAAGAAAAAAATTTAAATTTTTTCAGAAGTATTTTTAAAAAGCACTCCCAAACAGACACTAAGCTAAAACAGCCAGCCAGCTGGAGCGGTCCCATAAGATACCTTATTCCCATGTTCAACGAGCATTTAGAACAATTATGCTATGATTGTAAAACTATGCTACTTGTAATTAAGCATGGCATAGATTTCACTTTAATCATAGCCAAAAGATATCAAACAAGCATCTGAATTCTACAAGAAAATCTCAACATACCAAGAGGTTTTTTAGAGTGAAAGCAATAGACTAAGAATAAAAGGATGCAATTATGCTGAGAAAATTAATAACAAGAGTGATAAATAAAATTGTAAAGAAAGCACAAAATTCTCAAAATCAATTAACAAAAATTTAAAGCACAAAGAAAGATAAATTGCAAATCTTAATTGAGAGAGAGTTGTATTAAGTTTTTTCAAATGAAGTTAGCCCAAAAACAAATATAAATATATATTTTTTAAGAGTTTATACTTTGTTATTATGTTTAGTTTGATTGATGTGCTTTTTAGATGAACATAATCATTTGAGTATTTTTTTCAAATAATATTGAGTTGAGAGTGATATTAAATTAATACTCGGATTATAAGGTAGATCAAATATTGTAAAAGGCTTATTCCTTACCCACACAAGTGGAAACATTTAGTGAATTGAAAAATCTAAAAAAAAGACTATATGCATTGCCGAACTAGAATATATCATTGTGTTTTTTTTACTTTCTTCCGTACCTTTTCACTTATATAGTTTATTTATATTTATATTTATTTATCTTCTTTGGCTTTAAGCTTTTGGCATCAACTTTTTATTTCTTTATAAGTTTTCAATTTTTTTATCAAGGTCTATTTACTCTTCCTAGAACTAGCTCTTGATTTTATATTTGGTATCAAACTTTAGGCCCTTGAATAAGACATAGAGGCTTAAAAAAAAAAAAAAAACCAAGGCACCTAGGTCACCTTGGTTTCAATTCTCGTATTATATTTATTAGAGTTATAGAAGAAAAATCTATTTACTTTCATAGAACCTTGAGATGTGGGATATTGTTTAGAATGATTTCAAGATTTCAATAGAAACTATAGAAAGTTTTACTAGGGAAAATCCCATAAAAAAACTTAGCACCCTTTAAAAGAAAAGAAAAATTATTATTAGCACTAAGGGTTTTAATACTTTGCCTTTTGTTCTGTATGATAATAAATTTAATAGAACTTCATCTTCACTATGGCTATAGCTCATGATATACAGAGAATATTTGATTTATTTTCATGAATCAATAACTCAAGCAAAGAAATTCAAAATCAACACTTTGATGTATGAATTTGAGACAACTAAAAAGGATCCTAATAAAAGCATTTAGAAGTTGAGCATAAAGTTTGTGACTATATGAATGGTTTTTCTAATCTTGAAACAATCATCAAGAAATATAATAAGATGATGTGCAAGATATTAAAGTATTTACATGTTTTTTGAGATCCTAAAGTGACAACCATTGAAGAATCAAAGGATTCGAGAACACTTAAATATGATGAGTTTTGGGCCTCTCATTATCAATCCGTTCAATGGTAACAAATAAGAATTTCACATAATAAAAAAATGATATTATACTCAAAACTTCTTATGATTACAATAGTAAAAATGATGAAAAAGATATTACTCTAGGTCCAAACATAACTTTTTTTGGTATCAAAATTCATCCTGGCATAAAAAAAAATTATGTGAAAAAAATCAAATATCTAAAATGAATTAAATAATTATCGCACAATAAACAAAACATATTAAATGAAATAAAAATGCAAAAAAAAAAAAAAACAACAAGTGCTCTTCAAGCTTGTCCACACCACATTTCCAACATAAACCTCACCCATTCTTTATCATCAAATATTTGTTATGGAACTCGCCTAGAAAAAAAAAACATAATTAACCATTTATCTGTATAATTGCTAGAGAACCAAAATTATAAGATGCAATTTTCAAAGAGTGTCATAACCTATTTTTTCAAAGTATTTTATAAAAATATAAAAAAATTATAAAATGTCTTTTTGATGTGATTTAGTCAATTTACGATTATTTTGATTTTTGACACTTTTGTTTTATTTCATACAAGTTATTATAATAAAAATTAAAAATTAAAAAAAGGATAGAAAAAATAAAATAAAAAGAATAAATTAGGATGTGAAATGACAGACAAAGAAAAAAGAGGGACCAAGATGACTAGATACTAAAATACAATAGAAGATCTTAAAAAATAGGAAGAGATAAATAAATAGAAAAATTAAGCAAAATTGTAGAGAGATAATACAAAGATCTAATATTATTATAGTTTAAATTTTTCTTGTTTTGAAAGAAGTCTAGACAATATAAATGGAAAGGATACAAAAAACAAAAGAAAGAGAGAAATATTTCTTTTATAAAAAAAAAGAGTAAGTAAAAAGAAAGAGAAATAAAAGAGAAAAAAACACTGAACAAAACAAAGAGAAAACTTTATTCATATTATTTTTCCTCACAAGCCAAATCCTAGCCACCCTTCCCTTTCTTGTCCTACCAATCTTTCCTTTCAATCATGGTAACCATCAAAATCACTCTAGCAACAATGCTAGCTTCATCATCTTCTCCTCCCTCTCACTATCTCTTTGCTAATCTTATAAGGCCAAAGTCCAGTTGATAGAGCTACCTTTATAGAGGAGGCACACAACTAAAAAAATCACACCAATAAAAACCACCATTAGATTATATCAAATCACCTAAGAAATTGTCCATCCATCAAACTGGTAAAGTGTGGAAGAAGAAGGAGAAGAATTGAGATTTCCCCTTCTTCGATCTCTATTTGAAGGTGGTGGCAAACTACACAACTTGTGTAGGAAGAAGAAGAGGAGGAGTCCTTGATCTACTAACCCATGCACCTTCCCACATTGTCAGCGTGTGTAACAACATTTTTTAAAGTCGATTTCAAACCCTAACTTGCTAATTTATTTGTTTTGGATGATTCGTAATATGTTTGTTGACTTTTGTTATGTGGATGCATATTTTATGGATGTGTTTATTATGGGATTTGTGTGTGAATATTTCTAGAATGGTGTGATTTTCTATTTTTTCCACCATGTGTAATGATGATTTACTGTTATTAAATTGAGTATGGTAAAATCCTTAAAAGGGTTCTATTGTCAAACATTTGAGATTGGTTGTTTAAAAAAAATATGATTTTGTTTTCTTAAAAAAATATGAGTAAATAAAAGTTTTGTTTTTTTAACCGAAAAGTCAACTCAAGGATGGTAAAATCATTAAAATGGTTTTTTCATTGAGAAGTTAAGATTTTTTTGTTTTTTTTAAAAAAATTAAATAAAAAAATATTGTTATGCTTTTATAAAAGTACTAACCCGAGTGTAGTAAAATCCTTAAAAAAGGTTTTATCCTTGAGAAGTTGAGACTTTTTTATATTTAAAGAAAATATAAATAAAATATTTTTGTTTTGTTTATACTAAAGAATTCATTAGAGTATGGTAAAATTCTTAAAAGGATTTTGTCCTCGTGAAGTTGAAACCTCGCTATTTTGATTAAAAAAAATGCAAATCATATAAGTATTTTTTTTAAATGTTATTTGATCTTGTGGTTATTTGGAAGTATGGTTATTTGGAAAATTTGAATATTAAATTAATATGACAAGCAAATTTTATGGTAAACAGCAAAATGAAGTATCATCAAGGATTATTTTTTAAAATTAGCATTGTTTGACCAAAAGTTCCGTAAAAATAACATAGAAAAAATATATTTAAAAAATAGCATAATTTTAATAAAGGCACAAATGAGAATCATGACTATGAATGAAGTCAAAATGGAAATCATGACTTTTAAAAGTTATGGGTTGGAATTGTGACTTTGACAAATAAGTAAACTTTAAACCCAAACTAACTCTAAATGCAAATCCTAAATAATACCCTAACCTCAAACCACAACCCTAAATTCTAAAAGCGATGCAGATAAAAAGCATATCATGGATAACAATAAGGACAAAAAGATAGAGTAATGATTGAAATAGGATTAGAATACAAAGAACTATAATTCATAGTTTTATTTCTGGGAACAAAGTCTGATATATTCTACATCTTTAGGATGTTTACATCACTTTTAAATAGTTTATATAATGTTAACATAGTAAAAATTTCATAATCCTAAAATAAAAAGAAAAAGACATAAAATATGAAAATTACATAAAATCTGCAAAAAATCAAGGAAACATAATGAAACTAGCTCAAACAAAATATTTGGGCCCTAATTTGAAGGTCTTTGTGAGCTTGGCTAGTTAAAGATAACTTCCTATAGAATTGGGTCTTAGAGATCACATAAAACAATTTGAGTCCAATCCAACAATTAAATCTCATTTCCACTATGATAGTCTAGCACAACCAGATCTTTTCTTGGATTTAGTCTTGTCCCACTAGTCCATAAAAAACATATATTAGGCCACTCACATAAATTATTTGTGATAGATCTCTATCTAGCAATGATAAATCTTCATCTAACTACTCATAACCTTCAATTTTTACTAGCCTAACTACATAAGAAACCAAACTCTAAACATTAACACTACTCACTAGCTTGGCTATATATCTTACAAGTTTGGAGTTTGGATTTAGGGTTACTGTTTAGGGTTAATATTTGAGGTTGAGATTTACATTTAGGGATAATGTTTAACATTAGGGATTAGGGGTTTAGGGTTTGGATTAATATTTGGGGTTAGTGTTTGAGGTTTAAAGTTTAGAATTAGGATTTAATGTTATTGTTTAGGGATTAAAGATTAAGGGCTTGGATTTAGTGTTAGTGTTTAGTGTTTGAGGTTTGAGATTTGGAGTTAGCGTTTAGAGTTAGTGATTAGGAATTTGGGGTTTGGATTTCGAGTTAGTATTTGGGGTTTGGATTTAGTGTTTGGGGTTTGAGATTTGAATTTTAAGGTTATTGTTAATGTTTATGGTTTAGGTTAAGTCGGGGTTAAAATTTACTGTTTTTTTTTCTCAAAGTCATAATTTCCACCCATAACTTTGATTAAATTGTGGTATTTTTCTAAAATAGTCTTAACATAAGCTAGTTTGCTAGAAAATTTGGCAAATTGTGTTACAAAGGAAAAAGACACTAATATTTCATGGGGTTTTTATAAATATTATAGTATATAAAGAATTGTTAAAGAAAGATGTTAAATACTATATGTTAAAGAATAAATAAAGAGAAGGAAAAAAACATTGAAAGTAGAAAATTTAATAACAAAAAGGACAAGTGGTTTTTTTTTATGCATTTTGTAATCCTAAACCCTTTAAATACGTAATGGATCCAAGTGAATGCAAATAATTATCAAAGATGCATGTAGCAACAATTCTATTTAATATTGTTAATTTAGGTAGTTTTACATTTGCAATTAAATTTATTGGTGGATATGGAATAAGTATGTAATCACCAAGTTATTAGATAGTAAGGTTCCCCTTTTTAAGAATAAGGTAACACATATAACTCAATAATAGAATAATTAATTCCTAATCAATTCATTGTTGAAGGATGAAATAAAAAAAATCAATTAAAAAAAGAATCAAAGATAAAACAACCCAAGTCAACTCAAGCTGATCTATTAAATCCATAACATGAGTTATGAAAACGAGATAACTTCATAAAAAGAAAATAAAAAAAATTATGAAGCTCAATTTCCAATAAATCTAATGTTGAAAATTGTAATCAAGAAAACAAAAAACTAAATCCATGAGATTAAGATAAATACATAAAAAGCAAATTGAAAAAAAATATGAAACTTAATTCCCAAACAAACTAATATTGAACAATAAAATTGAAAAAGAAATTATTTTTTTGAAAAAGAAGATTGAGTTATTGGAGGGTGAAATTAAAAAAAATCAATTAAAAAATAAACAAACTAAGTCAACCCAGGTCATGAGATCAGAATGACCTTATAGAAAGCAAATAAAAAACATTATGAGGCCTAATTTTCAACCAATTTAATGTTGAAGGATGAAATAAAAAAAAAATCAATTAGAAAAAGCGAAAAAAAAAAAGACTCAAGTCAACCTGTTAAACCTATGACCTGAGTAATGAGATAATGATAAATTCATATAATGCAAATAAAAAATTATAAAGCCTCACTTCCAACATATCTAAAATTGAAGGTTGAAGTCAAAAAAAAAAAACTAAATCCATGAGGCCGGTATATAACCCAATAGAGAAACAAAATCTAAAAATATTATGAAGCGTCATTTCTCAAACAACCTAATATTGAAAGATTAAAATTAAAAATAACAAAAAAAAATTGAATTGTGGAAGGATGAAATTAAATAAAAAACTAAAAAAACAAAACAAAATACTATTATAATAAATAGTATTTTGTTAGTGTGGTTACAATGATTTAACCCCATGTTTTAGCGTTTTGTTAACATAAAAAAACCTAGTTGTTCTATTATGTTTCTATTGGTGGAACATTGATTTTTCTTTGAAATCACCAAAGAAAAATCAATGTTCTATTATATTTCTATTGGCGGACATTTGTTTTTTTTTTTTTTTCTCTCTTTCCCTCGATTCTTGTGCCATGCCTTACAATTTTTCAAACCATCTCCTTAGCTTCTTTGTTTTTTTTTTTTTTTATTTTGTCTCTGATCTTTTGGTTGATATTTGTTTTATTTCAAATAACTTATAAAAATTAAAATTTGCTTCAATTTCATCCTCATTTGATTTTTTTTACTCCTCTTTGTTTTTTATTTAGTCCTTGATTTTTGGTTAATATTTATTTTATTTGAAATAACTTATGAAAAATAAAATTTGTTTCAATTTCATCCTTATTTGATTTTTTAAATTTATCTTATTTAATCCTCGTTCTTTTAATTGCTATGTATATCATCTGAGATAATTTTTATAGTGTAATGTTTTTGGCAATTTCACCTGCAATCATTTTTTTCCTATCAAATTTTATTCTTATTCTTTTGATTGTTTTTCTTTGCTTTGCTGAATTTTTTAGTTTGAATTGATTTGGATTTGAGCTTCTTGGTTAAATCCATTTTGGAATTTCATGGATTTCAATTTGAAAAATTAGCCTAGCTTAAGGACGTTTATTAAGGGTTGCTTTTTTTTTTTTTATCATTATTTTAAGATAATGTTTTTTTTAGATTTTATCTTTTGATTTTTATTTTATTGAAGATTAAGCTCATTGTTTTTTTTATATGCTTTTTACATCCTTTGTTTTTTTTTTAGTTGGGTTATATGGGGTCATTTTATGTTTTTCCTTTTTAGATATATTTTCTCAAAATATTCTTTTCTTTAATTAAATAGAATTGATTGGTTGAATATAGATGAATACTCACTTCATTGTGTTTTGTTCAATTTGCTTTTACCGGACATTACTTTAGCTAACCATGCAACTTTTTTTGATATCATCCTGCATCCTTTTGCAGTTGAGTTTAAAACAACTCGGCAAGCTCTTTTGGTTGTGGGTGATGTTCACAGTCAAATGGCGATGGGTCTTCAACGATCTTTTCTTTCTTCTCCTTACATGTATGATATTAATGGCTCATCTTTTTATTTATTACTGACAAGTGTTCTTTTATAATTCATTTTCTGTTGTTGCCTTCAATTTAAATTAGATTATAAAATTAACCGATCTTATTAGATATACTCAAGTTAATGACCTGAGTATCGAGTTCTTCTTACTTTTTTCAAAACACAATCACCCTGTGGTGTAGTGCGGGTTCCCAGTCTAGTTTGATATTAAAATTTATTTATGTCATATTTTAGTTGAAAGGTGCAAGAGAAAGTTATCGAAAAAGTTGAGGAGAGAGAAAGCTCTTGGTTGACCGGTTTTAACCACCAATTACTTTTATTTTGGTGTTTATGGATTCAGCTTTAACCGACAAAGTCATTAGAGGTGGTTTCAACCACTAATGATGATGTAAAAAAGTAGATTTGGGCTTGGAAAGTCTTTTTAGGTTTGATTTTGAGTTTTTAAACATATTTGAATGATGTTTTTGGGTTGTTAATGATTGGAGTTTTTAAGCTTGGTAGAATAGTTTATAATGTTTTAGAGTGGAAATAATTGGAAATTTTAGTTTTCAGGGTCCAAGTACGTTAGACGCTGACTTTCCGTCCATCAAATACCTTGGTAGAATAGTTTATAGTGTTTTAGGGAAGATATTAGCACCCCTAACACACCTTACCTGAGATAAGCTGCATTGTGTAGTCTGGATGTGGTTTAAAGATGTTGATGAATTTCTAACTAGTTGTCCATCTATAGCTGAGAACAAAGATTTATGCTCATGAATAAATCTGGCATTTTAAATTTATTATGGGCTCGTATACCCAAATAAATTCCTATATGAAGAATTTATGTAGGTGCCCTGACAAGGTTCACCCATCTTGGAAAGCGAAAGTGTTTTTCACAACTTGTATATTGTGGTGAAAAAATACTTTCAATTAAAATTGGTGAATATCCAAAATAATTTTGAGAATTTTTTAGAAATACGTGAGGGTAGAAAAAAATAGGAAATTCAAAATTAATTGTAAAATAATCTTCCAACAATAAAAAATTTATTTAGAATTGGACGAAGATGATGTTTGGCAAAACATAAATAAAATGCTTTTATCAAGGCTATTTTAACCACGATATCAATTCAAAACAAATTGTCGTTCATCAACTCAAAATTGAATAACACCAAACATCCACACAAATCTCTTTAGTAGATCCTTGATGTACTTGCTTGGGTTGATGAAGATGTCATCTCTAGTTTGCTTAATTTGCAACCCAATGAAGAAGTTCAATTCTCTCATCATGCTCATTTTGAATTCGTCTTGCATATATTTTTCAAATTCTTTACAAAGAGATTAGTTAGTAGCATCGAATATAATATCATCAACATATATTTGTAGAAGTAAGATATCTTTACCTTTTGTATTTGTGAAGATGATGGTGTTAATTTTTTCAATTATGAAATCACTATCAATGAGAAAAGTCTTTAATATCTCATACCAAGCCCTAGGTGCTTGTATTAAACCATACAAAACCTTTTGAAGTTTGAAAACATAATTGGGTAAATGAAAGTTTTTAAAATCTTAAGGTTGCTTAAAATACATCTCTTCCATGATGAAATCATTTAAAAATACACTTTTAACATCCATTTGAAAAGGTGTAAAATTAGCATGACATACAAAAGCTAAAAACGTTCTTATTAATTCTAGTCTAGCCATGAGTACAAAAGTTTCTTCATATTTAATACATTATTATTGATTATAACATTTGGCAACTAGTATAGCTTTGTTTCTAACTATGATCTCGTGCTTATTAACTTTGTTCCTAAAACACCATTTTGTTCCTATAATGGATTGATTGCTAGGTTTAGGGACTAATTCCCACACACCATTCCTTTCAAATTGATTTAGCTCATCTTGCATGGCTAAAATCTAATTTGCATCATTTTCAGCTTTTGGAAAGGATCTGGGTTCTATATGAGAAACAAAAACAAAATGCTCACTAATGTTTCTAAAAGATGTTTTAGGCTTAGTACCTTCAAAAGGATTACCAATAATTAACTTAGGAGGATGAGAGTTTATATACCTTAGCTCATTTGGTGGCATAAATGAGTTTCTTACCATGTCTTGTTGATTGCTTGTGCTTGGGTGCCCTTTGTATATTTCTTCATTGTTAGCCTCCATGGGAGTCTTATCATTTTGACTCAAATGTTGAACACTTTTATTAATGTCATCTAGAATCTTAAAAATTTATCATTTTTTAGTTTCTTCAAAAGTAACATACATGGATTCCTCAAGACAAAGTGTTCTATTATTGTATACTTTATGAGACTTGCTAGAGGAGGAATAACCAAGAAAAATACCAACATCAGACTTTGAATCAAACTTATTCAAATTATCCTTGGTGTTAAGAATAAAAAACCTTAAAATATTAAATGTTAGGTTTCTTATCTCTTCAAAGCTCAAAAGAAGTCTTTTTCAACTCTAGTCTTAAGGTAACACGATTTAAAATATAGCAACATGTGTTCACGACTTCCACTAAAAAACATTTAAGGGTATCATATTCATTTAACATTGTTCTTGTTATTTCTTAAAGAGACCAATTTTTTCCTTTCCACAACCCCATTTTGTTGGGGAGTTCTAGAAGTTGAAAAGTTATGGTAGTATCCTTTCTCTTCATAAAGCATTTCAAATAAATCACTTATAAATTCACCACTATGATCATTCCTTATGTTTATGATTGAAAAACCCTTTCTATTTTCAACTTCCTTTGAAAACTTTACAAATTCATAAATAGTTTCATCTTTTAATTTTAAAAACAAAACCTATGTATATCTTGTAAAATCATCCACAATCACAAACATATATCTATTACCACTTATGCTTCTAGCTCTAATTGATCCAAATAGATCTATGTGTAGAAATTCTAAAGGTAGTTCGGTAGAAAAGTAATTTTTGGCTTTAAAAGATGTTTCTATTTGTTTACCCATTTAGAAAGCATCACATAACTTTTCCTTTTTGAATGCAATATGATGAGGATACTTTAACTAGTTCATTTCTGACAAGTTTAGAAAGAATGTCCATACTTATATAACCTAGTCTTCTATGTCAAAGAAAACTATTATTAATGCTAGTAATAAAATAACTTTCTATTCTCATGCATGCATCAATCTTAATCTTATAGACATTTCCTTTTCTATTACCAATAAATATAACTTTATCATTTTCAAGGATTAAGTGACATGTATGGTCAAACATAATCTTGTAGCCTTTATCACACACTTTACAAATACTTAGCAAATTATGTTTTCGACTATTTACAAGAAATATTTTTCTATTTTAGGAAATGACTTACCTCTAATATTACCAACTCTAATGATCTTTTCTTTTGAGTTGTCTTTAAATGTGACTTTTCCACTATTGATCATGGTAATGCTTGAGAATAATGAATCATCTTCGATCATATGTTTTGAGCAAGCACTATCTAAGAATCACTCTCTATATTCCCTTGATTCCTACACATATAAAATCAAGATGAGGTTTTTGGTACCTTTCTTGAGTCCTTTGTGGTTAGTGGTGGTTTCTTTTGAAATCCAAATTATATTACTAACTTTTTCCTTCTTTATAGGAGATGTATAAATCAAGTGACCAATATTTCTACGATAATTACATGTTTGGTTTGGGTTATAAGATTGTTTGGCTTTAACAAAAAAATATTTTAAATATTTTTTATTCTTCTTAGGTTGATAACCTAAACCTCTTTTGTTGAAAACACATATTTGACTATTAGGTATGGTTTCTAAGATCTTAGAACCTATAGTGAATTTAGCTAGTGTAGTGTTTAACTTATCAACCTTTTTCTTTAAAGTCTTGTTTTCCTCTTCAAGTTGGTTCATCTTATCATAATTATTAACTAAAATGCATGTTTTTTTTAAGTATCTTTTTAAAAAAGAAAACATACATGGTTCTTTTTCAATAAGCTATAATTGGAACTTAACTTCTTGTATTCATTATACAATGTCTCAAATGCATCATGCAATTCATTATAAGAGAGATCGAATTCATCATCCAAAGAGATTACCTTATTATCTCACTTTCAGTTGTCGTGAAACACATGCTTGCAACATGCTCTTCATCATCACTTGAGCTAGACTCTAAGTCATCACTTCATATTGCTTTCATTGTTTGTTTATGATGATGATTCTTCTTTTATCTTAAAAGAGAGGACAATCAACCTTTATGTGTCATGTCTTATTGCACTTGTAGTATCTAAGTGCTTCCTTGCTAGATTCTTTCTTATTTACATCCTTCTTAAAGTTTAAGAACTTTTTCTTCCCTTGTTTTTTTCTTAAATTTTTTTGATATTGTCTTGTAATAAGTGTAATATCCTTCTCCACTTCTTCTTCATCATCATCATTATCAATATGATGTACAGTTTTGAATGCCAAATTATTCTTTGACCTCTCTTGTAGTTCTTGCTTTTGCAATGATTTCACGAGTCATAATGATCTGATGAGTTCTTTCAATGAAAGTTTGGTGAGGTCCTTAACTTCTCGGATTTTTGTCACCTTTGCTTCCCAAGTCTTCGGCAAGGACCTAAGAATTTTTCTCATGATATCAGCATTATTACAAGTCCTACAAAGAGCATCCAAATTAGTAGTGATAGTTGTTATTCTAGTAAACATACTAATTATGGATTCATTTGGAAGTATTTTAAATAACTCATATTGATGAATTAACATGTTAATTTTTTTTTATTAATTTGCCTGATTTGTTCCTTCATGTGTTATCTCTAATACATATCATATATCTCTAGTATTGTGGCATGATGTGATCCTATTCAATTCTATTCTACTCAATGCATAACACAAAGTATTCTTAGCTTTAGCATTAATAGATAACAAGTTATTATCACCATTCGTATACTCACTTCTATGTTTAGGAACCCTTATATCATTTTCAATCTTAGTAGACTTGTGAGGTTCTTTTTCAATAGATAGTCATAAATCATAATAAATAGATTAAAAATATATAATCATCATAGCTTTCCAATAGGTATAGTCATTACCATAAAAAAAAAAAGTGGCCTAAAGGTTGATGATCCTTCATTTTGAATATTAAAACTAGTGGTTGTCATTCTACTTAAAGTATAAACAACTTTATACAAATAAGAATTAAGCTTTGATATCAATTATTGTTCTAGAATTAAGGCATTAATAACACCCAAGAGGGGTTAAATTAGGTGTTTCACCAATAATAATAATTATTACAATTAACTTAATTAAATACAATTAACAAAATTAACTAACAATATAATTAAAGTGGTTAAAGTAAAAAGTATAGGGATAGAGATTACAAACTCGATTTTTAACGTGGTTCAGCAAACCTACATCCACACCTCAAACACCGAATCAGTCTTGAGTATTATATTATTTACTAATTCAAGCCAAAGATTACAATGTCTTTAATGAATCCTTACCAAGCCCTTTTTCACTACTTAAAGAAATACTCACTTCAAGGTTTTCACCATGGTGTTGTACCTCACCAATAACCAAGAGTTTTTCACTTAAACTCTTGAAGGATTACAATTTGTTTAAAATGTAGCAACACTCTCTCAAAGAGTAGATAATACAAATGAAGCTTATATCTTTATAGCTCACTCAATAGTATTTAGAATGTATGAAGGTGTTTAAATATAGTGAATGTGATGATTTAAACTCTTATGCAAGATTATAAAAGTTTTAATGCACAAATATTAGTATGATATAAGATTGATGATTTGAAGTTGTATTTCCTCTTACGATAGCTTGTATATGATATATATTGAATTTATGTGTTTAATTCTACAATTAGATAAGCTATGTGTGTGTGTATGTGTTTTTTTCTTGAAAAAACTAGCCATTTTATAGCCGTTATTATTCCTCTGATAGATGAAACGGTTGACCGATTTAGATTGGTCAAGCTAATCGATCGATTCCTGTAAATTCCCATGTGTTCATCCCTGATGAACAAGCAGTTGACCGGTTCACTTGGTATGGCCAAGCGGTTGATTGGTTCTTGCAAATTCCCATGTGTATATCCCTAATAAACAAGTGGTCAACCGGTTCACTTCGTATGGCCAAGCGGTCGACCGATTCAACTGAAAATCTAGTTTTAGCATTTTTAAACTTAATGAATCTTGAACCGACTAAAATGCATATCAATCCTATAATGTATGCAATATGTGAATTTATTTTAATTTATGCTATCATGTAAAATATAAAGATTAACATAATTTTCACTAAAATAAATCTTTAAAAACTAAATATTTACTTACTTTGCATCTTTGACTTGTTGATTGATTTCTTCATTTAATTCTTTTATGCTTGTTGATGATTTTCATATAAACATGTTTAAATTTATTCTCAACAAAGCATATTATTAGTCTATTTCCAAGGTAAATTGTGTCGTAGCACTAGAGAGATGGTCATTCCTTCCAAAGTAATTATGTTATCACATTAGAGATAATGAATCCATCTCAGCCTTAGAAGGGTAAGGGGCTTATATCCTGAGGACAACGTATCCTTATTGTTGAGGCAATGTTTATCATATCATTAGAGAGATGTGCAATCACACTAGGAAATGACATCAATCCCTTTCAAGTTAAACTATGTCGTAGCACTAGGAAAATATTCATTTCTTTTAAAGTAATTATGTTATCGCACTAGGGATAATGAATTCATCCCGTCCTTGAAAGGTTGAGGGGTTTGTGTCCTGAGGACAACGTATCCATCCCCGTTGTTGAGGCAATGTTCTTCCTATCTTTAGAGAGATGTGTGATTGCACTAGGAAAACCATGTCAATCCTTTCCAATGTAAATTGTGTCATAGTACTAGGGAGATGTTCATTCCTTCCAAAGTAATTATGTTATCACACTAGGGATAATGAATCCATCCCATTCTTGAAAGGTTGAAGGGCTTGTGTCCTAAAGACAACATATCCATCCCCATTGATGATGCAGTGTTCATCCTATCCTTAAAGAGATATGCGATTATACTAGGGAGACCATGTCAATCCTTTTTAAGGTAAACTATGTTGTAGCACTTGGGAGACGTTTATTCTTTCCAAAGTAATTGTGATATCGCACTAGGGATAATGAATTCATGTTTTCTTTTTGAAAGTTGAAGGGCTTGTGTCTTGAGGATAACATACCATTCCCGTTGCTGAGGTAGTGTCCATCCTATCATTTGAGAGATATGCGATTACACTAGGGAGACCATGTTAATCCCTTCCAATATAAACTAAGTTGTTGCACTAAAAAGATGTTCATTCCTTTAAAAGTAAATGTGTTATCACACTAAAGAGAGTGAGTCCATCTCATCCTTTAATGGTTAAAGGGTTTGTGCCCTAAAGGGAACATATTAATCCAAGTTGATGAGGCAGTGTTCATCCCATCCTTTAAGAGATGTGCGATTACATTAAAGAGACCATGTCAATCCTTTCTAATATAAATTGTGTCGTATCACTAAGGAGACGCTCATTCCTTTCAAAGTAAATGTTCTATTGTACTAATGAGAGTAAACTCATCCCATCATTGGAAGGTTGAGGGGCTTGTGTATTGTGAAAAACCTAGAAAGTAGAAAGCATCGTTACTTTGAAAATTTTAATTCAAAACTTACATTCTTAGTTATTGACCATAATACATTGATGTCTCCCCTTGAGGTATAATTAACTAGAATAACATTATAGTTTCGGCCCTAAAAAGGAGCAAATGGTGTTTCTTCAATAAAGGCTTTTTTAGGTGATCGCTAAAGGGAACCTTCCCAAATCAATATAATTCTTTGGACTATTGTGAAAGTATGATTGACGAACAAGAAGGCAACGCTCATACTCAAGGATAATCTACCTTTCTAGGTTCAGAAACTTAGATGAAGTCCTCAATTTGCAATAAGTTTTGAGGTTGTACGGCTTGAACCAACATTTTACTGGTACCTATTGAAAGCTTTCCAAAACCTTGAGGACCCAACTTTAATGGTAATTAGAGATGATAATAGTTTGGCTCTTGAAAGAGTAATTGATAGCTTTTTGATCAATTTCTTATAAATGACACCACTAATGAAGTCAGAATTTATTCTATGGGCTTATGGGCCAAGATGATATTTAGGATATTTGATTAAACTTTTGGTTATGACAATCTAATCCATCTTTTCCATGAGAGATGGCTGGTGGATCACGCTTGATACTTGCAAAAGGTCCCCTTTTATGTTTTAGGGGCTCTCTGATGATTAAATGAGTATCATATAAGAGAAAAAACAATATAATTTAAAAGAAGGCCTTAAAAATATATGTTATTTGTAGTGGAGAAAAACTAAACCTCTTTTTGAAGGATTTCCCACCTTTTATAGTCCCAAAGGCCCCTCTTTTTTTTTTATTGAAGTGAAATGGTTAAAGTATAAGGAAAATATCTCTAACTTGTCATATAAAATATCTCTAACATGTCAAGACAAAATATCTTTGACTAATAGTCCAAACAGGGAGTATAAGATTCTTTGGAGTTAAAAAGAACATATATATGGGCTTAGCACGTGATTGAACTTAAAGATGAAAGGTTTAACAGTTTGTTAGACCCAAGTATCTCTAGGCCTAGCGCCTGGCTGAGCATGGAGATGGTGAGTATGACAGCTTGCCAGACCCATATATATAGGGCATAGTGCTTGGCTAAGCCTAGAGATGAAGGGTTATCACCCTATCTCTAGGCATTCTTTTGAAAGGCATATCCAAACAAAAACAATAAATGTTGATCCATCAGTTCCTTTTTCCTTTTATTGTTTTTTTATTAAATGTGTTGTTTATGTTGAAATTATCATGATTTTGATTAACATGATTTTTTTTTCAAAAGAAAACAAAATGGATTTTGGCATATTGTAAGCAAGTAAATTGAATCCATATACAAAGCTTAGAAGATACATTTTATTTTATTTTATTTTTGTTTAATTTTTAAGCTTTAGTTCTTTTCTTTTAACCATTAAAGACTTAAACTTTACCGGTTTGGAAGAAATAGATCAATATGGGATGCGAATTTTCATATTCTTCTTTTCTTTACCTTTTGTTCCTTTAAATAAATGGGAATTCTTCTCACCACAACAACTCAAAGAAATAACTATTGAGTTAAAAGATTCTAACGTAAATTTCTTATGGGTTATGAGATCTAAAGAGCCAGAATTTAATAATGGGTTTGAACTCGAAAAAGAGTATCACGGGTATAGGAATTATAGTGAGAGTGTGGGTAAATCAAGGGTTCTCTTTAAAGGATTTCAACCTTAATGAATGGATTAAACCAGTCTTCCATGGTTTGATGGAAGAGTTAAACCTGAACCAACTAGATCAAGGGTATGAAGGAGAATTCATTTTTCAGCCAACCACGCAGGAATTTCTCTATAATTGATTTCAAGCGTTGATATGCTTTTACCTTGTATCCTAGGGATGATCCGGAGAAAGAGAAGTTGAAAGTTGGATTGAATTTGGTGATTACAAGGGAAAAGCTTAATTTGAAAAGGGTTTAATAAGAAATCATATTAAATCTCTGGGCAATAAGAGAAAAGAGAGGAGAAAATGATGGTTAGTTTTTTTTTTTATTTGATGCTAAAGTTGTAATATTATTATTGTAATGTGTTTTAGTCATTAAATGAAATATAATGACAAACCTATAAATAATTCAATAAAATTTGTTGACTTCTTTTTTTAGGGGATGCAAAGTGTTATAAAGCAATTAAAGTTTAGGATATAAAATATAATTTTTCAAAACACAAAGGCAAAGTAAAAAAAAAAATACAAAAAAATATAGTTTCTTGAATTCTCCCCAAATGCTTCTAAGAATAGCAAAGATTTTGAGAATAGTATAAATGGCTTCATTGCACTTGTTTTACTATACATACATACATACATATATATTGCACACCATCTCCAGACACCCACATTTATCCTATTTGACTTTTATTCAAACCCAATCTGTTGGTCGTTCTTTATTTCTTAAATGCTCCTCAACTTATTGTAATAAAGTATCTTCCACCTATTGAGTGCTCTTTCTGAGCTAAATACATACCCTCTCTAACTTGTAAAAACAAGCATCTTTCCATGTCTTGTTCAAGTCCAAAATTCTGATTCTGATTCCGATTCCGATTCCGATTCCGATTCTAGGGATTTCAATTCCAATTCCCAAGGAGAATTGACTAAAAACACATCACCAATTATGAGGACTAGTTTCTGCGCCAACCTATAAAAATAGAGACCATGAACTAGCAAATCAATTCAAATATTTTTCAAACATCCTTTACAATCAAACAAACACAACCAATAGAGCAACAACCCAGCTTTGAACTAGCTATAAACACTTATCGAACCAACAAATTCCGACTAGCCACTATAATATTAGTGAACATATCACCAAACCATCAAACCCTAACCAGCTACTCTAGCCTAAAACCTCCTTTTAAACCTCGGCCAACCTGAACCAACACAGCTTAATCAAACATCTTCAGCTCTCTCTAACAATATAACATATTTTAAAAAAAAATAGATTAGCTTTTATTTGGGTTTAGAAATTGCATTAGTCATGCGAAGAGAGAGAAATTATAGAGAAATTAAAGAAATTTTCTGATATTTTGTTTGTTAGTATTTTAAACACACACACACACTAATCTAACAATGCTTTAAAAACAATTATGTGCATGATGAAAGTAAACTAATAAATCTTATTTAAAAAAAATTGCTATTCCTATAGCTAATCATTCAAAGACAAGGATTCATTTCCTAGAATCGAAGCACGTAGAATAAATTCAAAAGGTATGCATCATAATCAATACTCATGGCTAAGGTTGTTATAATCACGAATTGACTCATAAAATCATATAATTTTACGAGTCAATAGATGTTAACATGTAAAATCGCTTTAAAAACTCGAAAATTGATAAAATTGGATTAAAATCCGGTGAAATAGAATAAAAATGCGAGTTTAGAATCGTTTTTACGATTTCAACAAAAAACATATACTGCGGTATATGTTTTCTCTAGGCTCCAGCCCTCTACAGTCCACATCAGCATTAGCCACACACATATACAATATTTACCTTAATCTCTTTCTCTTAATCTCAGCGATTAACCAGCCACCATGAGATCAACGGTTTCCTCTTCATCAACAACGGCACGAATGTTCTTTTTTTCTCATCATTAACGACTTTCTCTTCAGTTTTCATCAACAACGCTATTTTTTTTCCATCATCAACAACATCCTCTTCAGTCTTCAGTCTTCACTCTTCATCAACAACGCTCTCTTCTTCAGTCGTCATCAACGACTTCCTCTTCAGTCTTCATCAATAATGCTCTCCTTTTTTTTCCATCATCAACGGCTTCCTCTTCACCTTAAGTTATTCTATTTATAATGTCTATTGAGTTTAAAAGTGAAAATGTGATATTCCCCTATACAAATGCTGATTTTTTCAATCCTGATTGCCCATGATTTTGAATAACAATTTTTCCCTTTATAATGTTTTGCTTGATGGAATGATTAGTATGATGATTTTGAAGTTTGATTTGGACAGTTCTCACACACTTTTGCATGCTAGGACATGCTATGTGGTGTTTCATATCTATATTTTTGTTATTTTTTCTTCTTAGTAGGGGTTGCTCAACCTGTATTTCTGCTATAGCATCTTAAATGAACCCTGGTGAGTTTCTGCCTACCTTGTATTATTAATTACACATTTGATTGATGTTGTAATGAATGCTGGTGTGCGAAGGTGTTGTTGAGTTCGTTACAATAATTCTTCTTCTTTGCACTTTTTTGCAAGTCTTTTCCCTTGTTGATATGTTTTTTTTTTTAAAAAATAACTAAAAAAAATTGATTGATCATAGCTAAGATTAATTATATTTGTTGTTGGAAGCGAGCCAGTATCATCTCTATATTACTACGCATATTTCTTTGGAAAGCATGTTCTCGATAAGGGTAATGCTCAATTTCTTATGTTGAATTTTTCTTGCTAGAGAGGGATTTTTAGCCCCGGCTCCCTTTATGTAGTTGATGGTGTTTCTGTCTTATTTTTAGCCGATGCTTGAGATGTTGGAAAGAGATTGCATTTTCTCAATTTTCTTGTGGTCTTGGATAGCTTTACCTAAGCTGTGTTTGTATTAAATACAATTTGGTTCTAAAAATCATGTTTGAATTGATTATAGGGCTCATTTAAATTGATTCTTAAATTACTGAACACATGGCATCTGGAAAAAATTCCTCTGGTAATAGGCTTGATGTGGGATGGCAACATGGTATAAATATTAATAAGAATTTGAGAAAAGCTAAGTGCAAGAATTGTCAAAAAATTATCAATTGAGGCATTTTCCGTTTCAAACATTATTTCAAACATCATTTGGCTTGCAACTATGTATTTATTTTTATTTGAACCATGTATTTTTAGATGCTTGAACTATGTGTGAATTTTTATTTGAATCATGTATTTTAAGGTGCTTGAATTATGTATGGAAAAAAAAATTTCTTGTGATTTTATGATTTTACAATCTGAGTTTATATTAATTATATTTGTTGTTAGAAGCGAGCTAGTATCATCTCTATATTACTACGTATATTTCTTTGGAAAGCATATTCTCCATAAAGGTAATGCTCAATTGCTTATATTGAATTTTTCTTGCTGGAAAGGGATTTTTAGCCACGACTCCTTTTATGTAGTTGATGGTGTTTCTGTCTTATTTTTAGCCGATGCTTGGGATGTTGGAAAGAGATTGCATTTTCTCAATTTTCTTTTGGTCTTAGATAGCTTTGCCTAAGCTGTGTTTGTATTAATTACAATTTGGTTCTAAAAATCATGTTTGAATTGATTACATGGCTGATTTAAATTGATTCTTAAATTACTGAACACATGACATCTGGAAAAAATTCCTCTGGTAATAGGCTTGATGTGGGATGGCAACATGGTATAGATATTAATAAGAATTTGAGAAAAGTTAAGTGCAAGAATTGTCAAAAAATTATCAATTGAGGCATTTTTCGTTTCAAACATTATTTCAAACATCATTTGGCTTGCAACTATGTATTTATTTTTATTTGAACCATGTATTTTTAGATGCTTGAACTATGTGTGAATTTTTATTTGAATCATATTTTTTAAGGTGCTTGAATTATGTATGGAAAAAAAAATTTCTTGTGATTTTACGATTTTACATTCTGAGTTTATATTGTATTTTTCATGTCGTGTCAAAAACGTGTTTTGGACAACCTTGCTCACGGCTACTAGTGATATAGAGGAGAAAAAGATTACAATTAGTAATTAGTTAAACCCTAGCTACTAATTAGTAAATATAGTCCAAGTTAGGAGATACTAATATATAAAATTGAAGATTAACCTTAAGAGAAGTCAAGGGGGATGAGGAGGTGGGTTTGGTTTAGCTACTATGAAGAGAGATAGAAAGAAATTGCTTAGAGTCGCGAGAGATGGAAGAATGAGAACGAGAAAGAGAAGTCAGAGGGAGATAGGAAGATGGGTTTGGTTTAGCTATTATGAAGTGAGATGAAGAGGAGTTGCTTATAGTCTAGAAAGATGGAAAAACGAGAAAAAGAAATCAAAAGGAGATGGGGAGGTAGGTTTGGTTTGGCTACTATGAAATGAGATGGAGAGAAGTTGCCTGTAGTCAAGAGAGATGCTTTGATTTCTCTGATTGTGATTGTGATTGTGATTAATGACTATTTGGTGAAATGAGAGGAATTTTAAAATTAAGTTAATTGGTAAGAATTTAAAATTTATATATTATTTAAAAAAGATATTAGGCTTTTTTTATAAGTTCCGGTTTAGTTTAATGATTTTATTTTTTTGAAACCAAATCAAACCAAGTCTATTATATATATATATATATATATATATATATATATATATATATATATATATATATATATATATTTTTATTTATATATATAGTT